>Ga0114129_10006276_pt1 | contig 16848 bp, 18 predicted proteins | sample RhiMetdeltSRZDD1_FD_80071 | JGI IMG/M metagenome (GOLD analysis project Ga0114129, IMG submission 80071) | Populus rhizosphere microbial communities from Tennessee, USA - Rhizosphere MetaG P. deltoides SRZDD1 (version 2) (version 2) | ecosystem: Host-associated > Plants > Roots > Rhizosphere >... | reverse complement strand
TCGCGACGTGATAGAGCGTCAGTGTGACGGCGGCCTTGCGCTCCTTGTGGAACGCGATGACCTTTGTGAGGTCGATATCGGTCAGGGCGTCGCCGGAGATGACGATGAAGGTGTCATCCAGCGCATCCCCGATCTGACGGACGGACCCACCGGTCCCGAGTGGGGACTCCTCGACGCTGTACTTGAGCCGCATTCCGATCGGACCGCCGTCGCCGAAGCTGTCCTGGATCTGCGAGGCGAGGTACTGCAGCGTCACGAATGCCTCGTTGATGCCGTGGCGTTGGAGCAGATCGAAGATGTGGCCAAGACAAGGCTTATTGACGATCGAGACCATCGGCTTGGGCCGATTGATCGTCAGGGGGCGCAGGCGGCTCCCCTCGCCGCCGGCCATGACCACGGCCTGCATCACGGCGAGTCTAGGCGAGCGAGGATCGGCGCAGTCGTTCCGCCGGGAGCGACCCTAGCGCGGGCTGTCCGAGCCGAAGACGCTCTCCAGGTCCAGCTTCGAATACGCCCGGAATGCGACGTGAGTGTGGGTCCGTGCGACGCCGGGAACCTGGGCGATGCGACGGGTGACGATGTCGGCTAGATCTTCGTGCTCGCGGGCCCGGACCATCACGACGAAGTCGATCTCACCGGTCACCGAGTAGACCTCGGACACACCCGCGACCGCGGCGAGGTCCTCGCCGATCTTGGGAAGCGCGCCGCGCTCCGCGGTGATGAGCACGACCGCAGTGATCATGGCGCGCTCAGAGACTTTTGACGTCGATGTCGTGAAGTGCGGACTTCACCAGGTGCGCGGCTTCCTGGTAGCCCATCGCCTTGCCGCGTTGGAGCGCGGCTTCATACGACTCGTTGGCGTCCTGATTCGACCGTTCGTCGTAGCGATGGAACCCTTCTTCGAGCTGGTCGATGGCGAGCTTGATGCGGTCGCGAGCGGCGCTGCTGATCAAGAGGGGCCCTCCCGGCGCGTGTTTGTTGGAGGATAATCGCGCAGCATTCGCTGCGCTCATCTGCTTGGCGTGTGCGCTTCGCGCTCGCCGCAGTAAAGCGCCGGAAGGGCCCGCGCTCACTACCGCTGGTGCTTCTCGATCGTCTCTTCCTGGCGGATGATCGTCGAACCCACCGGGTCCTCGACGATGTCGGTGTCTTCCTGGACCTGCGTGGTGCCGTCCGACCCGACGTTGACGTTCGTCGTCTTGGGCTCCTCGACGCCGTCTACGTGATCTTCCCGCGTGACCGTGGTGCGCTTCTCGACGACCTTGTGATCTTCCATTTGAACCTCCACCGAGTTGTGCCGACCGAACGAGCACAAGCGATGCCACGGGTTGGGCGACACGCCGTGCAGCGGGAAACGCGATCAGAAGACAGCGGGGGCATCGCGAACGAGAGTCGAGACCGCGGCACGAAGCCAATGGACCGCAGGCGGAGTAGAGCGGGCCCGTTTCGAGAGAGCGACGCCCCCGCTGGCGATCCCGGGGCAGGACCCGCGACGCTACGGCGCCCGCCCTACCCGATCTCGAGCTCTTTGGTCGGCACGCCGAGGTCAACTTCAACGCGTCCGTCGACGACGCGCACCGGGTATGCGTTCACCGGGAACACGGCGGGGAGGGCTTTGACCTCACCCGTCAGCAGGTCGAAACGAGCGCCGTGACGCGGGCACTCGACCAAGCAGTCCTCGAGCTCGCCCTCGCCCAGAACGCCGCCGTCGTGGGTGCAGACGTTATCGATGGCGCCCCAGGAATCGTCGGCGCAGTGCCCCAGGCAGAGGCTGCGTCCTTCGACCTCGACCACGGCGACCTCGCCGCACGGCACATCCGACGCGTTCGCGACCGGGACAAATCGCGTCAAGCGGCGACCCCTTCGGCATCGGCGATGCGCCCGATGCGCGGCGCGAGCGCGTCCGTCACCCGCGTCCGGATCTGCACGTCGGGGATGTCGTTCACGACGCGCTGGAAGAACCCGCGCACGAGGAGCTGCTCGGCGGTCGAGCGGTCCAGACCGCGCGTCATGACGTAGAAGAGGTCCTCGTCGCTCAGCGAGCCCGCGGTCGCGCCGTGCCCGCAGCGCGCCACGTCGTTGGTCAGGATCTCGAGCACCGGGATCGGATCGGCGCCCGCCTTCTTCGACATCAGCATGTTGCGGCACTCCTGGTACGAGCCGGTCATGCTCGAGGTCGGCTCGACGCGGATGACGCCGTAGAAGACGGCGTGCGCCGCTTCGTACAGCGCCGACAGGTACAGCAGGTCGGAGTTCGAAGCTCTTCCGTCGACGCGCTGGAGCGAATTCACGTCGATGCGCTGGTGGCCCCCAGCAGCAACAAGGCCGTACAGCTTCACTTGCGCGCCATTGCCGCGGATGTCCGACTCGACGCCGAGCTTGGTCCGCTTGCTGCCGACGAGCACGTTGAAGTTCGCCAGCACGCTGTCACGCTCCGAGATGTTGCGCTGCTGGCCGATCGCCCAGACGTCGTCGCTGAAGCGCTGCACGCCGACATAGCGGACCGTGGCGCCGGGTCCGGCGCGCACTTCGACCGATGGCACCGCCAGGCGGCCAGGACCGCCGCCCTCTGACGAGAGCTCCTCGAGCAGCGTCACCGACGAACCCTCCTCGGCGACGACGAGCGTGCGGAAAACGATCGGCGCGCTCCCCGCGGCCCAGCGCTTGTGCACCTCGAGCGGGAGCTCGACGTGCAGGCCCGCCGGAACGTACAGGAACGTGCTGCCATGCCCGTAGAGCGCGCCGGCCCAGGCGCGGAACGCGTCGTGGCTCGCCATGCCGCCGCCGTCGGGCAGGACGCGGCGCACGAGCTCCGGGTGATCCCGCACCGCGGACGACCAGCGGTCGAACACGAGGCCCTTGTGCGACGCCTCGAGCGGCACGTACTCGCTGGGAGGATGCGCAACGTCGAGCAGCTCGGGCGCACGCACGCTTGGCAGCTCCTTCAGCGGGAAGCGCCGCCACTCTTCTTCCTGCCCGCTCGGCCACGTCGCCGTCTCGAAACGCTCGAGTGCCGCGAGGCGGTCCTCGCGCATCCAGCCGGGCTCACCGCGCCCGACACTGAGCCGCTCGACCGTTGCCCGGTCGAGCGGCAGTGGCGACACGCGGACAGGAGCGAGGGTCAGCCGATCGCTCCGGCCATCTGCAGCTGGATGAGGCGATTCATCTCGATCGCGTAATCCATCGGGAGCGTCTTCACGATCGGCTCGATGAAGCCGTTCACGACCATCGCGGTCGCGTCGTTCTCAGAGAGTCCCCGGCTCATGAGGTAGAAGAGCTGCTCCTCGCCGACCTTTGAGACGGACGCCTCGTGGCCGATGGTCACATCGTCCTCGTCGATCTCCATGTACGGATAGGTCGAGCTCCGCGCGGTGTCGTCGAGCATGAGCGCGTCGCAGCGCACCGTGCTCTTCGCGCCGTGCGAGCCGGCGTAGATCTTCACGAGGCCGCGATAGCTCTGAATGCCCGAACCCTTGCTGATGCCCTTGCTGGTGATGATCGACGTCGTGTTCGGGGCGGCGTGGATCATCTTCGCGCCGGCGTCCTGGTGCTGGCCGTCGCCGGCGAATGCCACCGACAGGACCTCGCCGTGTGCGCCCTCGCCGGTGAGGTACACGCTCGGGTACTTCATCGTGACCTTGCTTCCGAGATTCGCGTCGATCCAGCTCATGCGGCCGCCCCTCTGGACGACGGCGCGCTTGGTCACGAGGTTGTAGACGTTGTGGCTCCAGTTCTGGATCGTCGTGTACCGGACGTCGGCGCCTTCTTTCACGATGATCTCGACGACGGCGCTGTGAAGTGTGTTCGTCGTGAACACCGGTGCGGTGCACCCTTCGACGTAGTGCACCTTCGATCCGGGCTCGGCGATGATGAGCGTGCGCTCGAACTGGCCCGCGTTCTCGCTGTTGATGCGGAAGTACGCCTGCAGCGGCATCGTGACCTCGACTCCCGGCGGGACCCACACGAACGAGCCACCAGACCACACGGCCGTGTTGAGCGCCGCGAGCTTGTTGTCGTTCGCCGGGATCACCGTGCCGAAGTACTGCTTGACGATGTCCTCGTGCTCTTTCAGCGCGGTGTCCGTGTCCATGAAGATGACGCCGAGCTTCTCGAGATCCTTGCGGATGTTGTGGTAGACGGATTCAGAATCGTACTGAGCTCCGACCCCCGAAAGGTACTTCTGCTCGGCCTCGGGGATCCCAAGCTTGTCGAACGTGTTCTTCACGTAAGCCGGAACGTCGTTCCAGCTCTTCTTCGACTCGTCGGATGCCTTCAGGTAGTAGTAGATGTCCTCGAAGTCGATGCCCGAGAGGTCCGCGCCCCAGGTCGGCATCGAGCGGACGCGGTAGTGCTTCAGCGCCTTCAGCCGACGCTGGAACATCCAGTCGGGCTCGTGCTTGTAGTCCTGGCTGATCTCGCGGACGACGTCCTCCGAGAGTCCCTTCTTCTTGACGTTGCGGTAGACGGCGTCCTTGTCTTCCCAGCCGAACCTGTAGTTGTCCGGAAGATCCTTGCGAACATCAACTGCCATTGCTATCTCCCCTACCCGGCCGAGCGCGCTCTTTCGCCTCGTCCTCGCCTGGCCATGCCGGCAGACCCCACGCCGCGCCCTTCAGAGTCTTGAGACTCAGGAGCGCGCACTTGATCCGCGCTGGGCTGATCGGGATGCCTAGGTTCTCCAAGATGTGATCGCGGTCGATGGCCTTGATCTCGTCGAGCGTCTTGCCCTTGATCTCCTCGGTGAGGATGGAAGCGGACGCCTGCGAGATCGCGCAGCCTTTGCCACTGAAGCGTACATCCGCGACACGGTCGTCCTCGATGCGCAGCGCCATGCTCAGCTCGTCCCCGCACAGCGGGTTCGAGTCGGCATACGTGTTCGTCGCCCCGGCCAGGTCGCCCTGATTCCGCGGGTTCTTGTAGTGATCGAGGATGTAGTCGCGGTACATGTCGTCCATGACTAGACCTTGAACACTTTCTTCGCCTTGTCTATTGCAGCGAGCAGCGCGTCGCACTCGTCGGTCGTGTTGTAGAGGTAGAAGGACGCGCGTGTCGTGGCGGCCACACCGAGGCGGGTCATCAGCAGCTGGTTGCAGTGATGGCCCGCGCGTACGCAGACGCCCTCGCGATCGAAGATCGTCGCGACGTCGTGCGGGTGAATGCCCTCGATGTTGAAGGAGACCACCCCAACGCGATCCTCGAGCGACTTCGGCCCGTAAACGGTGATGCCCATCTCCTGCAGGCGCGGCAGCAGGTACGCGACGAGCGACAGCTCGTGCTGGTGGATCTTCGCGACACCGACCGCCTCGAGGTAGTCGACGGCGGCGCCGAGCCCGATGGCGTCCACATAGGACGACGTCCCGGCCTCGAACTTCCACGGCAGCTCGTTCCACTCGGTCTTCTCGACCGTGACCCGGCTGATCATGTCGCCCCCGAAGAGGAACGGCGGCATGCGCTCGAGCAGCGCCGCGCGCGCCCACACCGCACCCGAGCCGGGTGGCGCGAGCATCTTGTGGCCGCTGAACACGAGGAAGTCGCAGTCGAGGTCCGTCACGTCCACCGGCGTATGCGGCACGGCCTGCGCCGCGTCGACGAGGACCGTCGCGCCGGCGGCGCGCGCCTCAGCGACGATCTCCTTGACCGGATTCACGACGCCGAGGCCATTCGACGTGTGCGTGATCGCGAGGAGCTTCGCCCCCCGCTTGAGCTCCGCGGACAGCTGCTCGCGGCGCAGGCGGCCCTCGTCGTCCACGTCGATCATGACGATTTGCGCGCCGGCGTCCCTGGCGAGCTGCTGCCACGGTACGAAGTCGGAGTGGTGCTCGAGCACCGTCGAGATGATCCGGTCGCCCGCCTTGATGTTCTCGCGGCCCCAGGTATACGCGACCAGGTTCACCCCCTCGGTCGCGTTGCGGACGAAGATCACCTCGCGGTCGGCCCGCGCGCCGATGAAGCGCGCCACCTTGGCGCGCGCACCCTCGAAGGCGGCGGTCGTGGTCTCGCTGAACTCGTACACGCCACGGTGGATGTTCGCGTTGTGCTCCTCGAAGACGGCGCTCATCGCGTCGATGACCTGACGCGGCTTCTGGCTTGTCGCCGCGTTGTCCAGATACACGAGGGCCTTGCCATTCACCGTGCGCGAGAGGATCGGGAAATCGGCGCGAATGCGCTGGACATCGAGCTCGGAGCGCGGACCCGCGGTGGTCTTCACGGTGACTGCCACGATCAGGCCCTCCCCGCGTACAGCTCTTCGCGGACGAAGTCGTAGCCCTTTTCCTCGAGCTCGGCGGCGAGCTCGCGCCCGCCCGTGCGCACGACGCGACCGTCCACGAGGACGTGCACGAAGTCCGGCTGGACGAACTTGAGGATGCGCTCGTAGTGCGTGATGAGCAGGATGCCGACCTCGGGACCGCGCAGTGACTCGATAGCGTGCGCCACGATCTTCAGCGCGTCGATGTCCAGACCGGAGTCAGTCTCGTCCATCAGGGCGAGCGACGGAGAGAACATATGCATCTGCAGCGTCTCGAGGCGCTTCTTCTCGCCGCCCGAGAACCCGTCATTGACAGAGCGCGTGATGAACTGCTCATCGATCTCGAGCAGCTTTCTCTTCTCCGCAAGGAGCTTCACGAACTGCGGGATCGGCATGTTGTTCTTGCGCGCTTCCTCCGCGCTGCCCGCGGTCGCGCCCGGCTCCGCGCGGCGCGCGTTGATCGCGGTGCGCAGGAAGTTCGCGACCGAGACACCGGGGATCGCGGCCGGGTACTGGAACGCGAGGAACAGACCGGCGCGTGCGCGCTCGTCGACAGCCATCGCCAGGACATCGCGGCCTCCGAAGGTGATCGATCCTTTGGTCACCTTGTAGCGCGGGTGCCCCATGACCGTGAGCGCGAGTGTGCTCTTGCCGGAGCCGTTCGGGCCCATGATCGCGTGCACCTCGCCGCTCCGGACGACGAGGTCTATCCCTTTCAGGATCTCTTTTCCTTCCACGTTGACATGGAGGTCTTTGATGACGAGATCAGGCAACGGTCACTTTCTCCTTTGCGAGATCAGCGAGTGTCATCCCGTCGAGGGCCTGCGCGATGGTCGACTGAAGCTTCACCCAAACCGCGCGCGTGCCGCAGTCCTGCTCGCGGATGCAGTTCATGACCGGATCGCCCTCGGCGGTACAGATCTGCGGCTCGATCGGCCCCTCCAGCGCGCGCACGATGTCGCCCGCCGTGATCGTCGATGGATCGCGGGCCAGCATGTACCCGCCGCCGGCGCCGCGCTTGCCATTGACCAGGCCGGCTTTGCGCAGGACCGCGACGAGCTGCTCGAGGTACGCCTCGGGCAGGTCCTCGCGCTGCGCGACCGCGTGGAGCGAAATGCTGCCGCGCTGCCAGTGGCGAGCGAGGTCGACCATAAGGCGCATGCCGTATTCGCCCCGTGTGGAGACATGGAAGGCCGTCTGTGGATTTCCGAGCACTACAGTCGGAATTGTAGGTCTGCGGCGCTGCCACCGCCACCCGTTTCTCGGCCCTAACCTCGCCCGAAGATGCCGCTCCCGTATCGGCGCGCCGCTGTGGGATCCACCAATCCGGCCAAGATCGAGGCCGTACGCCTCGTTCTGGCGCGCCTGGCGCCAGGCTGCGCGCTGGAAGCCGTTGACGTGCCCAGCGGCGTCGCAGCGCAGCCTGTCGGCGACCAGGCGACGCGTGAGGGCGCTCGCAACCGTGCGCGCGCCGCCATCGCGGGGACGGGCGCGGAGGTGGCTTTCGGTCTCGAGGGCGGCGTCATCCACGAGCCGCCGGTCGTTTGGCTGGTCTCCTGGGTCGCCGCTGTCGCGAGCGATGGCCGTCACGGCGACGCCAGCGGGCTGCGTATGCCTCTCCCCAGAAGTGTCGCCCAGCGCCTCGCTGCCGGCGATGAGCTGGGAACCGTCATCGACGATCTCTTCGCAGTGCGCGCATCGAAGCAGCACGCCGGCGCCGTCGGACTGCTGACCGAGGGTTTCGTATCGCGCACCGAGGCGTTCGCCGATCTCGTCGCGATGGCGTGCGCGCCGCTGCTGCGAGCCGACCTGTACTAGAAATCCGCTTCCCCTCATCCCTCCTGCGTCGTCACGCGTACTCCGATCGAATCACATTCGTCGGAGGTCGTGATGCGTCTGGTCATACGTCTCCTCGGCGTGAGTCTCCTGGGCACGATCGCCATACTCGCGTGCGCTGGTCCGGCGGGCCCGCCGCAGGCTGTGACGATCAAGGGCTTCGCATTCGGTCCGGCCACGGTCGACATCACCAAAGGCACGACCGTGACGTGGACCAATCAGGACACCGTCCCGCACACGGTGACGACGGGCACCGCGCCGCCGACCTTTCCTCCGCTCCCGAGCGGGGCATCGCCGACACCGTTCCCGAGCCTCTCGAGCGGCGACGGCAGGGTGAACAGCGGCCGCATCGAGCCGAACGGGACCTTCAGCTTCACGTTCAGCCAGACGGGGACCTTCAACTACTTCTGCGCGGTGCATCCAGCGATGAAAGCCACGCTCACGGTGCGGTGACGCCCGGCGTCTCTTAGCGGACGACCCTCAGGCGACGGTGTTCCCCGGCGGCGGGCAGGTCCGCGATGACCGGGCCGGGCTCAGCGGCCTCGGCCCTGCGGACGGAGTCCTCGTCGACGAACCGGCGCGTGTAGAGCCGGTGGTACAGACCACCCAGCGTGAGGAGCTCTCCGTGTGTGCCCTCCTCGACGATGCGGCCGTGGTCGAGCACGAGGATGCGGTCGGCCCGCTCGACCGTGGAGAGACGGTGCGCGATCACGATCGTCGTGCGTCCGCGCATCAGCCGATCCAGAGCCTGCTGCACGAGGTACTCGCTCTCGTTGTCCAGCGACGATGTGGCCTCGTCGAGCAGGAGTATCGGCGCGTCGCGCAGCAGCGCGCGCGCGATCGCGACACGCTGGCGTTGACCGACCGAGAGCCGCACGCCGCGCTCGCCGACGACGGTCGCGAGGCCACTGGGCAGGCGCGCGATGAACTCGGACGCGTTCGCCGACCGCGCGGCTTCGTCGATCTCGGCGTCGGTCGCGTCGAGACGGCCGTAGCGGATGTTCTCGCGGATCGTGTCCGCGAAGAGGATCGGCTCCTGCGGCACGACGGCGATCTGCTCGCGGAGGGAGCGGATCGTGACGTCGCGCAGGTCATGTCCGTCGACGACGATCCGGCCCTTGACCGGGTCGTAGAAGCGGCCGACGAGGTTCACCAGCGTCGTCTTGCCCGCGCCGGATGGCCCGACGAGCGCGGTCGTCTCGCCCGGCTGGAACGTCGTCGTGACGCCGTCCAGGACCACCGGCTCGGGGCCGGCCGGACCGTAACGGAAGCCGACGTCCTCGAAGCGGATCTCGCCGCGCACCGGGGGGAGCGCCGCCGCGGCGGGCGCGTCCTGGATCTCGGGCACCGTGTCGAGCAGGGCGAAGATCCGGTCCGCCGCGCCAAAGGCCTGCTGCACCTGTGTCCACTGGCTCGCGAGCATCCCGACCGGGCCCGCGACCATGTTCATGTACAGCAGGAACGCGACGAGCATCCCGGCGGTCATCTCGCCGCGCGCGACCTCGTGGCCGCCGTACCAGAGCACAACGATCGACGAGAAGAAGCCGAGGAAGCCGATGATCGGGAACATCGTGGCGCCGATACGCGCGCGCTCGATCGTCTTCTTGAATGTGAAGAGCAGCTTCTCGTGGAAGCGTGCGGCCTCGTACTCCTCGCGGGTGAACGCCTGGACGACGCGCACCTCGGCGATGGCCTCCTGGAGCACGCCGACCGCCTCGCCCTGGGCGTCCTGCGCCTCACGCGAGATATCGCGGATCCGCCGGCCCATCCGTTGCCCGAGAAGAGCGATCGGCGGCGCGACCACGAGCGTGAGGAGCGCGAGTCGCCAGTTCATCAGGAAGATCACGATCACGCCGCCGGCCAGGGTGAGGACCTGCCCCAGGACCTGGATGACCGTCTGCGTGATGACGCCGTGCACGAGCGTCGCGTCGCTGGTCACGTGCGACATGAGGTCCCCGGTCTTGCGTCGATTGAAGAACGACAGGGACAGGGACTGCATGTGGCGCACGATCGCCATGCGCAGGTCGAAGATCACCTTCTCGCCGGTGTAGGCCATCACGAACTGGCGCAGGCCATCGATGAGAGCGCGCACGAGGATCACGACGATGAGGCCGATGACCAGAAGGTCGAGGAAGCTCTCGTCACGGAGTCCGATGTCGATGACGCGCTGTACGACCTGCGGCCAGATCAGACCGAGCGCCGTGGAGACGAAGAGCAGCACCGCTGCGAAGACCAGGTTCCATTTGTACGGCCCGACGTACTTGAGGAGCCGCCGGTACATGGAAAGCGAGGGCCGTTTGCCCTCGCCGCGGCCGCTGGAGCCCCACATGAAGACGTGCATGCCGCCGCCACCGGGGCCCATACCTATCATCCGACCAAGCGTAGTCCACGGGTGACGGCGCGAAGTGTCGCGCTCGTCACTTACCCAGCCAGACCTGCGCGAACGACTCGACGCCGATCGCATGCGGCGCCAGCCCGCGCACCTTCTTCGTCGTGGCGACGAACATCTCCGCGTGCATGAGCGGGATCCGCGCGGCATCCTGCTGGATCAGCTTCGACGCCTGCTTGTACAGCTCCGACCGCTTGCTCCCGTCCGATTCATGGCGCGCGCGGCGAAGAAGCTCCCGCACGACGTCACCGGCCCATGCGCCGCCATCCGGAAAGAACGAATCCGGATCCGCGCTCTCACCCGTGACGTCACCGACCCATAGGGGCAAACGGCCGGCGCGGTGTGCGGCCGGCTCCGCGGCGCGCACCGTGGCGGTGATACCGATCCGTGCGAGATCCGCCGCGACGCTTTCCGCGACACGCCGCGGGTCCGGGTACTGCGTCCGCCACGTGGTCGGGTAGTAGAGCTCGGTCGCGAAGCCGCTCGGGAGACCCGCATCCGCGAGCAGGCGTTTCGCGGCCGCGACGTCGTACCGGTAGAACTCGACGACGCTGTCGTCGTAGCCGAGCACTCCGGGGACCAGCAGCTGCGAAGCGGGAACCCCCGCACCGCTGTAGAGCACGGCCGCGAGCAGCGGCTTGTCGATGGCGATCGCGATCGCGCGCCGGACCTCGACCCTGTCGAGGGGTGTCGCGCTGCCGGAGATCCCGAGGTAGGTCGCGTTGAAGGCCGGCCGCGCGACAAGCTGCAGGTTCGGGTCGGCTTTGACCGTGGGAAGCGCGGCCAGCGTGAGGTCGCGGACCGTGTCGACGCCACCCGAGCGCAGCTCGGCTATCCGCGCCGCCTCGTCTTTGACCACGCGGAAGACCACGCGGTCCACGTGCGGGAGCGCCGCGGCCGACGCGTCCTTCATCCAGTACGACGCGTTGCGCTCGAGCGCGATCTGCTGACCGGTCTGCCACGATCCGGGCCGGAAGAGGAACGGTCCCGTGCCCGACGCGCCGGACGACGCCGGCGTCGCCCAGCCCGACGGATCGTCGCGCATCGACTTCGGGCTCGCGATCGCGAAGCTCGGCATCGCGAGGTCGGCGAGCAGCGGTCCGAACGGCACCTTCGTCGTGATCACCACGGTCCCGCCGTCCTTGGCCTCGACCCGCGCGATCACCGACGCGTCGTCAAATCCCTCGAGCAGCGTCGCGTACGCCCGGAAGCGATCGATGCCCGATGGACCGCGCAGCGGGTGGGCGGACTGCCGGGCGCGGTCGAGGTTGAGCGCGACCGCCGCGGCGTCGAGGTCCGTGCCGTCGTGAAACTTGATGCCGCGCCGCAGCACGAACGTCCACCCAAGCCCGTCGGAGGACACCGACCACCTCTCCGCGAGCTTCGGCACGATCCTCAGGCTGCCCGGCTCGTATTCCACGAGCGTCTCGAAGATCTGACGGGTCACGAGCAGCGTGTTCCCATCGCTCGCGTTCCACGGGTCGAGCGTCACGGCATCGCCGGCGATCGCAACGCGGAACGTTCCGCCGGTGTTCACGCCGCTTGCCGGCGTTGGGAGAGGCGTGGCGACCCTTGTGGGAGGCGCGCCCTGACACGCGGACAGCGCGAGGATGACGGCGGCGACGGCGAGGCGCACCAGCATGGCGCCCTCTAGTTGATCACTTCTCCGCCTTGAGGCGCGGGTCGAGCGCGTCGCGCAGCCCGTCGCCGATGAGGTATAGGCAGAGGACGGTCAGGAAGATCATCACGCCCGGCGATACGACGAGCCACCACGCGCGGACGAAGTACGTCGTCGCGTTGGTCAGGAGATTGCCCCAGGACGGGGTCGGCGGAAGGATGCCGAGACCGAGATAGGACAGGGCCGACTCCACCAGGATGATCGCGCCGACGTCGATCGCGGCCAGCACGATGATCAGCGGCAGGATGTTCGGCAGCACGTGCTTGAACATGATCCGAGCGTCCCGCGCGCCGATCGTCTTAGCGGCGACCACGAACTCGCGCTCGCGAAGCGCGAAGGTCTGCCCGCGCACGAAGAGCGAGATGCCTGTCCAGAACAGGAGTCCGATCACGACCGTCAGGGTTATCGGACCCGGCTCCCAGATCGCGGCGAAGATGAGCAACAGGAAGATCGTCGGGATCGAGTTGAGGGTCGTCACGAACCAGGTGAACAGGTCGTCCACGCGACCGCGCATGTATCCCGCGGTGAGACCGATGATCACGCCGACGGTGAGGTTGACGAAGGCCGCGACGAACCCGACCGCGAGCGAAACCCGTCCGCCGTAGAGGAGGCGCACGACCTGGCTCCGGCCGATCTCGTCCGAGCCGAGGAGGTACGCCGGATTCTCGAGCTGCGGCTTCTCGTAGGTGTGCAGCAGATCCTGCCTCTCGAAGGTGTAGTTGAAGACGTGCTGTGCGAGCAGATCCGCCGCGAGCGAGAGCAGCGCGAGAAAGACAAGCACGGCAAAGGAGATCATCGTGAGGCGGTCGTGACGCAGCTTGTACCAGGCGTTGGACCAGAGGCTGCGCGGCGGCCGCAGCAGGAGGCTCTCGGCGGCGGTGGGCGCGCGGATGGCAGCGGTCGTCGAGGCCACGCTATCCCGCCTTGATCCGTGGATCGACGATCGCGTACGCGATGTCGCGTAAGAGGTAGCTGATCACGAGAAGCACGCTGACGAAGATAGTGGCCGCCTGAACGATCGGGTAGTCCTTGGCGATCGCCGCCTGGAACGTGAACTGGCCGACGCCGGGCCACGAGAAGACCTGCTCCACGACGAGCGCGCCGCCGACCAGGCCGGCAAGGATGCCGCCGAGCGCGGTCACCACCGGGATGAGCGCGTTCCGCAGCGCATGCACGAACACGACGGTCCGCTCGTGGAGGCCCTTGGCGTGCGCTGTGCGGACGAAATCCTGTCCGAGAACGTCGAGTGTCTCGGTGCGCAGGATCCGCGAATAGTTCGCGATACCCGTCAGCGACAGCACGAAAGCGGGCAGGATGATGTGTTTGATGCGGTCGGGGATGTCCCAGACGTCCTTCCCCACCGTGAGCGTGCCCTGGCTGGGTAACCAGCGCAGCCCCACGGCGAAGATGATGATCAGCACCAGCCCCAGCCAGAACGCCGGCACCGCATGCCCCGCGACCCCGAACACACGGATGACGCCATCGAGCCAGGTGCCGCGCTTCAGCGCCGCGATCACGCCGAGCGGGACGCCGATCAGCAGCTGCAGCATGAGCGCGACGATCGCGAGCTGAAGCGTGTTGGGGACGCGTGTGAGCAGAAGCTGGAACGCGTCCTGGTGGTAGATGAATGACTGCCCGAAGTTGAGCTGGACGATGGCCATGAGCCAGTCGAGGTACTGGATCGGCAGGGGCTTGTTGAGGCCGTAGACCTCGCGGAGGCGCTCGATGTCCTCACCGGTGATGTCGCGCTGGCCGAACGTGAGGAGCCGGATCGGGTCGCCTGGCGACAGGCGCACGATCGCGAACGTGATGATCGAGATGCCTATGAGGGTGGGGATCGCGTAGATCAGCCGACGCAGGATGAAGTTGCGCAAGCGCTCCTCCGCGTAAGTGGGGGTGCCCTCGCGGGCACCCCCACCGAACTACGTGGCTACTTCTTTACCCACCACTCGTGGACGTTGTACAGGGTGCTGAACGACGCCGGTGCGAAGTTCTGCAGCGATGTCTGCGAGACGGCGAGGGTGTTGTTCGAGTAACCGAAGTTGTACGGCTGGTTCTCGTTGAGGATCTTGTTGACGGTCTCGTAGTGGGCCTTGCGTGCGGCCGTCGAGCAGTTGCCATCCGTTGGGTTGCGGCCTTGCTCGATCGCCTTGTCCATCGCGGGATCCTTGAACCCGGTGAAGCCGAACCCTTCGACCTTCGTCGCGGGGTTGGGAACGTTCGCCGAGTGCCAGATCGAGTACGGGTCGGGCTCGGCTCCGAGCGACCATCCGATGATCGTCGCCTCGAGCGTCTGATCGCCGGTCGTGAGCTTGGTGACGAGACCCTGGAACGCCTCGGGACGCGCCTTCGCGTCGATGCCGAGCTGCTTGTACTGATCGGCCGCGACCTGGGCCAGCGTCTCGCGCTCCTGGTTACCGGAGTTCGTCGAGATCGTCAGGCTGAACTTCTTGCCGTCCTTGGCGAGGATGCCGTCGGCACCCTTGACCCAGCCGGCGTCCTTCAGAAGCTGCTCGGCCTTGGCCTTGTCGTACTTGTACTGCTCGAGCGGCGAGCTCGGGTACGCCCACTGCACCGGGACGTGGTGCGCGACCTGCTTGGTCGCCTCACCGAAGACGACGGCCTTGATGACCGCGTCCATATCGATGCCGTACGCGAGTGCCTGGCGGACGCGCTTGTCCGCGAGACCGGTCGCGGTCGGGCTGAGCGTGTTCCAGCCGATGAACGTGTAGCCGAGGTTCTGGTACTTCGTGACCTTGACGGTCGGGACCGTCTGGATGTCGGCGAGGTCGCGTGCGAGCACGGTGCCGAACGTGAGCTCGCCGGTCTTCAGACCGTTGGTCACGGCGGCGGTGTTCGCGACGACCTTCATGACGTACTCGTCGACGTTCGGTGCGCCCTGCCAGTAGCTCTCGTTCATCGAGAAGATGGCCTGGTCGCCCTTGCGCCATTCCTTGAACTTGAACGGACCGCTTGCGACGGTCGGGTTGGTGTTCTCCGGCGCGGTGTCGAAGTCCTCGGGCTTGGATGTCGGTGTCAGGTACTTGCCAAAGACATGGGTCGGGATCGTGTACCCGATGAGGTCGATGATCGCCGGGCACGAGACCTTGGTCATCTTGACCGACCACTTCTTCGGGTTCGCGCTGTCGATGGTCACTCCCGAGATCGACGTCGCTGTCGAGGTCGGCTTGCACTGCGTCCCAGAGGTAGCGGTGCAGTAGTCGTTGAAGCCGACGATGTCCTGGAACGTCGACTTGCGGACCGTCTTCGCGGACCGCGCGACACCTTGAAGACCCGTCAACCAGTCCTGCGCGATAACGGGCTTGCCGTCGGACCAGTTGGCCTTCGCGTTCATCTCGAACGTGTACGTGAGGCCGTCCGATGAAACGCTGTAGGTCGCCATGCGCGCCTTGGGCTCGCCACTCTTGGGATCGACCTGGAGGATCCCGTCGTAGACGAGGCCCCACGCGCGAGCGGAGGTCGTGTCGTTCGACAGGACCGGCTGGATCGTCGCGAGGTCGGAGATCCAGCCCTCGATGATCCGACCGCCCTGGTCGGGCTTCGCGGTCGCCGACGCCGCGGCCGTTCCCGTTGGCCCTGGGCTGGCCGTCGGGCCGCCTGGCGTGCAAGCCGTCGCGACGAGCATGGTCGCCGCGAAGACCGCGATGAGGACCCGTCCGGTTCGCTGTTTCGCTGTCATGTGTCCCCCTCTTGCTCCTTTTGCTCTACCCACAGGATTTCGGTGGCAGAGTGTATCCAGCGACACACTCAGCCGCTCACGCCGTCTTATACGCGCGGTGGGCGCCGTCCGTTCACTTCTGAAGCCACCAGCGGTGAACATCGGCGTGCAGCGCGTAGGTGCCTGGGGCGAGGCCGTGGAGCGTGCGGGGGACGGCGACCAGAGTGTCCGGCGTGAAGGCGAACAAGTACGGCTGTTGTCTGTTTAGCAGCCGGTTGAACGTCTCGTAATGCTGCGCGACCACGTCCCGAGGTGCGGCCGCAGCTCCCCGTCACCGGGTCGGGTCGCAGCAGCGGCGCATACAGCAGACCCGTGCCCGGAGCGAGACGGGGTCCGTCGCGCGGATCGGCTGGAGTGTCTCGGTCTGCGGATCCGGCGCGCAGGCCACGACGAAGGCAGCAGCAAGCGCAACGGCCCGCGCCCGTCACGCCAGCTAGGAACGAGCGGTCACACGATCCGGTTCAGGCTGATCCTCTTCCGAGCCGTTGCGGTCGGCGTCCGCGCGCCGGTAGGTGCCCACGATGATCGGCTTGAAACCCTTGCCGTCGACGTTCATCTCGATCTTGAAGATGAGACCGCCGTCGGCGAGCTCGAAGATCGTGTTGCCGCTGCCCTCCTGGTGGAACTTGAGCGCATCGCCCTGCCACTCCCCGGTCCCCGGAGCGCCCGGCGGGCTGCCGAACGTGTCGAACCAGTGCAGCGTGTAGTTGTTCTTCTTGGCATCCCAGCCGATGACTCCGTGGCCGGCCATAAGTGTCTTGCCGCGCGACTTCTCGACGTAGTCGACGATCGTAAAGAGACCGCCCAGGTCCATCCGGAAATCGAACGTCCCTCGGGCCTTCGTTTCGGTGGTGTGCGGTGAGCCCTGGATCATCTCCTCACCCGCCCACTTCCCGCTGAGCTTCTCGAGCTTCCTGTGCTGCTCGCTCGGCTTTGGCTGTTCCATGACGTCTCCTCTC
>Ga0114129_10006275_pt1 | contig 16848 bp, 15 predicted proteins | sample RhiMetdeltSRZDD1_FD_80071 | JGI IMG/M metagenome (GOLD analysis project Ga0114129, IMG submission 80071) | Populus rhizosphere microbial communities from Tennessee, USA - Rhizosphere MetaG P. deltoides SRZDD1 (version 2) (version 2) | ecosystem: Host-associated > Plants > Roots > Rhizosphere >... | reverse complement strand
GGCGGTGTCGGTGCTCACGGACGTCGCGCCCATCGCTCCCGATGTCAGTGCGGTCTCGAACTTCAGCACGACCGCCGCATCGTCCGGTCGCGTCACCGGCGTGAACGCACGCAGTCCGAGTGCCGCCTCGAAGAGCGTGTTCCAGTCGCGAACGGCGCGCGTGACCGCACCCTCCAGCGCCGGGTCTTCGTGTGGTGGCACATACACTGCGAGCGGAAGACGGCCGCGCGGATGGCCTTCAGCGCCGGAGAGTTCCGCGTCGGAGCTCGCACCAACCGTGCCCGGCCCGATCGCCACGATCAGCAGCGCGCCGAGCGCCAGGAGACGAGTGGCCACGCCTTCAGTGTAGCCACGGCGCGCTTCGGCGGCGCGATCTGAATCGCGTGGCGGCGATCACTTCGACGCCTTAGAGGTCCCCGATACCCGCTTCGTCCAAGAGCGCGTGGAGATCGCGGCACAACTCCACGATCGCGGCGTCGCGACCGGGAAACCAGGCGCGCAGCCATTCTGGCCGCTCGAAGAATGCCAGCGGCGCGGCGCCGGCGCGGCGGATCGCGCCCCGGCGCACGAGGCCGCTCGCGTTGATGAAGCTGACGTCGTGGTCGAGGCGTCCCGAGGCGACGAACCCGGCCGCGATCGGGCAGAGCGCGGCGACGGTGGCGATGCTGTCGGCGACACCACGCAGACAAAAGGCGTGCGCGCGAACGCCACCGGGAAGCGCCGACAGGACGGCGCGCATGGTGAGGCCGGAGTACACCGTGTCATCGACGACCGCGACGCGGTCCCCGAGATCGAGCGCCCCCAGCTGCGCCGCCAGCGCGGGGCGACGCTGGGTCTCGAGCACGTAGCCCCCGGCGGCATCCTCCACGCGCGTCACCTCCACACGGTGAATGAGCGGGAACCATGCGGTGCGCGCGTGGAGTTGACGGGCGACGACCTCGCCCGCACCCGCGATTCCGACCGCGGCGTCGAACGGCGCGTGCCCGCCTCGCCCGATGACCGCCTCCAGCTGGCGCTCGAGCGACAGCAGCACCACGCCGTCGCCGGCCACGCGCTCCAGCAATTCGCGCGCGAGCTTGGTGATGGGCGCGGCATCGCCGAAGCGTGCCCGCAGCGGCGGCACGAGATCGTCGTGGACGTAGAGCGTGCGGGGAGTGGGAACAGTCACGCGGCGGCGGCGAGGGCGAGGCCGACGCGGTGTTCGGGATCGGTATACCAGTGCTCGAGGTCGAGCTTCGCGTCGCGGAGCATCCGCCGCACGCCGTCCGGCGTGAACTTGTAGGAGCTCTCCGTCCAGATCGTCTCGCCCTCTGCCACATCCACTTTCATGTCGAGGTCGCGCACTTCCACATGCTGCGGCGCTTCCGCCACCAGGTGCATCTCGATCCGTGCCCTGGCGTCGTCGTAGAACGCGCGGTGCCGGAAGCGCGACGGCTTGAAGGTGGCGCGGAGATCGCGGTTGATGACGTGGAGGACGTTGCGGTTGAACTCGGCGGTCACGCCGGCGGCGTCGTTGTAGGCGGATTCGAGCACGGCGCGGTCCTTCACGAGGTCGACCCCGACCAGGAAGCGATCACCGTTTCGCAGCAGCCCGCGCACGGCCTCCAGCAGCCGCTGGCGTCCCTCGGCGTCGAGATTGCCGATCGTGCTGCCGAAGAACGTGACGAGCCGGCGCGCGGTGGCAGGCGGAAGCTCCCCGAGATCGTGCTCGAAGTCGCCGATGACGCCGTGCACGGTGACCGACGGGTAAGCGTCCAGCAGCGCGCGAGCGGCGCGCGTGATGGCGTCGCCATCCACGTCGATGGGCACGTAGCGCACGTCGCCTCCGTGATTGTGCGCGTCGAGCAGCGTCGAGACCTTGGCCACGCCGCCCGCCCCGAGCTCCACGATTTCACCCGGCTGCGCCCGCTCCACCACATCCGGGGCGCACGCGCGCAGCAGCGCCTGCTCGGCGCGCGTCACGTAGTACTCCGGCAAACGCGTGATCTCCTCGAACAGTGCGGAGCCGGCCGCATCATAGAAGTGCTTCGGCGGCAGCGCCTTCACGCGCGCGCCGAGGCCGCGGCGGACGTCGTCGGCGAGCTCCCGGCGACGGGCATCGGGCGCCCGGTGCGCCTGCAGATGAAATCGCATCGGCGCTCAGGCGTCCGCGGCGAGGCGGATGCCGCTGAACTGCCAGCGGGCGCCGGGCGGGAAGAAGTTCCGGTAGCTCGCGCGAACGTGGGATTGCGGGCTGGCGCAGGAGCCGCCGCGAAGGACGAGCTGGCTCACCATGAACTTGCCGTTGTACTCACCCACCGAACCCGGCAGCGGCCGGAATCCCGGATAGGGCGCGTACGCGCTCTGCGTCCATTCCCACGCATCGCCGAAGAGCTGCGCGAGCTCCCCCTCGTCGGCACCGACGGGGTGGAGGATCCCGGACTCCAGCAAGTTGCCGGTCACAGGATGATCGTGCGCGGCGTGTTCCCACTCCGCTTCGGTAGGCAGACGCGCGCCTCGCCAGCGCGCGTACGCGTCCGCCTCGTAGTACGACACGTGCACGACCGGAGCGTGCTCGTCGATCGTCTCGAGACCGGACAGCGTGAAACTGCGCCATCCGCCGTCGTCGCGCTGCCAGTAGAGCGGCGCTTCCCATCCCTGCGCCTGAAGGGTCGCCCACCCGTCGGAGAGCCACAGCTCGGGACGTGAATAGCCGCCCGCCTCCATGAACTCCATGTACTCGGCGTTCGTGACCAGACGCGAGGCGAGCAGGTACGGCGCCAGCCACACATTGTGGCGCGGACACTCGTTGTCGAATGCGAAGCCGGGGCCGTCGTGACCGACGGCCACGCGCCGACCCGTGAACTCGACGAACGTCAGCGGGCGCGCGCGGCCTCGCGGGATCGGCCGCGTCTGGTAGGCCGGCGCGAGCGGGTTGACGCCAAGGTTGTATTTGAGGTCGGTGACGATCAGCTCCTGGTGCTGCTGCTCGTGATGAAGCCCGAGCTCGACGATCGCATCGAGCTTGGCGCCGCTATCGTGTTCGCCGTCGAGCAATTCCGTCATCGCCTTGTCGACATGGGCGCGATACGCGTAGACCTCGGCCACCGTCGGGCGCGAGAGGTGACCGCGCTCCGGCCGCGGGAACGGACGACCCACGCTCTGGTAGTACGAGTTGAACAGATGGTGGTAGCGGGCATCGAGCGGCTCATATCCGGCGACGTGGGGCACCAGCACGAACGTCTCGAAGAACCACGTGGTGTGGGCGAGGTGCCACTTCGTGGGGCTCACGTCGGGCATCGCTTGTACGACGTAGTCTTCCGCGGCGAGCGGCGCACAGAGCGCTTCCGTAGTTCGCCGGATGGCCCGGTAGTTCGCGAGCATGCTCTCTCCTGTCGTTCCGGGATGACGGCGGGCGACGGTGTCGAACCCGTCGCCCGTTTCCGTCAGCGCGTCGGGCGCGGCCCCGCAGGCGCCGTGACGCTTCCGCTCGGTGGCGGCGGGGCGGGCGTCGCGCTGTCGCCGGATTGCCGGGCGCGCACACGGGGGCTGATCAACTCGCGCGGATCGTCGGGCGTCCGGTTTGACGGCGACGCCGAGGGCGACGTCGGCAATCCGGTCTGGCGATCGATCGTCGCCGGCGCGTCGGGCTTCGCGGGCAAGCCGGTCTGCGTGCGCACTGTCTCCTCGCGCCGAGTCACCCCCGGGGTCGTTCCCGAAACAGCGCCGCCGGGGGTCGCGCCGCTCGTCGCGCCGGTGCCCATGCCGCTGCCAGTGCCGACCCCGCCCGTCACGCCGGCGGGGACCTCGCGGTCGCTCTGGGCAAAGACCGGCGCTGCGACCGCCACGACGCCGAGCAAGATCACGAAGAAGAGTCGCATGGTGGACCTCCCTGAAACGCTACCGCCCGGGCGCCGGCGCGTCCGGCACAACGACGTTGCCGCTCGGCGACTCGATCCGCCCGCTCGGTACTCGTGGGTCGCCCTGCCGAATGGGCCGTCCGGTCGTCGGATCGATCCCCGGATCCGTTGTCTGCGGTGTCGTGGTGGGGAGGCCCGTCCGCGGATCGGTCGTCGAGGGTGTCGTCGATCGCGGGCTTGCCGACGGCACGTCGTTGCTGTCGATCACCCCGGGAGAGTCGCCGGGCTTGCCCGCCGTGCCACCGCTGCCTGCCGCGGAGCCTGCACTGGGGACAGGGCTCAGCGTCCCGGAGCCGACCGAACCCGAGGGCCTGCCGCTCCCACCCATGGCCCCCGTGCCGGTGCCGCCTGTCGTGCCGGTTCCCGCAGCCCCCGACCCTCCGCTCCCTGCAGCGCCGCTGCCGCCCGCTCCCGCGGCCCCTGCCGCGAATGCTGGGCCCGTCGCCATCGCCACCATCGCCGCGATGATAACCACGAATTGCAAAACCTGCATCACGACCTCCTTCACTGCGTTCCGTGAGGTGTCGAGCAAGGACAGTGCCCGGCACTTGGTCAAGCCAAGCCGTACACCTCGACTTCTTCGGTCCTGCCCTTCACGCGCACCGCCGGCAACGTCACGAGTTGAACCGGCTCGGTCAGGCGCTTGCGCGTCTCCCCGCTGATTAGGATGTCGGCACCGAACTCCTTGGTGATGCCTTGAATGCGCGAGGCGAGATTCACGGGGTCACCGACGAGCGCGTAAGACCGGCGGTCCTTGCTCCCGATGTTGCCCGCAATCACCATGCCCGTGTGAATCCCGATGCCGTGACGGATCGCCGGCTTCCCGAGGCGCGTGCGCTGATCGTTCCACTCTGCGAGTCGGCGCCGCATCTCGAGGGCCGCTGCCACCGCCATGTCGGCATGCGTCAGGGCGGGGACGGGCGCGCCGAACACCACCTCGATCTCGTCGCCGATGTACTGCAGCACGAGGCCGCCGTGGCGCCGGAGCGCCCCCTCCATCGCCGTGAAGTACGCATTGAGATCGCGGAGGACCTCGCGGGGGTCGCTGACTTCGACCCACGCTGTGAAGTCACGCAGGTCGGCAAACAGGATCGTGACCTCGGCGAGCGAGCCGTCGAGCGCGACGCGACCGGCGAGGATTTCGTCGCGGATCTCCGGGCTCACGTACTGACCGAACGTTTCGCGCAGGCGCTCGCGCTCGCGCAGCCCGCGCACCATGCGATTGAATCCTTCGGCCACGGCGCCGATCTCGTCGTTGGTCACGACGGCGCAGCGTGCGTCGAGATTCCCCCGCTCGACCTCGCCCATGGCGGCCTGGACGGCGCCCAATGGCTCGGCGACGCTCGCGGAGACGAAGACGGAGAGCCCGATGGCGGCGGCCGCGCCCACCACCAGCAAGAAGATGATCAGCACGAGGAGATTGCCGACGAGCGCATCGGCGGCGGCGCGCTCAGCCCCGACGAGGGCGGCCGCTCGCGTGTAGGCGAGCATACCGAGCACGAGCAACGGCACCAGGCTCGTGACCACGAAGATGAGCAGAAGGCGCGCGCGCACCGGGAATCGGGGCACCCCGGCGACGGCGTCGGCGCCGCCCTCCGGGAACAGGCGCGCGAGCGTGGGCCGCCAGCGGCGCTCCACAGCGAGGAAGATGAAGGCGGTGGTCACGGTGCCCGCGATGAACGTGATCCCGACGATCTGTCGAACAGAAACCATGACCGCGAACCTTCCCGCGATGATTTGCCAGAGCACCCCCCACACGAGCCCGGCCATGACCCAGCCGATCGCGGTGAAACCGGCGAGCGCGTACGGGAGCAGCAGCGCTCGGCGCCGGGCGAGCGGTGTGACGGCGCTGGGATCGCGCAGGCCCGCGTCGGAAACGGGCCGGGCCCAGCGGCGACCGGCGATGAACCCGACGCCTCCCACGAACGCGAAACCGAGAACGAAAAAGACGATCTCGGGCCAGGAGAGGCCGCGCGTCGAGCTGCGCGGCGCGTAGTCGATGAAGGAGAAGTAGAGCTGCGTGATCACGGCGCCGAGCAGGTTCCCGGCCAGCATGACCCAGATGAGGCGCTTGGGCCTGTTGTGCATTGCTCTCCTCCCCCCGCCCTTCGAGGCCTCCGATTGTCGCTCAGCCCCGGTCGGCGTCACGGAGTTATGATGGTCGCCACTTCTTGCCGACAAAGGGGACTCACCGATGACTGCCATCACACCCGTCGTTGACCTCGATCGCCGTGGACGCGTCGCCGTCGTCACCGTCAACAATCCTCCCGTGAACGCGCTGAGCCAGGCCGTCCGTCAGGGGCTCCGTGACGGCGTCGCCCAGGCCGCGGCCGATCGCGACGTGGACGCCATCGTCATCGCGTGCGCCGGCCGCACGTTCATCGCCGGCGCGGACATCACCGAGTTCGGCAAGCCGCCGCAAGAGCCTTCGCTCCACACCGTCCTCGACGTGATCGAGGGCAGCCCGAAGCCGGTCATCGCCGCCATTCACGGCACCGCGCTCGGGGGCGGGCTCGAGGTGACGTTGGCGTGTCACTGGCGGGTGGCTGTGAAGTCCGCGCGGCTGGGGCTGCCCGAGGTGAAGCTCGGCCTCCTGCCCGGCGCCGGTGGAACGCAGCGGCTGCCGCGCGTGGTCGGCGTGGAGAAGGCCCTGCAGATGATCGTGAGCGGCGATCCCATCGGCGCCGAGGAAGCACGACGGCTGGGCCTCGTGGACGAGCTGGTGGACGGCGATCTCACCGCGGGCGCCGTTGCTTTCGCGGAGCGTGTGGTGGCAGAACGGCGGCCGCTCCAGAAAGTCCGTGAGCGCGACGACAAGCTCGCCGCGGCGCGCGGGAAGCCGGAGATCTTCGCGGACTTCCGGAAGTCGGTGGCGCGCCAGACGCGCGGCTTCCGCGCCCCCGAGAACTGCATCCGGGCGGTGGAGGCGGCCGTCAACCTGCCCTTCGAGCAGGGCATGGCGCGCGAGCGCGCGCTCTTCCTGGAGCTCCTCGGCTCACCGGAGTCGAAGGCGCAGCGCTACTTCTTCTTCGCCGAGCGCGAGGCGGCGAAGATCCCCGACGTCCCCGCCGACACGCCCGTGAAGGACGTGCGCAAGGCCGCCGTCATCGGCGCGGGGACGATGGGCGGCGGCATCGCCATGAACTTCGCCAACGTCGGCATTCCGGTGACGGTTGTCGAGATGGCGAAAGAGCCGCTGGACCGCGGCCTCGGCGTGGTGCGGAAGAACTACGAGGCCACCGCGGCGAAGGGCCGCCTCACGAAGGACGACGTGGAAAAGCGCATGGGGTTGATCACCGGCGCCACCGACTTCGCGGCCGTGCGCGATGCCGATCTCGTCATCGAGGCGGTGTTCGAGGAGATGCCGGTGAAGAAGGAGGTCTTCGCCAAGCTCGATCAGGTCGCGAAGCCGGACGCCGTCCTCGCCACCAACACCTCGACGCTCGACGTGAACGAGATCGCCTCTGCCACCCGGCGGCCGGAGAGCGTCATCGGCATGCACTTCTTCAGCCCCGCCAACGTCATGCGGTTGCTCGAGAATGTGCGGGGCGCCAAATCATCGAAGAGCGCCATCGCCACCGCGATGGCGATCGGCCGCAAGATCAACAAGGTCCCCGTGCTCGTGGGCGTGTGTTACGGGTTCGTCGGCAACCGCATGCTGCACCAGCGCGGCGTCCAGGCGGAGAAGCTGCTCCTCGAGGGCGCGCTGCCGCAGCACGTGGACAAGGTCCTCACCGATTTCGGATTCCCCATGGGCCCGTTCGCAATGGGAGATCTCGCCGGGCTCGACGTGGGCTGGCGCATCCGCAAGGGCCGCGGCCAGAAGGCCGCCATCGCCGATCGCCTGTGCGAGCAGGGGCGCTTCGGGCAGAAGACCGGCGCCGGCTACTTCACGTACGAAGGCAGCGACCGCACGCCGCGGCCGGATCCCGAGGTGGAGAAGATCATCACCGAGGTCGCGGACGAGCTCGGCATCAAGCGTCGGGACATCTCGGACGACGAGATCCGGGAGCGGCTGCTCTATCCGATGGTGAACGAGGGCGCGAAGATCCTCGAAGAGAAGATCGCGATCCGGCCGAGCGACATCGACGTCATCTGGGTGTACGGCTACGGCTGGCCGGTGTACCGCGGAGGGCCGATGTTCTGGGCGGACCAGATCGGGGTCAAGACCATCCGCGACCGAATGCTGGAGTTCCAGCGCCGCAACGGCGACAATTTCTGGCAGCCGGCGCCGCTGCTGACGAGGCTCGCCGATGCCGGAAAGGGCTTCCTGGAGCGCTAGCACAGTGTCATGACGGACGCGCGCGTGTATCTCGCGTCGGCGGCGTTCGTGGACAGCGACGCCGCCAACGTGATCGCGTTCGCGCGCGCGGCGAGCGGCGAGGCCGCGGACGACGTCGCGCGCGCCGTCCGCCTCTACGACGCCGTTCGCGACAGCGTGGTCTACACGCCCTACTGTGATTTCGCGTCGCCGGAGACGTATCGCGCGAGCGCGTGCCTCGCCCGCGGCTCCGGATTCTGCGTGGCCAAGGCCGCCCTCCTCACGGCGTCCGCGCGTGCGGCCGGGATTCCCGCGCGCGTGGGCTTCGCGGACGTCCGCAATCACCTGTGCACGCCGCGGCTGCGCGCGCTCATGGGCGGCGACGTCTTCTACTATCACGGCTACGCCGAGCTGTTCGTGGGCGCGCGCTGGGTCAAGGCGACGCCCGCGTTCGACGCCGCGCTGTGCGAGCGATTCGGCGTGCGCCCGCTCGAGTTCGACGGCCGGCACGACTCGCTCTTCCATCCCTACGATGCCGCCGGCCGTCGCCACATGGAGTACCTCGCCGATCGCGGCGCCCACGCCGACGTCCCCGTCGCCGAGATCATGGCGACGTTCGAGCGCGCGTATCCCGGGCTCTTTCGCCCGTCGGCGCCGGTCGCGGCAACGACGTTCCGAGTGGAAGCGGAGTCGGCGCGCAGCACGGCGGCCGACACGAGCGCGGTACCGCCGGCGCCTGCACGCCCGGTGTCGTGATCGCGAGGTAGCTGCCTCCCGTCGCTATCTTCGCAAGACGCCCCACGCGCGCCGGCGTCGCCGCTCGCGGACCTCAGCGGTCATACCGAACAGCGCGCGATCGCGCTGCCAACGCTCGCCTTCGGGGTCGCCGATGGTTGCCCACGCGGCCGTCACGTCATCGAAGAGGCGCGAAGCGTCGGCAAGGACACCGGCGAGCGCGAGATGCGTTTCCGGCGCGCTGGGGTCGAGCGTCGCGAGCGCATGCACGGCGACCAGCGCGGCGGCGCCGCGCTCGACGAGCTCGAGAGGGAGATCGTGACGCCGGACCACGGAAATCACGTACGCGAGTAGCGCGGCCTCGATGTGGATGTCTTCCACCGTCCGGAACGGCTTCACGTAACGCGCGTACCCATCACCGTTGAACAGCGCGCTCGCGTCGATCTCGACCGCGTCGAACTCGATGGCCGCATGCGGCACCTCGGGGACGAACGGCGTCAGCGGCATGGGAGCGATCGTCACTCCGCGCGCACGGGCAGGAACGCGCACGACGCGCAGCCGCTTGCAGTCGTTCGCGTCAGTGCCCTCGGACGCGACCACGAGCAGCAGGCCGGCGAGCGGACCCAGCGTACTCCAGCGCTTGGCGCCGCTCAGCGCGAAACCACCGTCGCGCCGCGGACTGAGGCTCGTCTCGATGGCGCGCGGGGTGTTCCCGCCCCGCTCGGTCGCGCAGAACGAGGCGATGGTACCGTCCGGGAGCCCGGGGAAGAGCGCCCGCAGCGCCGCCTCGTAGGCGCCCGCGAACGCGTAGCCGACCCGATCGGCGAGAAGTCCCGCGACGGTCGCGTCGTCGATCGGGCTTGCGGCAGGCTCGCGGCGCTCCGCGCAACGTCGCCACCATTCGCCGACGTCGCCGGCCACGATCGGCTGGGGGACATCGCGGAGGAGCGCATGGAGGACGGAGACCATGTGTCCGCACCATCATAAGCGTCGGGCATAAGGACGTGTCGGTCAGGAGACGTGTGTCCCCGAGTGGCCAATGCGACGACGCGTGGAAATGGTGCGAAAACGTGCGTAGACTGGTGAAACCGATGTTGCGCGAGTGACCGCGCTCTCTATCGCCGTCGAGGGGTGGCGATGGCGCGTGGTGGTCCATCCGTTCCAGGAGGTCGTGATGGAAGCTGCGATGCCTGTCCCCGACGACCGATCGATCACTTCGGACGTCCGCGCCTTCGCGGCGCCGCGGCGTCCGCGCCGTAAACCGAGGCGCCGACGTCCAGCGGCGGCAAGGCCGTCCTCCTCCCCGCGCGCGCCGAAAGTGGCGCTCGCTCCGTCCCCGACGCGGCCGCTGGTCCTGATCGTCGAAGACCACGTCGATACGCGCCTGATGTACGCGGATTATCTCCGGTTCACCGGGCTCACGGTGACGGAGGCGCGCGATGCCCTCACCGGCGTCGCCAAGGCGATCGCGTTCCGGCCGAACGTGATCGTGATGGATCTGATGCTGCCCGGCGTGGACGGATGGGAGGCGATTCGACGGCTGCGAACGAACACCGAGACGGCGCGGCTGCCCATCATCGTCATCACCGGGCACGAGCACAAGGATTACTTGCGACACGCCGCGATTGCCGCCGGCGCCGACGCGTATCTGATCAAGCCGTGCTTGCCGAGCCGGCTCGGCTCGGAAATTCAGCGGGTGCTGAGGACGAATCCGATCTAGCCGCGTGGTCTCTATCGCGCGCGAGGCGCGTCGATGGCATCGATGAGGCCGTAGACGACCGCTTCGCCGGCGTCCAGCCAGCGTCCCCGGCGCATGTCTTCGGCGACTTCCTCCGCCGGCCGCCTCGACGCGCGCGCGATCCGCGCCTGAAGCCGCCACAACAGATCACGATGTGCTCGTGTCGCCGCGAGTGTCTCCTCCGGCGACCCCGCGAACTCGACCGTTGGCTCGCTCAACCGGAACCGCGTGTGCGGGGACGCGGAGCGGTGGCGGGCGATCGCCACCACCCCCACGACGGGCCCACCGACGCGACCGCGACAATGCACGCGAACGGGCGCGCGAACCGCGTCGATCGTGTCGATGAGCGCGAACGCAGCCTCCAGCGTCCCGTCCGCACCGTCCAGATGGATATCGATGGGCGCGGCGCCAACGGCGTCGAGCAACATGATCTGTGCGGCCGCCGACGTGGCGGTGACGTGGTCGAGCACGCCGGTGATCGGAATGATCCGGCTCGCGAACAGCTTCTCGCGCAGCCAGTCGGGAGGTCCGCTCGCGTCCGGTCGTTCGGGGCCGGCGCGGAGATCGCGCTTCATCGCGTCGATCGCGCGCGCGCAGACGCGTGGCGGGCGTTTACGTCTACGAGCGACATCGCGCTTCGCGGTGACATCGGGCTCCACGCACGAGACGGACTGTAGCTACCGAAGCTGACCCGGTCAAATACGTGCTGGTGTCGGGGTACCGACTGCCCAGCAGCAGTGCACGTTGCACCGGCTCGGGGCAGTGCCGTTGATCACAACATGGGCGCCGCGCGCACCGCCTCGCCGCGAAGATCGCTGTAGCCGCCAGCAGTTCACCGTACGTCGCGGGCCTTGGGCGCCGGTCTGGTCCGCCACTTGCTCTGCCCGCCTGCGGGCACGGCGCGAAGACCTCATCGATTCTCACCCGATCCACCGCGTCGACGAAGGGGCCGCCATGATCAGACGAGCCGTCATCGCCACTCTCCTCGTTGTCGGGCTGCAGGCGCTCGCGGTCCCGCCGGCGGCCGCACAGACGTTCGAGTCCGTATTCTCCAAGCAGTACACGCGCGCGAGCGGGACACCGGTGACCGCATCTGACACCTTTACGGTCTGCGATCCCGCAGGGACATTCCGTCTCGTCGTCGTCAATGGTCCTACCGGACAAGACCAGATTGGCACCGATGCCATCAGCAGCGGCGCCATCAGCGTCAACGGAACCGAGGTCGTCCACGAATCCGACTTCAACCGGAACGTCGCGCGCATCGAGCGGCCGCTGAGCGGGATCGCTGCCTCGAATCGCATCGACGTGAGGGTACGCAGCGGGCCGAGCGGCGCCATCCTCGTCAACGTGGACGGGGTCCAGAGCTGCGGTGTGCACATCGCCTCGCCCGCGCCCGGAAGCACGCTGCGGCAGGGCGTGATCGTCGTACGTGGCACGCTCCAGACCACGCCGGGCGTTCAGGTCGGCGTGACCGTGAACGGCGAGCCGGGCCTGGTCGAGGCCGACCGTTTTGTCGGTGCGGTGTCGGTGGATCCGACCGTGACCGCCCTCACCGTCGAAACACACACGCTCGACGGCGTTGCGGGCCGCGCCACGATTCCCGTCACCGTCGTTCCCGCCGGCGAGGCGACCGTGCGTCTCCGGCCCGACATCACAGGAGGGCCGGCGCCCCTTACCGTGCGCTTCAGTCTGTCCACCACGGTGCCGGTCGTGCAGGTGGTGCTCGACGCCGACGGTGACGGTACCGTGGACTTTCAAGGGACGGCGCTCAACCGAGTCGGCTTCACGTACACCCGACCAGGGCTCTACGTGCCGGCCGTGCGCGTCACGGACGATCAGGGCGCCGTGCACACCGCCGTCACGATCGTCCATGTCCCCGACACTGTAGCGCTCGACGTCCGCCTGCAGGCGCTATGGACGGGCTTCAAGGATGCGGTTCGCGCCGGCGACATTCCGCGTGCCGGCCGCTTCCTGCACACGGACACTCGTGCCGACTACCAGCACCAGTTCGCGCGATTCAGCGCTGCCGGCCTCGCGAATATCGATCAGGTAATGACGACGGTCCAGCTCATCGAGATCGGCTTCGGCGCCGCCGAGTACGAGATGCTTCGCCTGCAAGACGGGGACACGCTATCCTTCGCCGTCTGGTTCCAGCTCGATGAAGACGGCCTCTGGCGGCTGCGGCGGTTCTGAGCGATGCGCGCGAAGGTTTTCCATCCCGCTCCTCGCGCTCGCGGTCTGCATCGCGGTCGCGCTGGCAACGGGCAGCGCCGTCAATGCGGACGACGAGGAGCGGTGGGGGCCGTTTCGCGGGCGCGTCGTGGACGCGGACTCGGGAGCGCCCGTGCCGGGCGCGGTGGTCTATCTGATCTGGCTCGAGGTCACGCTCAACCCGTTCCGCCCTTACCACGACTTCTACGATGCGCGCGTCGCGGTCACCGACGGACGCGGCGCGTATGAGATCCCGCGCCGTCCTACGCCCTTTCGCCCCGGGCGCATCCTCGGTCCGTACCGGGACTACATCGCGCCCGGATACATCCTGGTCGACGTCGCGAGCGCTCCCGACGGCGGCCAGCTCTTCCTCATGCGCGATGCGGCGCGCGTCAGTCCCGAGCGACGCTCGGCATCGGCGGGCCACGGCTACTACGACTTCATCCCGAAAGCACGCCGGGGCGAGGTCCTCGCGACCATCAACACGGCGCGGCGGCAGATGAACCTTCCGCCGTTCCAGACCCTGGGAGGAGTCCCATGACCACGCCGAGGATCTCGCTGCCAACCTTCGCCGCGCTTCTCGTCTGCGCTCTGGGTGCCGGCACCGTTGACGCGCTCAACATCGAGACCCACCGGACCGTCAACGTCATTGCTGCCAACACGGCGGCCTTCGACGGCTATCTCCGGGACCACAGCGGCTTCGTCCTCGGCCGGAACGAACCGTTCCAGGGCCAGACCGTGCTCTCCTGGATCGAGGAGGGCGGCGAACGCGAGGACGACGGCCTGGGAATCGGCACCCGCGTCGTCAATCACTGGCACGACCCTCTCCGCGCGTGGGCCGAGGCGGGCCTCAAGGCCGCCGGTAACTCGTCCGTTATCTGGATGCAGCGCCGCGAAAACTTCTGGTCATGGGCACAGGCGCGGGGATTCTTCTACGATGCGCTGACCGCGCCCAGGGCTGCCCCGCGTCGGGCGGCGTGGGCCGACACCTTCCGCGCGATCGGCCAGATGATGCACCTCGTGGTCGACGCCTCGGTGCCGGAGCACGTGCGCGACGACATCCATCCCAAGGAGTTGATCTGCCGCACGTTCGGGACGAGCTGTCTGGGCAACTACGAGTACTGGGTCTCCGACGAGCAGGCGCGGAATCCGCTCTTCAACGCGCAGTACCTCTCCTCGCCCATCGGCTTCGACCGGTCGATCCTGGACCGCCCGACGAACGATGTGAGGGCGCCGGTGCCCGTGGCTCGCATCATCGACAGCGATCTCTACACCGGCGCCGATCCCAACGTCACCTGGAGCCCGACCGGCGCCCTCGTCCCCATCGGGATCGCCGAGTTCACGAGCGCGAACTTCTTCAGTCAGGACACGATCGACAATAGCCGTCCGTTTCCGAGCGTCGCACGACTCGAGCCGTCGAGGCTGCCGGCGCCGAAGACCGGGCGCACTCGCGCGTACTTCAAGAAGGGCGCGGGCGACGGGCATCCCGTGGACCCGGTCGCCGCCGAGTGCATTACGTACGAGCTCGCCTCCTTGGAAGGCGTGTTGGAGGAGGTCTCGCGGAAGTGTCAGGACCAGAACGTCTGGAAGGCGGCCGCTGGAATCTTGCTGCCCCGCGCCGTCGGCTACGCGCGCGGCACCCTCGATTACTTCTTCCGCGGCCGCATCGAAATCGCCCCGCCCGCCCGCTTCCCCTATGCGATCGCGCAGTTCCTGCCCGGCAACACGGGCGCCTTCACGACGCTGCGCTTCAAGGTTCGCAATGCCACACCCGGGGAGACGATGACGTGTCCGGCCGGGCAGACGTGTGACCCGCCCAAGCTCACGGCGATCGTCCATTACCGCCTGCCGTTGTCCGGGAGTCTGATCGACAATCCGCTCGGCCCGCTCGGCGAATCGCAGTTCGCCATCTCTGTCACCCAGCCCGTGCCGCTCGTCGCGAACTTCGCCGAGCTCGCGTTCGACTTCCGCGCGAGCCCGATTCCGACTAACGCCGCCGATCTCTTTCTGACCGTCGTCTACCGCGGGCCACTCGGGCTCGAGAAGGACGCGGTGGTGGTGGGTGGCAAGCGCCTCTTCGCGCCTGACCCCATCGATCGCGCCAACGTCTCCGACTACGACTGCTTCGCCAACACCATCTGGGGGCTGATCGATCCCGCCACCGGTCAGCCGCTGCCGGCGTTTCAGCGCGGTGTCGACGAGCGCCGGGACGTCACCGGCGACCATGTGGCAGACCTCCTCGGGCCGTTCCGAGAGCGAGGCGTCTTGCTGAAAACCTTCCATCCGGCCAGCCCGCAGACGGCGTCGGAGGGAAACTTCGATCAGGCGGTCGACATCTTCGACTTCGGCCGGTTCAGCCGGTTCATGATCCTCCAGGATCAAGACTTCTACGGCCTCGCCGCCCACCGGCGCGGGGTGGACGAGTTCAGCACAGGCCTCTCCGTTTCCCCGCCCGACGAGAGTACCTTCGTCGGCGGTATCGTCAACGGTCTCTTCGAGCTCCTGCCGGGACGCGTGTTCCACGTCGCCACGCTATCCGGTGTCATGCGCGGGCTGAGCACGTACCGTATTTTCCTGGTCATGAACAACCCCACCCTCGCCTGTCGGCAGCAGATCAACACGGCGCAGCCGCCAGTGAGTCAGGCCCTCGACTTCGTTCCCACGAACTGAGGAGGAAACGCGTCATGCGTCTCGCTGTCGGGCTCATCAGTGCCTTCGTGCTCGCGGTGGGGATGCCGGCGGCGGCCGGCGAGCTCAAATACCTCGGCAAGAGCACCACGCCGGGGCGCGGCCACATTCTTCACGGGGGCCAGGCCTACGAAGTGGACCGGGACACGGATATCCCGGGGTGGGGCCGCGTCAAGGACATCACCGAGACGACGCTCGTCGTCGACTACGAGCTGACAGACGCCGACAAGGAACAGATCCGCGCCGTCGGCGGCGCGCCCCATGACGTCAAGCGCACCCTGATTCTCCGCGACGATCTTCGCCAGATCGTCGTGCCCGGCCAGTGAGGGCGGCCGCCGCGACGGCGAGAAGCCCGCGCCGGCGCCACGAGAGGCGGCGGCCCCGACGCTCCGTCCCCGGTCCAGCCGCCGCCCGCGACGCCCGCGCACACTGCGGCGCAGGCCGGGTATGATAGCGGGGCAAGGAGGGCGCGAGCGATGGCAAGCAATGGGATCCGGGACCGCGTCGCGATCGTCGGTATGGGCTGTACCCCGTTCGGCGAGCACTGGGACAAGGGTCCGAACGACCTGCTCGTGGATGCCAGCAAGGAGGCTTTGGCCTCGGCGGGGATCGAGCTGCGCGACGTGGACGCGTTCTGGCTCGGCACGCTCTTCACCGGCTCCAGCGGGCTCACGCTCTCGCGGCCCCTCAAGATCGACTACAAGCCGGTGACACGCGTCGAGAACTTCTGCGCCACCGGCTCCGAGGCATTTCGCAACGCGTGCTACGCCGTCGCCTCCGGCGCCTACGACGTGGCGATGGCCATCGGCGTCGAGAAACTGAAGGACAGCGGCTTTTCCGGTCTGCCCGGCACGCGCAGCGTCGGGGACGGAACGGCGGTGCCGCTCACCGCGCCCGCCATGTTCAGCCTCCTCGCACCCTCCTACGCCAAGAAGTACGGGGTCAGCGACGAGCAGCTCAAGGAAGTGATGACCCGCATCGCGTGGAAGAACCACAAGAACGGCGCCCTCAACCCGCGCGCGCAGTTCCGGAAGGAAGTGCCGAAGGAGACGATCGCGTGCTCACCGCTGGTGGCGGGTGCGCTCGGGATCTTCGACTGCTCCGGCGTGAGTGATGGCAGCGCGGCCGCCCTGATCGTCCGCGCCGAAGACGCGCGTCGCTACACGGACAAGCCGCTCTACGTGAAGGCTCTGAGCTTCGTCGCCGGTCCTGCGGCCGGACCGATGGATCCGGACTACGACTACACGACGTTTCCCGAGGTCGTCGCCTCCGCCGCCGATGCCTACGCCCAGGCCGGTATCAAGGAGCCGCGCCAG
>Ga0114129_10006274_pt1 | contig 16848 bp, 14 predicted proteins | sample RhiMetdeltSRZDD1_FD_80071 | JGI IMG/M metagenome (GOLD analysis project Ga0114129, IMG submission 80071) | Populus rhizosphere microbial communities from Tennessee, USA - Rhizosphere MetaG P. deltoides SRZDD1 (version 2) (version 2) | ecosystem: Host-associated > Plants > Roots > Rhizosphere >... | reverse complement strand
TACCGCGTCGTACGGACGGACGGCGACGTGCGGTGGCTGCAGGACCGGGGGCGCATCATCCTCGACGACGAGGGGTTGCCGCGGTTTGCGACCGGAGCCGTGATGGACGTGACCGCGCGCCGGCAGCTCGAGGATCACGAGCGCGCGCTCTCGGAGGAACGCGCGCGGCTCATTCGCGATCTCGAGCAGGCCAACCGGGTCAAGAACGAATTCCTCGCCATGCTCTCGCACGAGCTGCGCACGCCGCTCAACGCGGTGCTCGGCTGGACGCGCATGCTGCGCGGAGGGACGGTGCCGCCGGACCGCCGCGCCTCCATCCTCGACACGATCGAGCGCAACGCCGCCGCGCAGATGCAGATCATCGAGGAGTTGCTCGACCTCTCGGCGATGTCCGCCGGCAACCTGCGCCTGAACATCGCGCCAATCGACCTGCGCGATCTGATCGGCGGCGCGGTCGAAACCATCCGTCCTGCCGCCGACGCGAAGTCGATCGCGCTGCAGGTCTCGATCGACAGCTCCCTCGGCCAGCTGACCGGCGACGCGGCGAGACTGCGCCAGGTGCTCTGGAACCTCCTCGCCAACGCCGTGAAGTTCACCCCCGCAGGAGGACGCATCGAGGTGAGCGCGCACGAGGGGCCCACCGATCTCGAGTTCGTGGTCAAAGACACCGGGCCGGGCATCGACCCGGCATTTCTGCCGCACGTGTTCGAGCCGTTCCGCCGGGGCGAATCGCTCAGCACGCGCACCGTCGGTGGCCTCGGCCTCGGCCTCGCGATCGTCCGGCACCTGGTGGAAGCGCACGGCGGCACGGTCACTGCCGACAACAACGGGTCCACCGCCGGATCGGTCTTCGTCGTCCGCATGCCGACAGGCCGCTCGATGCGTCACGGCCACGCGGGGCCGCGCACGCTGCGCGGACGCCGCGTGCTCGCCGTCGATGACGACGCGTCGACGCAGGAGCTGGTCGCGACGATGCTGCTGATGTACGGCGTGTCGGTGAGAACGGCGGGGCGTGCATCGGACGCGATCCAGATTCTCGCCGAGTGGCGTCCCGACGTGCTGTTGACCGACATCGCGATGCCCGGCGAAGACGGCTACGCGCTGATTCGCCGGGTGCGCGCGCTCCCCTCCTCGCTCGGCGAGATCCCGGCGGTCGCGCTCACGGCGTTCACCGATCCGAACAGCGTGCAGGAGGCGTTCGCAGCCGGCTTCGACGCGCACCTCGGCAAGCCGCTCGAGCCGCACGTGCTCGCGGATGCGCTGACGAAGGTGCTTCGCGTCAGGAAATCAGCGTAGCGCGCGCGTCGCCCAGCAGGCGGCGCAATTCGTAGGCGATGATGTCGGGCGCGCACGGCTTGATCAGCACGTGCGTGATGCCCGCCTGTGCGAACCGATCGGGTTCGTCGAGATATTCCGAGTGACCGGTCACCGCGAGGATGGGGATCGACCGCGTCGCCGGCGATTCGCGCAGCGCGCGGCAGAACTCGAAACCATCCATGCCCGGCACGGCGAGGTCGGTCAGGACGGCGTTGGGACAGAGGACGCGCGCTTTTTCGAGCGCCTGATGCCCGTTGTGCGCGTCGACGGTCCGGAAGCCGTCGTGCTGGAGGTACTCGCGATAGAGCAGGCGAGTACTCAGATCGTCTTCGACGATGAGGACGAGTGGATTCAGCGTGGGTCTTGCCGTGGACTCGGTGTGGATCCCCATGCCCCCGCTGGCTCGAATGTAATGCGACACACCCGGCGCGGCCAAGTCAAATCTCAAGCTCGGGCGTGATTTGCTCTGAAATATCGATAGTTTGCCGCCCCTAATGCGCAACCGACGCGCGCGCGTGGGCGCGCGTCCGCGTGCGCAGCGTCCACCACGCGCGGAACCCGAGGAGCACCACGGCCGCGACCAGCACCACCTGGAACTGCGGCACGACGGTCTTGCGCGCGAGCCAGAAATGGAAGAGCGCCGTCCCGGCAGCCACGTAGATCAACCGGTGCAGCTGCGTCCACCGATGTCCGAGCCGCCGCATCGACCCCTGGGTCGAGGTCACCGCGAGCGCGAGCAGCATCAGGTAGGTCGCCATCCCCAGCGTGATGAACGGCCGCATCGCCACGTCCTTGGCCATCTGCCGGAAGTCGAAGAACCAGTCGAGCACGAACCACGTGAGGAAATGCAGCGTCGCGTAGAAAAACGAGAAGAGGCCGAGCATCCGCCGGAGCCGGATGACCTGATTCCAGCCGGTGAGGCGGCGGATCGGCGTCACGGCGAGCGTGATGACCAGAAAGCGGATCGCCCAGTCGCCCGTCGTATGCGTGATGTATTCGATCGGGTTCGCGGTGAGGTTGCCGTGGAACGCGTCGGCAATCAGCGCCGCGGCGGGGATGAGCGCCGCGGCGAAGATGACTCTCTTGAGAAGGACGATCGGCTTCAATACAGCTTCTTCGGATCCATCCCCGCGTACAACGACGCGACCTGGTCCGCGTAGCCGTTGAACGGCAGCGTCTTGCGGCGAAGGAACTCGCCGATGCGGCGCTCGCTCGCCTGGCTCCACCGCGGATGATCCACGTTCGGATTGACGTTGGCGAAGAACCCGTATTCGTTCGGCGTCATCACCTGCCACGTGTTCTTCGGCTGGTAATCGACGAAGCGGATCTTGTTGATCGACTTGACCCCCTTGAAGCCGTACTTCCAGGGCACCACGAGACGAATCGGTGCGCCGTCCTGGTTCGGCAACGTCTCGTCGTACAGACCCACGGCGAGGATGGCCAGCGGGTTCATCGCTTCGTCCATCCGCAGCCCCTCGACGTACGGCCACGGCAGCATGCGCGTGGACTGGCCGGGCATCTGCGCCGGATTGAACGCGGTGACGAACTCGACGTACTTCGCCTGCGATGTCGGCTGATAGGCCGCGATGATGTCCTTCAGCGGGATGCCGACCCACGGAATCACCATCGACCACGCTTCGACGCAGCGCATGCGGTAGACGCGCTCTTCGAGCGCGTAGGGCTGCACGAACTCGTCGAACCCGAACGTGCCTTTCTTCGCCGCGTAGCCTTCGACGGTAATCGTCCAGGGACGCGGCTTCAGCTTCCACGCGTTCTCTTTCGGATCCTCTTTATAAGGGCCGTATTCGTAGAAGTTGTTGTAGCTGGTGATGTCGTCGAACGTCGTGAGCTTCTCGCCTGTCGTGCTCAGCGGGCTCTTCTTCACGTTGGCGAGCTTGCTGCCGTGCCCCGTGCCCTGACCCTTCTGCTGTGCGGCGACGCTGGCGGCAAACGGTGATGCGACCGCGGCAGCCGCCGCGCCGATTGCGGCACCCGCCGCCGTCTGCAGGAATTCGCGCCTGCGGAGGTAGAGCGACTTCGGCGTGATCTCCGAAAACCGGATGTCGGGTGCGTTGCGAATCAACATGAGCCTAATTATAAGACGCTTCCCTGTCACGGCCGAGGTAATCCGAGCGTCCGGCGTGGTAGTGTGACGTGCTGGAGGAGGCCCCGGTGACGCCGCCGGAGCCGAGCATTTATCGAAGCCGTACGCGCCCCCACCGAACACGACCGTTTTCCCCGGGCCATGTCGCTCGCCGTGCATGAGCTCCGGACACCTGTGACTGTCGTTTGCGGCTACATCCGGATGGTGCTCAAGGAGCACGGCGGGCCGCTGACCGACAAGCAGAAAAAGATGCTCCAGGAAGCAGAACGCTCGTGCGAGCGAATCAGCGCGCTGGTCGCCGAGATGAGCGATCTCGGCAAGCTGGAATCACGCGAACTCGCCGTCGCCCGCATGGACGTCGATTTGTGCGGGCTTGTTGCGGAGCTGGCGAGCGATATGCATGAGGGCGAGGACCGCGGAGTGCGACTCGATGTGCGCGTGCCACACCGGCCGGTCACGGTGACCGGCGATCGCGCGCGGCTCTCCGCGGCGATCAAGACCTTGCTGCACGCAGCCCTGAGAGAGCGTGGCGAACCCGGCGTCATCGTGGCCGAGTGCTCGGTCGTCGATGGCGCGCCGTCCTGGGCGGTGCTCGCGGTGGGAGAGGAGCAGGCACTGCCGTCACTGGTCGCCGCCGCGCTCGGAAGCCCGCCTCCCCTCGACGAATGGCGGGGCGGCCTGGGACTCGCGCTGCCGGTGGCGCGGCGCGTGGTCGAAGCGCTCGGCGGCTCGCTGTGGTCCGCGCCGGGCGACCGCCCGCGCGCGGGCTCCGCACTCAGATTACCCCTTCGAACCTGAGGATCGAATAGATGTCAGCAGTGGCGGGCGCCGGCTCCGATGCCGCGAACAGCAGCACCACCGACGATCGACGTCCGGCGAACATCGCGGTCGTCGACGACGACTCGGGCTTCGCGGGATATCTCCGGACCTTTCTCGCGCTGCGCGGGTACGAGGCGCGCTCGTACACGCGCGGCGACGAGATCGTCGCGGCCATCCGCCAGGGCGAGCCGCCCGACATCGTGCTGCTCGACGTCGCGATGCCGGGGATGGACGGCCTGCAGACGCTGAAAGCGCTGAAAGCGGCGCGTCCCGAGCTGCAGGTGATCATGCTCTCGGGCCGCGAGCAGGCCGCGACCATCGTCGAAGCGGTGCGTCTCGGCGCCGCCGACTACGTGGTCAAGCCCGACGACCCGGAGGGTCTTGGCGAGATTGCGCTCGACGCGGCGATCAAGCAGGCGTTCGAGCGAAATCGGCTCGTCCACGAGCTTTCCGACCTGCGGCGTCAGCTGAGCGACGACCAGAGCGACGCCTTCATTGGGTGGAGCGAGAGCCCGGCGATGCAGCAGGTCGCGCTCATCATCGAGCAGGTCGCCGACAGCGACGTCACGGTGCTGATTCGCGGCGAGAGCGGCGTCGGCAAGGAACTGGTCGCGCGCGGCATCCATCAGCGATCCACGCGCAAGCAGAGGCCGTTCGTGAAGGTGAACTGCGCGGCGCTCCCCGCGGAGCTCCTCGAGAGCGAACTGTTCGGACACGAAAAGGGCGCCTTCACCGGCGCCGCGACGACGCGCATCGGCAAGTTCGAGCAGGCGCACGGCGGCACCATCTTCCTCGACGAGATCGGCGAGATGAAGCCGGCGCTGCAGGCCAAGCTGCTGCACGTGCTGCAGGACGCGGAGTTCACCAAGCTCGGAAGCAACAAGAAGATCACCGTCGACGTGCGCGTCGTCACCGCCACCAACCGCGACCTCGAGCAGATGATGGTGCGCGGCGACTTCCGCGAGGATCTGTACTACCGGCTGAAGGTCATCGAAGCGTACGTGCCGCCGCTGCGCGAGCGCCGCGACGAGATCCTGAAGCTCACGGACTTCTTCATCGCGAAGTATTCGCAGCGCTACAACCGTCCCGTGCGTGCGCTGTCAGACGACCTGCGCCAGCGTTTCCTCACCTACGAGTGGCCGGGCAACGTGCGCGAGCTCGAAAACATGATCAAGCGGTTCGTGATCCTGCAGGACGAACAGCTCGTCGTGCGCGAGATCAGCAAGCCGCGGCTCGTGCCGAACCCGCCGCCGGTCGAACCGGCGCCGCCGGCGTTCCATGCACCGATGCCCGCATCGCCGCCGCAGCACGCCGCCGCACCTCCACCTCCCGCCGCCGCAGCCGGGACCGAGGACGAGGAGGGTGAAGATGTGGCGCCGCCGCCTGCGCAGGACGGCCGCCGCCTGTCGGACGTCGCGCGTGAGGCGGCGCTCTCGGCCGAGCGAACGGTGATCGCAGACACGCTGCGCCAGGTGCACTGGAATCGGAGAAAGGCCGCGCAGCTGCTGGGCGTGAGCTACAAGACTCTGCTGAACAAGATCAAGGAGACCGGCATCGAACGCCCGTGATCGCCCGATCATAGCTTCGCGGACCTTTCGGGTCCGCGTCCGCGGCAGAGTGTGTAACGGCCGACCCTCTGCTCTTCCTTTATGAGAAGGGCGCTTCCACCCGGAAGCGCCTTTTCTCTTTCGGCCTGACCAAGTTCTCCAGAAATTCCCTTTTTGGCCTTCTGTTCCAACGTTTTTCTGCTGTGGCACCTCACTTGCTCAATGTGGCTCGTCCGCGAACTCGGCGGGCAGAAGGACTTGGGCGATGAGTCAGAAATCTCAGGTGCTGGTCGTAGACGACGATCTCGCGATGTGCGGATTCCTGCGCACGTTCCTCGGCGCGCGCAACTACAACGCGCTGACGGTGACGAACGCGGACGAAGCCGTGCGGCGGTTCCACGCGGAGCGTCCCGCGGCGGTGCTGCTCGACGTCGTCATGCCCGGCAGCATGGACGGACTGGCCGCGCTGGCCGCGTTCAAGAAGATCGACAAGGACGTCCCGATCATCGTGATCTCCGGCCAGGGGCGCACGAGCGTGGTCGTCCAGGCGATGCGCCTCGGCGCCACCGATTTCCTCTGCAAGCCGTTCGAGGAGAACGAGCTCGAGGTGGTGATCGAGAAGGCGCTGAAGCAGCATCAGCTGAGCCAGGAGGTGGCGTCGCTGCGCGCGCAGCTCAAGGAGCAGTCGCGCTACACGATGCTCTTCGGCCACAGCCACCAGATGCAGGAGGTGCGCGATCTGATCGAGCGCGTCTCCGACACCGACGTGACCGTGCTGATTCGCGGCGAGAGCGGCGTCGGCAAGGAGCTCGTCGCCCGCGCGCTGCACGAGCAGTCGCTGCGCAAGGACAAGGCGTTCGTGAAGGTGAACTGCGCGGCGCTGCCGACCGAGCTCCTCGAATCCGAGTTGTTCGGGTTCGAAAAGGGCGCGTTCACCGGCGCCATCCAGCACAAGCCGGGCAAGTTCGAGTTCGCCAACCACGGGACGATGTTCCTCGACGAGATCGGCGACATGAGCTTCCCGCTGCAGGCCAAGCTGCTGCAGGCGCTGCAGGACGGCGAGTTCTCGCGGCTCGGCGGCAAGGCCGACGTGCACGTGGACGTGCGCGTCATCACCGCCACCAATTGCGACCTCGAAGCGGCGGTGGCCGCGGGCAGGTTCCGCGAGGATCTCTACTTCCGTCTCAACGTCGTGACGATCACCATTCCGCCGCTCCGCGAGCGGCGTGAAGAGATCCCGATGCTGACCGATCACTTCCTGAAGAAGTACTCGGTGCAGTACAACAAGCCATTCCCGGGCATCACGGCCGATCTGTCGCGCCTGTTCATGGAATACGAGTGGCCGGGCAACGTGCGGCAGCTCGAAAACATGGTCAAGCGGATGGTCGTCCTCGGCAGCGAGGCGCCCATCATCCAGGAGCTCCAGCAGCCGGCGTCACCGCTCCATCACTGGTCGCACACGATCTCCTCCTCTGCTCCGCGTCCGACAGCTCCGCCGTTGCAGCCGGTTATGCCTCCACCGGCTGCAGCGGCAGCTGCGCCAGTAGCGGTTGCGGCTGCGCCGGCTGCCATCGGCATCGGCTCCGTTGCCGCGGTCGCTGCGCCCGCGGGAGCGAGCGCACCGTCGAACATCTCGCTGAAAGACATCTCTCGCACCGCGGCGCGCGAAGCGGAACGCGAGCTGATTCTCCGGATGCTGACGCGGACGCGCTGGAACCGGAAGGAAGCCGCCGAGATCCTCGGCATCAGCTACAAGGCCCTTCTCTACAAGATCAAGGAGAACGGCTTGGACAAGGCATCGTAGAGATTCGAATGGCCGACGCATTTTTCGAAGAAGAAGGCTCGCGCCTTCTTACCGCGAACGCGTTCGAATTCGTCCTCGATGGCGAGATGAAGCGGGCCATCCGTTCGCAGAACTACCTGACGCTCGTCGCGCTCGAAACGCGCCGCGAGTGGGACGGGATGACGATGACCGCAGACGATGGCACGCTCGACGAGGTCGCGCGCATCATCGGCCACGAGGTGCGTGACACCGATCTCCTGGGGAGCACCGAGACAGGGGTGCTCTCCCTCGTCCTGCTCGACGCGGATTACGACAACGCGACCAAGGTCATCGACCGGCTCGTGCAGCGGATCGATCACTACGAGTTCGCGACGCCGCTTCGCATTTCCGTCGGCGCCGCCTGCTATCCCACGCACGCCGTCGATCCCGATTCGCTGAAACAGCAGGCGCTCTCGCATCCGGTCGTCAACTGGCGAGGCGGCGCTCCGCAATCGCGGACGCGTCATTGACGTCGTCCAACTGCCAACTCCCAACTGCCAACTCCCAACTGCCAAGAACTCACAAGGTCCAATTTCCCACTCCCAACAGACCGGCTTGGAGGTTGGGGCGTTGGGCGTTGGGAGTTGGGCGTTGGGAGTTGGCGTTGAGAGTTGACCTCGTCTTCGTGAGTCCTGAAGTGGAAGCGTGCTTCCCAGCGCACCGTCCGATCGCACACAGCCGCGGCTGGATTGCCCTGCTTCTGACCCGCCAAGGGGAATTTCTGGAAGCGCGCTAGCCACATTGGCGAAACGGTTGGAACGGGAAATATGTGAACAGTTATTGCACTTCAGCCGCGCCGTAAGTGAGCCGTTACCGAGGGGATATGAGAGCAGCAGCCGTCACGACACTGGTCATCGCCGCAAGCACGCTCCACGCGGGGGGCGCCGCGGCGCAGTCGCACATCGAAGCCGTGCCGTCGGTGACGGTGGGCAGCGTCTACGACGACAACCTCTTCGCCCAGGCGGAGGGCAGCGTTGGGCAGATGCTGATGGTGCGGCCGGGTCTCGGCACCGCCATCGACACGCGGCGCCTGAGCCTCTCGAGCCTGTTCACCTTCGACTCACAGCGCTCCAACCATGCCGATCTGACGATGATCGACGCGCGGCGGCACGCGGACACCAACATGAAGTACCGCGCGACCGACATGACGACGCTCGGTCTCATGGCGCAGTACGACCGCACGGAAACACCGGGCGAGATCAACATCGGCACCGGCATCCTCAGCGATCGCCGGCAGGCGCAGCGCTTCGAGGTGTCGCCGAACTTCGCGCACCGCTTCCGGCCGCACACCAGCGTCACCGGCTCGTACGACTGGATGGCCGAGAGCCTGGTCGACAACGGCACGGGGCGCATGCAGGTGGTCCGCGCGGGGCTGTCGCAGATCTCCAGCGCGCGCTCCACGCTGAGCGGCATGGTGCAGGAGCGGCACTTCGCGGATCCGACCGATGCCACCAACGGCAGCGATTCCCTGGCGCTGCTCGGCGGCTGGGATCATCAGTTCTCGCCCGCGAGCCGCTTCTCGATCCAGGCAGGCCCCCGCGTGTCGTCGTACCGCGGCCTGCTGCCCGAGGTGAACGCGGGCATCATGCGCGAGACGCCGCGCCTGAAGCTGGGCGTCGACTACGCGCACAGCGAGACGATCGTGCTCGGCATCCGCGGGCCGGTCACCTACAACGGCGGCGGCGCGCGGGTCACGTGGCCGTTCCGCCGCACGATTGAAGTCAGCAGCCACACGGCGGCGACCGCGATCGACACGCTCGATCTGCATCGCCTGACGTCGTATCGCCAGACATTCATCGCGTCGTGGACGCCGGGCGGTCTCTACACGGTCAACGCGTCCTACGGCGTCGATTACCAGCAGGGCAACATCCGCCGCAACGTGTTCACCGATGCCGACGTCTGGCGGCATGTCTTTGGCGTGAGCGTCACCGTGGCGCCGCGATACAGCCGTTCCTTCAAGGGGCCGGACGATCCGGCCGCACGCGCGAAAGGGGTTTCTCAATGATCGGCCGTCTTCCCGTTCTTCTTCTCGCCGGTGTCTGCGCCGCATCGCTGGCGCATGCGCAGGAGCCACAACCGCTCACGCCCTCGCAGGCGGAGGTGACCGCGACAGCCGCGGCCGCTGCAACCGCCGTCGCGGCGACACCCGCGGTGGAAGCGACCGCCGCTCCAGCGGCCGCCCCGCCCCCGCCCCCGCCCGCGCCGCGCGTCGCGCCGGTGGTGCGCAGTTCGAACGCCGTGGACATGTCGAAGGAATACCTGATTGGACCCGAGGACGTCCTCGACATCACGGTGTGGAAGAACTGTCCCGACCTGTGCCGTACGGTGCCCGTGCGCCCGGACGGCAAGATGTCGCTGCCGCTCGTCAACGACGTGCAGGCCGCGGGGCTGACGCCGATGGATCTGCGCCAGCACCTCACCGAGCAGCTCGCCGAGTACCTGCCCTCTCCAGAGGTCTCGGTGATCGTCCGCGAGGTGCACAACTTCAAGGTCGCCGTCGTCGGCTCGGTGAAGATGCCGGGCGACTACGAGATCAAGAGCCAGGCGACGGTGCTGGAACTGATCGCCCGCGCGCAGGGGCTCACCGAGTTCGCCAACCGCGACAAGATCGTCGTGCTCCGCCAGAACGGCACGAAGACCAATCGCATCGAGTTCAACTACCGCAAGGTCGCCGAAGGCCACGACCAGGACAATTTCTATGTCCGCGCCGGCGACATCATCGTCGTTCCGTAGGAGAGGATTTCAATGGCGCGTGACCTGCTCGCTTCGACCGCCGACGACTCGCTGGCCGTCCGGGTTCTCGACATCCTGCGCCGGCGCCGTCTGCTCGCCCTCGCCACGTTCGCCGCGGTGCTCGCGGCGGCGGTGTCGTTCGCGATTTACCTGCCCGACATCTACCAGGGCCAGGCGCTGGTGCTCATCGAACGGCCGATCGACGAGAACATCGTCCGCTCCGCGGAGTCGGCCCCGGGCGAGCTCGAAAGCCGCCTGCACATCATCAAGCAGGAGATCCTGAGCCGCGACCGCGCGCTGGCGTTGATCAACCGCTTCCACCTCTATCCCAAGCTCCTGACGCACGGCGCCGTCGACGATGCGCTGAACCAGCTGCGCAGCGACGTCGAGGTGAACCCGTCGGGTCCCGAGCAGGTGAGCGGCAAGGTCAAGACGGTGTCGTTCACGCTGAAATACACGGGCGATTCCGCGAAGACGGCGGCGGACGTGACCAACGCGATCGCCTCCTTCTACGTCCAGCAGAACGACTCGATGCGGTCGCAGTCGGCGCTCGGCACCTTGAAGTTCCTGCGCGAGCAGCTTGCCGATGCGAAGGCGCAGCTCGATCGGCAGGATTCGATGATTACGCAGTACACGACGAAGTACACCGGCCAGCTGCCGCAGCAGATCGGGATGAACCTGGCGACGCTCGAGCGGATGAACACGCAGCTGCGGCTGAACGGCGAGCAGCAGATTCGGCTCATCGAGCAGCGCGAGAAGCTGATGGAGGGCCTGCAGGATCCGACCAACGTCGCGCGCGCCGAGAACCCCGACGCTTCGCCCGAGATGATCGAGCGGCTGAAGCAGATCGAGAAGCTGAGGGGCGACCTGGCGCAACTGCAGACGAAGTTCACGAGCAAGCACCCCGACGTCGTCCGGATGCAGGAGCAGATCGCGGATCTCGAGCAGCAGCAGAAGCAGGACGAGGCGGCGCTTCAGAAGAAGCGTGAGGCGCTGCAGGCGGCAGCGGTGGCATCGACCGCCGCGGCCGACGACGCCAAGGCGCCGCGGCGCAAGACCATCGAAAGCCTCGATGGGGAGCTCGCCAAGTTGAAGGACGAGGAGGCCGCCATTCGCGGCACCATCTCCTCCTTCGAGCAGCGTCTCGAGGGCGCGCCCGAGCGCGAGCAGGAATACGCGCTCATCACACGCGACCGCCAGGTGACGAAGGACCTCTACGACTCGATGCTCAAGCGGTACGACGAGGCACAGTTGTCCGCCAGCGTCGAGACGGACCGGCAGGGCGAGCAGTTCCGCGTCCTCGAGCCGGCGCTGCCGCCCGAGGGACCGACAGGCCCGAACCGGATCCGGCTGATCCTGATGGGCATCCTTCTCGCGCTGGCAGCGGCCGTCGCGATGGTGCTCGCCGCGGAACAGTTCGACCCGTCATTCCATGGCATCGACGAGCTCCGTGAATTCACCAGCGTCCCGGTGCTCGTCTCGATTCCCCCGATCGGACCAGTGCCGCTGAAGCGCCGGCTGTTGACCGGCCTCGCGACGGTGTCCGCACTCGCGATGATCGCGCTGATCGCCACGGCATCCGCGTATCTCGCTCATGGCAACGATCAACTCGCCCGTCTGATCGGGCGCGCCGGCTAGGCGGTGAGGGAACTGGACATGGCTAAGAAGACACGCATCGACCGCCACCTCGTGGCTCTCACCTCGCCGGGATCGTTCGCGGCGGAACAGTACCAGGGGCTCCGCCTCACCCTCGAGCGGCTGCGGCGCAGCCGCACGCTGCAGGTGATCGCGGTGACCAGCCCCGCGGCCGGCGAAGGCAAGACGCTGACGGCCATCAACCTGGCGGGCGCGCTCGCGCGCGGCTCCGAGGAGGCGCGGGTGCTGCTGATCGACGCCGACCTGCGGCGTCCCGCCGTCGCGCGGCAGCTCGCCATCGACGCCACGTCGCAGGGTCTCACCGAGGTCGTCGAGAACCCCGGCGCCACGCTCGACAGCGTGACGCACCGGCTGAAGCCGTTCAACCTGTCGGTCGTCCCGGCGGGCGCGCGGAACGGTGCCGTGCATCAGATTCTCCGCTCGCCGCGCCTGGACGTGGTGCTCGCGGAAGCGCGGCAGCGGTACGACTACGTCGTGCTCGACACGCCGCCGCTGCTGCCGGTGTTCGACTCGGCGCTGCTGGCCAACGCCGTTGACGGCGTGTTGATGGTGGTGGCCGCGAACCAGACGCCGCGCAAGCTCCTCGGCGAGGCGTTGAACATGCTCGACCCGGCCAAGGTGCTCGGCATCGTCTTCAACCGCGACAGCAAGCCGATGTTCGGCTACTACGACGCGTACTACAAGGACTACTTCCCCGAGCAGGTGGCAACGGAGGCTTAGGCGCCGGGTGTGCGCGCCGCTGGCAACAGCCGGCGCGCGGGACCCGGCCTACAGAACCCATGGTAGGCAAACTTCGCGACATGCGCGACCAATCGCGCCGCGTGCTGATTCTCGGGTCGGGGCCGCTCGCCACGACGCTGATCGAGGAGATCGAGTCCGCGCAGAACCCCCGTTACATCGTCGCCGGGACGGTGGACGATCAGGAGCCGGAGCCCGGCTCGCCGGATCACAACCGCTGGCTCGGGCCGTGCGATTCGCTGCCCGACATCATCGGCCGCCTGCACCCGGCGTTCATCGTCGTCGCGCTCGCCGACCGGCGCGATCGGCTGCCGCTGCAGATGCTGCTCGAGGCGCGCGTCCGCGGCATCGTCGTCGAGGACGCGCTCGACTTCTCCGAGCGGCTGATGGGCAAGCTCGCCATCGAAGCCATCAGGCCGAGCATGCTCATCCTGGCAAAGGGGTTCAGGAACCACGGCGCGGCGGACGTGGTCGCGCGCGCGGTGAGCGTCATCGGCGCCATTGTCGGTCTGCTGCTCTGCGCGCCGTTTCTCATCGCCGTCGGCATAGCGGTCACGCTCGATTCGCGCGGGCCGATGTTCTTCATTCAGCAGCGCGCCGGCCGCAACGGGCGGCCCTTCGGCCTCATCAAGTTCCGGACGATGCACCCGTGCGCGGAGGCGCGGTCCGAGTGGGTGTCGGACAACGTGGATCGGATCACGCGCGTCGGCCACTACCTGCGCCGGTTCCGTTTCGACGAGCTGCCGCAGCTGGTGAACGTGCTGCGCGGCGACATGAACCTCGTTGGACCGCGGCCGCACCCGGTGACGAACCAGGCGGTCTTCATGGAGAAGATTGCCTACTACGGACTGCGGTCGACCGTGCGCCCGGGCGTCACGGGCTGGGCGCAGATCCGCCACGGGTACGCGAACAACCTGGCGGAAGAGACGGAGAAGATGCGGTACGACCTGTACTACATCAAGAACCGCTCGCTCTGGCTCGACCTGCGCATCATGCTCGAGACCGTCGCGACGGTGGTCTTCGGCAAGGGCGCGACGCAGGTGCGGCGCCGCCGTGCGCCGCTGCGTCCGCCGCTTGCGTGGCCGACGGTGTCACGAACCAGGCTGGCGCCCACCGGCACTGACGGCCTTCCCTACGTGTCGTGGATTCCGGCGCCGGTGAGGACACCGGCGCGTCCAACTGCAGGGCAACAGTGAACGCAGTCGCCGTGCGTGGGGCGGGCCCCGCCGCCCTTCGACATCCAGAGGGCGGCGGACCCGCCGGATTCTGGTGGCAGGCACAAACCCGTGGGGCAAACCTTCAAGGTTTGCCCCACAGGGTCCTGGCTGCGAGATCTGCAGCCGCGCTCGAAGGGAGCCGGGCCGCCTATTACGCGCTCGTGGCCTTCACCTTCGTGCTGCTGCTCTCGCCGCAGGCGTGGTTCCCGGTCCTGAAGCTGATTCGTATCGCGTTTCTCGCCGGCGGCATCGCGATGGCGGCGCACGTCATGGAGCGCACCGCGCACAAGCAGCCGATCACCCCGCTGGCGCCCGAGATCGGTATCGCGTTGGCGCTCATCCTGTGGTCGATGATCACGATCCCGATGTCGTACTGGCCGGGCGGCAGCGTCCACCTGCTGATGGACCAGTACCTGAAGGCGATCGCGTTCTTCTGGCTGCTCGCCATCATCATCACGACGCCGGCGCGGATGCGCGGCCTCGCGTGGTCGCTGACGCTCTGCGCCATCCCGCTCGCCGTCACCGGCATCTGGCATTACCTCTCCGGCAACGTCATGAAGACGACGCAGGACGGGCTCGTGCGCGTGGTCGGCTACATGGGCAGCTCGGGACTGACGGGCAATCCGAACGACCTCGCGCTGATGCTGAACCTGATCATCCCGCTGACCGGCGCCCTTGCGCTCAGCTCCCGCGGCGCCACGCGCCTGTTTGCCATCGGCGTCGCGCTGCTCAGCATGGGCGGCGTCATCGTCACGTTCTCGCGCGCCGGATTCCTCGCGCTGGCGGCCATCTTCTTGATGTTCCTGCTGGTGCTGGTCCGGCGGAAGTCCTCGGGCGCGGCGATCGCGCTGCTGGTGCTCGCGCTGTCGGTGCCGATGATGCTGCCGAAGACCTACGTCGACCGGCTGAGCACCATCACGAACCTCGAACAGGACAAGACGGGCTCCGCGCAGGGGCGCTACAAGGACCTCGGCATCGCGCTCGAAGTCGTCTCGCACAACCCGGTCATCGGCGTCGGCCTCGGGCAGGACATGATCGCGCTCAACCAGGCTCGCGGCCTGTCCACGTGGCGATCGGTCCACAACGTCTACCTGCAGTACGCCGTCGACCTCGGCATCCCCGGGTTCCTGCTCTTCGCCTGGCTGCACCTGCTCTGCTTCCGCAGCGCGTGGGCGGTCGAACGGCGGGCGCGCAAGGATCCCGCGGTGGCGGAGCTGGGGCCGCTCGCGACCGGCATCCAGGTGTCGCTCGTCGCGTTCCTCGTTGCCGCGATGTTTCACCCGATCGCGTACCAGTTCTACTTCTTCAGCATCGCGGGGCTCGCCGTGGCGCTGAAGAACACGTGCCGCGCGGAGATCGCACGCGCACGGCTCAGGGACCAAGACAATTGACCACTGCTCGCGTGCTCAACGTGGTGCCGACGCTGATGTGCGGCGGCACCGAAAACCAGTTCATGGCGCTGGCGCGCACGCTCGATCGCACGCGCTTCGACGTCGAGTTTGCCTGCCTGCGGCGATGGGGCGGGTTCGTCGAGGAGCTCGAGCAGCGGAGCATCCCGCTGACCGAGTACCCGGTGCCGACGTTCCGCAGCGTGACCGCGCTTGCTCAGCAGGCGCGCCTCGCGCGGCACATCGTCCGCCGCGACATCCAGATCGTTCACGCCTACAACTTCTACGGCAACGTCTTCGCGACGCCGCCCGCGCGGCTGGTCGCGCCGGTCACCATCGCGTCGATTCGCGATCGCGCGCCGTACCTGACGGCCATGCAGAAGCGCGTGCAGCGCTACGCCTGCCAGTTCGCCGACTGCATCCTGGTCAACGCCGACGCGGTCAGGGACTGGCTGATTGGCGAAGGGTACGACGCGTCGAAGATCTCGGTCATCCGCAACGGCGTCGATCTCTCGTGGTTCGACACCGCGCCGCCCCCGGCGCAGCTGCGGCGCGAGCTCGGGTTGCCCGACGACACGCCGCTCGTCGGGGTCATCTCGCGGCTGACGCGGCTCAAGGGGCTGGAGCACTTCCTCGAGGCCGCCGCGATGGTGCGGTCGCGCGTGCCGAACGCCCGCTTCCTGATCGCCGGCGAAACCAGCCCGATGGACCGGGAGTACCTCGGCGAGCTGAAGCAGTACGCCGAGCGCTGCGGCGTGGCGAAGGACGTGATCTTCACCGGCCTGCGCCGGGACGTGCCGGCGGTGCTGTCGAGCCTCAGCGTGTCGGCCATGCCGTCGCTCAACGAGGCGCTCTCGAACGTGGTCCTCGAGTCGATGGCGGCGGGCGCACCGACGGTCGCCACGCGCGTCGGCGGTACGCCGGAGGCGATTGTCGACGGCGTCACCGGCGTCCTCGTGCCGCCCGCGGATTCAGCCGCGCTTGCCAACGCGATCGTTCACCTGCTGCAGGACACGCAGCTCGCCACCCATCTCGGTCTCGCCGCGCGCGCGCGCATCGTCGATCACTTCTCCGTCAGGCGCATGGTGCGCTCGACGGAGGAGTTGTACATGGAGCTTCTGGAGCGGAAGCGGCGCAAGCGGCTTCCGTCGGCCGCATGCTAGGCACTCTGCCGGGATTCGGGATTCGGGACTCGGGATGCGTTGCCGGCGACATCGTCGACGACTACGCGAGCTTCGTCGCGCTCGAGAGCGAATGGAACGATGCGGTCGAGCGCGCGGACATCCCGCATCCATTCCTTCGTCACGAGTGGGTACGCACGTGGTGGGACAGCTTTGCCGCCCCCTCGACTCGGGGGCAGGCGAACCGCCGGCTGCACATCATCGTCGTGCGCGACGACGATCGCATTGTCGGCATCGCTCCGTTGATGCGGGAGAGCACCACCATCTACGGCCTTCCGATCAAGCGGCTCGCGCTGATCGCCAACGATCACACGCCGCGAACCGAC
>Ga0114129_10006273_pt1 | contig 16850 bp, 15 predicted proteins | sample RhiMetdeltSRZDD1_FD_80071 | JGI IMG/M metagenome (GOLD analysis project Ga0114129, IMG submission 80071) | Populus rhizosphere microbial communities from Tennessee, USA - Rhizosphere MetaG P. deltoides SRZDD1 (version 2) (version 2) | ecosystem: Host-associated > Plants > Roots > Rhizosphere >... | reverse complement strand
TTTTAAGCTGTAGAACTCCTGTTGCGCAACCGGCAAAAGGGGAATGATATCAATAAAAAACACGTCGCTGTTTTCCATAAAAGCCAATGCCCATCGATTGTCTTTGAATGTCACAATCGAATTAATAAGTGCACGTATTATTTTTTTACCGGTATTGTCTTTCTGCCACGATTTTATAAGGGCAGCCGGCGTGTTTTGCAGGTGTGTTTCCCAAAAAGAGGGTGGCACTGATTGCGCCAGTTGCAACACAACATATTCATCATCGGTCAGCTCTTTGGTATTGCTTAGTTTGTCGATGCCTGTTTTATAAATGCTTTCATCGATATTGGCGGGTAACTGCAGGTGCAGGTGTTTTTCGGATGATATGCCCAGTAACTTTTTTTCGGTTTTAAGGGTTACTGCCTGTTGTAAAACCTGCTGGTATTTTTGCACAATGGCCGAGGCGGGAATTTGCTTTAACAGTTTGAGTGCCGTTTCTTTTACCTTTTTGCTTTTTTCGGTTGAAAGACTTTCCCGAAAAGCTATGTCATCTTCACCAATATTTGTGGTTAGCAGTTGCAACAATTCGGCTTTTGTATTGGCATCTTCCTGCGGCCATGTTTGTTGCAGCCATTCACGCGCCTGTGCGGGATTTGATTGCCGCAGTTGCTGCAACACGGTTTTGCGTTGTTCGGGCGAGCCTGTTTGCCATAATTCTTCATCGGTTGCGGCGGCTGAAAAATTCCATTCGTTGTTTAAACGGGTCAACCACTCGCCGCGTTTGCCACAACAGGCCACTATGAGGTTTTGCAATTTTTTTTGCTGCACGCCTGTATTCAGTAAAGGCGGAACCAGTTCGGGAATAACAATGCGTTGTTTTGAAGCGCATTGCTGCAACCAGTATCTCAGCAACGAATAGCTTTCCGTATCGAGTATATCTTTTAAGGTAAGCATGGCCACAGGCGAGCCGTATTCTTTTTCTTCGGAACCCGCTATGGCAATGGATACTCCTTCTTTTTGCAAAGGGGTTACTCCACACTGGCGGTAATTAAAAGCCAATGCGGCTGTTTGCAAAAACTGGTCTTCTTTATCAGATGTGCCTTGTTGTATAGCTGTTACCGCATTGCCCATGCCGGCTGGTAATTCATCAGCACTCATGGCCCTTTTATCGGTGCCCAGCAGGGCAGTATTTATAATTTGATCCCAATATTGCATATCCCCTGGTGTTTGAATGTTCAATGCAGGTATTATAATAATTTATACTCATCGTTATACCAGGCCCCGATAGGCTCGTACATTTTTTCTTTGCCTATAACAACAATATTCAATGCCTGGCCTCCGCTTAATGATAATAGTTTCCAGATATTTTTAAATCCGCTTTTAATGCTCATCAGCGTGTTGTTGCAGTCCTGCAACCACCATTGCTGATTGTACAATACAGGGCGTACCTGTTCAATAATAAAGGGTCGCTCACTGCGAAAAGGCAGAGCGCTGCTGTACGCTGTTTCGGCCTCCACTACCTGCTGCCAGTTGATGAAACCTTTGTATTGTTGTGTTTTTTCGGCATTCATTTGGCGTTTTACAATGGCGCGTAAAGGAACAACCGATGGATAGTAAACGAGCTCGGCCTGTACAAATACACCGGGCATTAAGTTTAACTGGCCACCCTGACCACGGATCAGAAACTGTAAAACCAATGCATATTTGTTGCTGGTTATTCCGTACAGCCAGTTTCTTTCAACCGTTAAATTATCATCTTCGGTAATTTGTTTGCCAAGCACCATCCATGTATCGGTAATGCCTGTTTGCTCTTTTAGTTCGTCCTGGTTTTGGGTAAAACCTATCCAGTTGCGAATATCCTGCTGAAGCGGGGCCGGCAGTGATTCGCTGTTCTTAAAACCTGTAGTTACAAGATAAATGCGCAGCAACTGGTCCATGAATTCAGATTGCCAGCCATCGCGATAAAAATTAATTTCACCAAGATATTTTACCATGCCTGCCAGGCCGGGCGCCTGTGCATCTACCATTCTGCGAGCCATGTTCCCGAACCAGGCTGTGCCTTTTTCGGGCATATTAATAATACCGTTGCGAATGATATCTTTTATCCATTGTAGTAATTCCTCAATGCCGTCGGTCACTTTTTGTTCACGGGCCTGTTTGCGTTTTGCCTGTGCGGCTTCGTCAACCGGTTTTTCTTTTTGCTCTGCCTGCTTTTCCTGCCGCTCTGCCCGTTTGCCGATCCATTCAGCTACCCAGGCCGGCATTTCATTGGCCGTGAAATCATTCTTATGCCGGGCATATAACAACATCAAACCGATGCCATGTTTGCAGGGAAATTTTCGACTGGGACAACTGCACTTAAAAGCAATATTTATAAGGTCAACCTGGGTTTGATATGGTTTACTGCCGCTTCCCTGGCATTCGCCCCATAGGGCAAGGTCGTTTACCCCTTTACTGACCCATTTGGCGGCATTGGATAATTCTTTGCCAGATTTTTTGGAACTCTCATCGGGGGCCAGGGCAAGTACTTGTTCTTCGGATAAGTGCAAAACGAAACAATTTTAAAGTGATTGTAAGAACCAAATTACAAAAAACAAAAACCAAAGCTAATATTTCGTACAAATTAAATTGTTTTTAGCTGGTAATGTAACCGTTATGATTGACACGGAGTGTGTATATTTCAAATACACGATAATTAATGGCGTATTTTAGCAGCTATAGCCTGAAAATATTTTTATGAAACTGAAATTAATTGTTGTAAGAACACCTGATCCTGCGAAACTGGGATAAAAGCGTAAACAAATTGTTATAACTAAACAATTAGTTGTTTGACTAAATATTTAGTTATATGTTTGTCGCATGAAAAAATACTTCGCGTGCGCTCTATGGCTGAGCATTTTTTTCATTTTATATAATAATGTACAGGGGCAAAACGGTAATACGACAGGTATCACAGGAACCGTGCTTGATTCATTAACCGGTAAACCGGTTGAAGGAGCAACCATTGTTTTACAAAAAGCAACTGATGCATTGTATCATAAAACTGTTTTGAGCGAAAAAGAGGGCTCATTTGCTTTTTTGACAGTTGGTGAAGGAAGCTACCACATTACGGTAACACATACGGGTTATAAAATATTTAAGAAAGAGTTTCTCCTTGTAGAAGGAAGCGCCGGTTTGCAACTGGTTATTAAAATGCAGGCCGTTAGTAAGGAATTGAAGGAAGTGGTGGTTACTTCTGAGAAAAATAAGTTTGTAGAAATTCAGTTAGATAAAGTTGTTGTGAATGCCAATGCTCTTATTTCGGCATCGGGTGGTAATGCAGTAGATATTTTAAATAGTTCACCCGGTGTAATGGTCGATGAAAATGGAGGTGTAAGTTTAAAGGGCAGGGAAGGTGTAATCATTTATGTAGATGACAGGCCAGTTCAGCTTTCGGGAACCGATCTGTTGAATTATTTAAAGTCGTTGCCTTCGTCGTTGGTAGATAAAGTAGAGCTGATGAGCAATCCTTCTTCGAAATACAATGCCGAAGGCGCTGCCATTATTAATATTAAAACCAAAAAAATAAAAGCAAAAGGTTTTTACGGAAGTGTTTCGGCAAGTGCAGGGTCGGGGCGGTATTTTAAATCGAATGGCAGCCTGTTGCTTAACTATAAAATTAACCGCTTTAACTTTTTTATGAACACAGGAGTTACGGCAAATAACACTTTCTTTTTATCGAACCGGCAACGAAAGTACAGTTATCCCAATGCAGCGCTTTCATATACATTGTTGCAGGACGTTCAGGAAATCAGCCACGATAAAAGCGGCAATTACAGAGCAGGGGTCGACTACGATGTGAGTAAACATTCTTCCCTTGGCGTAATGGCCGATGGCTATACCAGCCCGTACAGGGAAAAAGGCATTTACAGCAACCGGTTTATCGACCCTTCGGGCAAATCAGATTCATCGATGATTTCGAATAGCCGTTACCATCACAAGCCTAATCGCAATTCAGTGAATGTTTATGCAAGGCATTTGTTCGATGGAATGCGGAAAGAAATAAATATCAACCTCAATTATTTACACTATACTACCAGCGCAGACCAAACGCTCGAAAGTAATGTATTCAAACCCGACGGTTCGCAAACAGAAAAATATACGCTGCTTACCGAAAGTCCTTTCGATGCCAAAATATACAGTGCAAAGGTCGATTACAGCGATACTATTTTTGGAAAAATAAAAATAGAACCGGGCATTCAAACCATTAATTCGATCAGAAACAATACCAGCAGCTATTTTACGAAACAGGAAAATGTATTGTATCCTAATGAGGCGTTAAACAACAGTTTCCGCTACCGCGAAACTATCAACGCTGCCTATATCAACGTTCAAAGAAGCTTTAAAAGATTATCGGCCCAGGCAGGCGTGCGGGTTGAAAGCACTGCGGGCAATGCCGTGCAATATGATATGCCGGCCAAACCCGATACATCGTTCAGTATTCACTATACCAATTGGTTCCCAACGGCTTATCTGATGTACACCTTCGATAAAAAAGAAAAGCATCAGCTGAATTTTTCAATAGCCAGGCGCATTGAAAGACCGGGCTATTACGACCTGAACCCTTCATCGTTTTTCTTCGACCGCAATACATCCAATTCGGGAAACAGTTTGCTGCAACCTTCGTTTAGCACCAATATGGAATTGTCGTACACCTATAACAAAAAGATCACCACTGAATTATCGTATAGCAACACAAAAGGATGGATTACCCGCGGTTACAAACAGGTGGGCGACGCATTTATAGGCATGCAAACAAATGTTGACCGGTTTACCGATATAAGTCTTAATATAACCTGGCAGTTCAATGCATGTCGCTGGTGGAATGTAAACATCTATCACGAGCTTGAAGAACGGCATTTCAGGGGCCGTATCTTTAATGAAGATCTGTGGGAAGATAAGCGACTCGTTACGTTTTATTTAAAAACATACAATCAGTTTAAGTTCAACAAAGGCTGGTCGGCCGACCTTACCACCACGTACCGCAGCAAATTTCTTCAGTGGCAGTCATCTATCCGATCACTTGCGCAAATGCATGCAGGCCTGCAAAAAAAGATCAATGAAAAAGCCACGCTTACTGTTGCTGGTAATGATATATTTCACACATGGAAAGTAAGGCGGGATATTAATATTCAGTATGCAAACGTTTATTATTACCTCATTTTCGATACGCAGACGTTTGCCATAACCTTCAGGTACCGGTTTGGCAAATCGGTTAACAACCGCGAACGGAAAACAGGGCTTGAGACAGAAGCTGGCAGGGTGCAATAGGCAAACAATGTCGTTTAAGTCAAGACGTTCTTCACCACATAGGCACATAGTAAACATAGGTTTTTCTATGTGTGCTTTTCTATGTGCCCTATGTGGCTATGTGGTGCAAAAAACTGAGATTTACTAAGCTGGGGAAAGATTTAATCGGCACTTCCGGCGGCCTGGTTGCTGTGGCTTGCATCATGCGCTTTTACGGTCAGCAATTCGGCATTTTTTTTAAAAGTAATGATAAACGAAGTGCCCACATTTACTTCGGATTTCACGTCAATAGAACCTTTGTTTGATTGAATGATGTTTAAGGTGCTGGCCAGGCCAAGACCCATTCCGTTGCGTTTTGAAGTAAAATAAGGCTCAAATAACCGCGAGATATTTTCTTCGCTGATACCACAACCATTATCGCTTATGATAATGCTATGATCGTCGTTTGAACTTATAACCACCGAAATGCGACCGTGCTTATGATGAATGGCTTCGGTTGCATTCACCAGTATATTCGAAAATGCCAGCTTTAGCTTTTCCTTGTCGACCGTAACAATCACCGGCTCATCGGGATATTTTATTTCGAGCTTAATTCCCTGCAACGTAAGCCGGTCGATGGCATCGAGAACGCTTTCGTCCATAATGCTCTGCAGCACATGCGGTTCCATTTTCATTTCGGCAGGCCGCGATGAGTTCAGCAATTCGGTTATCAATGCGCCGATACGGCTGCTGTTGCGTTGTATGATTTCGAGGTAGGTTGAACTGTTTTCGTTGGCGCTGGTTTCGTCGCGCAGATGCTCAACCGATAAATTGATATTGTTAAGCGGGTTGCGCACTTCGTGGGCAAGGGTGCGAACAAGACGGCCGGTTGCAGCCAGTTTTTCGATTTGCAGGGTAACTTTTTCGGCTTTTTTAAGGTTGGTAATGTCGTGCACAATACACTGCATGTAACCGATGTTGTTATTATCTTTTTCGAGCGATGCAGAAATTATACAAATTCGATGTCCGCCATGCTTATTGCGAATTTCCGCTTCCCAATCATTTACTTCTCCGCGTTCGGTAATCAGGTACCTGAATATTTCCTGGTCTTTATTATGAACAAAAAGATCGTAAATGGTTAAGCTGATCAGTTCGTCTTTGGTATATCCTACCAGGTCGCTGGTAGCGCTGTTTACGTCTTTAAAGCAACCCTGTATATCGGCAGTAAATACCATGTCTTTCGACCGTTCGAACATATTGCGGTATTTGCGCTCATTGGCGCGTAATGCTTTTACCGAAGCGGTCCTTTCGAGGGCATACCTGATGCTCCGTTCAAGCTTTTCTTCGTTCAGCTCGCCTTTTATGAGGTAATCCATAGCGCCTACACGCATGGCTTCCATGTCAACATCGTGGTTGCCTTTACCGGTTAATAAAATAACCGGTTCCTCGCAGCCGGCTGCTATGGCTTCTTTCAACAGGTCGAGGCCTGTTTTGGCGCCGAGGCGATAGTCGATAAAATAAATATCATTGCGCCGGCTTTTCATCTGGTCCAGCGCTTCTTTATAACTATAACACCAGTTTATCGAAAAACCCGAAGATGGTATGCTGCGAATAAGATCGCTGGTGATAATGAAGTCGTCTTCATCATCATCTACAATCAGTATACGGGCCTGTAGTTTAGGTACTGTCATCAGTAAATTTTATTGGCTTTCCGGCAATATTACAGTAAAGGTAGCGCCATTATCCGGTTCGCCGGTAGCATAAATAAGGCCCTTATGCTGGTCGATAATTTTTTTGCAAATCGCTAACCCGATGCCTGAACCCGGGTATTCGGTTTTGCCGTGCAGGCGTTGAAATATCTGAAAGATCCGTTCGCTGTATTCCGGTTCAAATCCAATTCCATTGTCTTTGAAATCAATTTTAAACCAGTTTTTGTTTGTATCCAGCAAATGTTGTTCTTTTTGCCGGCGCGTCAAACGTTGGCTGCGGATGCTGATAGAGGGGGCAACGTTTGCCCTTTTGAATTTGATCGAGTTGCTCAACAGGTTGTCGAAAAGTTGTTTTATTTGCGACGGTATGGCCTCAATAACCGGCAAAATGCCAACTTTTATTGCTGCTGTTGTTTCTTCTATTTTAAGTTCCAGGTCGGCCTGTACTTCTTTTAAAATTTCGTTCAGGTCAACCGTTACATAGGGCTGATTGGTGCGGGCGGTTCTGCTGAACTCGAGCAGGGTGTCGATCAGCAGGCGCATGTTTTCGACTGAGGCAGTAATACGGTTTAAATACAGCTGCCCGTCGGAACCAAGTTCGGTTTTATATTTATTTTCGAGCCGTTCAATAAAGGTGGTTATTTTTCGCAGGGGCTCGTTCATATCATGCGAAGCCACATAAGCAAACTCTTCCAGCTCTTTATTGCTGCGGTCGAGGTCTTTGATCTTTTCTTCGAGGTTAAGCTGGTACTGCCGCAAACGGGTAATGTCGCGGCTGGTGCCGATGGTTTTTAGCCAGTTGCCATCGCTGTCGTATATTAATTTACCCGAGGTTTCGATCCTTTTTATACATCCGTCGTTGGCCGTGATCTGGTATTCGGAAGAGTAGGTTTCGGGCTTTTCTTTTTTCGCTGCAATAGATTCGGTAATAACCTTGTTTTTATCGAAGTATTCTTCGTGCATGTGCTTTCTGTACAAGGCTTCGGTAATCACGATCTTATTTTTATCTGTTTCAGGGTCGTAGCCAAACAACCGGTACATACCATCCGACCAAAAGAAAATGCCGGTGCGGGCATCAAATTCCCAGGTACCGTAATTGAGAAAATTTTCATTTTCCTGCTTCATGGCTTTATAGTTAGCCAAATCGCGGTACAGCTGCAATTGTTCTGTAACATCGATGGTGCTGCCTATTACCCGTACCAACTCATCTTTATCGTTTCGTATTATTTTGGCTTTTTCGCGAACATCTTTTATTCGCTTGTTAACGTCGCTTACCTTGTAATACAAATCGTATTCGTGATGTATTAAATGTTCTTTGCGATTGTATAATACTTTATCGCGGTCGGCTTCAACAATATGTTGTAAATAAAATTCGGGCGTAATATCGGGTTTGCAGGTGAGCGGATCATAGCCCAGCAGTTTATACAGGCCATTGCTCCAGCTTATTTTATTGGCGGGCACATCCCATTCCCACACACCGAATTTCAGCACTTCCTGCGTATCGTTAAACAGTTCTTCAATTCGTTTGAACTTATTGGTGGTATCAATTTCTTCGGTAATATCCTGGGCGATGAATAAAATACTGGCAGCATTGCCCAGCCTGTCGCGATCGAGCACCGTGCCCATGGTGCGAAAATATTTCCATTGGCCGGCTTTATGGTTCAACCGGGAATTGTAACTGTGGCTTTCGTTATCATGAAGTGAATAGAATTTTTGAAGCTCTTTATTAACCAGTTCCAGATCATCTTTATAAACCAATTTCATCAGGTCATCGTCCCAGCTCACGATATCGTTGTTGGTATAACCCAGCAGGTCGGTCACTTTGCGGCTGATGTACTTTAGCTTTTTGCTATCGGCATCATATACGTATATAATGGCCGGAAAAAAGTCGGTTATTTTATCCGGAAACCCATCGTGAACGCCGTTGGTTTGAAACAAAAGCTTCAGCGGATTAATTTCCTGATTTAATAGTTGTTCCATCAAAGCCTGGACTTATTAAGTAATGATACCCTTAACATAGGAGGATCTTTACTTTTGATTACTGATTATTAAATTCCTGGTATTGCTTCATTTTATTATACAATGTTTTACGGTCGATGTTCAATAATTTGGCGGCTTTGCTTTTGTTAAAGTTCGATTTTTTAAGCGCTTCGATTATTGTTTCATACTCTGCATCGATGCTTGCATTTTTTAACGATAATTCGTTATGCGAGTGATGCGGATGCGGCCGTGGTATTTCGGCTTCAGAAATAGGGGAAGGCAAAGGTGGGGTTGGTATTACAGTTTTAGTTTCGGAATGCATGAAAGGTGCTTCGGGTGTTTCATCAAACTGTAAACGGGTAAAGTTCGATATTTCGAATGGAAGTGTGTGTGCTTCGATATAAGAGCCTTCTGCCAGCAGGGTTGCCCGTTTAATTACATTCTTCAGTTCGCGCAGATTACCGTACCAGATATAACTTCTGAATATTTCTTCCACTTCTTTTGAAAACCCTTTTATATTTTTTTCAAGCTCTTTATTAGTTAGTTGTAGAAAGTGCCGTGCAAAAACCATAATATCTTCTTTACGTTCGCGCAGCGGCGGCACTACAATGCTGAATTCGTTAAACCGGTGAAACAGGTCTTCCCGGAATTTGCCCCGGCGTGCATAATCCCATAACTTTTCGTTGCTGGCTACAATAATACGAATGTCGAGTTCGATGTCTTTTGTGCCGCCTACCCTTCGCATTTTTCTTTCCTGCACAACGCGTAATAACGACACCTGAATGTCGTACGAAAGGTTACCAATTTCATCGAGGAAAACGGTACCGCCATTGGCTATTTCAAGACTTCCTATCTTTTGATTTAAAGCGCCCGTGAAGGAACCTTTTTCATGTCCGAATAATTCACTGCCTGCAAGTTCTTTCGACATAGCGCCGCAGTCGATGGCAACAAACGGCATATTCTTACGCCGGCTACGTTTGTGTATTTCCTGCGCAATGGCCTCTTTACCGCTACCGCTTTCGCCGTAAATGATTATGCTGTAATTGGTAGGCGCTACCAGGTCAATTTGTTTCAGAATTTTTTTAAATGAATCACTGTCACCAAAAATATAATCGCCCGAAATAATGATTTGCTGTTTCTTTTCTTTTTCAACACCAGTTTGGTCCCCGTCGGGGGCCGGTGCGGGCGCCGATATGTAAGTGGCGGCTCCGTCGGTAGGTTTGTTAGCTACAGCTGCAACGGGGGCGACCGGCGTGTTGCCAGCGGTTTTGTTTTGTAATGCTTTTTTTATGGTGACCAGTATTTCATCGGGGAATAATGGCTTGCCTATGTAGTCGTATGCACCCAGTTTCATTACTTCTACAGCCACTTTAATATCGCTGTAACCGGTCATGATAATAACCGGCACCTCGGGCAGTTGTTCTTTTATTTTTACCAGTAAAGTTGTTCCATCCATATCATCGAGCCTGAAATCGCACATGACCAGGTCGGGTGTAAACGAATGAATAAGTTCAAGTGCCTTTTTGCCTGCATACACTTCGGCCACTTCGTAGTTATGTTTGGTGAGAAAGCGCTTTAATAACAGGCAAATATCCCTGTCATCGTCTATTACAAGTATTTTCGGCATCTTCAAATTTACTTTTTTACTGTTAGTTTATAATGGTTTTTCCCATATTTAACTATTCATCAAATTAAGTGATACTGTTGGCGTTATGCCCATATTGCACGCATCTGGGCTACCGGTATCTGTAAAATCTCCCGGTATTTGGCAACCGTTCTACGGGCTATGGAAAAGCCCTTTTGGGCTAAAATGGAAACGAGCTGCTGATCGGTATATGGATTTTTTTTGTCTTCTTTTTCAATCGCATCTTCAATGGCCACCTGAATAACCCGGTTACTGATGGCTTCGCCTTTTTCATTGATGATTCCTTCGGTAAACAGGTCTTTCAGTAATATCATGCCAAAAGGCGTATCTACGTACTTATTACAGGTAATACGCGATACGGTTGAAATATCTACCCCGGTAACATCGGCTATATTTTTCAGGATCATCGGTTTCAGCAGTTTTACATCGCCTTCGCGAAAATAATCGTACTGCATGTTTACGATAGCTTTCATTATTCGCAACATGGTGCCTTCGCGCTGCCGTATGGCGCTAACAAACCATTGAGCCGACTGATACTTATTCTTTAAATATTGTGCCGCAGCCGCGTCTTTTTTGTTTTTCTGGCTGTCGGCCACTATTTCTTTCCATTCGCGGCTTATAAAAAGGGAGGAAGATCGTTGGTTATACAACGACACTTCGAGGTAATCGCCTTCCTGAACGATCAAAAAATCGGGTATGATGTGATTGTTGGCGGTGGCGCCTTCCTGTACCTCGGCTACCGGTTTCATTTTCAGTGAGCTGATCAGTTCCAGAATGATCTTCAATTCATCTTCTTCAAGGTGCAGGCACTCCATAATTTTATCCATATTACGGTTACGCAGGTCCTGGTAGTGGTTCTGCAACAGGCAAATGGCTTTTTGTACGTCGGGCCGTTTGGTATTCATGGCCTTTAACTGAAGCAGCAGGCATTCGCAAATGCTGCGGGCGCCAATGCCAATCGGGTCAAGCTGTTGTACAGCGGCCAGCACCGAATCAAAAGCTTCAGGTTCTATCCATGTTTTGCAGGTAAATGAATATTCTTCGGCAACTTTGTCTAAGGTAATTTCAAGCAGTCCGCTGTCGCTGAGCGAGTCGATCAGGTAATCGGCCAGTTTGGTTTGCTCTTCGTCGTTCCAGCATAGCCTGAATTGGTTTTTCAGATCGTCTCTGAAATCGGACGAGGCTTTCAGCGGACTAAAGGTTTTTTCTTCATCCGGCAAATAATTACTGTATTCCATTTTATAATCGGGAATATCATCATAACTGTATTCGTCCCAGTCCTGAAATTCCTGTACCTGTTCTTTCGAAAATTTATCTGCTGTAGCATCTTCTTCTTCTTCCTTTTTTTCAAGAAAAGGATTGTCTTCCAGTTCCTGCTCAATTCTGTGTTCTAATTCGATTGTATTTAAATGAAATAAATTAAGTAATTGTATTTGCTGGGGTAAAATTTTCGTTTCCTGTTTCTGCACAAGATTCTGCTGTAACATACAGGTTGGTTTTTCTTTATTAACTTCAAGATGCTGTCCATTTTGGTCTATTTGCCGATTTAAATTTTATTATATTGATTATTAGGTTGTTGTCAGTGAATCGTTTTTTTACTATGTTGCGTTACTGAAGGTTGATGTGGAGGAATGTGGAAAATTATCCCCGATTTGTAGAATTGATCGCTATGAAAAAAAGATTATTTTTTATAATTACCTCATTCGTCTTATCGCTGATCATTATTATGCTTCTTTCATATTTGTTATATGAAAGTTATGTACGCGCCAATGCACAGAACCGCCGCATTGAGCATGCGTATAAAGTAAGTCTTCAAACCAGCGAGCTCGAAAACTATATCAAAGAGGCTGAAACCGCTCACCGCGGTTACCTGTTAACCAATGACAGTGTTTTTCTGCAGCCTTTTTTAAGTATCAGAAATGATATAAAACCGAAATACGACTCACTGAAACGGTTAACGGCAGGCAACCGCGATCAGCAGCAATTGCTAAACAAAGCAGGTTTACTGATCAATAATTTAATCGATCACTTTCAGCATAGTGTTTACCTGAAATCGCGTTCGGGCCTCTTAGGCAGCAAAGAAAAAATGGATAGCCTGCGTACTTTATTTGAAAAGGTGCAGGATGAAGAGATGAAGCTGGTGAAGCAGTTTTCGGTTAATAAGTATGAAACGAGCATGCCCCGGTATTTTACTGCTATATTTCTGTTCGCGTTCATTATATTTTTTATTTCGTTCCTGGTTATACTGAAAGAGTTCAGGCAGCGGTCGTTATACCAGAAACAGCTTGAACAAAAAATGAATGAGACCAATGCCTATAATATTGAACTGGAACAAATAGCTTTTGCCACTTCGCACGATTTACAGGAACCGCTTCGCCGCATACGAACTTTCAGCGACCGGTTAATATGGAAGTACCACGACCAGTTGAATGATGAGGGAAAGATGATTTTGTCGAGAATTGATTATTCGGCGCGCCGCATGCAGGGACTGATCGAAGACCTGATGAATTTCACCAACCTTGTTCGCGGCGGTGATCAATTGAGCACGGTCGACGCCAACCAATTGATACAAACGGTTATCGAAAGCCTGAAAGCCGAAATTGAACTAAAAAAGGCCATGATACATATTGGCCAGATGCCATCGATCACCGGTTTTGAGCATCAGTTGTTCCTGATGTTTAAAGCGCTCATTGATAATGCCATCAAATTCGGAAAAACCGGTATTCCACCGGTAGTAACCATTCAATGCGTTAAAACCACCGGCGAGGAACTGATGCATATCGATAAAAAGCTGGCAAAGAAACAATTTATTCGTATAAGCATACAGGATAATGGCATTGGCTTCAGCAATGAGTTCAGCCAGAAAATATTTTTGATCTTTCAGCGGTTGCATGCCGATTCGGAATACGAAGGCAAGGGCATTGGGCTGGCAATTGTTGAAAGGGTAATGACCAATCACAACGGTTATGTACTGGCATCTGCCCAGGTTGATAAAGGCGCCCTGTTCAATTTGTATTTTCCTGTACCGGAAGGTTAACAATGTCTGCCATGAGTTTTAACTGATGCCTGATGCTTTCAAACGCTTTCGACATGGCGGTTTCCCAACGGGGACCATGGCTATAGCCAGTATATTCTCCGCAATAGGCGCCGATCTTTACTAATGCAGCTATAATATCGTCGTCGGGATTCGATAGTGTTATTTCTATAATATACATCTCATCAAGGATCTCTTCCAAAAGATTTGCTTTGAGCGATGATAAAAAACTAATCTCTTCAAACGGAATATCCTGAATGGTGTGCTTATCTATATATAATAAAAAGCTCTTCTTCATAACCCAAAATTTAGTTGTTACTAAAGCTGTTCTGCTGTTCTGTAATTGTTCATTTTTATAACGTCGATCAAAGCAATCTCACTAATAATATTATAAAGATTGTACCTGCGAATGCTTAAACATACGTATTGAAAAGGAATGTAGAAGTTCCTCTACACGCTGCTGCTTTTTTACCTTAATAATGGAGTAATTAATATTAGTGAGGTTACAGGAAATGTATACGGTATGATTTTTACAAATTATATTAAAACAACCAAAGATCCTGAAGGTTTGTAACGGTTAACACTTTAATAACTCTTTATAAAACTTCGGGAGATTGTGTAGTCGTGCGTGCGCAGTGTTTTTTAGTAAACTATATTTAATCACCTTAAACATTACAACTATGCTACGTTGGACAGTAATATTTCTGGTAGTAGCAATTATAGCAGCTATTTTTGGGTTTACCGGAATTGCTGCAGGTGCAGCTGCCATAGCAAAAATTCTATTCTATATTTTCATCGTATTATTCCTGATATCATTAATAGCTGGTGGATTCAGGAGAGTCGATTAGTGAAGTCTGAAAGCCTGCCCGTCTGCCAGCGGGTCAGTAAAGTCCGAAAAGTCAGAAAGAATGTTGCTCCATGTTGAGTTTCTTTCTGTTTTTCGGGCTTTTTTATTTTGTAGATCTTTCTTACTTCCGGACATTATCAGGACTTATTAAATAAACTTTAAGGTTCTCTTCTCTTAACAAATACTTACATTTGATTAGATAAATAAGGGATAGATAACATTATGAACAAGCAGCCAATACTTATTGCTGAAGATGATGCAGACGACAGGTACCTGCTACAAACGGCTTTTTCGGAAATAGGCTATCCCGGAAAAATTGATTTTGTTGAAAATGGGGTAGAGGTGATGAATTATCTCGACAATATCTACACCAATAGCAACATGGAAATTAAAGCACTGCCTGGTTTTATTTTGCTCGATCTGAATATGCCCAAAAAAGACGGGCGTGAAGTGTTGAAGGAAATAAAACAGCACCCGGTATTTAAAAAAATTCCGGTTATTGTTTTCACTACCACCAAAAACGAAATTGAAATAAAAAGGTGTTATGAACTGGGCGCTAACAGTTATGTGGTAAAGCCTATCAGTTTCGATGCCTTGCTGAAAGTAGTGGAAAATATCCGCAGCTATTGGTTTCAAACAGCATCCATACCTGCTTCCTGATGTGTTTTACCATTTTTGCCAAACAGGTGTTTTAATTTATGCATCAGTTTTTCGGATTCATCAGCCAGGTGCGAAGCATAATTCTTTATTAAGAAAGGTATAACCCATTTGGTAAACTTCCCCGATCCTGCAAGAAATACTTTTTTTACCAGGCCATCGGCCAGTAAATTAATACCCATGGTGGCGAATATGCCACCGCTCTTTCGGGTAAACAGTTTTTTTATCGTGGAGGCTACAATGATAGAAGGTTGCAGATCTTCCTTAATAGCCTGCCAGTCGTTTTTGATTTGCAATTTTTGTTCGGCCATCAACGCTTTTAAGCGGGCCTTTTCCTGCAGCAACTCCTTATAACTGGTAATCGGTTTTGTCATAAATTTTTCTAACAATAATGTCTCTGATAATGGGGAAAACGATCTTTTTGCGTAACAAAAAGACAATGATCAGTAATACAATATACAACAATGCAACGATGAAATAACCGGCCGCTGCGTTATGCAGCAGCTTACCGGTATAAAGGGCAAGGCCGATGCCCAGCAATATTAAAATACAAAGGAAAAATCCACCTAAAATAAAAAAGATAATTGCCCTTGAAAGGGCTCTTGAACCAGCCTGCGCCATATTAACCCGCGCCAGCTCGTACCAGGTATCAACTAATTCTTCTACATGATTGGTTAGGGTTGTTGCTTTAGTTTTAAGATCTTCCATGTTCGTGTTTTATTGCTTTCACGTCATTATCCCGGGCTTAATTACGATCGGTGTGCATTTGTGAATAAGTTTCCGCTACATTGCTTTTTGCGGTTTCCATTCCCTGTTGTACTTCTTCCTTCACCCCGGCATACATATCTTTTATTTCTTCCTGTCCAAGTGCCAGTAATTCAGCTACATCTTCCACTAACTCGTCGAAGCTGTTCCTGATTTTTTTTCTGAGTTCACTACCTTTTTCGGGGGCGAGCAAAACACCAACGGCGGCGCCGGCAGCTGCGGCAGCCAGCATACCGAGAATGATTTTTGTGTTAGATGTCATACATTTACTTTTCAAGGATTTGAGGAAAAAATTATACCAGTGATAAAAGAATGCTGTTTTTTTTATATTTTTCATCGATGGGAAACAAATTCCCCAGGGTTTATAAAAGCGGGCTCTAAAACATGAATAAAGAGCGAATAAAAGTTTTGATCATAGATGATGAAAAGGATTTATGTCTTTTAATTAAGACCTATCTCACCCGTAAGAACTGCGATGTACACACTGCATATACCCTTACCGAAGGGCTTAATCAGGTAGATCAGTTTTTACCTGATGTACTTTTTCTCGATAATAACTTACCCGATGGCTTAGGCTGGGAAAAAGCCGAGAACATTATTAAACATTATCCCAATATTCAACTTCATTTACTAAGTGCCTTTAACCCTCCACGTATTAAAGACAACCTGCCGGTAACAAAGGTTTGGGAAAAACCGATCTCGCTGAAAGATCTCGATGTTTATTTTAGTTAAAAGATATCGGACCTTCATATTTTTAGCCTGTTATGTTTTAACGGGAGATTTCGAAAATCAGGACTCTTTTTTCTCTTTCATCTCTTTTAACCTCTTAGCTTTGCAGCCTCATTTTTTGAAACTTTTATATGAGAATTGCTATAAACGGAATGGGCCGTATCGGACGGCTTTTGTTCAGAAGACTGATCAATCACGACAACTTTGAACTGGTTGCGGTAAATGATATCATGGATG
>Ga0114129_10006272_pt1 | contig 16850 bp, 14 predicted proteins | sample RhiMetdeltSRZDD1_FD_80071 | JGI IMG/M metagenome (GOLD analysis project Ga0114129, IMG submission 80071) | Populus rhizosphere microbial communities from Tennessee, USA - Rhizosphere MetaG P. deltoides SRZDD1 (version 2) (version 2) | ecosystem: Host-associated > Plants > Roots > Rhizosphere >... | reverse complement strand
TTCGCTCATCCCCTGACCAGGGGTCTGGATATCGACGACCCGCGCACCACGCATCTGCGGCTACAAATCATCCAAGAAAAGAGCTTCTTACGGCAGATTTATCACGAGTGGTATCGAGCGATCAGCGCGACCTTGCCGTCGAGTGAAGGGGCCGTGCTCGAACTGGGATCAGGCGGCGGATTCATGAGTGATGTTATCCCCCACCTAATTACTTCAGAGCTCTTTTACTGCCCTGGTATTCAAGCGGTGCTAGATGGGTCGCGCTTGCCGTTTGCCGCCAGATCTTTACGCGGTATCGTGATGACCAATGTGTTGCATCATCTCCCGAGACCGCGACTTTTTTTTGCCGAGGCCGCACGCTGCGTCCGTCCCGGTGGTGTCGTGGCCATGATTGAGCCGTGGGTCAGCTCATGGTCGCGATTCGTCTATGGCCGACTACACCACGAACCTTTCGAGCCTGAGAGCCCGTCGTGGGAACTCCCAACCGGTGGTCCTCTATCCAGTGCAAATGACGCGCTTCCCTGGATAATTTTTAACAGGGATCGGCTGCAATTTGAACGGGAGTTTCGTTACTGGCAGATCGAACTGATTAAGCCGATCATGCCTTTTCGCTATCTTGTTTCCGGCGGTATTTCGCTCCGTAGCCTTGTTCCCGGCTGGAGCTTCGGGTTTTGGCGCCGCATAGAAAACGCGCTCGGCGGCTGGAACAACCAATTAGCCATGTTTGCGCAGATTGTACTGCGGCGTGTGGATTAGGCTAGAAGGAAGTTGCGGCGCATGAATTTCAGCCTTACAAGCCAGGTCAAACCACTGCTCGTCTATTTGGTGCCTGTGGCGTGATCTCTCCCAGTCTCATCTGGATAGCTCTCGATAAATCTGGATGTGGGACGAGGCCATCTATGGAAAAGGTTCGGTAGAATTATTTTATACGTTGAGTCATTCACCCAAGCGTTGGCTACGGCTGATGCTCAATATACTCCATGAGCAAGCGCCTGGAGTCTCCTGGTTGGGTCAATTTTTCGTGCCCCTCGGATACCTAGTGGGCTCAATCGACGTGAGCTTGTTGCTATCCATATTGGTAGCGCTCTGGTATCTTTTCCGGTCTGCGTCATCTTCTGTGAAGAGCGTCCCGGAATAAAAGCTATGTTGTGATGATGTTTGCTGCTGGCTTTCTATTAAATTTAGCTGCGATTCGATAGTACTCCAGAAATATTACGCGTGTCATACAGCATGTTTCAGTTAGCAGCGCGCGAAGAACGCCTGCGGATTGCAAATGATGATCGAGAAGCGGGTCGCTCATGGTCCCTCTAATTAGCATCGCAATCCCTACCTACAATGGCGCAAGATACCTGCGCTAATCTGTCGAGAGAGCATACCGGCGCAGACCTTCAGGGAGTTTTTTACTTGTAGATGATCTGTCGAGCAATGAGACGTGGGCGATTGGGAGGCGAAATGCAGCGAGAAACACGCGGTTGTCCGTTTTTAAAAAACAGACAAGACCGGGCTTCGTCGCGAACTGGAATCGATACAAAAACCGTCTGTGTCTGGCACCAATGTGATGGCGCCCCGAAATATTGGAAAAAATTGGCCAAGACGCGAGAATAAGATAAGAGAAAAGAAAGCGCTGAGAACGGGGTTTGCATCCGGCGGCCTTGGCTTTTCAACTCGATATGTCGAGATCTGGATTAGGATTGATCGTCAATGCGTTTGACGCCAGGCTTGGTATGCTGCTCCAGGAGGTTCAATGGGAGCATTACTTTGCTAGAAACTGTGGATACTTCCAATCCCAAACGCGCTCTGGTGCGTCGTCCACATTAACTGGCCTCGTGTTCCATAACGCCGTCCGCCACGCTGTTGCTCCTAGCGCGTTAAGGCTCACACTGCATAGGAGCAGTATAGCTGCGAACGTCCACTCTGTTCTCCAGAGAGAAAGCGAATCATCTACTGCTTTGTTATGACGTTCCAACCTTGATTTAACGGACAAAATGCCAAGCAGCGAGAACAAGGGAACTATGCCCGTACTGTAGCGTGGACCGTAGCAATGACCGCCGTGCCACGGAGTGAATCCAGACACGACGATCAAATGAACAACTACAATGCTGAGGCTCATCACGATAAGTCTCGGGTGTGGTATTTCACTACGATAACGGATTAATAGATACGCAACAAAAAACAGGATTGGAACAAAGACGAAGAGGCCACGCGACGGACTAATCAGATTACCGGCTAGTGCGAGCCAAAACGTATCAAAAGACAGTTTGTTCGGCTGATAGTAATTTGGGAGCATCTGGCCATAATGATATTCCGAAAAACCGATGAAGGCCGCCAACCATGCTGCTCCAGTCAATGCGTGTTTGATAAATACTGAACGGTGGTAAAGGAATATATAGATCGTGATAGCGATGATGGGAATAAAGTACGTTGGCCGGACAAAATATAGCCAAGACAATAAAGTTGCGAGTAGGATGGGACGCACCTGGTAGCGTTTACATTCGACTCCGACGAGCATCCAGACCACTAGACCGAGAATGAAAATGCCCCACGTGTCTGACCATAGCGCCCGCGAAGCGGTACTCCAAATCTGGGTGCCAAATACACTACCGCAAGCAACAAGCAGGCTCCACCAAAACGGAAGCAATAACCGACCCGTGAAAAAAATCACGCCGGAAAGTCCCGACATCAGCAAAGCAGCGAAACTCGCATCTATCTTCGCCTCACCCTCCCGGTTATACGAAGCCTCCTGAGAAGCGGCTGAAATACCAACGATATTCATCAAAGCGACATACGGCACTGATAGTATCGAGCTCCCAGGAGGATAGAGATAGTAAATATGACCGTTTATAAGCTCTAATTGATAAATGTCACCGTTTGATATGAATCCGCTTTTCTGCTTCTTCGGAAGTCCAGGGATACTGTAGTTGTCCAAAGTGAAACTTTGATAGTGCAATAAACTCTGACCTAGGAGCATTGAGTATTTGGAATCGGCAAATTGATGAACGGGAGAAAAGAGAAATGTTAATAGCGCTGTGATAAACAGTATTGCTCCACCGGCGACATCACTTTTCAATTTTTGGAGAATCATATTCTGATTGTGAAAAGTGATGCTTACCTTCAAGCGACAAACCGAAATTACCTCTCTGATGCTACAAAAGGTTTCAGATAGATGACCTATTTGAGCTACAACCGCCGTTGCCTGAAGATCGGGCTCTATTGATCTTTCATCGGAACGAAATTGACCGGAACTGGTATTTAGTCAACGTGTCGGCGAAGTTGAACATACTCACTTCGTTCCGCCACGGCTCACATGGAGGTGATTCTTTTAAGACGTTCTTTCATCCGTGTGCCGGCAACGACCGGGTCAAACAGTTTCAGAACGGTGTCCCTGCCTCGTTGACCGCGTTCCGCTGCCGCCTCTCTGTTTTCATATACGAAACGCATCTGTTCCGCGGCCTGGTCGAGGTCTGGATCGGCCCAAAAATAGCCTTTTGGATATGACCCTTCCTGTTCAATATGGCTGAGCTTATAATTCACTAGAAAACTATTTTGGGAATTTGTGAAGTCCATATTGCCGGAATATGCAGTGACAACAACTGGTTTCCCGGCTCTCATGGCTTCAGCGATCGGAAAACCGAACCCTTCCGATCGATGGAGAGACACGTAACAATCGCAAAAGTGCACCAGAGCGTCGACTTCTTCACGAGTATAGACCGCGTCAGTTATGGTAATGTTTGTTTGCCCGCCCGCCGCTACACGGAGCGACGCAAAGTCATGCGAATGCTGGTTTCCGTGTACAGACTTTAAATAGAGGAAGACATCTTCCGTTCTGTGGAAGGCGCGTTTGAATGCTTCAATAAGCCCTATTGGATTCTTTCTCTCGATAGCACTGTCAAAGTCAAAAATGAACAAAAAAACAAATTTGTCATCGGGAATATGAAAATGTGAACGATTAAGGCGCAGGCCAATTGGAACTTCAGGAGCAAGGGCAAGAGGCATTTTGATAACCGGGATCGGAGAGACTCGTGAGAGGGAATCTTGGATGAAGTTCGAGCTTGCCCAAAGCTCATTAAAGTAATCAAAATTGGAATACCACTCTTCTGGAAACTTAGACAACTCCCAAAACCAGCAGCCGATATTGTATCGACCTGCAAAGTACCTATGGCCTTTTTCCATTGCGAATGTCGGAACAATGTCAAAGTTCAGATGAATCAAATTCACCGCGTGCGGATTGTCTTGATCAAATGCCTGAACCTCGGATTCCAAATTAACCGAATCGGGATCTACAAAGTTGTTCACGACGTAAGGAACCGAGGCCGCTTTGAGAGCCCGGACAGATGATCGCACTGCTTCGCCGAGACCTTTCTCGGAGCCGAAGTTTCCGGCAACGTTCACACCAAAAGGCCTTTTTTTATCAGGCCAAGGATAAGCAATGCGGTGCGGTATTTTGTCAGTCTTAACCAATGAACTAGGAAGACCGTGGAGCAATCTGGAACGCCCTCGTTTGAGACCTGTCCAGATGTAAACGTTGCGGCCTAATATTTTCTTTAATGAGGGCTTCAAGAAGTTCTCGAGTGGTTTAAAGAAATTGACGTAGAACCAAACTAACATGCGCTCTGTTCGTAAATAATTTGTCACTTAACCGCAACGCTTGGAGAAAACTCCGACGCGAACAGGCATAAAACCCCACTATACCGCGCGCGCGACCACCAACACATTCCAAGTTTTCTCATCGGCATCGCGCTCGAATTCGGGAAAAGCGGCGAGACGAACAGGGGTAAAGCCAGTGGATTCCAAAAATAATTCGAGCTCCAGCGGGAAAAAATAACGAACCGTGTGTTCTTCCTCGGTCTCGTTTAGAAGTCGTGCGTTGTCGAATTTCCAGAGGTGGTACCGCACGGTGCAGGTCTGGCGGGTTGTGTCGAGCTCGCTAGACGAAGCCCGCAAGATTTTTCCATCCGATGTCGGAATGATTTTTACGCGCTCGGAGGGGCGTTGGAAAAGCACCGCCGGGCCATACCACACGTCGAATAAAAGAAGTCCTCCCGAACGCAAATGCCGCCGGGCAGAGCGTAGAGCCGCCATCACGTCGGCGTTCTCCAATTGATAGCCGAGCACCGCAAACATCAGCAACGCGGCATCGAATTGCCGCCCAAGATCCACGCTCTGGATATCCGCCTGATAAAAAGCGTCGCGCGCCGTGAGGGAAGGTTGGTCAGCTTTCTTACGAGCTTGGGCCAACATGGAGGCCGATCGGTCAACCCCAATAATTTCGAAGCCTCGTGCCGAAAGCGGAAGCGCATGGTTTCCGGTTCCACAACCGAGATCCAAAATGCTGCTGATGTTCCCGTCGCCGTAAGTACGAAGCAACCGCTCGATCAGGTCGCACTCGGCTTCATAGTCTTTCTCCTGGTAGAGCGCGTCGTAACAATCAGCGTAAATGGATCCGAACGGCTCACTCACGAAAGCACCTCGTGAACCACTTCGCATACGCGCGTCAACTGCTCTTCAGTTAAAGCTAGTCCGGAAGGAAGATAGAGGCCGCGGCGCGCAAGGCGTTCAGCTACGGGATAGCTCTCTTCGACGAATAACCCGCGCTTATGTAAGACAGGCTGTTCATGCATTCCTAAAAAAAAGGGACGGGTTTCGATTTCCCGCTGCCGTAAGCGTTGCGCGAATTGGCTCGCATCCACGCCGATTTTTTCAGAAAGGACCACGCCGTACATCCAATAAACGCTTCGGGCCCAGGGCTCTTCCGGCGGCAATTCTAAACCGTCAATGTCTTTCAATAAGCGATTATAGGTTTGTCCCATCCGGCGCTTCCTAGCGACAATTTCATCAATTTTTTCTAGCTGTGCCACTCCAAGCGCTGCTTGCAAATTCGTCAGTCGGAAATTGAAACCTAATTCTTCGTGATAGAAGCGACGATTTGGTTGAAAAGCGAGATTACGAAGAGAGCGAGCCCGATCCGCCAATTCCGCATCGTTCGTTAAGACCATCCCACCTTCGCCCGTGCTGACGAGCTTGTTGGCGTAGAAGCTGAAACAGCTCAAAGTTCCGAAGTTGCCGCAACGCCGCCAAACGGAATTCGTCGCGTTCCGTTCCGAAAGGTACTCGGCGCCGTGCGCTTCCGCCGCGTCTTCGATGATGGCCAAGCCATGCTTCTCTGCCAACAGTTCCAGTGGGTTCATGTCAACGGGATGGCCATAAATATGCACCGGCATAATCGCCCGTGTTTTCTGGCTGATTTTATCTTTCACCTGCTTGACGTCCATACACCATGTCCGCGGATCGGAATCCACCAGAACCGGTACACCGCCGTTGTAGATCACCGCGAGAGCACATGAAATAATCGTAAACGTCGGCAGGATCACCTCATCCCCAGGCTTGAGTCCGATGCAGGCGAATGCCAGCTGCAGTGCGGCCGTGCCATTGCTCACTGCGATCCCGTAACGCCTTCCACAGTAATCGGCCCAGCGCTGTTCGAAATCCTCGATGAACTTGCCGGCCGACGAAATCCAACCCGAGCGCAGACACTCCACCACGAGCTCTTCTTCACGTTTTTCTAGCAGTGGCTCATTGACCGGTATCATAAGTTTCTCTCCGCGCCTCAGCGGTTAGCCCTACGAAAGCCTGAAGTGCCAAAATTTCAAATATCTCTGGCGGTAATTTATTCACCGCTGCCTCTGGCTAATTCCATTAGACGTTCACAGAACTCATTCATTCCGTCTACAGGATTCAGCCGTTCATCGTAAAACCGTTTTGATTCCCGGCTGTAGTTGTCATAGTCCCGGCTCATTTCTTCGAGCAAGTTTCCCGTCTCGGAGAGCCGGCGATATATTTTTCCGCACGCATAGCGGGAAAATTCACGCTCAAATACCGGTAGCGATCGAGTCAGGATGGGCAGTCCGCATAAAGCATAGTAGGAAACCTTGCCCGAGGCGAAGCCAAGATGGTAGATATTTCTCCCCGTCCATAAGTCTCCGGGGACTGGTCTGTAAGGTGCCAGCCCGAAGTCAGCCGAGCTTACCAGCGAGCACATATCTTTCCTGCCGATCGGTTCCGCTGAGATCATAATTTTTCCGGTTTCGGTTAGCCTGTCGAGGTACCGCCGGAGCGTTCTTTGCACCTTCGAGCGGTTATGAATCACCAGACAATAGCTATCGGACCAGTAAGAGACCATTTCTTCTAGCTCGTCGCGCGACGCCCAGCTCTGAAGGTTCCCACAGTAGAGGACAATTTGCTTATTCGGAGGAATTCTCAAAGTCCTTCGCAAAAAATCTGATCGCACAATTTTCTGGGGAGGTGGCGCAACAGGCACCACCGAAACTCGATCATAAGGAAAAGAGGTTTCGCGACAAAAGGCTTTAGCTCGCTCATGATCCTGAATCAATACCAACGAGGTCCGTTCGCAGGCGGCTCTCTCTAAACGCAATAAATCTTCATCTCGGTCACTATCCACATCTTCGCCGAAAAGAATCTCAAATGATATATAAACCAGCGGCTTCTTAGCCCATTGATTAAAATTATCTGCCAGACGAATGCCGTGCGGATCGACGCCGATAATCACGGAATATTGCTTGGTCCGGCCAAATTTAAAAACAGCGGGATCAAAACAAATTGGATAGTTGGAATTTCGCTCTGCACGTAAAAATCTCCTTGCCATCCGTAGGGGCAGGCGTTTCAGAGACCCGGAGGCGAAGAAGAAGTCAAAAGGCAAGAATTCCACTCGAATCGTATTTCCAAAGGATTCTGGAGTTAGAAACGATTCGGGGGTTGCAAACGCTTCACGTTCACCAGTTAAAACATCGACCCATACGTTTCGCTTTACCAGTGACTCCAACAGGAAGGTCATGGTTGGATTGGTATCGAGACTGGAATATGGGTAGATGATCAATATGCGTGGACGTGAGTTGGTCATGGATCAGGATGCGTCCCTGATAAATCGATGGTGTTAGCCAATAGCACCGTGGGGGGGACTTGTTACTGGATGCGTTAGCCGTATAGGACTTTAGAACCGTTCTTTTTCGTCGAGGCCCGTGTAAGGACCCTGTTTAATTTCCACAAAGACAGTGTCTTCCAACATCCGGAAGCCATGGCCTCCGTCCACCAGTAACAAAATGTCACCTTCCCGCAGCTCCCGCGTCGCAACGGTTTCCTTCACGTTATTGTAAATATCGACCTCGCAACGTCCTTTTTTGATGAGCAGTACTTCTGAAGTCCCTTTGATGTTGCGCTCCAGTGAGCGGTGAAGATGGGGTTTCACCTCGCCGCCCGCGGGGTAAACGACAAATCCCAACTGGTGTGTGAACTCCGGCGGGGTGAGAAACGTTGTCGCGGCTGGAATTAACTCGCGGCGAATGATGAACGACAGAGGGCGGCCCATCCAGACTATCTCCTCGACAAAATCCATATATTCCCCCTTAACTTAGCTATGTTGGTATGTGTCGGATGGCTTTTCCATAGAGCGCCGGTCATTTAGCCAGTCTTTTTTTACCACAAAACTCTGAAACTTTTTGTCAAGCGCGACTTTGAGCATGTACTTCAATTGAGCTTGGGTCCTGGCACTTTCCAGTTGGAGGTGCAGCGACTGGACATCTGTACGGTTTTTAACCAGCATCGCGGCTACCCATGAGCGGTAGTTTCTCCATATCAAACCACTGACGCGTCCGAGCATCGAGCGGGTGTTCGGCAGCGCGCGATGAAAATCCGAATAGAGATCACATACTCCCTGATTTGCCATGCGGAGACGAAGATATTGGATCGTCATCCGTTCCGGGGGAATGTGATGATAGACCAGCGCCTCCGGCACATATCCTATAAGCATCTTGTGTTTCCACAGCTTGTAAACTAGACCAGTTTCGCCATCACCGAGCCATACATCGCCAAAGGCTTCTGGGTTAAAGCCGCCCATCTCTAACAATATGTTCGCTCGAATCGCCATGTTGACGCCAAAAAATATACCGTCCGGATTCAAACGAAATTCGTTGTAGGGCTCCATCAAGCTAAACATCCCAAATGTGTTTCCCTCGCCTATAAATTCGACTAGCCATTTTGGCGGCGGAGCCTCCCACGACGGTCGAACCGGCCCTCCGGCAGCGACCATTTCTGGGTGGGCGTCAAAAGCCGCGGCATAGGCGCGCAGCCAATCCGGAGCGAAGGTGGCGTCATCATCGGTAAAGATAAGGATATCTCCTTTGGCCGCCCAGACTCCGGCATGGCGGGCGTTGTGGAGGCCAAGCCGATCCTCTCGAATATAATTGATGTTATATTTTGGCTTCCTGTCCTGCGCGTCTTGCACCACCGCCGGCGTGGCATCGGCGCTGCCGTTATCTACGACGATGATTTCGTAGTCGACCGGCGAATAATCCACATTCATAGCGCTATCCAAAGCTCGCTTTAACACGACGGCTCGATTATAGGTGGGAATGATCAAGGAGATCATAAATTCTCAGGGGTATTACAGGCGCAAATCAAAATCGCTTGGGTTCGAACTTATTGTGCTAAAGAATACACGTGTTAGATGCTTTGCAGCAACGGGCATAAGGCCCCGCGCAAAAAAATGCACGCCGATCCGTTCGGACTCAAAGGTCGGAACTGTTTTATCACGAATGCGGCGGCAGCGAACGAACTTTCTGCTGAGACTTATACGCGAATTGTGGTATAGGAATGCATCGGACATCTTAGCAAGCCGCCGAGATTTAAATCCGACCGACAATTGGGCCGTTATCGGCCGTGGCAAGATGTCTTCAGAGGCTACGTGGTTGAAAGACGATAGCATCCCTGTGGGTGCAGGTGTTCAAAAAAACACGCACCTTATCATTTTAGCGAGTTGAACTAGGGAACTCATGGCGCAGTCTAGTGACGTTCCCGCGAAAAGAGTCGTTATCAATACGATCCCGCTTCAGGGTTCTCTTACCGGGGTTGGGCACTACATAAGCCAGTTAACACGGCACTTTAATTTGTTGGATGATCATAACGAATACACGTACTACTATGGGTTTTTCAGCAAAAATCTGGTGGGCTCCGACCATCCGATCCAGCGGATAAGAAATCAGCTGCCCAAAACTCCGTGGTTTCGAAAGGCGGTAAGGCAAAGTGTATTCGCTCTTTCCGGACTTTTTCATTCGGAGTTTGACCTTTACTTCGAGCCTAACTTCATCCCTGTAAAGATCAGGGCTAAAAAAATTGTCACCACTGTGCATGACTTTTCTTTTCGTCTCTTTCCCGAAGCGCATCCGAAAGATAGAATCCAGTATTTTAAAAAACACTTTTCTAAGAACATCCGGCGCTCGGACCGAATTATCACCGACTCTGTTTACATTAAGAGCGAAGCTTCGGGATTACTCGGCCTGCCCGACGAGATAATTACGCCGGTCCATCTCGGCGTCGATCACGACGTGTTTAAGATTTATCCGAGAGAAGCACTGGAATCCTGCAAGCGCGAGCTCGGGCTGCCGGAAAATTTCATTCTGTTTGTGGGGACGAGAGAGCCGCGGAAAAACCTCGAGCGGCTTGTTCGGGCGTACGCGGAACTGCCGCAACAGATCCGCAGCGAGTTCGGTCTAGTGCTGGTCGGGCCGCGCGGGTGGGGTGAAGGCCACCGATCGGTTGGAGAGCAACTCGGCGGCGGCATAACCGTCTTGGATTACGTGGAGACTTATAAGCTTGCGCAGATCTACAATCTGGCGAGCGTCCTTGTTTATCCGTCCCTTTACGAGGGCTTTGGACTTCCGCCGCTCGAGGCGATGGCCTGCGGTTGTCCCGTGATCGCATCTCGCGCGGCCTCTTTGCCCGAGGTTTGCGGTGAGGCGGCTTGTTACGTCGACCCCAAAGATGTTCAGAGCATTGCTGAAGGGATGGATCGGGTTTTAAAACATGAAGAATTACGGCGGTCCTTGATCCAGAAGGGTACGGAGAGGGCTAAACTTTTTAGGTGGGAAAAAACGGCACAGGAAACCCTCAAAGTATTTGACGAAGTCCTGAGGCCAGCCAATTAGCCCGGATATTCACACTTCAATAGTCGGAGGGAGAGCCCGACCGGTTGGACACGATGGGCTTGTCCTTAATAATATTTTGGTCGAGAAACTCGGTAACTGTGACAGGCCAAAAAATACCATAATGATACGTCGACTTATAGTGGGCACGATGTTTTTCGTTATCGGCGGGCTCTTGGGCTGCGGCGATACGGAACCGAAGCGGCTGCCGGAATCCGGTTTTCAGGTGGCTTTCGAGTCCCACAATGTCGCCTCGGATATGAAGAGCGGTAAAACCGTTGCCGCGGATATCACGGTCAAAAACGTCAGCCCCGTAACTTGGCCTAGCAAGCCCGACAATCAAGATCGCTATGCCGTTAACCTTTCCTACCACTGGTTGAATCGAAAAGGGGCGCCGGTTGTTTTTGACGGCCTGCGCACGCCCTTGCCCCGAGACATGAAACCGGGTGAGTCGGTGGATCTAAAAGCTGCCATTCAGGCTCCCGAAAAACCTGGACGGTATATCCTGGAGGTGACGTTAGTTCAGGAAGGTTGGGCGTGGTTTCCCGAGAAAAAAGGTGCCAAGCTCGTGCTCCCGGTAACCGTGTCCGAAGGCAGTGAAGTTACTGCGGACGCTGCCGCTGCTACTCAACGTTCCGCAAAAACCGAGAAATCTGAGACACAATCTGCGAACGCTGGAAAAGCGCCTCTGAAGAAAGACGCAGCAGGCCAGACAGTAGCGAAAACGAATAAAGCAGCCGGCGCCGTCGACGGCCGTAGCGGTCCGTGGTCGGTTCAATTGGGCTCTTACGCGGAGAAAAAAGAAGCCGCGAGCTTGGTCAAGAAACTAAAAGATAAAGGTTACGACGCTTACGTGACGGTGACTAATGTTAAGGGAAAAGAATTGCATCGAGTTCGGGTCGGTCGTTTCGCGCAGCGAGCGGAGGCCGAAAAGGTCCGAGAAACCCTAAGAACCGCCGAAAAGCTGGAACGAGCCGTCGTCACCAGCCGTTAATTCCCTGGGATGAGCTCGCTCGCGTGGAATTTTGATTCGATTCGCACAGACGGAAAGGACCTCATCATTTACAGTCGTAATCGTAGTAGTCGAATCGAACAGACAGCGACAGTGTATGCGGAGTCCCCGCTTTGTGCAGAACGATAGGGTCGATGTTCGATAATCCGGTTCGGAGCACCGAGCGATGACCTTCAGGGAATGGCACGCATATCTCGCCGAGTTGCAGCAAAACGGAAGGCGACAAAGTGGGGTAATCGTGGCGAGCCAGTGGCCGTTACGGATCAGCTTTGATCGTCCGTGAAATGCGCTCCGGATCTAAGTCGTGGATGTTGCTCGATGAAGGTTGCCCTCGTTCATGATTGGCTGCTTGGGATGAGAGGTGGAGAAAAATGTCTCGAGGTTTTCTGCGAACTTTTTCCTGACGCCGACCTTTACACCTTGATTTATGCTCCCGACAGAGTCTCTTCAATCATTCGGCGGATGAAAATTTATACTTCGTGGGTGAACCGAATGCCGTGGGTCGGACGGACGTATCGTTATTATCTGCCTTTGTTCCCTCGTACGATCCAAAGGTTTGATTTAAGAGACTATGATCTTGTACTGTCTAGCAGCCACTGCGTTGCCAAGGGCGTTCATGCCCATAAAGCGCTTCACATTGCATATATTTATGCACCCATGCGTTACGTCTGGGACCTGCACGGCGCTTATTTCGGATCGGATAGCTCCAGTTTGGCTCGAATCGGCATGGCGACGTTTCGCCCTTATCTTCAAAACTGGGACGTTCGCTCTTCACAAACCATTGACTATCTTGTCGCGGATTCACAAAATATCAAGGCCAAAATCCATCAGTTGTACGGTCGGGAAGCGGCTGTTATCTATCCGCCTGTTGATACACTGCGATTCTTTATTCGGGACCGGCCAGGCTCCTACTATTTAGTGGTTTCCTCTCTGGTGCCTTACAAGAGAATTGATGTTGCCATACAAGCATTCAATGCGCTAAAACTACCTCTTAAGATTGCCGGCGATGGTCCGCTTAGAAAAGCGCTGGAGAAGACCGCAGCGTCAAATATTGAATTTCTCGGCTGGGTGGATGACGCACGTTTGTCGGAACTTTATGCCAGTTGCCGGGCGCTGTTATTTCCAGGAGAGGAGGATTTTGGAATCGTGTCTTTGGAAGCTCAGGCGAGCGGCAGGCCAGTGATTGGCTACGGAAAGGGTGGATTGCTTGAAACAGTTATCGGTTTCGATCGTGCTTCACCGCAGCGGTACCCGACGGGACTTTTCTTTTCGGAACAGCGAGCGGAAAGTCTGATTGCCGCGGTTGAGCTTTACCAGAAAAGCCAGAGTGAATTTGTCCCCGATCAGATTCGACAACACGCTTTGAAGTTTTCACGCGAAAGATTCAAGCAGGAAATGGCCGAGTATATTGACGTTTGCGTGAATCAGTTTCGTCGGAATCGCTAAGCCATGCTTAAAAAGCACAATGAGTTTTTCAAAGGGCTACTGCTGACGAGCGACCTGTGCTTCGTGAGCTTTGCTTGGTGGCTGGCCTATACGACGCGATTTCATACTGGTCTTTTTGATGCGACAGAACTGTTTATTGCTCGACATTACGTCATTGCCTGGCTGATCATTCTTGGCGTATGGGCGGTCGTTTTTGAATCGGCCGAATTTTATCGCCCGCGCCGCCTCTCGACGCATCACCGTGAGACCGTAGAGCTCATCAAGTGCTCCGCGATCGCGCTGCTCATTTTTTTGGCGGTGCTATTTATTATTCACGAGGTAGTTCTATCGCGGATCGTCGTCGTGGTGTTTTGGTGCTCGAGTTTGTTCTTGGTGAGCCTCAGTCATCATGTCTTCCGTGAAGGACTCCGATTAGCGCGCCGCCGCGGCTACAATTTACGACATGTGTTGATTATCGGCACGCCAACTTTGGCCGGCTCGCTCGTAAATAGATTGAAATCCTATAAGCGTCTGGGGCTCAGAATTGTCGGATTTTATTTAACCGAAGGCGCAGTTCCTCCTAGCTTGACGGATGAGGTCACTAGGATCGCTAGCGAAAAAGAACTTGCCACGCTCATCCGTGGCGGCACCATTGACCAAGTTTTCGTCGCATTGCCGCTCGAACAGGCGGCGAAGTTGCGGCAGATTCAAGAATGGCTCGGCGACGAGCCCGTAACCATACACTTCGTGCCCGACTTGGGAGAAATGGCGACGCTACGTGGCAGTGTTGAGGAATTCGATGGGCTTCAAATCATTAGTCTGCAGGCGTCTCCGCATGCTGGTTGGAACGCGTTTTTGAAACGAGTTGTCGATTTGTCTGTAGGCGCGCTAGCTCTGGTCATTTTCGCGCCGATGATGTTACTCATCACCGTTGCGATTAAGTGCTCCTCCCGTGGGCCGATATTTTACCGGCAGGAGCGCATGGGCCTGGACGGTCGTCGATTTGTCATGCTTAAGTTTCGCAGCATGGTCGAGGACGCCGAACAATCCACCGGCCCGGTTTGGGCTGCGGAAAATGACCCGCGGGTGACTCCTATCGGGCGGTGGCTGAGGCAGACGAACTTGGATGAGCTGCCGCAGTTGATCAATGTGCTGCGGGGTGAGATGAGTCTCGTGGGCCCGCGTCCGGAAAGGCCTCCTTTGATCAATGAATTTCGCAAATCGATTCCCAAGTACATGCTGCGTCACAAGGTGAAAGCCGGCATGACGGGGTGGGCGCAGATCCATGGGTGGCGCGGCAATACTTCGTTAGCAAGTCGCATCAAGTACGATCTCGACTATATTGAGAACTGGTCGTTGTGGCGCGATATAAAAATTCTCGCGCGGACTTTGTTCGCCGGCTTTCGCAATGATCGAGCAAGTCATCGTAGGGAGAATCGCTTATAGCTTGGCTTACCCTGCTGTCTTCGACTGCTATTTTTACCGGACATTCTCGGTACCTCATGCAAAAATTCGTATTGTGGTGGGAGCGAGGGTTAATCGCGGCGCTTGCCCTATCGGTTGGCTTGCTCGGCATCGGCCGAATGGAATTCTTCGCTCCCGGCGGCAGCATAAGCGCTTGGAGTGTCTCCCGGACGACGTTTTTTTTCTGGCTGGTGCTGAAATTTCTGTTACTAGTTCGCAGTGGTTGGGCCGTCACTGGGTTATCCAGGTTGCGTTCTCTCTCGCCGCTTTTTTTATTCTTCACGCTTGTCACCTTGTCCCTGCTGCCGGATTTTCATCAGGCGGGAGATTATCGATATTTTTTCTTTGGCTGTGCACACGCCGTGATGCTGGTCGATCTTTTTTCATCCGGTCCACACAGACGATGGCTACCTTTGCTGCTGGGGTTAATGCCGCTGGTCCTGGTTGCACGCGGTTTCGTTCACGATCCGTCAGTTCTCGATTTCGACCTTTCACACCGTTTTACGTTCCCCCTGGATTCCTGGAATACCGCGGGTTATGTCTTGGCGCTGAGTATTCCGTTGTGCCTATTGGTTACGATCGTCAACGGGGGTTGGTGGCGTGCTCTGGGTTTACTCTCATGCGCCGGTCAGATGCTGGCGCTCATTTTAACCTTTTCTCGCGGCGCTTGGCTGGGTTGGGCGGCATCGATGCTTTATCTGGCGGTTACGACAGAAAAATGGAAATATATAGTCGTTCTTGTCTCGCTAACAACGACATGCGTGCTGGTTGCGCCGTCGTTACGAAGTCGCCTTGTCACGATTAGTCAGCCGCTGAGCGATCAATCCATTAGAGAGCGGGTCCAACTATTGAAAAGCTCGTTACAGCTGGGCGTGGAAAATCCTGTACTGGGCGTGGGATATGGTCGTGGCCGCTTGAAGGAATCGCTCCGCAGCCGTCTCGAGGGTACTGTGCTCGAAGACAGCCCGATTTGGCATACGCATAACGTTTATGTTGAACTGTTTGCGGAAACTGGTCTTTTGGGATTACTTTCGTTCCTTTGGTTGATCGGTCAAACTCTGTTCCGTGTGTCGCAAGCTGCACTTCAGCGCCATGGACCCGAACGGCTTATCGGACTCGCCCTGGCCGCTTCGTGGGTGGCCGCAATGGTCGCCGGGCTTGGCGATATTCCCTTTTATCATCATGAAAGCCGAATCTTTTTTTTTAGTCTATTTGCCCTGGCTCACATTTACTCTTCCGTGGGTTAAGGCGGAGCGCATAGCGCCTGAACCGAATGAAGGATTATGAAGCGCGATTGAAAAAGTATACGGGCCGTATGTCGCATTACCCTCGCGGGTCTGATGCCCGGAATTTGGCAAAGACGCCATGGCAATGTCCGCCGGGCCGGCTCATGAAGTTTTATTCCCTGACTCGATAGAATTTGCTATCATGGGGGCCAATCATGCAGAACAAGCTGACCGATAACGGGCAAATAGTCGAAAAGCCTTGGGGTTATGAAATCATCTGGGCTCATACCGAGCGCTATGTCGGGAAGATTCTACACATCAAAAAAGGCGAGTCGTTGAGTTACCAGTATCACGTGGTGAAGGATGAGACGATTCGCCTGTTGTATGGCGTGCTCGAAATGGACATCGAAACCGGCGGCGAGCGGCAGAAACTTCGGTTTGTGCCGGGAGAATGTTTGCACATCGTTCCTGGGATGAAGCATCGCATGACCGCGATCGATGATTGCGATGTCTTGGAAGTTTCAACGCCCGAGCTCGACGATGTGGTCAGGTTGGAGGACCGTTACGGTAGAGCCGGTTCCGGCTCAGCCAAATAGCCGAGGGAAAAAAGCCATGGACACTCCTCAAGTAAGTCTTTCTGACCGGCTGATCCAACGCCGGCTCATCTCCAGCGAAGAACTCGAGCGGGTGATGAAGCTCAAGGAGGAGCAGCAGGCCCCCCTGACTCGGCTC
>Ga0114129_10006271_pt1 | contig 16852 bp, 13 predicted proteins | sample RhiMetdeltSRZDD1_FD_80071 | JGI IMG/M metagenome (GOLD analysis project Ga0114129, IMG submission 80071) | Populus rhizosphere microbial communities from Tennessee, USA - Rhizosphere MetaG P. deltoides SRZDD1 (version 2) (version 2) | ecosystem: Host-associated > Plants > Roots > Rhizosphere >... | reverse complement strand
GATCCGGGCGAGCAGCTCCCGCACCGGCGTCCAGGCCGGGCCCGTCATGCCGCCGGCGCCACCGTTCTTGACGGCGCTGGTCAACGCCGCCAGGAATTCCGCGGACTGCCGCCGGACTTTGTCATACATGGCGGCGCTGGTCGTCGATCTCACCGTCTCGCGCTGCAGCGCGATCCAGCGGGTGAGCACTTCCTGGCTGTTCGAGGTCAATACCTCGACTATCGATTGGCCTTCCTGCATCGAGAGACTCCGGACCCGCCACTATATCCCGATCGCGCCCCGGCTTGGTGTTGACATTCGATACCAACACGATTAGTGTCGAGCGTCGACACCATGACGAAGCGACGCGCCTCGGACCTCGACCTCCTTCACGGCACGCTCGATCTCCTCATCCTGCGGACGCTGCAAGACGTCCCCAGGCACGGCTGGGCGATTTCGGACCGGCTCCAGCAGATTTCCGAGGATGTCCTCCAGGTCAATCAAGGATCGCTGTACCCGGCGTTGCACCGCCTCGAGCATCGCGGCTGGATCGCCGCGGAATGGCGCGTGTCGGAGCTCGGACGCCGCGCGAAGTACTACCGGCTCACGGCCGCAGGCCGCCGGCAGCTCGCGGTCGAATCAGACGCGTGGGAACGCATGGCCGGCGCCATCGGGCGCGTGCTGAAGCTGGCGTAGGACGGGACCATGCCGGCATTCCTCCGCAAAGCCTGGCTGCGTCTTCGCGCGCTCGTCGCGCGGCGCCGCGTCGAGCAGGAACTCGAAGACGAGCTGGCCTTCCATCTCGAGATGGAGGCGCGGAAGCACGCCGCAGACGGCATGACCTCGTCACAAGCTCGCGAGTGGGCGCGCAGACGATTCGGGTCGCCGGCCGCCATCGCCGACGCCTGCCGTGACGCGCGCGGCGTCGCATTTCTCGAGACGCTGGCGCGCGACGCGGTCATTGCCATCCGCACGTTTCGACGGACTCCAACGGTCACGGTGACCGTAGTCGCGACCATCGCGCTGGCGCTCGGGGTCAACGCCGCGCTCTTCACGATCTTCAACGCGTATGTCTTCCGCACGGAGCCGATCCGCGATCCGGGCGCGCTGTACAGCGTCACGAAGGCGACGCGGTTCTTCACGTTCCGCGAGTACGCCGCGTTGCGCCAGGACAATGAGGTCTTTGTCGATGTGGCCGCCCGCCGGCTGGACGTCCATCCGCGCATGGACGGCCGGCTGACCAACGGACAGCTCGTGACCGGCAACTTCTTTGAGCTGCTCGGCGTTGGCGCGGCGCAAGGCCGGGTGCTGACGCCGGCCGACGTGACCATGCCGGGCGAGGCCCCCGTCATCGTCCTGAGCCATCTCGGATGGCAGCGGCTGTTCGCCAGCGACCCGAATGTGGTCGGGAGAACCATTCGGCTCAACGGATTCGCGTGCGCGATCGTCGGCATCGCGCCCGAGGGATTCATCGGCCTCGACATCTTTCCCGCGGATTTCTGGGCGCCGCTGACGCTGGTGTCCAGGCTCAAGCCGCTCGCGTGGGAGCCGCTCGACAATCCCGGAAGTCTCGAGCTCCTGTGCCGGCTCAAACCCGGAATGACCGGGACCCGCGCGCGACAATCGCTCGGTCTGCCGGGCGCGTTTCGTCTGACGCCAAAGAGCACGGCAACGCCGTTTTCGGCGAGCACAGTCGTGGCGTTCTCGCCGCTCTTCATCGCGTTCGGCCTGGTCCTTCTCATCGCGTGCGCGAACATCGCCAACCTGATGCTTGCCCGCGGATTTGCGCGACAGCGCGAGATTGGAATCCGGCTGTCGCTTGGGGCGTCTCGCGGCCGGATCGTTCGTCAGTTGGTGACCGAAAGTCTGCTGCTGGCGCTCGCGGCATCTGTCTTCGGCCTCATCATTTCCCGGACGTTCGTCGACACGGCACTCTACTTCCTGCTTGCAACCATGCCTGCGGAGCTGGCCGAGTTCTTCGGCCTGGCGCCGTTCCCGACGGACATCCGGATCGCCGGATTTCTGGTCGCGGCCGCGATCCTTTCTGCCGTGGTGTTCGGGTTGTGGCCGGCCTGGCGCGCGACGCGAGTGAGTCTGGTCCGCGCGTCGCGAGGCGAGATCGATCGTGACGCGCGTCCTGGCCGGGCGCGGAATGCTCTGGTCGGCGTCCAGGTGACCGCGTCGGCGTTGTTGCTGATCGCGGCGGGCGTGATGCTGCGCGGCGCTCTCCGCGCGGCAGCGGAAGACCCAGGGGTCCGCGTCGACGACACGCTCATCATCCCGCTGAACGATCAGACGCCGCCCGCAGCGGTCATTCCGACGCTGATCTCCGATCCGCGCGTCATCTCGTTCGCCTCCGTCTGGCCGGGTGTGCCGATCGAATCGCTGGCACGCGACGGATTCGTCGAAACGAACGGCAGCGGGCGCCTGCCGACGCGCTACCGGTTCGTCTCCGCCGAATTCTTCGACGTGTTCGATGTCGATCTCGTCGCCGGACGCGGATTCACGACGGTCGAGGCCACGTCACGCGCGCCCGTTGCCGTCGTCTCGGAATCAGCCGCGCGGCAGTTCTGGCCGGACGGCATCGCGATCGGCCAGTCGCTCCGCCTGACCCACGATGAAAGCGCGGCAAGACCCGGCGACCTCGCGCCTTCTTCGCCGGTGGTCACGGTTATCGGCGTGGCGCAGGACATCACCGGTTTCAGAATGGCTGGTGATGAGAGGAACCGGACGCCGATTTTTCTTCCGCTTCCCACCTTGGATGCTGGAAAAGCGCTGATTGTTCGCGTGCACGGCGATCCTGAGCTTGCGCGGCGCGCGCTCATGGATCGGCTCACAACGACCGCACCTCAGCTGCCTGCCGTCTTCAAGGCGCGAACGTTCGGTGCAATCGCCACCTATCCGCTGAGCGTGGCGTTCTGGGTGACGATAGTCCTCGGTGCGATCGCGCTCGCGCTGACGTTATCCGGCTTGTATGGCGTGCTCTCGTACCTCGTGGCCCAACGGACGAAGGAGGTCGGCGTGCGCATGGCGCTTGGCGCCACGACCGGCGCCGTGATGCAGCTCGTCTTGTGGCAGTCGCTCCGTCTCGTGGCGATCGGGCTCGCGGCCGGCGTGACCTTCGCAGTGATTGTGTCGAAGCTGCTCGTGTCGGCCGGCGGTGGCAGTCAACTAGCCCGGATCGTTGATCCGCTGGATCCGGTCGCTTATGTCGCAAGCCTGCTGGCCATCGTCGCCGCCTGCACGCTCGCGGCGCTGGTTCCCGCCCGCCGCGCGGCTCGAATCGATCCTCTCTCTACCCTGCGGCACGAGTGACCGCCGTACGTAGGGCGGACTGATCCCCAAGTCCGCCATGTCACGCGGATTTAGGGACCAATCCGCGCTACGAGTCACTGATTTAGGGACCAATCCGCGCTACATTGTCATCCGATGCTGGCACCCCGCGCCGTCGCGCGCGCCGTTGTGATCGCGGCGCTCGTCGCGTCAGGATCGCTCTCGCTCGACCGGCTGGCGGCACAGGCGCCAGGGCTCGCCCCATTCGGCGAATACGTGAGCCTCGCGGTCGACAAGGCCGCGCTGCGCGAGCGGGGCGCCTCGTCCGATCTCCTCTCGAGGATCGACGCCAGCGCGTACCGCTACTTCCGGCTGCTCGGCCGCCAGATTGCGGCCCGCACGTGCTTTGCGTTTCAGGACGTGCGCTGGCGGCTTCCCAACGTCGCGGTGCATGGCGACGCGCACCTCGAGCAATTCGTCGTCACCCGAGCGACGTACGGCATCGAAGACTTCGATCAGTCCGGGTATGGACCGGCGGTGGTCGATCTCGTTCGTTATGCAGCGTCGATTCATGTGGCGTGCCGACAGGCGAAGTGGCGCTGTAACCCTGACGAAGCTGTGGCCTCGTACTTCGCGGCGTATCGCGAGTCGCTCGATCACATGGTTCCGTCCACGACGCCGGGCATCGTCGACCGTCTCAGAAAATCGGGTCCCGAGAGTTCCGCGGCCTGGCTCGCCTTGGTGGACTCACAAATCCTTCCGCTGCCGGATGACGAGGCGGAGCAGGATCGGCGCGGCTGGGCGCGATTCGTCGCGCTGGCGACCGAGGTCCACCCGGAGCGGCCGGCACGCGAGTACGAGATCCTGCGCCTGGGCCGGATCGAAATCGGCGTCGGCAGCGCGCTGGAAAAGAAAATCCTGATGCGCACGCGGGGCCCGAGCGACGCGCCCGACGACGACTTGATTCTGGAAATGCGCCTGACCACGCGGCCGACCGGAAGGGAATGCGTCTGGCGTCCTCCCAACGGAGGATCGCTGCACGTGATTCTGTTCACATCGCTGCTCGGCCGCCGATTGCCGGACATCTTCGGCTTCCTGCCGCAGGAGCAGGATCCGACCGCGCCGGAGTGGTGGGTCCAGTCGTGGGACTCCGGCTATCGCGAATTCTCGATCGACGAGCTCGCCACTCAAACCGAGCTGAACGAGCTCGCCGCAGACGCGGCGCGGCAGCTGGCCGGTCATTTCTGGACCAAGTTCCCCGAACCGCTTCGCCAGTACCTGCGCTTCGCTCAACTGCGCGCGTTCGAACTGGTCGACGCGCGGGCGCGCCAGCTCGCGAAGGACCTGGCTGCAGAAGCCGTTACGGGATGGGAACGTTTTCGATCGGGATCCTGATGGCCCATCGATCGCGGCCGCTGCTCTTCGTCGCGGCACTGCTGATCGCGCTCGCTCCGGCCGTTCGCGTCCAGCAGGACTGGCCGGCGTATCGCGACCCGCGGGGACGCTTCGAATTCAGGTACCCGCCTGAGTACGGGACGGTCGGGCCGGGCACGGACGACGGCTTTCGCGATCGGGTTACCGCGGTGCGATTCTCGGGGCTCCAGGGACTCGGCGGCGAAGCCGTCGTGACGAAGGGGCGCGTCCTCGTCGACATCCAGGCAGCTGGCGGGCTCTACGACGAGATCTCGCTGCAACTGTTCCCGGATCCGATCCGGCAGCGGGTTGAAGCCGCGCTGCCGCCGCTCACGGCCGACAACTTCTGCGACATCATCGCGCGCCCGGACCACTTGCCTTCCAACGTCGGGCTCGACGAAAAGATCGCGGAGCTCGCGCGCGCTGTGGATCGCACGCGCAACGGCGATCCCAAAGTGCTGCAGTGCGTCCGGTCGGAATCCGTCGTGACGTTCCACAAGCAGGCGACGTTTACGGCCGGCGCGGTGTCAAGCCGCCAGAATCTGTATGGCGCGATCCGGTTCCTGCCGCCGCCGTACTCGTCGTTTCAATTCGTCCGCGGCTCGCTGTCGTCACCCGACGCGGCGGCACTCGCGGAGATCACCCGAATGGTTCAGTCCTTCATCTCGCGCTGAGGCCGCTCATGCTCTTCTTCCTCGTCGAACACTTCAAGAATGGCGATCCGGTGCCGGTCTACCAGCGATTCCGCGATCGCGGGCGGATGATGCCACCGGGGCTTGGTTACGTCAGCAGCTGGGTCACGACGGATTTCACGCGCTGCTATCAGGTCATGGAGAGCGCCGATCGAGGGCCGCTCGACGAGTGGATCGGGCTCTGGTCCGATCTCATCGATTTCGAAGTGTTCCCGGTCGTCACATCCGCCGACGCTCAGGCGGCGCTCGCGCCAAGGCTCTAGCGATTGCAACTTAGAACTTCGAACTCAACACCTTCGGAATGAGGCAAGATCTTCCAGTTCTGAGTTCGAAGTTCTGAGTTCTAAGTTCAGGTTGCGCAGCAGCCTGCTACTCGTTTCGCAGCGCGACGATCGGATCGACGAGCGCCGCACGTCTCGCCGGCACGAGCACCGCGGCGAGCGTGACGACGATGAGGAGCGCGAGCACCAGAGCGAGCGTCACCGGATCCGCGGGGCTCACTTCGAACAGCAGCGTCTGCAGCATCCGGCCGGCCGCCAAAGCCGCAATCACGCCGACGACCAGTCCTGTGCCGACCACGCCGAGTGCGTCACGGATGACGAGCGCGGCGACCTCGCTCCGTCGCGCGCCGAGGGCCACGCGCACGCCGATTTCCCGCGTCCGTTGCGAGACGGCGTACGACAGCACACCGTAGAGGCCGACCGCCGCCAGGAGGAGCGCGAGTCCGGCAAAGGTCGCCGTGAGGTACGCGGCGATCCGTTCGCGATTGACGTCCCGCTCGAGGCGCGTCGACATCGGGACGACGCCGTCGACCATCAGCCGGGGCTCGGCGGCGCGAAGCGCGTCCCGGATCGCCGGCACCATCGCCGCGGTATCGCCGGCCACCCGGACGTCGAGGTTCGTCGGCGATACGCGGAACGCCGGCGGCTGCGCGATCGGAAAGAACACCATCGGCACCGGCGGCTCGCGCAGCGACGTCGATCGCGCGTCGCGGACGACGCCGACGATCTCGACGTCGGGTTTTTCGAAACCGAGCCGTTTGCCGATCACAGTGCGATCAGTGAAATACCGGCGGGCGATGGACTCGGTGACGATCGCGACCGGCTGGCTCCCGGCGCGATCGCGCTCGTCGAATTCCTGGCCGCTCACGAGGGGCACACCGACCGTCGCAAAGTGTGCCGGGCCGATCCAGTTTGCCGGCAACGACTCAACGTCCCCGACCCCCTCGAGGTGAAAGCTGCTCGTGAAGAAACAGTTCGCGACGAGCCCGCAGGTCGACACGGAGGCGGATGCGACGCCAGGAATCGCCGCCACTGCCGTCACCAGCCGCTGCTCGAGCGCCGCCATCTCTTCACGCGTGTAGCCGCTCGCATCCGGATCGAACGAGGCGGTGACGATCTGCGATGTTGCGAAACCTGGATCGACTCGCGCGAAGTTGAGCAGCGTTCGCCCGAGCAACACCGCCGCGCCGACGACCACCACCGCCAGCGCCAGTTGCAAGGCAACCAGCGGGCGCATCCCCTTCATGCTCGCCTGCCCGATGTGTTGCCGCTCGGTCGTCGCGATCGACACGCGGCGTCCGGCGCGCGCCGCCCGAATCGACGGCGCGATCCCGAACAGCACGACGGTCGCGAGCGAAACGGCTGCGGTAAAGAAGATCACGCGGGCGTCCGGCGTGAAAGCCATCGGCAGCTGGCCCGACGTGTTCAGCACCTGCCGTGCAAGGAATGGACTCGCCCACCCGCTCGCAAGCAATCCAATCGCGCCGCCCACGAGGGCGATGAGCAGGCTTTCGGTGAGCCCTTGCCGAACCAGACGTCCCGTGGTCGCGCCGAGGGAGATCCGGATCGCCATCTCCCGCGCGTGTCTGGCGCCGCGAGCCAGCATCAGATTCGCGAGATTCGCGCAGGTGATGAGGAGCACGACGGCGACCATCACCGAGAGCACGACGAGCGCGTTCGAGTACCGGGCCCGCAACCCGGAAAACCCTCGCGCGAGCGGCTCGACCACGAGCGTGTGCGCGAGCGTGCTGTGGCGCTCCTGATCCTCCATCGACGAGGAGAAATCGATCAGCGCCGCATGATTGGCGGCCTGCAGGCGCGCAATTACCTGAGCGCGGTCGGCCTCCCGGACGCGGCCGATCAGGTTGAGCCACGCGATGGTGTTCTGCGGAATCCACGGCTTGTTGCGATCGGCGTTGTCGTACGCGCTGGAATTGTTCTGGTACCGCAGGACGGGCTGCAACGTCAGCGGCAGCCAGAGGTCCGCTTCGACGTCGGCCCAGATCCCGCCAAACCCCGGCGGCGTGATGCCGATGACCGTGACGCTGACGCCATTCACGATGAGCGTCTGACCCAGGGCGGTTTCCGCGCCGGCAAGCACGCGCTTCCAGAAGCCGTCGCCGATGACGGCAACTTGATCGGCGCGATCGAGACGGACGTCGTTGGGAGAGAGCAGACGGCCGCGCGCGGCTTGCACGCCGAGCGTCGTGAAGTACGCGCCCGACACGAGCTGGCCGCGGGCCGGAATCGCCTGGACGCGGCCGGGCAGGCGAATGATGAAGCGAGTACTCCGCGTCGCAGCGGCGAGCGAGGCCTGCGCCCCGGCGGCCTGTTCGAATCGCGCGAACCGCGGGTACGAGAAACGGAGATACCGGCCGGTGCCGCCCGCCGGATCCGGCGTGCCCTCCGGGCCGTTCTCGTAGAGCGTGACCAGCTCCTGCGGCGCCGGAACCGGGAGGGCCTTCAGGATCACCGCATCGAGCAGCGTGAAGATGGTCGAGTTCGCGCCGATGCCGAGCGCCAGCGTGAGGATCGCCGCGATTGTGAAACCGGGCGTGCGCCGCAATGAGCGCGCGCCGTAGCGGATGTCTTTCAGGAGCACGTCGAGCGACGCGCCGGTGCGGGCGTCGCGGACCTGCGTCTTCACCGATTCGGGATGGCCGAGCTCCAGCCTCGCCTCGCGCCGCGCCCGATCCGGGCTCATGCCGGCGCGCGTCTTCTCCTCGACGAGCAAGGTATACATCGCGCCCAGCTCATCGTCGATCTCGCGATCGACGCGATCGCGCCGCGTCAGGTTGCGCCAGAGACTCGAGAGCCGGGACAGCATCTAGGCGCTCCTGTTGACGTCGCGGTCAAGCCTCGAGCGCGCGCGCAATCGCGACGGCGATCTTGTTCCACTGGGCCGCTTCCTCGCCCAGCTGTTTACGGCCCGCTTTGGTGAGCGCGTAGTACTTCGCGCGCCGGTTGTTCTCCGACGGCTGCCACGCCGACGTCAGCCAGCCGGCTTCTTCGAGCCGATGGAGCGCCGGGAACAAGGACCCCGGCTGAACCACGAACGTGCCGTGCGTCAGCTGGTCGATGCGGCGGGAGACGCCGAGCCCGTGGAGCTCGCCCGTGGCGAGCGCCTTCAGAATCAGCAGATCGAGCGTGCCTTGCAGCAGGGCGGTCCGTCGGCTCGGCATAGGGGAATCGCGTCCTATCGGCATTCGATAGGGACGAATTCAGTGTGTCGAATGTTCCTATCGAATGTCAATAGGACGAGCCGGATCGCGGTTTTCTTCGCGCGGTGATCGCCTTCCGGATGCTGTCGGGCATCTTCCGGCAGCCGCAACGTTCGGCGTGTGCCTGATGCCACCCGATTCGCTGCTCCAAGGTGGCTCGCGGCGGCATCCGGTTCGACGCATGCCAGGCCGTGTTCGTTTTCGCCATGACGATTCCCTTGGCGGACTTGGGGATCAGTCCGCCCTACATGTAGCGCGGATTGGTTCCTAAATCCGCGATCTTCCTGTGAATCCTGGCCACGCTCTCGACGACCGGTTCGCGCGCGGTGTCGATCGTCAGCCGGTCTCCCTTCCAGGCTTCATACTCTCGTTCAACGACTTCAGTCCACGTCGGCAGCGTGAAACCCTCCAGGTCGGCCACCCGCGTCTCGATCCGGCGCCGGTGCTCGCCCAGATCCGAACAGGTGACCTCGATCTCGACGGCCGGCACGCGCGCCCTCGCCGCAACTCCGCGCCAGGCCTCGCGGGTGATGCCCAACGGATTCACGGAGTCGGCAATCACCATCAGCCCGAGCCGTAGATTCCCTTCCGCGATCGCATACCCCACGCGGTATCCGGCATCGTCCAACGGGCCGACCAGCTTGCCCGATTCTCGAAGCGCGTGCTCGATCGTGTCGATACGGATGTGCGCAGCACCCAGATCGAGCGCCAGCGCGTGCGCGATTGTCGTCTTGCCGACGCCGGGCAGGCCGCTCAGAATGATGAGCACCACGAAATCCTAGAGCCGTTTTCGTTTCCGTGTAGCCTGACGAAAACGGCCTTAGCGGTTTCGTATCAGAGGAAGTGCTCGCCGTGGTGGGGTCTGACCCCGGTCTGACCCCGGTCTGACCCCGGTCTGACCCCGGTCTGACCCCGCCACGGCCGCTACACCGACGTCGAAACCGCTCTAATCCGGGTGCTGCCGGTGTCCCTATCACGTCTCGGTCGCGTGGCCTTCCCGCTGCTGCTGGTGACTGCCGGCATCAGTCAGCAACCGGTCTGGCCTGCGGGTGCCTGGCCCGTGGCCACGCCGGAGTCGCAGGAACTCTCCAGTGCGACGTTTGCCGCGCTCGACAAGGAAATCGAATCCGGCGTCTACGGCAACGTCGACCGAGTTTTCGTCGTGCGTCGCGGCTATGCCGTCGTCGACCGCCGGTACGCGCGCGATTACAAGGAGATCAGTCGCGGGCTTGTCGGACCGATCGGCTGCGGCGAGGGCTGCACGGACACGACGCGGATGCATGAGTTCAATTACTTCCATCCGAACTGGCATCCGTATTACCAGGGGCGCGACATTCACACGCTGCAGTCGGTGACGAAATCAATCGCCGCGACGGTGATCGGCATCGCAATCGGCCGGGGCGAAGTCGGAGCGCCCGATCGCCCCTTCCTCCAGTACTTCAAGGATCGCGATCTGTCGAAAGTCGATCCGCGCCTGCATCGCGCGACCCTCGCGGACCTCCTGACGATGAGGTCAGGCATCGAGTGGCACGAGCAGGATCGGCCGCTGAATGAAACCAACACGACGATTCAGCTCGAGTCGAGCCCGGACTGGATCGCCTTCACGCTCAGGCAGCCGATGGACGCCGACCCGGGAACGAAATGGGCGTACAACAGCGGCGGCAGCCAGCTGATGTCGGGCATCGTCAAAGCCGCCACCGGGCGGTTCATCGATGATTACGCGAACGACCGGCTGTTCAAGCCGCTCGGGATTCGCGATTTTCACTGGAAGAAAACGCCGACCGGCCATCCGGACACGGAAGGCGGTCTGTACCTGTCCGCGGAGGACCTCGCACGGATTGGCTACCTCTATCTTCACGACGGCGTCTGGAACGGCACGCGCATCCTGCCCGCCGGATGGGTGAAAGAGGCGACGACCCGGCACGCGACCGGCGTGAGCCCCGGCTGGGACTACGGCTATCAGTGGTGGATCACGAACCGGAACGGCGTTGACATCTGGGCGGGCCGCGGCTTCGGCGGCCAATTCCTGATCGTCGTCCCCGCGCGCGATCTCGTCGCCGTCAGTTATAGCTGGAACGTCTTCGGCGGCCGCGCGGGAAATCTCTTCAATGCACTGCTCACTGCGATGCTCACGCCGTGAGCGCGATGCTTCTCGAGCGAGCAGATTGCTCGCATCGGCTTCAGATCAAAGCACACATGAAGGACATGAAGGAGCATGAAGGACATGAAGAAGAGCGTTTTGAGTTTTTCTAATCAATTCTTCATGCTCTTCATGCCCTTCATGATCTTCATGTGTGCTTTTGGTCTGATACCGAATCAGTGAAGCGATCCCAGCTGAGCTTTCTCGTTTCATCGCCTCCGCGTCTCATGGCCTCATGGCCTCATAGCCTCCGGGCCTCCCCGGCTCCGCGCCTCCGCGCCTCCGCGCCTCATTTCAGCGTCGCGAGCATCGCCTGGAAGCGCGGATGATCGCGCAACGGGTCGTAGTCGGGATCGTACTCGACCCAGTCGCGCTGGCCCAGGCCACGCGCGAACATCCTTTCCAGCACGTCCAGTGCCGCCTCGTAGTGGCCGTTCTTGATGTGGAAGCACGACATGTTTGCCAGCACGCCGCCGTCGTCCGGATCGATCTCCATCGCGCGCGTAATCCATTGTCTCGCGCGTTCGCGCTGGCCGGTCTCGAACAAGGCGCCGCTGCCGAGTGACAGCGCCCGCACGTCGACCGGATCGAGCTCGAGCTGGCGCTCGGCGCGCCGGATGCCCTCGAGATTGGCCTCGTTCGCCTCGGTTTCCTTGCCCAGCATTTTCAGCGACTGGCTCAGGAGCATGAGGCACTGAAAATCCTCCTGGCGGATGTCGGCGGCCCGGCGGAAGAGCTCGGCGGAGCGGTCGATGCGGCCCCAGCCAAAGCACATGCGCGCGTAGATGTAGTGCGCCTCGAACGACATCGGATTGAGCCGAATCGCTTCGCGAAACTCGCGCTCGCTCTCCTCGTACTTGCGGGCGATGAAAAGGACGAACCCGCGCGACGTGTGCGCCTCCGAGAGATCGGGCGCCAGTTCGAGCGCCTTTCGGCTGGCGCGATCGGCCGCCGCGTAGTCGACGTCGTTGCCTCCCCACCAGGCGTAGAGCCACGCGAGGACGTCGGACAGACCCGCGTACGCCGGCGCGTACTGCGGATCGCGCTCGATCGCCTGCTCGAACATCTGTTTCGCCATCAGGAACGACTGCCGGCGCGCCTGGTTGGCGAGCTGGCGGCCGCGCAGGAAATACTCGTAGGTCTCGGCGGCCGTCTCCGGACGCCGGAGCGCCTGGCGATCGCGATCGGAGAGCAGTCCGCCGAGCGCGGTCGCGACACTGTCGGCAATCTCGTCCTGAATCGCGAACACGTCCTCGAGCCGTCCGTCGAAGCGGCGCGACCACCGCTGGTAGCCGTCGGCGACGTCGACGAGCTGCACGGTCACGCGCAGGCGGTCGCCGGCTTTGCGCACGCCGCCTTCGAGCACTGTCGCGACGCCAAGCCGCGCGCCCACCGCGCGTACATCAACGGCGGAAGTCTTGAACTGGAACGACGAGCTGCGCGCGGCCACGCGCAGACCCGGCACCCGCGTGAGAACATTGATCAGCTCCTCCGCGATCCCTTCGCAGAGATACCCCTGATCGCGGGTCGGGCTCATGTCGGCAAACGGCAGCACCGCGACCGACGAGGCGGGCTGAGCACCTGCGACACTGCGGCCGTTCGAGACCGGCTGCTTCAACTCACCCAGAATCGCTTCGAGCGCGAACGCGAGATCGCCGGCGGTCTGGAATCGATCGCCCGGATCCTTCTCGAGACAGTGCAGCACGACCCGCGCGATCGCCGGCGGATACCGGCCTTCGGGATCGATCGGCGGCGGCAGATCGTGCAGGATCGCGCCCAGCGTCGCCGCGCCGGTCTCGCGGCGGAACGGGTGCCTGCCGTTCACCATTTCGAACAGCACGGTGCCAATCGCAAAGATGTCCGCGCGCTCGTCGATGATGTGGCCGCGAAGCTGTTCGGGCGCCATGTATGCGGGCGTACCGATCAGCCGCCCCGGATCGCTCATCTCGATCGTCGTCGCGCCGGCGTCGCCCGGACCGCCTTTCTTGAGTTTGGCGAGTCCGAAATCCAGGATCTTCAGCGTGCCGGCGCCGGTGACGAACAGATTCTCCGGCTTGAGATCGCGATGGACGATGCGGAGCGCGTGAGCGGCGGCGACTCCGCGCACGAGCTGGAGCGCCAGCTCGATCGCACGCGCCGGCTCGAGCGGCCCGGAGGCGAGCCGGCGGCCGAGCGTCTGACCGTCGAGCAGCTCGGACACGAGGAACGGCAGCCCTTCGTGCGTGCCGACGTCGAAGACCGTGACGATGTTGGGATGCGCGAGCACCGCGGTCGCGCGCGTCTCCCGCTCGAACCGCGAGAGCAGATCGTCATCGGGGGTGGAGGCAATCACCTTGATGGCGACATCGCGGCCAAGGCGTGAATCGCGGGCGCGATAAACCTCTCCCATGGCTCCGGCGCCGATGCGGTCGCCGATTTCATAGGGACCGAGACGAGTACCGGGATGCAGGGACATTCCGATCCATCTTAGAGCGAGAGTGCATTGGTAATTGATAATTGGTAATTGGGTAATCGATCTTTTCTTCAATTACCCATTACCGATTACCCATTACCAATTGACGGTGCATTTTGAAAACCGGATACGTCGCCGGTTGTCCGCCCGCGGTGAGCTGCCGGAGGACCTCGTTCATCACGCCCCAGCCGACGAACCCGTCGCGCGCCTGCGGCTCGAGGTAGTAGAACGCCGCATTCGCCATCGGCTGCGCCATGTCGACCTGGACGGTGCCCGCGGGAAACTCGCGCGTCACGAGCCCGGACATGGCACCGTCGAGCACCGTCATGTCATAGCCGCCGCTGCGCACGGTGCGCAGCCCTTTGATCGTGAACTCCTCGCCTTCGGCGCGGATCGGCCGATCGAGCGGCTGCACGCGGATGTTGTGCGCGCGGAGCTTCGCCACGATTCCGGCGAGCGCGGCCGGAATCAGATACGCGCGGGGAACCACCGCCTCGCGCGTCCCCACCGGCATCGTCAAATCGTCCACGCCCTTGACGACTTCCGGAGGACCCGATGCCGTGCCGGGCCGCGTGCCGAGAAAGCTCGTCCCGGGACGGTACTCCGCGACGTTCGTGCGATAGCCCAGCACCTCGATCTTGCCGCGCGATCGGTACTCGCCGTCGATCCAGTTCCGGAGCTCGCCTGACTCGGCGCGCGCCTGGACATCGGCAACCGTCCTGTCGTCGGCGGCTTTGACGATCGCCTGCATCTCCTTCGCGTGTGCGTTGGTGTACGCGAGCAGCGCCGCAAAGTAGGCGTATTGCGCATAGATCCGCCGCTCGAACGTCGGCTGGCCCGGTGTCTCGGTGATGATCGCCAGACGATTGCGCAATCCGTAGTCGTTCACGATGAACTTCGCCTCGACCGTCCAGGCGGCGCGATCGTGGCTCCAGCCCGTCGGCGGCCACGTGTTCGGCGTGAACAGCGCGTGCGTGAACACTTCCAGCCCGAACTCCCTCCGGACCATGTCGCGCACGGCAGGAAACAGCGTGTCGTGTGTGTAGTCGCGCGGCCCCGGCGCCGCGGCCGGGACCGTCGTGGTCCCGTAGGTATTCGCGTAGCCGTGGTTCACGCGGCTCATGAGATGCCCGTCGAGGAGCAGCACCGGGTCCCATTCGTTGAGCAGCCGGTACATGCCGTTCGCCTCGACAGTCTCGAGCTTCACCGCGTCGCGATTGAGGTCGAAGCCGGCGGCGTTCTCGCGCGTGCCGAGGATGTACGGAGTCTCGCTGCCGAGCGATCCATTCTGCGCGACGAACGTGTCTGTGCCGTCGACGTTGAAAATCGGCGCGATGATGACAATCTGGTTCTGCAGCAAGGTCTTCCGCGAGCCCGTCGTGAGATCGCGCGCGATCATCAGCAGCGCCTCGGTCGCCTCCGATTCCGGCGGGTGGATGTTGCCGAAGAGAAACACGACCGGCTTGCCCGAGGCGCGCGCCTCCTGCGCCGAGGTCACCCGCGGACTTGCCAGCACCATCGCCGGCGCCGCTTTCTTCAGCGGGCTGATGAACATGTTGACGACGTGGATGCTCTCGCTCTTGCCGCGAAGCGCCGTGATGAACTCGATGTTCTGCAGGGACGATGTGGTGCGCGTGTAGCTGGTGCGTTCGGGGACGGTCAGGAGCTCAGCCGGCCACTGACCGGTCCACCCGGCCGGAACTTCGTCGCCCCAGTAGATCTTCTGCGGCTGCGCTTCGATCGCGAGCGCCCCGGCAAGAAGCGCACACACGGCGACCACACACATCCGGCACGTTCTGGTCATCTCTCCCCTCGCCTGCCGTCAGGCCTTCTTCTCCACCGGCCCGCGCCACCTGTTGATCTGCTTAACGACCAGAAAGATCGAGAACGCCACAATGAAGAATTCGACGACGCTATTGATGAAGGCGCCGTAGGCGATGACTGCCCCGGCCTTCTTGGCGTCTTCGAGCGAGGACGCCGTCTGGTGTGCCAGAGGAATGAACATGTTCTGGAAATCAACCCGCCCCAGTGCGAGCGAGACGATCGGCATGACGATGTCGTTCACGATCGAATTGACGATCTTGCCGAACGCCGCGCCGATGACCACACCAACCGCGAGATCGATCGCGTTCCCCTGATTCACGAACGCCTTGAATTCCTGCAGCATGATGGTTGCCTTTCAGCGTTGTCGCATGTCGGGCTTCAGTCCGTTGACAGTCATCACATGTACCGAGAGCCGGAAGGCGATGTGTTGCCGATCACGGCCCTGTTAGCCTTTTACCTCCGCGTCTTCTTTTCTCAGTTGCTCGTGGGGCCCCACCCCCGCTCGCCCGCTCAGCGCCGCTCCTACGTCGCGGGCTTCGCGGACTTTCTTTTAGTCGCCTCCGCGCCTCCGAGCCTCATCGCCTCAGAGCCTCATCTCATTTCCCATAGCTCACCCGGAAAATCCGTCCGCCCTGATCGTCGCTGACGAGGACGGACCCGTCGGGCATGACGAGCACGTCCACCGGACGCGCGTAAGCATCGCCATCGACGCGGTTGCCGCGGCCCGAACCGCGAATGCCGTGGAGGAACCCGTCGACGAGCGGCTCGAAGCTCGTGACCTTTCGGCCGTCATTCTTGGCGACCATGACGCGATAGCCAATCGGCTGACTGCGGTTCCAGGATCCGTGCTGCGCGATGATGGCCGCGTTGCGGTACTCGCGCGGAAACATGCTGCCGGTATAAAACCGCATGCCGATCGCCGCGACGTGCGGCCCCATCATCTGCACCGGCGCCACCGTCTCGGAGCACGGCTTTTTGTCGCCGAACGTCGGATCCTTCACAGTACCCTGGTGACAGTACGGAAAGCCGAAGTGCAGGCCGGCTTTCGGCGCGATGTTCAACTCGTCATTCGGGACGTCGTCGCCCAGATCGTCGCGGCCGTTGTCCGTGAACCAGACCTCGCGCGTCTGTGGATGCCAGTCGAACCCGACGGTGTTTCTCACGCCGTGCGCGAAGACCTCGGCGGCGCTGCCGTCGAGCTTCGTCCGGATGATCGTCGAAAAATTCGGCTCGTCCAGCCGCTCGCAGACGTTGCACGGCGCGCCCATGCCCACGTACAGCAGCCCGTCCGGTCCAACGCCGATGAACCGCCACGTGTGTCCACCGGCCACCGGGAGGCCGTCGTGGACCACTACGGGCTCCGGCGGCGCATCGAGCTTCGCTTCGATGTCATCGTAGCGAATCACGCGCGTCGATTCGGCGACGTACAGCGATCCGTTGTGAAACGCGATGCCGTTCGGTTGACGAAGTCCTTTCGCGACGACCTTGACCTCGTCTGCCTTGAAATCGCGATTGCGATCGACCAGCGCATAGACGACGTTCGGCTGCGCGCGCGTGCCGACGAACACCGTGCCCTT
>Ga0114129_10006270_pt1 | contig 16853 bp, 14 predicted proteins | sample RhiMetdeltSRZDD1_FD_80071 | JGI IMG/M metagenome (GOLD analysis project Ga0114129, IMG submission 80071) | Populus rhizosphere microbial communities from Tennessee, USA - Rhizosphere MetaG P. deltoides SRZDD1 (version 2) (version 2) | ecosystem: Host-associated > Plants > Roots > Rhizosphere >... | reverse complement strand
GCCGCTTGCTTCGGCGGATCATCCGCCTCCGGCGAAGTCATCGCCGGCGCCACGGATGTGTCGTACGCCGCTTCGATCGCTGGGCACAACGTCGGTGTCCACATCGAAAACGCGTACGCCATCGCAACGATGATCGAATTCGCGGTAACCGGGTACCGTCTCGCAGACGCCGTAGTCAGCGAGGATTTCTCCACGGTTTCTAACGCGCCCGTTGGTTCCGTACCAGCTAGCACAGTGGCGGGCCTGACGCCTGTCTTTGTGGGCCCGTTGCCGGCACCGAAGATACCGAGCCAAGCGCTAACGCAGTCGCCACACGCACTGAACTGGGAGTCTTTCGATACACCGCGTATATGGACGATGGTTAGCGGTGAGGTCTCCGATGCAGCATGGCGTCAGATGCGGGCGTTTCGGCTTCTCAGCGAGGCGCTCAGTGATCAACACCGGAGAATGCTTGCCCTGCGGGAGCGGCTGGTCGAGGCTTGGACACCTCAGGGCGCCGCAGTTGAGGTTCTTGCACGATGGGATAGCCTCACTGCCGCGCTCGAATCTGATTCGATGTGCGCGTACATGACCGCTAAGGCGATGGAGGGCATCCTGGAGGCGCTTTCAGAGGCGCGCGAAAAGATCGTTAGGTTCAACGATACCTGGACGAATGTAACTACCGACTACTTGCCCGAATGGTGGGATCACAAGGCTGAGCTAACGAATGAGAAGGCGCGAATTGCGATGTTGGGCGCAGAGAGGGCGGTTGCGGATCACCGTAGACGGATAGCCGTACCAAGCCTGGCGGCGACATTGTTAGATGACTCGGATGATGGCGGCGACCGGAATCCCTCTGATGGCGGCGGAGGAGATTCCGGGAAGTCAACTGACGAGAAGTCGCCACCACCTAGACGCCCACTTGCCCGAGGCTTTGATGCGTCCATACCGCCTCCGTTACCAGGGCTGTCTCCAACACTCGATGGACCAGGCCTTGCAGGCTCGCCATCACCCGTCGGCGTTTCGGCAGCTACGCCGCCGTCTACCTTGCCGATTCCGCCTGGCGTCAGCGAGCTTGCGCCCGGCGGGGGTGCGTATATTCTCCCTAATAGATGGCTCACAGATGGCCGTGTACTTTCGATGCCGGGCTCGAAGCCTTCGGCGCCAGGCAATGTGAGGAGCGGCATTGCCGGGCAGCCAGGTGGTGTGCCGGGCATGATCGGCGTCCCCGGATGGGCCGGAGGTTCTCGTGCTGGCGAGCCCACGAAACGAATTGCAACCGAGCAATGGGAAGTTGCTGTAGGTGTTCCTCCAGTTATTAAGCCGCCCGAGGTACCTGATGTGGAAGAGAGGCGAGAGGTTGAGGTGGACGAGGAACTCGAACGCTTTCGTGAGTGGTACCGAGAACTGTCGATGCCTTGGGCTCCGAACCGAGTCAGTAATCGAGAGGCAATAGATGCTACGCAGCTTGTGGATTACCGCCTCCCTTGAAGTAGCCGCCCTGACGCTAATAGTGTTCCCATCAACGCTGGGGATCGGCAGGGAAGACGGCACCTGGTACGTAGCAGCGCTGAAGCTAAGTCGCGTTCATCAGATAGCAGATGGATCAGGTGTTACCGTTGCTGTAATCGACTCTGGGATTGATTGGAAGCATCCAGCTGTGGCGGGCAAGGTCTTACCTGGCGCCGACTTTAGTGATGATGAAGACAATTCCACGGGAGAAGGTCGCACTGATCTCAGTGGCCATGGAACAGGAATGGCCAGCCTTATTGTAGGGAGCGGCGCTGTCCAGGGTGTAGCACCAGCTGCCAGAGTGATCCCGATCAGAGTTGCGGAGGGAAGGCACGCAGCATCAGAGATATCCGCAACCGCGGTGGCGTCAGGAATTCGATGGGCGGTCGATCACGGCGCCAATGTCATCAATGTATCACTCGGCTCGCCAATCTCTGATCCACGAGAGGCTTCGGCCCTTCAATATGCGCTCGAACGAGGGGTAGTAGTCGTGGCGGCTGCAGGCAACACGGACCAAGGGGATCGCGTGCAATACCCAGCAAGTCAGGAGGGAGTGATCGCGGTTTGCTCGACCAACTCCAAAAACGAGCATTCGCCAATATCGGTTACTGGTCCAGAGCTCACGGTATGCGCCCCCGGAGAAGGCGTTCTTCGGGCAAGTCGTAACTCGAATACGGTCATAGGAACAGGCACGTCTGACTCGGCAGCGATAGTTTCTGGCGTCGCCGCGCTCATCTTGCAGAGAGATTTGGGCCTTCGACCACATGATATCGCTCGTCGATTAATCCTTACGGCTGACGATGTGGGCGCTCCTGGGCGGGACGCGCTTTATGGATTCGGTATCGTGAATCCGCTTAGGGCTGTAACAGCACAACTTTCCGCAGTCTCAGCCACTAGCGAAGCTTCGGCTGGCGTGAAGTTACCTAATGGCGACCGAAGTAGTCATTCTTGGTATATCCTGGCCGCTGCAGGAACAGCTATTGCATTAGGGGTTATGATAATAGCGGCTCGGCGCCGGCGCATCGACGACTAGACACGAAGAGATTCGGCTCGACTTTGAGATGCTGTTAGGTGGTGTAGAATCGGCGGATGGCGGTAAGCCGGTTTGGCCGAATAATCAGAAACGTGGCAATTATTGCCTCCACGCTAGCCGCGATGAGTGTTGGCGCTCTGGTCTTAAAGTACCATGAAGAGACTCAGATCGATCGTTCGGTGTCAAAGGTGGTGGTGCGCGACTACATCGACGCAGCACTTGTGAAACGAGATCGCGATCGAGAACGGCTGTATGTTTGCGCCAGCCCAAATCTCGAATCGATATCTATACTGCGCCGACAACTTGTAGCGGAGGAGTCATCCGGAGTTGCCACTCATATAGTCGTCGCTAGCGCTCTGGAAAGCGACGAGGGGCATGTTGTCGATGTGCTGATTCAGTTAAATCAAAGCAGCGGGATTCAAATCGATCGTCGAACTCAGTACTGGCGATTTGGCATGGTGGATCAGGAAGGGTGGCGGGTTTGTTCCGCTGAACAACTCCCAGGCCCAGCTCCCTCCGCCTCCGTCACTCCACCCACAACAAGCTAGCGGGAACAGCCCGAGTCGGAGGAACAAGCCCAGTAGCAGCCCACCGATACCAGTCGCCCTCAGCGGCCACCCGTATCTGAGGAACAGCAACCCCCGGGTGTAGCTCACTCACCGCGCGGAGTCCTCGCTCGGGAAGCAACTCCTCATGCCGAGGAGACATGGCAACAACCCGCCGACCGGTAAGCAGCGGTACGCCCTCAGCGGGAATAGCGAGCCGAGGAGGCGGCGAGTCCAGGTCGATAGCACAGCCGGGATCGGGTTCGCCAATGTCGTCGGCGATAGTCTCGACCCAGACTCGTTCAGCCGGGATCAGCGGAGCGAAGACCTCGATCCGGTCCTGCTCGGCGCGGTACCAATCAGCTTCGGGCATGACCGGAATCAAGCTGCGGGACTCTTGGCGTACCAGGGAGTCGGCCCGGAGATCGGCACGCCAGCCGTGACCGGGCAAGCCAACGATCACTCGCTTACCGCGCGTGGCATGGGGATCGTCAGCAGCCAGCTTGAGAGCGGGCACGGGCACGATCGGGGAGGGTTCGCGAGAGAACTCGTTGGCCCAGCGACGGAAGTCTGCCTCGGTCAAGGTTTCCCTCCTAGGGCGGCGCCACGTGCGGCCATGAACGGAACGGGGTTCACCGCACCGGCGAAACTTCGGTCGCCGTTGAGGTGGGTTTCGAAGTGGAGGTGGGGGCCGGAGGAGTGACCCGACGTCCCCACCAGGCCGATGACCTGACCAGCGGAGACACGGTCTCCGACGGTCACGAAGGGGCGCTGCGCCATGTGGCAGTACCTAGTGATCACATTGTCCGCGTGCAGAATGTCGACGAACCAACCGCATCCCGGCGTGGACGGGGACCCATCCCGGTCGCAGTCGCCAACATCGCACTTGCTAACAATCACCACGCCGGCCGCGGCCGCGTGAATGCGCGTGGAACGCGGAGCACCGAGGTCCACGCCGTTGTGTGTCGGGCGCTGCGCGGTCCGGAATCCCGACACGATTCCGGCGGTCACCGGCGCCGTCCAGCCTGAGGCCGCGATCTCGCCGGCCTCCGCGCACTTCAGGTCGGCGGCGGCCGCCGCCGCCAGACCCGCACCGTCCGCGAGCGTGTTGACGATCGTCGTTGCTAGCGGTTCATGCTTCGCATAAGCATCCGGGTACGCCGACCGCTGCACGGCTTGTGCGGCAACAGTCAACGGAATCGTGGCCCAGTCCTGGATTGTGATCAGCTTCTGGTAGAACTTCTTGGCTGCGTACCGCGGGTCCATGATTTGCTCGGGTGTGCCCCAGCCCATGCTCGGCCGCTGCTGGAAGAGGCCGAGCGAGTCGTGGTCATTGCGCTCGCCGAGGAACCCGTGATTGGTCAGGTTGCTCTCTTGCATCGCGGTCGCGACCGCGATGATCCAGCCACGGGGCGGAACTTTCATGTCGTGGCCGACGTTGATGATGATCGCCGCGTTGCGGATCTGGTCTTCGCCGTACGGCCCGATCCGGGGCATCTCCGTGCCCGGATCGATGACGCCCTTCTGTCCACAGTTGAACGCTGAGCTGGCGAGGTTGGTACCGCCAAGCTGGTCGAGGGTGAAGGCACCGAGGCCGCCGCCGCAGCAGAGAAGAGCGAGGGTGGCCACTAAAGCGATCCAAAGGGCGGCACGGGGCCGCCGGCGCCTTCCTCGAAGGTCATCAGCGTCGGTCGCGGGTGCGAGGATGTCGTCGCTCATAGGCGAGCCCAGTCCACGCCGTCAACGAACCAATGCCCGTCGGGTCCGACCAGTCGCAGCCTGAGCTGCCCGCTGTCTAGCGGAATGACCGCCTGAACCGCGGTCTCCGACAGCGTGACGACCGAGACCTCACCCGTAATGCGCGTTGCCGGCACCGTAACCGGGTCCACATCCTGCAGTTCTTCCAGAAGCTGCTGCGTGCTGTGCGGACGTAGAGCTGCCAGCCATGCCTTCGCGGAGCGCGTACGCTCCAGCCAGCTCTGGGCAAACGCCGTCGCGACATGTCCCGGCGATGCGGCGCCCTCGGCCACACTCGGCGAGACCGTCGGCAGCGCAGATACAACACCGTCATCGGGACCGAACGTCGCTCCACTGGGGACACCGGCCGTCTGCTCAGACAGATCTCCCGACACGATAGGTGAGGAATCCGTGTTGTCGCCGAATACGCGAGCGATGCCCACGGCCACCAGGATGATCGCGCTCAGGATCAGCGCCACCCCCACTCGGGAGCGGAGCAGGCCGATGACCGTGGCGCGCACGGCTACCTCGCCTCAGCCCTCACGACCGGCGGTGCACCACTTGATTCGTACGCCGGCTCGCGAGTGCTGTCCGGGCGGTAGATGGACTGCGAAGGTGTCGCTTCCGGAATGTTCGGCTGCGTCCAGCGGCGCTGCTCCGGCAGCGCCTCGCTGCGGACCATTTCCCGTTGGACGGTTTCGACCAGCACCGGCTTCGGTTCTGGTGCATCCGGCCGAGTCTCCGGCCGACCAGCCGTAACTGCGACCGCCGCACCGGCCGCGGCCCCACCGGCCACTGTGGCCGCCGTCGTCGCGGCGGTCGGCCGAACCAATGCTCGAGCCCAACCCTGCGATGGTGTACTCCCGCCAAGCTGTGTGATCCGCCGATACGGCCGGAGCAGGATCCAGGCGACTATGCCGCACAGCAGCATCAGGGTTACTTGAAGCCAGCCCGGCAGGCTCGGCGTACTCATGATGAGGTCAACGGCCGAGAGGTAGACCGCGGCGCCCGTGCCGAAGATGGCGATGTTGAAAACCGCGGCGAGGACGGCGCCCGCGAGGCGGCGTAGACCTGCGCTGGCGGGGCGTAGCAGGCCGACCGTGCCGAGTGCCGGTGCGGCAATTACTGCCCAGCGGAAGATCAGGAACCCGAGGAGGACGAGGAGGGAGGCGATGATGTCGAAGACCGCGAAGGAGACCGCCGAAAGGATCGCCACGAAGCCTGCGCCGATCCGCTCCATTCCCTTGACTCCGCGCAAATACTCGTACGCATCCGGATCCTCGGTACGGATCTGCTCCGCAACCTTCATCCAATTCTGCTGCTTCTTCCGGATCAGCGAGTCGCGGTCGGCTGCACGCTTCCTGGGGTCGGGTTCGGCCTGAAGTGCCTGCACATCCCCCCACGTCAGCGACTTCGCGTCGTACAACGCCGGCCCGTATTTCTTCGCCGTCTCACTGTCCGCAGACCCGAGTACTCCACGAAGCCAATTTCGATAGAGCAGAGCTTCCACCGCGGTGTCGCTAGACCTCACTGCCGGCGGCCGGTTGTCCGTGCAGTCACGCGTCTTTCCGACTTTGTCGGCGCATCGGGCCGGCACTTCCGTCGTAGCAGACGGACCGACCGCATCGTGGACAACACCGAGCGTCGTCGTCAACGCATTGTCGGCAAGATTCGCAGAATGCACCGGCCAGGCGGCAATGGCCGTCACGGCAACCATGACGAACAGCGCCCAGCTGGCAGTCGTCATCGCCCCCGACATGTTGGCGTTACGCGAACGCCAGATGAGGTAAAGTCCGACGATCCCCAGGGTCAGAACGCCGAAGACGGAGAAGACCTTGGAGTAGATGGCCTTGGTGGCGTTTTCCACGAGCGGGTCCGCCCAGCCCCACATCTGTCCCGGACCCCAGGCCCGCTCCCGCAGGGCATTGGATGCACCGACAATCCCACTGGCCAGCATGAACTCGCCGTTGGCGACCGTGTTCTCAAACTTGTAGTCCGGGTGCATCAGGGTCTGTGCGCAGCCGATGTCGTATGTGGTGTAGTCGTAGCCTGCGTATCCATAGGAGCTGTAGAGACCGAGGCCGATGCCGTTATCGTCGTCCCAGGTGGGTTTGCTGATGAACCACCCAGCCATCCCATTGTCCGGAGCCTCCGGCGTCGGAGCCTCCAAACACTGGGCCCGAGCAGAAGCAACATCCTGCAATCGATCAATGCAGGTCTGCAAAGGCAGCCGCTGCCACTCCTCCAGCGCGCAAGCCGGATCCCCCGGAGCAGCGACAGTCCCCGGAGCAGCGAGAGACCCTGTAGCGGCGACAGCCCCGGGAGCGGCGGCAGCCGCCGAAGGGAAGCCGAACAGGGTGCCGATGGCGAGAACGAGGGTGGCGACCACCCCGCACAGGAGCCGGCGCATGGTGTCACCGGCCCCGATTCGGCGGACCGTCAACCAGCTTAGGCGTGGCACTGACCTTGGCGGGGGCGGCGGGGTCGCCGAGGGGAGTGGTGTCGAGCGCGTCGAGGAGGCCCTCGACGTAGGAGACGTCTACGCGGATCTTCTGTACTCGACCGTCCACGTCTCGCACAACGAACTCGCGGTAGCCAAGGCGCGCCGAGGAGCCACCGTCGGCTGCGGATAGTCCGGCGAGGACGGCTTCGTAGCCGACTTCGGTGGGTACGCGCAGCAGCCGCAGCGCTTCGGAGGCGACTTCGGCGTCTTCGGCGATGCGGCCGACGAAGACGGTGGAGACGAGGTTTTGGACGTCGAGTCCGAGGATGTCTTTGGGGTTCTGGGAGGCGACGAGGGCCGCGAGGTTCCATTTGCGGGAGTCGCGGGCGAGGCGGACGAGGAACGAGCGGCCGGAGCGCCAGCCCTCCATGAAGTGGGCCTCGTCGAGGCCGACCAGTTTGCGCTGGTGCATGTCGCCGGAGTAGCAGCGGCGTACGGCCAGGCGGTGGGCGGTGTGCAGCATCGGCAGGGCGAGTGCTTCCTCCGCTGACCAGTATTCGCGTTCGATTTTCAGGTCGGGTAGGCGCAGGCCGGCCATCGTGATGACGGTTAGGGCCGCGTCGGAGCCGAGCAGGCCGGCCGGTGGTGCGCCGAAGAACAGCAGGGCTAGCGGCATTTCCGCGGTGTCGAGGAGCAGGTTGGCCAGCTCCCGTCCTTCGGCGTCGGGCAGGCCGCGCAGGCACTCCACTACGTCGTCCATTGTGGACGACTCCTCCGCCGGGATCGTACGCACCGCGTGACGGAGCAGGGTGGCCGTCGTAGCCTCGCGGGCTACCTGCGGTGGCACCAGCATGGATGCGATGTCTTGAACGAGCATGCGGCGTTCGGCTCGGGAGTTCGACACGGCGATGTCGAATTCGCGGGAGCCTTCGGGCGTGTCCGGGAACTCTTCGCGCGACGGCGTCGGGATGAGGGCGTACGGCGCGAGGGTGCCTTGTTCCGAGCCGGTCAGGTTGATGACGCGGGAGAACGGCCGCAGCTCCGGCATGGCCGTCAGCCGCGCCAGCGGTCCGCTGGGGTCCACGACGGTCACGCGTACGCCGCGGCGTGCGGCCAGGTAGCCGAGGGCGCCGAGGAGGGTGGACTTGCCGCCACCGGGTTCGGCGACGAACACGCCGAGGCCGGAGCGTTCGCGTACCTCCATGGGGAAGTGCAGATCGAGGAAGACCGGGCGGCGGGAGGTGCCGGCCGTACGCCCGATCAGGTCGCCCCGGTTGTCGCCGACGGTGGACGCCGCCTGGGGCAGGGCCGCGGCGAGGAGTTTGACCGGCATGCGGCGCAGGTAGCCGGAGTTGGCGATGGGCTCGCCCGGGATGAACTCGCGGACCAGCTGCTCCTGCTGCTTGGGGTGCTGCAGCGCGATACGCATCTCGCGGCTGTAAAGCTGGACGACGCGGCGTACGCGCTCCAGGCATTCGTCGCGAGTGGAACCGGCGATGGCGATGCGATGCCAGCCGTGGGCACGAGCCGAGTCGACCGGCAGGCCGGTGGTCATCTCGTCGCCGATCACGAGGGCCCGCTTCGCGAGCCGTTCGAGTTCCGGCGGTGCGTCCATGCCGTGCTCAAGGTAGTCCAGCTGCTGCGAGCGGATCATGCGCAGCCGCTGTTCGAGGTTCCGGAAGCTGTCGGACTGCCCGAGGATGTCGATGCGGCTGGACAGCTCCATCGGGTACGACAGCCGCTCATGGAAGTGCAGCCAGGGTTCGTGGCGCTCGGGGATGTCGAGGGGTTCCATGCGGCCGACGGTGAGGACGGCGACGTGCTTTTCCTCACCGGTGAGGCGGTTGACGAGTTTGACGCTCGACCCGTACGGCGCGCGGTAGCGCTCGATCTGTTCGGTGAGGGCGAGCAGGTCGCCGTGTTCCCAGGCGCCGTGGCCGACCGCGCCGATGTGCGTCGGCGGGTCCATGCACAGGGCCACCGAGCGGTAGAGGAGCCACTCCAGCTCCTCGGCGGTGGCGCGGCGTCCGCGCATGCCGAACGCTCCGAGGACCTCGTCGAACTGCTCGACGCTGCGCTCCAGCTTGGACCGTTCGCTCAGAGTGCTGCCCTTGCCGAAGGCCCGCAGCAGGCGGCCCGAGAACGAGTCGCCCAAGCTCCGCCGGGCGAAGGTGACCCCTAGATACGTACGCCCTTCAGCGTGATTGGAGCCGACGAGGTGCCGCTGGGCGGCAACCAGATGGTCGGACCAGGATGCGGCGTTGTGTACGGTCGGCAACGGCCGCGGGGTGAGGCGGTCGACCTGGCGGGCCCATTCGGCGGCCGGGAAGGGCCGGGTCGTACGCCGTATGTGCAGCCGGAATCCGGCGAGGCCGGCGTACTGCTCGGCGATCGCGTCGATCAGCGCTTCGCGTTCGGGGTCGGGGCGGAACGCCCAGCGCACCTCCGGCACCCAGTACCACGCGGTCACGGCGTGTGCGGTGAACGTCAAGTGCCCGGCGATCTCGGTCAGGGCCAGCTCGATCGCCGAGCTGCGTACCTTGTCGGACTTCGGCGGCTTCGGCGGCGGCCCGGAAGCCGAGCGCTTCTTGCGAGACGACGGCGGAGCCGGTGCGGGGGGCAGCGCCGGCGGCTGGGCCGGGCGGGCCGGCGTACGCCGGGTCTGTGTGGTGGCCGGCTCGTGCGCGTCCCGTCGGCCGCCTCCGGGCGGGGCGATATGACGGCCACGGTGTCCGGGCGGAGCCGGTGGCACGACCGCCGGCATCGAAGACGCCGGCGGCATTGTGGCGGCCGGCGGGGACGAGACCGGCCGCGTGACGGCCGGTGGTGCGGACACGGGAGGCGCTGAGACGGGCGGCGGCGAGACCGGCGGGGATGGCTGCACCGGCGGCCGGCGGGCCGGCATGTCCGAGCGGCGCAGCACCGATACGGCCGACGGTGTCGGCGCGTCGGGGTCGAACAGGTTGAGGAACGGGGACTCGACCTCGCCCGAAGGCTGTTGCTGTCCCTCGACGACCTCGCCGGACAGCACCGCGTCCTTCAGCTCGTCGGTGGTCACGTGATCGACCCCCGCACCACGATGCGGCGGGCGACGATGCGCGGCTCGGGCAGCTCGCGGTCGGCCTCGCGGGAGCGGCGCCAGTCGGTCAGCGCGGTGCGGATGACCAGGCGCGCCGGCCGGTCGGGATCCACGTGGCGGAAGATGTAGGACGTGGTGACCATCGCCAGCGCGATCTCCCAGGCCGGGAAGGCGTCGACCGTCTGGGTCAGCAGGAAGTGCAGTCCCATGTAGAGCGGTACGAGGACGATGAACAGGCCGTACTGCGCGTAGGGCAGCTGTACGGGCAGGGTGTAACCGGGCGGACCCAGGTAGACCAGGCGTGCCCGGTAGATGTCATCGTCGGTCCGCAGCCTCATCGTGCCGCGTCACCCGAAGATGAGGTTGACGAGGTATTCGCCGAAGAAGAAGAACGCGCCGGCGCCCGCGATGAACAGCAGGCCGACGATCGCGATCGCCGAGCTGGTCATCACCTTGGACATCTCGCCCTTGCCGGCCCGCCCAATGAAGATCACTCCCAGGGCGGCGAGCAGGATCGGCACGATGTTCTTGACGAAGAACCCGAGGACCTTGTCGGTGTTGACGCCATTTCCGCCCGGTGCGGGCGTCGGTGCCAGCTCCATCAGGGCGCCGGCGTGCTGCCACGCCGCCTGGGCGAGCCCGGTGGCGATCATGTTGCGTCCCTCCCCGATGCGAGTCCACCAAATTGGTCATTGCCAGCTTTTCAGCCTGCGACCACTTGAGTACGGACCCGGTGTGCGGCCCGCTGGCGTGTCTCGCAATTTTGTCCAATTTTGCACCTCACCGCGAGGTTCACTAGCAGAGCGTACGGGGCGGCTCGCCCACCGACAAGCGCGTGCCCGACCGCCGAAACGACCCGGGTAAAGTCTGATCGTGCAGCCGGGAAGCCAGTCGCCTTTGGCAATGTGGTCACCGCCCGTGGTCATGGGCGTCCTCAACGTGACGCCCGATTCGTTCTCCGATGGCGGCCGGTACGACTCGTTCGACGCCGCCGTTGACCACGCAATGTCCTTAAAGGATGACGGAGCGTCGATCATCGACATAGGTGGAGAGTCGACGCGCCCGGGAGCGCAACGCGTAGACGCCGCCACGGAGATCGAGCGGGTCGTGCCGGTGATCCGTACGTTGTCGGCACAAAATGTGCCTACCAGCATCGACACCACCCGAGCAGCCGTGGCCGCTGCCGCGCTGGAAGCAGGCGCGGTGATGGTGAACGACGTCTCGGGCGGGCTCGCCGATCCGGCGATGACCAAAGTGGTCGCCGACGCCGGCTGCCCGTACGTGATCATGCATTGGCGCGGCCACTCCGCCGGCATGCAGTCGCTCGCCGTCTACCACGACGTGGTCGCCGAGGTACGCGCGGAGCTGCGCGAGCGCGTGGACGAGGCGCTGGCGGCCGGCGTACGCCCGGAGCAGATCGTGGTCGATCCCGGCCTCGGGTTCGCCAAGCTCGCCGAGCACAACTGGGCCCTGACGCGCAACCTCGAGACGCTCAAGGAACTCGGATTCCCAGTGCTGTTCGCGTCGAGCCGGAAGAGCTATCTCGGGCTGCTGCTGAAGGACGACGCCGGCAATCCGCGGCCGGTGGATCAGCGCGAAGCGGCCACGCTGGCGACGAGCGTCCTAGCTGTGGCGGCCGGCGTGTGGGGCGTACGGGTCCATGACGTGAAAAGCACTGTGGACGCGATCAAGGTGTGGCGTGCCACCGGGTCGCCTCAAATCGCGACCGGGGAGCCGAAGCTATCGTGACCGACCACATCACGCTGACGGGGCTGACGGCGTACGGCCGGCACGGTGTGTTCGAGTTCGAACGCGAGCAGGGTCAGAACTTCGTGGTCGACGTCGTACTCGACCTCGATCTGAGCACCGCCGCCCGGATCGACGACGTCACCGGCACCGTCCATTACGGAGAACTCGCGACCGCGCTCGTCGGCGTCATCGAGGGCGAGCCGGTGAACCTCATCGAGACGCTCGCCGACCGGCTGCTCGGCGTATGCCTGGCCGACGAGCGGGTCCAAGCGGCCACGGTGACCGTCCACAAACCGCAGGCACCGATACCGTACGCGTTCACGGACGTCGCGGTGACGATGCATAGGACGCGGTGATGGATCTCGTCGTGCTCAGCCTCGGCAGCAATCTCGGTGACCGAGCGCAGCACTTGCGGGACGCGGTCGCGTCGATCCGGGAGAGCGTACTGGTCGTCAGCGGGGTCTACGAGACGCTGCCGTGGGGCGACGCCGACCAGCCCGCGTACCTCAACGCTGTGGTTCTGGCCGGCGAGGAAGGCCGTACTGTCGAGGAGTGGCTGGCCGTCGCGCAAGACCTCGAAGCGCGGGCGCACCGGGAACGTGACCCGGCCCGGCGCTTCGGCCCGCGTACCCTTGATGTCGATCTTATCGCCGCGACCACCGGCGACGGCGAGCCGATCCGGTGCGAGACCGCGGACCTCACGCTTCCCCACCCCCGCGCCCACCTGCGGGCCTTCGTGTTGCGGCCGTGGCTGGAGATTCAGCCGTACGCCCACCTGCCCGGCCACGGCTGGGTCTACGACCTGATCCGGATGGAGCCGGTAGCCGGCGATGTTCTGACGATGACGGCGCACCCGGAGATCTCGCTAGAGTCTGAAGGGTGAGCATGGAGGATCCCAAGCCGCCACAGCGGCCCACCGTGGAGCCGACGAACCCGGCGACGTTGATCGTCGCCGCTCTGGTGTCAGCGTCGCTGGCGTGGTTTCTGATCAGCGAGTGGTACAGCGTGCTCTTCCCGAAGCAGCTGCCCTGGATTCCGGCCCTTACGCTGGGCCTGCTGGCGCTGTTCGAGCTGGTGGTCGCCAACAACACCCGGGCACGCATCGCCCGCAAGCCGGGCCGGCCGCCGGTCGAGCCGCTGCTCGTCGCGCGCTACGTGATGCTGGCCAAGGCGTCCTCGCTAGCCGGCGCGATCTTCGCGGGCTTCACCGGTGGCCTGGTGTTGTGGCTGCTCACCGAGCTGCGCTTGGCGGCGGCGGGCAAGGATCTGCCAGCCGCGATCGGCGTCTTCGTCGCGTCGCTGGCGCTCATCGCGGCCGCGTTGTGGCTGGAGCACTCGTGCCGGGTGCCGCGCCGCGACGACAAAGATGACCTTGGGCCGGGCCGAAACGGCAACGGCGACAACCGCTCAGGCAACGGGAACGGCCGGTTGACCTATGGTGCCGACCGCGCGGGGGCTGGTTTGGATCGGCAAGACGACCGTCGCTAGGGCTTTTGCGAACGCCGCTCACCCGGTAGGTTCGCAGCCTGTGGTGGCCGCACCCTACGGCTACCTGCGGACGCGCATGCGTGTCTGCTTGCTACGGCCGCCCCGCCCGGCCGGAACCGATGGAGGCTGGCGACATGGCCTACGACGACGGCGATCAGGCGCGATACCGCGGTGAGCCGGGCTTCCGCGAGGAGCCCGACTTCCGGACGTCGACGTCGACCGGCTCGATCCCGCCCGTGCGCGCCAGCGGCCAGCTCGACGACATCTTCGACGACCCCGCACACGGCGACCCCGGCCGCGATCGCATGGCGGTGCACTTCGCGTGGGAGGCGATCCTGCTCATCGGGGTGGGCGTGATCGCCTTCCTCATCTACAGCCAGCACAAGGCGGCGGTGTCGGGGCAGTCGCTGCGAGAGCTGGCCGTCTTCGCCGCCGCGCTCGGCCTGCTGGCGTTCGCGGCCGCCGCCTCGCTGCGCGCCGCCGCGCCGAATCTCGCCATCGGCCCGGTTGCCGTGGCCGCCTCCCTGTACTTCGCCAAGAACGGCGGCGACGGCGTGCTGTCGGCCGGGCCTAAGGTGGTCGGTCTGGCCGCCCTGGTCGGCCTGGCCATCGCCATCGTCGTGGTCGGCTTCCACGTGCCCGGCTGGGCCGGCAGCCTGGCCGGTACGCTCGCCGTGATCGTGTGGATTCAGAAGCAGACCAGCCCGGTGGTCGTGACCGGCGAGTTCGACCCCACCGACCGGGCCTGGTACTACCTGGGCGGGTTCGCCGCCGTCTCCATCGTGGGCGCCCTTCTGTGCACCATCCGCCCGGTACGCCGAGGCGTGGGCCGGTTCCGCCCGGTCGGCGATCCGGCCACCCGCCGTGGCCCGTTCGCCGGGATCGTCACCGCCGCGGCGCTGATCGCGTCGACCGCCGTGGCCGCGATCGCCGGAATCCTCTTCGCCGGGCTGAGCACCAGCGTGCGGCCGGACCTCGGGCTCGACTGGACCGGGCTGGCCATCGGTGCCGCCCTGGTCGGCGGGGTCAGCGCGTACGGGCGGCGGGGCGGTGTGTTCGGTACCTTCCTCGGCACGGTGCTGCTCGCCCTCGTCATCAAGCTCGGTGAGGCCGCAGACTGGCGCGTGTCGCCGTACGCCGTCGCCGCGGCGACCCTCATCGCCGGCCTGATCGTCACCCGGCTCGTCGAGACCTTCGGCCGCCCGCTGATGTCGCTCGACGAGGAGTCGTGGACCGCCGAGGCCACCTCGACGTGGAGCGGTGGCGGCTGGACCGGGCCCGAGGCGGGCTCGTGGTCGGCGTCGCTGCCGTCGCAGACGACCACCGCGTCGCGACCCGACCCGTGGCAGGACGACCGCTGGAGCACCAACCGCTGACCCCACCCCACTTCGCGATCCCGCTTCATGATCCCGGCAGGATCCCCCGCTCATGATCCCGGCCGGAACCGGATCATGAGCACGGCCCGGATCATGGATGGAACCAGGACGGCGATACGGTCCGTGCGGGCCGGGGGAGCGGTAGGCTCACGCCCATGACGGACGCGGGTCTGCGGCAGATGACCGTCGGTACCGGAGCCGGTATCGACACGGAGGACATGGTCCTGAACATCGGCCCTCAGCATCCGTCGACCCACGGCGTACTGCGCCTGAAGCTGACGCTGGACGGCGAACGTGTGATCACCGCCGAACCGATCATCGGCTACATGCACCGCGGCGCCGAGAAGCTGTTCGAGGTCCGCGACTACCGCCAGATCATCGTGCTGGCCAACCGGCACGACTGGCTCAGCGCGTTCTCCAGCGAACTCGGCGTAGCGCTCGCCGTCGAGCGGCTCATGGGCATCGAGGTACCCGAGCGGGCGGTCTGGCTGCGTACGGCGATGGCGGAGCTGAACCGGGTGCTCAGTCACTTGATGTTCCTCGGCTCGTACCCGCTGGAGTTGGGTGCCATCACGCCGGTGTTCTACGCCTTCCGCGACCGCGAGGTGCTTCAGGCCGTGATGGAGGAGGCCTCCGGCGGCCGGATGCACTACATGTTCAACCGCGTCGGCGGCGTGAAGGAGGAGGTGCCGCAGGGCTGGACCGACCGGGCCCGCGCCGCCATCGACCTCGTCCGCCGGCGCCTGCCCGACCTGGACAACCTGGTCCGGCGTAACGACATCTTCCTCGCCCGCACGGTCGGGGTCGGCGTACTCACGGCCGAGGCGGCGGCGGCCTACGGCGCGTCCGGTCCGGTGGCAAGGGCCAGCGGGCTCGACTTCGATCTACGCCGCGACGACCCTTATCTGGCGTACGGCCAGCTCGACGTCCCGGTGGTGACCCGGAAGGCGGGCGACTGCCATTCCCGGTTCGAGGTCCTGCTGGATCAGGTCTACGTGTCGCTCGACCTGGCCGAGCAGTGCCTCGCCGAGCTGGATAAGATCACCGGGCCGGTGAACGTACGCCTGCCCAAGGTCGTCAAGGCACCCGAGGGCCACACGTACGCCTGGACCGAGAACCCGCTCGGCATCAACGGCTATTACCTGGTCTCGCGGGGTGAGAAGACGCCGTGGCGGATGAAGCTGCGGACCGCGTCCTACTCCAACGTGCAAGCGCTGGCGTCGCTGCTGCCCGGCTGCTTGGTGCCGGACCTGGTCGCCATCCTCGGCTCGATGTTCTTCGTGGTCGGCGACGTCGACAAGTAAGCCGGCGAGGAGGTCCGGTGAGACTCAGGAGTCGTCGGCGTACCGGTGCCGCCGCTGCGGTTCCGGTGCGGAGTCGGCGGACCATCGGTTGACCCACTCGGACGCGGACGGCTCGTCGCTGGTCGACGGCAGCGCCCGGGGTCCGTTCTCCCGCCCGTTCCAGTCGCGATCGTCCCAGTCCCGCCGGCCCCGGCCACCGCTGTCTCGACCGTCCCGGCCATCGCGGTAGGGCGTACCGTAGGCGGCACCGCGCCGGTCGTCCTCCGGCTCGCGGCGGGTCGGCGCACGATCGGGCTCCGGCGGCCACCGGCGTTCTTCGGCGGCGTCGCGGCGTACGGTCGCCCACCGGTCCTCGTATCGCACCTCGGCACCGGAGTCGTCGGAGTGCATCGATGTACGGCGTTCGCCTATGCGCAGTTCCCGGCCCCGCTCGTCGGAGCGGACCGACGCCCACCGGTCGCTGGAGCGTACGCCCGACCAGCGCTCGGTCTCCTCGGACGGCGAGGACGGCGAAGACGGCGAGCTGCCGGCCCGGGACGCCTCGGCTTCGGCCAGCCGCTTGCGCAGCTGCTGCTCCGTCCACGATTCCTCATAGGACGGTGCAGGTT
>Ga0114129_10006268_pt1 | contig 16857 bp, 17 predicted proteins | sample RhiMetdeltSRZDD1_FD_80071 | JGI IMG/M metagenome (GOLD analysis project Ga0114129, IMG submission 80071) | Populus rhizosphere microbial communities from Tennessee, USA - Rhizosphere MetaG P. deltoides SRZDD1 (version 2) (version 2) | ecosystem: Host-associated > Plants > Roots > Rhizosphere >... | reverse complement strand
TTACACGGTGCTGGCGGTCAAGAACGGCTTCCGCGGGCTGCGCGACGGCGACATCCAGGAGATGCAGTGGATGAGCGTCAGCGGCTGGGTGTCATCCGGCGGCGCCGAGATCGGCACCAACCGGTACGTGCCGAGCGAGGACGCGATCGCGCAGACCGCCAGGCAGATCGGCACCCATCGGATCGACGGCCTGCTGATGATCGGCGGCTGGGCGGGGTACCAGGCCGCGCACGTCCTGCACAGCCACCGGCGCCAGCATCCGGAGTTCGACATCCCGATCGTCTGCCTGCCGGCGACCATCAACAACGACCTGCCCGCCACGGAGCTCAGCATCGGCAGCGACACGGCGTTGAACAGCATCGTGGCCGACATCGACAAGATCAAGCAGTCGGCGGTCGCGTCGCTTCGATGCTTCGTCGTCGAGGTGATGGGTCGGGACTGCGGCTACCTGGCCCTGATGAGCGCGCTGGCGACGGGCGCCGAACGCGTGTACCTGCCCGAGGAGGGCATCACCCTCGACGACCTGACCGCGTACGTCCAGGCGCTGACCGAAGGATTCCGCTCCGGCAAGCGGCTGGGGCTGGTGATCCGCAGCGAGAACGCCGACCCGGTCTACACCACGGGCTTCATCACATCGCTGTTCGAGAAGGAGGGCGGTGACCTGTTCGACGCCCGCGGGGCCATCCTCGGGCACATTCAGGAGGGCGGGGATCCCAGCCCGTTCGACCGGATCCAGGCCACCCGGCTGACCGCCCGCTGCATCGACTTCCTCTCCGACCAGCTCGAATCCGGGACTCGCGCCAGCGCCATGATCGGCTTCCAGTCGGGCCGGCTGCAGTTCACCGACCTGACCTCATACCCCACCCTCGTCGAGCGGGGCGTGCAACGACCCGTGGAGCAGCGGTGGATGGCGCAACGGCCACTGGCACAGATCATGAACGTGGAGGAGTGGTGGCATCCAATGGCTGCCGGAGCCGCTGGACAGCCACGGCTGGAGGTGTGACATGGCGGGTCGGTTGGACGGCAGGAACGTGGTGGTCCTGCTCGCCGAAGGGTTCGAGGACCTGGAGTTCTGGGTCACGGTGATGCGCCTGCAGGAGGAAGGCGCGCAGGTGACCGTGGCCGGGCTCACCACCCAGCCCGTGCACGGCAAGAACGGCCTGGTGGCGACGGCCGACGTCGGGGTCGAGTCGGTGTCGGCCGACACCGTGGACGCGGTCGTGGTGCCCGGCGGCTGGGCACCCGACAAGCTGCGTCGCTACGACGCGGTCAAGGACCTGGTCGCCAAGGCCTACCACCAGGGCAAGGTCGTCGGCCTGATCTGCCATGCCGGCCTGGTGGGGATCTCGGCCGGGATTGTGGATGGCAAGCGGGCCACCGGCAGCCTGGGCATCAAGGACGACCTGGTGAACGCGGGCGCGACCTGGGTGGACGAGCCCGCCCTGCGCGACGGCAACCTGGTGTGGGGCCGGGTGGTGCCCGACATCCCGGCGTTCTGCCGCGAGCTCGTGACCGCGATCGAGGCGGGCCAGCTCGACTGACACCGTTCCTGGGCTGTCTGCTCAGCGCTTCGGGGTCAACACGACACAGCAGCGTCCTGGCTGTGGATCCAGCACCGCCTGGACGGGCGTGTCGTCGCCGAGGCCCTCGGTCAGGGCGTTGAGCATGGCGTGGTTGGCTCCGCAGACGAGCTCCCGGTGGCGGGCGGCGATGCGGTCGAAGGGGCAGTTGCGCAACCGGATGGTGCCGTCGGGGTCGTCGTAGGGCTCGTAGCCCCGGTCGGCCAGCGCCTGGCGGAGTGCGGCGAGGAGCTGCTCGGGATCACTGCCGGGCGTGATGTGGGTGGCCGCCTCGGTGCCGAGGTCCGCGCCCATGGTGCCGGCGGCGCGGTCGAGCGCCTCCTTGGCCGCCCCCGAGGGGTCGGCCTCGACGGCGCCGGCCAGGAGCTCGGCCAGGGCGGCGTAGTCGCGGGCGGGCAGGCTGAGCTCGATGTGACGCCGGGCGCGGACGTAATGCTTGGCCGGGCGGCCCGCCCCTGGCCCCTGGCGGCCGCCGCGCCGGTGGTAGCGGGGCTCGAGCAGGCCCTCGTCGACGAGCTTGTCGAGATGGTAGGCGGCCAGCGGGCGGCTGATGCCGGCGGCGTGGGCGGCGTCGTCGCGGCTGACCGGGACGCCCTGTGCGGCCACGTGGTGGTAGAGGGCGCGGCGGATGGGGTCACTCAGGCCGGCCAGGCCGGCGAGCTGCTGATCGAGGTCGGTGTGCTCCATGCCCCACATTCTAAAACAAATGATCCTTGACAACCACCTTCGGCGACTTCTATAACAAAGTCTGACTCTCGATAGAAGAGGAGTTCCGATGTCCACCAGCCCAACCTTTGTCATCGTCGGCTCCGGCCTGGCCGGCGCCAAGGCCGCCGAGACCCTGCGTGCCGAGGGCTTCGGCGGCCGCCTGCTGCTGCTCGGCGAGGAAGCCGACCGGCCCTATGACCGGCCGCCCCTGTCCAAGGCCTACCTGCGCGGCGAGACCGACCGCGACAGCCTCTACCTACACCCGGAGGAGTTCTACGCCGCCCACGACATCGAGCTGCACCCCTCCACCCCGGTCCGCTCGATCCACCCGGCCCGCCGCCAGCTCCGGCTGGCCTCCGGCGGGCGCATCGGGTACCAGCGGCTGCTGCTGGCCACCGGCGCCGCCCCGCGCCGCCTGCCGCTGCCCGGGGCGGACCTGGACGGCGTCCACCACCTCCGCAGCCGGCGCGACGCCGACGCGCTCGCCGCCGCCGCCGGGCGTGCCGAGCACGTCGTGGTGGTCGGGACCGGCTTCATCGGCAGCGAGGCCGCCGCCTCCCTCCGCCAGCTCGGCCGCGAGGTGACCCTGCTCGGCCCGGACACCGCCCCGCTGGCCCGGGTGCTCGGCCCCGAGGTCGCCGGCGTCTACCGTGAGCTGCACGCCGACCACGGCGTGCGGCTGGTGCTCGGCACGCGGGTCGCCGGCTTCCGCGGCGCCGGCCGGGTCGAGGCGGTCATCACCAGCGGCGGCCGCGCCATCGAATGCGACCTGGTGCTGATGGGCGCCGGCGCCGTCCCCCGCACCGAGCTGGCCGAGCTGGCCGGGCTGCCCATCCGGAACGGGGTCCTGGTCAACGAGCAGCTGGAGGCCGTCGGCGCGGCCGGGGTGTACGCCGCCGGCGACGTCGCCGCCGCCTGGCACCCTCGCTACCAGACCCACCTGCGGGTCGAGCACTGGGCCAACGCCCTCAACCAGGGCCCGGCCGCCGCCCGCAGCATGCTGGGACGCTCCATGCCCTACGAGCGGCTCCCCTACTTCTACTCCGACCAGTACGACCTCAGCATGGAGTACTCGGGGCTCGCGGCGACCTGGGATCGGGTGGTGTTCCGCGGCGACCCGGCCACCCATGCCTTCATCGCCTTCTGGCTCAACGACCAGCGGGTCATCGCCGGCATGAACGCCAACGTCTGGGACGCCGTCCAGGCCATCCAGAGCCTGATCCGCGGCGGACACCCGGTCGACCCCGAGCGCCTCGCCAACCCCGACATCCCCCTCGACCAGGTGACCGGCGAGCGGTCCGGCGCGCTGGCGGCAAGGAGCACCCGATGACCAGGCTCCACCAGCTCCACGACCTGCACGGCCAGAGCCCCTGGCTGGACAACCTCACCCGCGGCGACCTCACCGGCGGTCAGCTGCCCCGCCTGATCGCCCAGGGCATCCGGGGCGTCACCTCCAACCCGACCATCATCGCCAAGGCCATCGGCGGATCGACCGACTACGACGGCCAGCTCGCCGCCCTGACCGCCGCCGGCCGGGACGCCGAAGCCAGCTACTGGTCGCTGGTCACCTCCGACCTCAACGGCGCCCTGGCCATGCTGCGACCCGTCCATGACCGCAGCGGCGGGGGCGACGGCTTCGTCTCGGTGGAGCTCGCCCCGGCCCTGGCCCACGACACCAAGGCCAGCGTCCGGGCCGCCGGGGCGCTGCACCGGCGCATCAACGCACCCAACCTCCTGGTCAAGATCCCCGCCACCCCCGAAGGCGTGCCCGCGGTGCGCGACGCCGTCGCCGAGGGTCTGAGCATCAACGTCACCCTGGTGTTCGGCCTGGACCGCTACGAGCAGGTCATCGAGGCCTACCTGCAGGGCCTGGAGGCCCACGACGGCGACCTGTCGGAGGTCCACGGCGTGGCCTCGTTCTTCGTCAGCCGGGTCGACACCGAGGTCGACCGGCGCCTCCAGGCCATCGGCACCCCCGACGTCCTTGCCCTCCAGGGCACGGCGGCGGTCGCCCAGGCCAAGCTCGCCTACCGGCTGTTCCGGGACCGCTTCAGCGGCCCCCGCTGGCGGGCCCTGGCCGCCCGCGGTGCCCGGACCCAGCGGCCACTGTGGGCCTCGACCTCCACCAAGAACCCCGCCTACCCCGACACCGTCTACGTCGACAGCCTGATCGGCCCCGACACCATCACCACCCTGCCCGAGGCCACCATCGCCGCCTTCGAGGACCACGGCACCCTGGCCGCCACCATCGCCGACGGCGTCCAGGACGCCCAGGTCACCTTGGAGCGCCTGGCCGCGGTCGGGATCGACCTCGATGACGTGGCCCGCGTGCTGGAGGACGAGGGAGTGGCCGCGTTCGCCAAGAGCTACGACGGGCTGCTGGCGCTGCTCCAGGCCAGAGCCGCCGAGATGGATGCGTCTTGAGCCTGCGGACCGGCTCGGCGAGCGGCGCTCCTCGGCCCGGTCAGGCGTTGGGTTGCCGGGTGGCCTGGTCGGGGGCGAACTGTGCCAGGGAGATCTCCGTGGCCGAGGCGAGCTGCTCGGCGGTGGCGGTGCCGGAGTCCTCGACCACCGCGGCCCAGGCCGACACCGACTGCCTGGAGAACTCCTGCGCCTGCGGGGAGTTGGCCGCCGCGACCGGGTCCCCGATGGCCTCGCCGCCCAGGAACAGCCCCAGGCCCAGGAGCGCGCCGTCCCACCCGGGTCCCACGTACAGGGCGCCGGCGCCGCTCTGGGCCATCTCGATGGGGACGGTGTGCTCCAGCTCCAGCAGGGTCTGGCGGTCACCGTGGGGGGTCAGGCGCAGCTCGACGATGCTGGTCGGCCCGCCGAAGCTCGCCCGGAGCAGGCGGGGCGGCTCGCAGGCGAGGATCTCGCCGCCGGCGTTGCCCTCGAGCTGGAAGCTCCCGCCGACGCGCAGCTCGCCGCTGATCGGCATGAACCAGCGCTTGATCCGGTCTGGTTGGGTCACGGCGTCCCAGACCTCGCCGATCGGTGTGTCGTAGCCGCGTCGCAGCAGGACGGCGACGAGCTCGCCGGCACCGTCGGCCGCGGGCTGCTGTTCGACCTGGCGGTGGATGGCATTGACCTGGCTGGCGATGTCGATGTCGATCATGTGGCCTCCTCGTCGTGGCCGCTGGTTGGCGTGCTGGCTGTCGCCGAATCCGGGCTGGGGTTGACGCGGCGTTCCCGCTTGCCGCGCGCGAGCTCGGTGGCCAGGGCGTCCAGGTGCTGGCTCCAGAAGCCTCGGAAGCGCTCCAGCCACACATCGACCTCCCGCAGGGGCGCGGGCGCCACCGTGTACAGGCGGCGGGCGCCGTCGGGGCGCACCACCGTGAACCCGCTCTCGCGCAGCACGCGCAGGTGCTGGGAGACCGCCGGCTGGGAGATCCCGAACTCGGCGGCAATGGTCGCGGTGATCGCGCCGGCGGTCTGCTCGCCGTCGGCGAGCAGCTCCAGGATGCGACGCCGGACCGGGTCGCCCAGGACATCGAACGCGTGCATGGGACCATGCATATCACCTTCAACTTATATAAGTCAAGGCTTAGAAACTGCGGACGTTGCCGGCGACCCGGCGACCGCCACCATCCCGGCCGTGGCCCATCCCTCCCGAGGCGGCGCATGACCATGCCCACCGGCCGGAAACTTGCGGTACGGTCGCGGCGTCCCCGCGAGGAGGCGCGAAGCTGGCCGAGCGCATGGTCGAAGTGAACGGCGTCGAGCTCTGCACGGAGCCCTTCGGCGACCCGGCCGACCCGCCGATCCTGCTCGTCATGGGCATTGGCGGGTCGATGCTGTGGTGGGAGGAGGGTTTCTGCCGGATGCTGGCCGACGGTCGTCGGTTCGTGATCCGCTACGACCATCGCGACACCGGCCGATCGGTCGCCTATGAGCCGGGCCACCCCGGATACTCGGGCGCCGACCTGGTCGCCGACGCCGTCGGCGTGCTCGACGCCTACGGCATCCCGGCCGGGCATGTGGTCGGCGTCTCGGCGGGCGGGGCGTTCGCGCAGCTGCTCGCCCTCGACTTCGCCGATCGCGTCCGCTCGCTGGTGCTCATCAGCACCTCTGGCGCGCTGCCCGGTGCACGCGAGCTCCCGCCGCCCACCGAGGAGTTCGCGCGGTTTGTGACAACCGCCCAGGTGGACTGGTCGGACGCCGAGTCGGTGATCGAGTACCTGGTCGCCTACGCGCGGGTGCTCGCGGGCGGCCAGCGTCCGTTCGACGAGACGGCAGCCCGTGAGCTGGCCCGTCGCGACGTCGAGCGGGCGCGCAACTTCGCCGCCGCTCAGAACCACGACGCCATCCCGGAGGGCGGGCGCTCACGCGAGCCGCTGTCATCGATCGCCGCGCCGACACTGGTGGTCCACGGGACCGCGGATCCGATGTTCCCGATCGAGCACGGCGAGACGCTGGCCGAGGCGATTCCCGACGCCAGCCTCCTGACGCTCGAGGGGGCCGGCCACGGGGTCGACCGAAGCGACTGGGAGACCATCGTCCGCGCGATCCTCGAGCACACCGCCCCACCCGATCGAGCTGGCCGACGATGACCGCCGCCGGGCACGCCCGGCCGCGCCCGGTGCGACGGGTTCTCCCTCCGGCAAATTGCCTTGACCGCCTGGACACTGCGCTGCAGCCTCCCCTCATCCCGAAGGTGCTGGTGGGAAGCGGGCTGCACGGGCGGAGCGCCATGACGGCGGGGCGGATGGTTGCGGCGGGCCAAACCGAGCGGGCGCTCCGGTTGGTACGGGAGGTCCTGGGCCAGGACGTGCTCGGCGCCTATCAGCACGGGTCGGCGGTATTGGGTGGCGTGCAGCCCACCAGCGACATCGACATCCTGGTGGTCACCGGACGCCTGGCCACGCTGGTGGAAAAGCGCCGGATCGTGCAGGGCCTGATGGCCCTATCGGCTCCGTTTCCCCCTCCTGGCCTGGAGCGCTGTGTCGAGCTGACCGTGGTGGCGCAGGCGCAGGTGCGGCCCTGGCGGTACCCGCCGAGCTTCGACCTGCAGTACGGAGAATGGCTACGCCAGCGCTTCGAGCGTGGGGACAGCCTGCCACTGCAACCGGCTGTCAACCTGGACCTGACGACCCTGCTGACCATCGTCCTGCTGGGTGACCAGCCGCTGTTCGGGCCACCGCCGGGTGAGCTGCTGGACCCGGTGCCGGCGGAGGACTGCATCAAGGCGATGATCAGCGATATCGACGGGTTCATGGACGAGTTCGAAGACGATACCCGGAATCTTCTGCTCCGGCTGGCGCGTATCTGGCAGACGGTCGTCACCGGCGTGATCGACCGCAAGGATCGAGCGGCTGCCTGGGCTCGGGAGCGATTGCCGTCAGAGCATCAGCAGCTCATGGTGCGGGCGCGGGCCATGTACCTCGGCCGGCAGCCGGATGCATGGACGCATCTGGCATTCGAAGCCCGCGCCGGGGCGAACTACATGATCGCCCAGATTCGGCGGGAGGCGGCGCGTCGGCAGCCGGGACAGGGGCTCCGGCTGGCCGGCCGCTAGGACGTGGTTCTGGGATGGCGTGCTGGTGTGATAGCCGTGCGCGATGGGACGTCGTGGCGTCCGCGCCCCCGATGCCGAAGGAGCGACCGTGGAGGACCTCCGCCAGCAGCTCGCCGAGAACCCCCAAGCCGCCGTGACCTTCGCCACTACCGAGCACTGCAACCTGCAGACCGAGCGGGCCGCCACCATCGGCGAGGCCAACGGCCGCGCCAGCATCTTCCTGGGCAGCGTGTCCGCCGGGCTGATCGCGCTGGGGTTCGCCGCGCAGGGCGGCAACTCGGTGGCGACCCTGCGGGCCTTCGCGCTGGTGCTGTTCCCGGTGCTGGTGCTCCTGGGGCTGTCGACCTTCGAGCGGGTCCTTCAGGTGTCGATCGAGGACCTCGCGCTCGGCATCCGGATCAACCGGATCCGCCGCTTCTACCTGGAGGCGGCCCCGGGCCTGCGGGGCTGGCTGGCACCCGCGCCGACGGCCGATACCTTCCAGGAGGCGGTACGCTCGATCGGGCTCAGGCCCTGGTCGGGGCAGGTCCTGCTGACCGTGGCGGGCAGCATCAGCATCGTCAACAGCGCCCTGGTCGGCGTGTGGGTGGGGATGGCGGTGAGCCTGCTACCCGGCCCGACAGTGGTGCCCGTCGGGGTGGGGCTGGCCGCGATGGTCGGCGCCGCGCTCGGCCAGCACCGCTACCAGCTGCGCCGCCGCCAGGCGGCACCAGGGCCGTTCGCCCTCGACGACGCGGACGGCGCTCATCCGAGCAACGCGCCCTAGGGCAACGGCCGGTACGCAGGATTCCCGATTGGATCTCGAACACGTGTTCGATACGCTGCCCTGGTGGGGACTTGGCACGACCCGGACCTGGGCCGGCCGCTCGCGGCGTCGCTGGAGCGCTGCGCGGAGCTGCTCGGCGTCGACCTGGCCACCATCTGGGAGGCGGCCGCCAAGGTCGAGCCCTACCTCCGTGCCGACGGCGCCAAGGTGTGGAGCCTGATGCAGCTGGAGCGCCAACTCCGGCCCGAGGCGTACGGCCGGCGGCGGGGCGGCTATCTCGACCGTCGCCGCATGCAGCCCACCGACTCCTAGGCGGCACGACCCGAGGGCCTGCTGCGGGCCGACCCGCCCCAGCTTGCCCGGCCGCTCTTGGATGAGGAGCCCTTCCGGCCGCATGCTGGTGCCTGCCGTCGTCTGCTGTTTCCCCAAAGGAGGGCGCATGCCTGCCAGCACACCTGAGCAGATCCACCGGTTGTTCGAGGAGGCATTCAACGCGTGCGACCTGGATGGCCTCATGGAGCTGTACGAGCCCGACGTGGCCCTGATCGCCCAGCCGGGCAGCCTGGCCACCGGCATCGAGCAGGCCCGCGCCGCCCTGCAGGGCTTCCTGGCCCTCAAGGGCCGCATCACCCTCGACACCAAGCTGGTGGTCACCGTCGGCGAGCTGGCCTATCTGGCCAACACCTGGTCGCTGACGGGCACCGGCCCGGACGGCAACCCAGTGGTCCTGGGCGCGACCACGGCCGAAGTGGCGCGGCGTCAGGCCGACGGCAGCTGGCGCTATGTGATCGACAACGCCTGGGGCGACCAGGCGGTCACCGGCTAGCCGCACGAGCCGGGAGCCGCGGATCGGCGCACCGGAGGACACGCTGATGCAAGGCTTGGCGTCGGAGGCCCGCTCTGATTGGCTGCGGAAATGCGCGAGACCGGAGGTCCCGAACAGCGCCCGAACGCGGCGGCGCTCGGGCGGCGGCCTGGCTCGTGGGCGGTGCTCGGCGCCTACGTCGCCCTGGTGGCGGCCAGCCATGTGCTGTGGATCTCGTTCGCTCCGGTCACCGGCCGGGCCGCCGCCGCGTTCCACACCACCAACGTGGCCATCGGGCTGCTGGTGTCGGTCGGTCCGTTGTGCTCGGCGGCGCTGTCCATCCCGGCCGGCGCGGTCGCCGATCGCTGCGGCTACCGCACGCCGCTGCTGTGGGCGGGGCTGGCCACCTCGGCCTTCGCGTTCCTGCGCCCGCTGGCCGGCGGCCTCCCGTTGCTGCTGGTCCTGACCGTCGGCCTCCTGATCCCTCAGCCGTTCCTGATCAACGCCGTGGCCGATCTGGTCAACCGGCACTTCCCGGAGGCGGAGGCGGCGACCGCCACGGGCGTCGGCACGATGGCCATCTTCCTGGGGATCACCATCGGGCTGGTGGCCACGCCCGGTCTGGCCTCGGCGGTTGGGGTGCGCGGGTCGCAGGTGGTGTACGCCGCCGGCTCCCTGGCCGCGCTGGCGGTCTTCTGGCGGCTGGCGCCCCGGCCGGTGCCTGACCGGCTGGTCGCGCCCGAGGAGCTGCCCATACGACGGGCGCTGGCCCGCGTGCTGCGCTCGGCGACCCAGTGGAAGCTGTCCGCCGCCCTGTTCCTGGGCTTCGGCTGCTACCTGGGGATCACGACCTGGCTGGAAGAGCTGCTGCGACCCCGCGGGATCGACGAGGCCGGCGCCGGCCTGGTCGCCGGCATGATCACGATCGCGGGCATGGCCGGGTCGGTGGCCCTGGGCGCGGCCAGCGACCGCAGCCGGCGCCGCACACCGTTCCTGGTCGCGGGGGGCGTGGCCGCGGCGCCGACCCTGTGGCTGCTCGGGCACCTCGGGTCCCTCGGGCCGCTGCTGGCCGCCGCCTTCGTGCTGGGATTCTTCCTGCTGGCCGCGCTGCCGATCGCGATCGCGGTGGCATCGGAGGATCCCTCGCTCGGCCCCCAGGTCGGCAGCACCGCGGTCGGCGTGATGCTGCTCGCCGGGAACCTCGGCGGGGCGGTCGTGGTGGCCGCGCTCGGCGCGTTGCAGCACGCGGCCGGCGACCTGCGGGCTGCCGGCGGGCTGACCGCCGGCCTGGCGGTGGTCCTCGCGCTGCTTGCCATGACGGTCCCCGACCCGCTCCGCCGGACCGGCCAGGGAGATCTGGTGCCATGAACGCGGACGGGTGCATCCTCGCCTTCGATCTGGGGACGTCGTCGCTGAAGCTGGCGGTGACGACCGCTCGGGGGCAGATCGTGAGCTCCGCGGTGGAGCCGTACCCACGGCACGCCCTCGGCGGCGGCGGCGTCGAGCAAGACCCCGAGGACTGGTGGAGCGCGATCGTACGCGGGACGCGTCGTGTCCTTGGCGAGGCCGGCGTCGAGCCGGGCCGGGTCATCGGCATCGCCTGCAGCTCGCAATGGTCGGGGACGGTGCCAGTGGACGAGCAGGGGCGGCCGCTGATGCGGGCGATCATCTGGATGGACTCCCGAGGAGCCGAACAGATCCACCGGATCACGCGCGGCTTCCCGGCCGTGCAGGGCTACGGGCTCGGCAAGCTGGCCGCCTGGATCCGCAGATCCGGCGGCGCGCCCGTCCACTCCGGCAAGGACACCGTCGCCCACATCCTCTATGTTCGCGACCGGTTGCCGGACATCTACCGGCGCACCTACAAGTTCCTGGAGCCTCGGGACTGGGTCAACTTCCAGCTGACCGGCCGCCTGGCCAGCTCCTTCGACGCCGCGACCCTGCTGTGGGCGACCGACACGCGCGACGTGCACGCCGTGCGCTACGACGACCGGCTGCTCCGCCTGGCCGGCCTGGACCGCGACAAGCTCCCCGATCTGGTACCGACCGCGACGGTCCTCGGGACGCTGCGGCCGGAGGCCGCGGCCGCGCTCGGGCTGCCGCCGACGGTCCAGGTCGTGACCGGGGCGCCGGACATCCTGGCCTCGGCCATCGGCGCCGGGACGGTGGCCGACTTCGACGCGCACCTGTACATCGGAACGTCGTCGTGGCTGGTCTGCCACGTGCCGTACAAGAAGACCGACCTGCTCCACAACCTCGCCTCGGTCCCCTCGGCGATCCCCGGGCGCTACCTGCTCGCAAACGAGCAGGAGTCGGCGGGCGTGTGCCTGGCCGAGCTGCGGCGCAACGTGCTGTTCCCTCCCGATGGAAGCGCACCACCGGGCACGGCCGAGGATCCCTACGCGGTCATGCTCGCGATGGCCGCCGCGGTCCCGGCCGGCAGCGACGGGCTGATCTTCGCCCCGTGGGTGAACGGGGAGCGCACGCCGGTCGACGACCGCACCGTCCGCGGCGGGTTCTTCAACCAGTCCCTCGGCGTCACCCGGGGACACCTGGTGCGGGCCGTGCTGGAGGGGGTGGCCTACAACTCGCGCTGGCTGCTGTCATACGTGGAGCGGTTCACCGGGCGCCGCCTGGCGGCGATCACGGCGGTGGGCGGGGGCGCCCGGTCCGAGCTGTGGTGCCAGATCCACGCCGATGTGCTGGACCGGGTGGTCCGCCAGGCCGGCGACCCGGTGCTGGCGAACGCACGGGGAGCGGCGTTGCAGGCGGCCGTGTCGCTCGGTCACCTGAGCTGGGACGAGGTGGCCGGAGCGGTGCCGATCGCCCACACGTTCGAACCCGACCCCGTCCGCCGGCGGGTGTACGACAGGCTGTTCCCCGAATTCGTCAACCTGTACCGCAGCACCCGCAAGATCTACGCCCGGCTGAACGCTGAGCGCTAGTGGCCTCGGCGCCCGTGTGGCGGCCATCCTCGGAGGAGCTCGTGGACATCGCCGGCATCGCAGCCAAGCTGGAACGCCTCAACCCGAAGGTCGCGGCCACGGCCGAGCGCCTCGCGGTCGCCATCCCTGCCGTCCGGGCCCGCCTGGACCGCGACTACGAGCAGCTGCTGGCCGGCATGGAGGCGTCGGTGAAGCCCTACCGGGGCCAGGCCCCCGGCTTCCCCAGGCTGCCCGAGCGCGGCCTGGCCCGGGACGAGGTCCTCCGGACGGTGGAGGACCTGGCGGCCAGGGAACGGCCCCGCTGGCGGGACGGCCTGGCCTCTGGCGCCGTCTACCACGGCGGCGACGACCACCTGGCCTTCCTGAACCGCGTGTACGCGGCCACCTCACAGGTGAACCCGCTCCACGCCGACCTGTGGCCGAGCGGCGCCAAGTTCGAGGCCGAGATCGTCTCCATGACCGCCGCCATGCTCGGCGGCGACACGGTCGGGAGCGACGACCCCAGGCGCCAGATCGTGGGCACGGTCACCTCCGGCGGCACCGAGAGCATCCTGCTGGCCATGAAGGCCTACCGGGACCGGGCCGGGGCCAGGGGGAGACGGTGGATCTCCCGCCCGGAGGTGGTCGCCCCCACCACCGCCCACGTCGCCTTCGACAAGGCGGCCCACTACTTCGGCATCAGGCTGGTCCGCGTGGCGGTGGGCGCCGACCATCGGGCTGACGTCGGCGCGATGCGGCGGGCCGTCACCCGCCACACCGTCGCCCTGGTCGGCTCGGCACCCACGTTCCCGCACGGGGTCATCGACCCCATCGGGGACCTCGCCGCGGTCGCGGCGGAGCGGGGAATCGGCTTCCACACCGACGCGTGCCTCGGCGGCTTCGTCCTGCCGTGGGCGCGGCGCCTCGGCTACGACGTGCCCGAGTTCGACTTCCACCTCTCCGGCGTGACCTCGATGTCAGCCGACACCCACAAGTTCGGCTACGCGGCCAAGGGCACCTCGGTCGTGCTGTACCGCGGCACCGAGCTGCGGTCACACCAGTACTTCACCGCCACCGAATGGCCGGGCGGGCTGTACTTCTCGCCGACCCTGGCCGGCAGCCGGCCGGGCGCGCTCAGCGCCGCGTGCTGGGCGGCCATGGTCGCCACCGGCGAGGACGGCTATCTGGAGGCCACCCGCCGGATCCTGGAGACCGGGGCGGCCATTCGCGACGGCATCACGGCCATCCCGCAGCTGCGTGTGCTGGGCAACCCGCTCTGGGTGGTCGCGTTCGCCTCCGACACCCTCGACATCTACCGCGTGCTTGCGCAGATGGCGCGGCGGGGCTGGAGCCTGAACGGCCTGCACCGGCCGGCCGCAGTGCACCTGTGCGTGACCCTCCGCCACAGCCGGCCGGGGGTCGTGGAGCGATTCCTGGCCGACCTGCGGGCGTCGGTGGAGGAGGTCCTCGCACAGCCGGCGGAGAAGGAGGGAATGGCGCCGGTCTACGGCCTGGCCGCCACCATCCCGTTCAGAGGGATGGTCCGCGACCTGCTGAAGAAGTACATCGACCTGCTGTACCGCCCCTGATCGACCAACGCGCCCGGACGGCCCGGCACCAGCCGAGTCGCTCAAGACGCCCTGACGGGCGGTTCCGGAATGCGGCTGAATCAGTAACGCCGCGATCTGTTTTTCATATCATTTTGTCAACGGATTCTCAGTCCTGGGCTTTGGATGTTTGGAATTGATCTCTGCTGGGGGCCCATGCCTCAATGCAGTATGACGGTGTAGGGGTAAGGGGGAGTGGATGGCCTCGCGACGGATCCTGGTGGCCATGGTCGTGACCGCGATCATGGCCGTTACCGCAAGCGCAAGCGCGGTGAGCGCCCGGAGTCGACCTCCGACCGAGGCCGAGACGATCCTCCAGCAGACGCTGCGGGACATCGACGCAAAGGCGCAGGGTGTCAAGCCCACGACGAACAGTCTGACGGCGCGGCGACTGCAGGCTGCGGCTGCCCTGCCGCCGCCGACCGCGGGGGCCCTGGCCGGCAGGTGGTCCTCGCCGTGCTCGCTGCCGAGCGGGGTCAACCCCATCGGTGGCGCCGTCATGGCCGACGGCAAGCTGTGGGTGATGTCCGGTTCCGGCAACAACACCGGGAACTTCAACGCCGGCCTGTTCGAGCATGGCGTATTCGACCCGGTGGCGTGTACGTACGCGCGGCTGCCGCTCACGAGAGACCTCTTCTGCTCGGTATTGGTGAGGGAGAACACCGCGCTGCGGTCACTCGGTGGCACGCTGGCCTACGACCCGTTCAAGGGAGCCCCTTACGACGTCCGCTGGCTGGGGGGCCAGCTGACGGGGCTTCCGGACATGCCCGTCGGGCTCTGGTACCCCTCGGGCTTCTACAACGGGAAGATCACCGTCGTGTCGGGGATCAACCAGAACGGGAGCCTGAACACGAAGGTTCTCACCTGGGATCCGTCGCGGACGGCCAGTAAGTGGACCGTGAGCGGCTACAACTTCACGACATCCACCTACCCCCATGCCCTCCCGACGTCCGGCGGCCGGCTCTTCTTCACCGGGGTCGGTTTCGGGACCTCCCCGAACAAGGTGGGCTTCCTGACCCCGACGTTGGGTGCGTTCCAGGCCGTGCCCGGGCTGTCCGACGCCCGGCGCGACCAGGGAGCGAGCTTCTTCGCAGGCGGCTCACAGGGTCGTCGTGTGGTCGTCGCTGGCGGGGCGACGACCAGCTCCGCCTACGTTGACATGTACGCCGCGAATCCGTCGTACAAGGCGGGGCCGAGCTTGCCGCTGCCGATTCGGTACCTGAACCACTCGCCCACCTTCGACCAGCGAGAGCTGCTCTTCGGTGGCGAGGACACGTCCGGAAACCCCGTCACGTGGGCAGGGCTGTACCGTCCGACCACCAACGACATCGTGACCGTGAACTACAGCTCGTTCGCCCACCAGTACCACACGATCGGGTTCACCGACCTCAAGGGGTCGGTGTGGATGCTCGGCGGCAACCCGCAGCGTGGCGTGGTCCAGTCCGCGATCGAGAGGTTCGACCCGTGGTACGTCGGCCGGAGCGACCGGCCGGTGATCACGTTCATCCCGTCTTCGATCAAGCGCAGCACGCCGTTCAGCCTTGGGGTGCGGTTGGCGTCGGGGCGGAGTGTCAAGGCGGTGCGGCTGTACCGTATGGGCGCCGTGACCCACCAGTTCAACTCCGCCCAAGGGGACTTCGAAGCCGTTCGGTCCGGAGCCCAGTGGTCGCTCACCGTCAGCGCCAATGTCGCTGTGAAGGGCCTCTACTACGCCGTGGCCGTCGACAGCTCCGGCGTTCCGTCGGCGGCCAAGATCGTCCAGTTGGGATAGGCGCCGAGCGAGGCGTCCGCGCGGCGGAGCACGGGACCGGCGAGGACCTCTGGCGGGTTCACCGGCCTGTCCTCAGCGTGCCGGGGCGTCAGGGACGAACAGCGACCAGGCCGCAGGCAGGACCCGATAGGTGCGGTCGGACACCTCGGTGTCGAGCTCCCCGTCGGCGTTGTGCCGCACCGGCTCGCCGCTGACCTGCATGCGGGCGCCCCGCAGGTGGTGCACGTCGTCGCGGGCCAGGTGGGTGCCGGCGCGCAGCGCCGCGGCGAAGCCCGCCCGGGCGGCGGGGCCGACGGCGGCCACCACCACCACGTCCAGGCGGCCGTCGTCGGCCCGGGCCACGGGGCACAGCGGGGTGCCGCCCCCGATCGTCGGCCCGTTGGCCACGCCCACCATGAGCAGCCGCTCGCGGGCGGCGAAGGCGGTCCCGTCCACGCTGACCCGCAGCGCCCACCCCTCCTCCCGAAGCCCGGCGAGCAGCGCCCCGAGCGGGTACGCCAGCGGCCCGAGCCGCGGCTTGTGGTCGGCCGCGACGGCGGCCGCCTCGGCCCCGAGCCCCGCGTGGGCGGCGTTCACGACCACCCTGCCGGTGTCGTCCTCCAGCAGGTCGAAGCGGTGCGGCCGCCCAGTGGTGAGGGCGGCGGCCGCCGCACGCGGATCCAGCGGGACCCCGGCGGCCCGGGCGAAGTCGTTGCCGGTGCCAAACGGCACCAACCCCACCGTCACCTGGTCGAGCCGGCCCCGGCGGTGGAGCCGGTTGACGACCAGGTGCAGGCTGCCATCCCCGCCGGCCACCACCGGGACGCGGGCGTCCAGCCCCGTCAGGGCGGCATCCAGCGCAGCGGGGTCGGCGGGCATGCGAACCTCGGTCGGCCCGGCGGCCGACAGCACCCCGACCGCCGCGTCCAGCGCCTCACGTCCCACGCTGCCGGCGTGAGCGTTGGCCATCACCAGGTAGCCAGGCATGCGCCCAAGCCTAACCGGAGCGCGGAACCGCGGCGTGACGGCGGGCTCCCGGTCAGGGTCGTGTGCCAGGTCGTCGCCTCCGCTCAGGAGGAGGCGGCCTCCATGTCGGCCCGATGCCGTTCGCGCGGCGTCGGGTTGCACCAGCTGACCGGGAAGGCGTTCTTCGACGGTGGGGCCTCCATCCTCATCGGGCTGCTGCTGGCCTATATCGCCTA
>Ga0114129_10006266_pt1 | contig 16866 bp, 16 predicted proteins | sample RhiMetdeltSRZDD1_FD_80071 | JGI IMG/M metagenome (GOLD analysis project Ga0114129, IMG submission 80071) | Populus rhizosphere microbial communities from Tennessee, USA - Rhizosphere MetaG P. deltoides SRZDD1 (version 2) (version 2) | ecosystem: Host-associated > Plants > Roots > Rhizosphere >... | reverse complement strand
CGACGAGCAGCGCCACGCGACGCGGCGATCCGGCGTCGACGAGCGCGGCGTCGAGCGGCTGCGCCTCGGTCTCCCACAGACAGAGCGCGACATCCGCCAACGCCGCTTCGTCGAGACAGCCGTCCAGCGTGCGTGGCGGCGCGACGTCGGGGACGACCGGCCGGCCGCATTGCTTGGCAGCCTCGCGCGCGACGCGCTGCCAGCGCGCGAGTCGCGCGGCGGCCTGCCGCTCGGCCAGTCGAACGACGGTCCGCGAGGTGAGCGCGGGAACGACGCGCGCAACCCCCAGCTCGGTGGCGGCGCGCACGATGGCTTCGAGCTTGTCACCCTTCGGCACGCCCTGCACGAGCGTGATTGCGAGCGGTGACTCGCCGGCCGCCTCGGCCACGCCGACCACGACGCCGCTGGCGCGCGGGCGCACGGCATCGAGGCGGACCGTGTAGTCGTGGCCGGCCCCGTCGGTCGCGACGACCGTATCGCCCGGACCCAGGCGGAGCACGCGCGCGAGGTGACGGGTCTCCAGCGCGTCGAACGTCACGCGGCCGTCCGCGATCCGCTCAGGCGCGATCGCGAAGCGGCGCATATTCGTACGCGAGTGTCGTCCAGCCGTCGATCGAGCGGATCGCGCGGCGCTCGAAGCCGCGCTCGGCCAGGGCTGCCGTCACGTCGTCCGCTTCGCCGTCGAGACAGCCGCCGGCCACCAGCGTGCCGCCGGTGGCGACGAGTGCGGCATACGATGACGCGAGTGTGCGATGCGCGGCCGCGAGCAGGTTCGCCAGTACGAGCGGAGCCGGCGCCGCGCGCAGGGCGCCCGCGTCGTCGACGGTGCACGTGACGCGCCCGGCGAGGCCGTTGCGCTCCACGTTGGCGGCGGCGGAGGCGACGGCGTCGGGATCCGAGTCGATGGCCAGGACTTCCGACACACCCAGCCGCGCGGCCGCGATGGCGAGGATGCCGGAGCCGGTGCCGAGATCGATGGCGCGCGCCGGGCGCGCGCGCTCCACGATCGTCTCGAGCAGCTCCACACAGCCGGCCGTGGTTCCGTGCTGTCCCGTGCCGAACGCACGTCCGGGTTCGAGACTCAGGACCAGGCGGCCGTGGCCGTCCGGCGGCGTCTCCCAGGGCGGCGCCACCAGCAGCCCGCGGCCGATCGGCAGCGGCGCGAAGTGCGCGCGCCAGGCTTGCGCCCAATCCGTCTCGGCGACCATGGCGACGGCGGGAGCCTCCACGCACGCGAAGCCGAGTGACTGCAGCGCGCCGAGGTAGGCGTCGACGGTCTTGACGATCGCGCCGCTGTCCGCAGCGTCGGGGAAGAACGCGCGCAGCCGCGCGCGGCCCGCCGGCTCTTCTTCCTCGACCACGCCGAGGGCACCGAGCTCCCAGGCCAGGTTCGTGAGACCTTCGGACGCATCGGGCGGGACGGCGACCGCGAGTTCCCAGTAACGGGAACCCATGGTCAGCTCAGCAGCTTCTTCATTCTTTCGAAGAAGGCGCTGGCGAGCGGACCGCGGTGCTCCTTCGAGGCGGCTTCGAACGCCTCGAGCGCCTCACGCTGCCGGGTGCTGAGCTTCTGCGGCACCTCGAGCAGCAGGCGATAGCAGGCGTCGCCGTGGCCGCGCTCGCGCAGCCGCGGCATGCCCTTGCCCCGCAGGCGGATGACTTGATGCGGCTGACTGCCGGCGGGGATCCGCAGCTTGTCGGTGCCGTTCAGGATGGGCACGTCGACCTCCGCGCCGAGCGCGAGCTGCGTGAACGACACGGGCAGGTCGACGAGCAGGTCCGTACCGTGCCGCGTGAAGATTGCGTGATCACGGATGCGCACGAGCACGTAGAGATCGCCCGCGGGACCGCCGTTCACACCGCCGCTGCCTTCTCCGGTCAGGCGCAGCTGCATGCCGTCGTCGATGCCGGGCGGGATCTTGACGCTCAGCACGTGCTCAGCGCGCTGGCGGCCCTCGCCACGGCAGTCGCGGCAGGGACTCTTGTTGATCTGCCCCTCGCCCGCGCAGCGGGGACACGGTCTGGCCACGGTGAGAAAGCCGTGACTCATCCGGACTTCGCCGCGGCCCTGGCACGTGTCGCACGTGGTCTTGTGCGTGCCGGGCTCGCTGCCCGTGCCCTTGCACGTCTCGCACCGCTCGAGTCGCGGGATCTGGACCTTCGTCTCCACGCCCGCCGCCGCATCCTCGAGCGTGATCTTCAGCTCGTACTGCAGATCCTCGCCGCGCATCGCGCGCGAGCGGCCGCGGCGCCCACCGCCGGCGCCCGCGAAGAAATTCTCGAAGATGTCTTCGAACAGCGTGCCGAACCCGCCCTCGAATCCGCCGCTGCCGGCCGCGCCGGGCGCGACGCCGAAGCGGTCGTAGTGCGCACGCTTGTCCGGATCGGAAAGGACGGCGTACGCCTCGCTGATCTCCTTGAAGCGCTCCTCCGCCTTCTTGTCGCCGGGGTTCTTGTCCGGGTGGTACTGCATCGCAAGCTGGCGGTACGCCTTCTTGAGGTCGGCATCGGTGGCGCCCTGCGACACCCCGAGCATCTGGTAGTAGTCGCGCGTGGCCACTAGGCGGCGTCCTCGTCGGGCGCGCCGGCGACCGCGACCATGGCGGGCCGCACGACGCGCCCGTGCAGCGCGTAGCCGGGTGCCGTCTCGCTCACGACCGTGTCGGGCGCGGCGTCCACGCTGACGACGCGCGCGATGGCCTCGTGGCGGGTCGGATCGAACGGCTGGCCGACCGCGGAGTAGCGGCTCACGCCCGCGCGCTCGAGCACGCGCAGCAGCTCGCGCTGGGTCAGCTCCACGCCGGCCAGCACGGTGTCAGCGCCGCCGGCGGCGCGTGCGGAGGCGATGGCGCGATCGAAGTTGTCGAGGATGGGGATCAGGTCCCGCACGAGCGACTCGTTTGCGTAACGGACGCGATCCTCGGCGTCGCGCTGCGCGCGGCGCCGCATGTTGTCGGCCTCGGCCATGGCGCGCAGCATGCGGTCCTTTTGCTCGGCGAGCTGCTGCTCGAGGTCGTCGATGCGTGGATCACGCCTGCTGTCGCGGGGCGCGGCGGCGTCGTCTGTCGGGTCGCGAGGTTCGTCGGCCATCGTACTCAGGACGGCAGATAGAGGTCTTGTCGGACGCGCGAGAGCGCCTCGGTGACTTGCCGCGCCGTTTCGTTCACGATCGACATCACCTCGGGATAGGGCAGCCGGCGCGGACCCACCACGCCCAGGATGCCGAGGACCTGATCGCGGTACATGTAGGTCGACGTGATCAGCGTGCACTCGCGCATGGCGTCCACGGGATTCTCCTCGCCGATGGTCACGCGAACGCCCGCGTCGGCCGAGAGCGAGGTCATGAAATCGGCGAGCCGTTCCTTTTCCTCGAACGTGCGCAGCAGCGCGCGCGTCTGCTCGATGTCCCAGAACTCACGGTGGTCGAGGATGTTGATGGCGCCGCTCACGTAGAGCGTGCGCCCGCGGAGCATGCTCACGATCTGCTCGGTGACGCCGCGCGCGCGCGTGTGCAGGGCGTCGAGCGGATCGGCGGGCGCGCTTTCCATGGCCACGATCTCCTCGACGCTGCGGTCGCGGAAGCGGCGCGTGAGCTCGCGGCCGACCGCGCGCACCTCCTCGGCCATGAGCAGCGGATCGAGCGCGATTTCGCGCACGGTGAGCCAGCCGGCGTCGGTGGTCACGACCGCCAGCGCACGGTCCTCCTCGAGCGGCATGAGATCGACGCGGGCGATGACCGTCTGCGCGAGTGGCGGCGCCAGCAGCAGGCCGGTGAGCCGGGTCGCCGTCGACAGATGGGACGACGTGCGCTCCATGAATCCGTCGATGCCCGACCGACGGGTCGGCAGCGTAGGGGTCGGCTTCGGCGTGGGCGCCGATGCCGGCGGGAACGAGTCGACGTAGAAGCGATATGCTTTGTCCGTCGGGATGCGGCCGGCGCTCGTATGCGGCTGCGCCAGATATCCCATCTCTTCGAGATCGGCCATGACGTTGCGGATCGTCGCCGGCGAGAGATGCGGAAAATGGCGCTTGGAAAGCGCGCGCGAGCCGACCGGCTCGGCCGAATCGACGTATTCGCGGATCAAAGCGACGAGCACATCCCGTTGCCGCGCGTCCATCTGTCTGATTTTACAGCAGGTCGACAAACAGCGCGTCCGAGAGCAGGAATCCGGTCTCGGTCAGCCGCGCACGCTCCGCGTCGACGCGCAGATGGCCGGCGGCCTGCCACGCCTCGATGCGGCGCGCCAGCGCCGGCTCGCCCGCGACGCGCTGGGCCAGCCAGGCCGCCGGGACGCCGTCGCTCGTCCGCAGTCCGAGGATGAGGCGCTCGGCCAGGCGCTGCCTCGGGGTGAGGCGCTCGGCGGTCTCCACGGGCAGCGCGCCCCCGTCGATCGCGGTCCGCCAGCGGGTGAGCGGCTTGATGTTGCCGTAGCGTACGTCGCCGACGAAGCCGCAGGCGCCGGGGCCCGCGGCGAGGTACTCGCCCGCACGCCAGTAACCGAGGTTGTGTCGCGCGCGATGACCGGGACGGGCGTAGTTCGAGACCTCGTAGTGCTCGAAGCCTCGCGCCGCCGCCGCGCGGACGAGGGTCCAGTACTGGGCGACGACCTCGTCCTCCTCCGGCAGGCCGGCCACGCCGCCGGCGCCCCAGGGACTACCGCCATCGAGCGTGAGCGCATAGGCCGAGACGTGATCGGGGTCCCAATCCAGCACGCACTCGATGCCGGCCGCCCACGCCTCAACGGCAAGGCCCGGCAGGCCGTACATGAGGTCGACGCTGACGTCGTCGCAACCTGCCTCGCGTGCCGCGTCGAACGCCGCGCGCGCGGCGCGGGCGTCGTGCAGGCGTCCGAGCGTTCTCAGAACGCCGTCATCCAGCGCCTGCACGCCGAGACTGACGCGCGTCACGCCGGCGGCGCGATAGCGCGCGAGACGCTCACGCGTGACGCTCTCGGGGTTGCATTCGACGGTGATCTCGGCGTCCGGCTCGAGCCGCCAGCCGCTTCGCAAATGATCCAGCACCGCGGCCAGCGCCTCGGGCTCGAGCAGCGACGGCGTCCCGCCCCCGAGGAACACGGTGGCGAGGGTGACGTCGCGCGCCCACCCGAGCCCGCTCAGCAGATCGAGCTCGCCGTGCAGCGCGCCGAGATAGGGATCCATCGCGCCCGCTTCGAGCGCCGCCGTGTTGAATGAACAGTAATGGCACCGCTGCACGCAGAACGGAACATGGAGGTAGAAACCGAGGACGGAAGACTGCGGAACGGAGCCACCAACCATCTGAGACGGGCCACCCGCGGTCAAAGCCGGGCTCACGGACCCCGCTACAACAACAGCCGGGCTCGCGGACCCCGCTACAACAGACCCCGCTACAGTCGTCCGCGCGGCGCCCACTACGGGATGTACCGCGCGAGTCTCCACCAGCGCAGCCAGTGTCGATCACCGTCCCAGGACCAGTAGATCAAGAACGCCTTGCCCTTGATCTTGTCCCTGCGGACGAAGCCCCAGTAACGGCTGTCCTGGGAGTTGTTGCGGTTGTCGCCCATGACGAAGTACGAGTCGGCCGGCACGACCGTCGGTTCGCAGCCATAGGCGTAGCCGCAGTAGCTCGAGTGGCCGCGGTCGGCGAGCGGCCCCTCGACCTTGCGCGTGTACGGCTCGACGAGCGCCTTGCCATTGACGAAGACCTGGTCGCCGCGCACGTGGACGGTGTCCCCGGGCGTGCCGACGATGCGCTTGATGAAGTCCCGCTTTTCGTCTTGCGGATACTTGAACACGATGATGTCGCCGCGCGCGGGACTGCGCAGCCCGGGCAGGCGATGATCGGTGAGCGGTATCTCGGGGCCGTACAGGAACTTGTTGACCAGGATGTAGTCGCCCACCAGCAGCGTGTCCATCATCGAGCCCGACGGGATGGTGAAGGCCTGGATGATGAGCGTGCGGATGACGAGTGCCAGCAGGATGGCGATGAAGATCGCCTCGGCATACTCGCGGACGACCGACTTCCGGCGTCGGGCCGCCGTGACGGGCGGCGCCGCGGCGACGTCGTCCGTCTTGTGAACCTCGGTCTCGCGGACGTCCATCAGCTCTTGAGGACGGTGAGGAAGGCTTCCTGGGGAACCTCGACGCGGCCGACCTGCTTCATGCGCTTTTTGCCTTCCTTCTGTTTCTCGAGCAGCTTACGCTTGCGCGTGATGTCGCCGCCGTAGCACTTGGCGGTGACGTTCTTGCCCATCGCCTTCACCGTCTCACGCGCGATGACACGACTGCCGATCGCCGCCTGGATGGCGACTTCGTAGAGCTGCCGCGGAATCACGCCCCGCAGTTTCTCCACGAGCGCTTTCCCGCGCTCGTACGCCTTGTCGCGGTGGACGATGATCGATAGGGCGTCGACGGGATCGCCGTTCAGCAAGATGTCGAGCTTCACGAGATCCGACGTGCGGAAGTCGGCGAACTCGTAATCGAACGAGGCGTAGCCCTTCGAGATCGATTTCAGCTTGTCGTAGAAGTCCACCACGATCTCGGACAGGGGAAAGTCGAAGCGGATGTGCACGCGCTTGCCGATGTACTCGAGCGACTTGTGCTCGCCCCGCTTCTCCTGCGCCAGCTTGTAGATCGCCGTCATGAACTCGGTCGGCACGTAGACCGACGACTTCACGTACGGCTCTTCCATCTCCTCGATGCGGTCGGGCGTCGGCAGCTTCGAGGGGTTGTCGATGTCCAGCACCTCGCCGGCCGTGGTCAGAATCTTGTACTGCACGGAGGGCGCGGTGACGATCAGCGAGAGGTTGAACTCGCGCTCCAGCCGTTCCTGCACGATCTCCATGTGCAGCATCCCGAGGAACCCGCAGCGGAAGCCGTAGCCGAGCGCGAGCGACGTCTCGGGCTCGTAGCTGAAGGCGGGGTCGTTCAGGCGCAGCTTCTCCAGCGCGTCGCGCAGCGCCTCGTAATCCGTGTCCTCGATGGGATAGAGGCCGGCGAAGACCATCGGCTTGGCATCGCGGTAGCCGGGGAACGGCTCCGCCGTCGGCCGCGCCGCCTCCGTGATCGTGTCGCCGACCTTGGCGTCGGCCACGCGCTTGATCGAGGCGGTGATGTAGCCGACCTGGCCCGCCGACAGCTCGTCGACCGGCCGCATGTCGGGGCTGAAGACGCCGACCTGCGCGACGTCATAGGTGCGGCCGTTGGACATCAGGAGAATTTTCGTTCCCGGCCGTACCCGCCCGTCTTTGAGACGAACGTAGATCACCACGCCCTGATAGGAGTCGTAGAAAGAGTCGAAGACCAGCGCCTTGAGCGGCGCCTCCGGATCGCCGGACGGCGGCGGGATGCGCGCGACGATGGCCTCGAGGACCGCCGGCACGCCGGTCCCGTGCTTCGCGGAGATGGCGAGCGCTTCGGTGCCGTCGAGATCGAGGGTGTCGTGGATCTGCTCGCGTGTGCCGTCCACGTCGGCGGCCGGCAGGTCGATCTTGTTGATGACCGGAATGATCGTCAGCCCGGCGTCGGAGGCGAGATAGAAGTTCGCCAACGTCTGCGCTTCGATCCCCTGCGCGGCATCGACGATGAGGATGGCGCCTTCGCACGCGGCGAGGGCGCGGGAGACTTCGTAGGAGAAGTCGACGTGCCCCGGCGTATCGATCAGGTTCAGCGTGTACTCGAGCCCGTCCTTGGCCCGATAGAGCAGCCGTACGGTGTGCGCCTTGATCGTGATCCCGCGCTCGCGCTCGAGGTCCATCGAATCGAGGACTTGATCGACCGCCTTCTTGGCGTCCATCGTGCCGGTCAGGGCGAGCAGGCGGTCGGCCAGCGTCGACTTCCCGTGATCGATGTGGGCGACGATGGAGAAATTGCGGTTACGCGCGAGACTCACCGACTCAGTCTAACACGCTGCTCCGCGTCAACCGGGCGTCCCGAAAGGCGGAATACGCGAGGATCCGTCACCGCGGAAGCGCCGTCAGGCGCGCGTGGTCGGGAACGACGGCCCCCGACTCGAGGATCACTCCCGGCGCGATCTCGACGTCGGCGCCGATCCGCACATCGGCGCCGATCACGCAATCGCGCAGCACGGAGTCCTCGCCCACGTCGACGCGCTCCCAGAGGACGCTGCCCTCGACCCGCGCGCCGGCCGCGATCCTCGCGCGCTCACCCAGCACGGCGAGCGGCCCGATCTGGGCGCCGGCCTGGATGCCGCACTCGGCGCCGATCACCGCGGGGGCCTTCAGGCGCACGCCGCTTGCGACGAGCGAGCTCGGTTCGATCCAGCAGCCGTCGCGCAGCTCGCCGGGTGGCGCCAGCGGCGTCTTTACCTGCCCGGTGAGCAGGTCGAGCTGTGCGGCGCGGTACGCCGCCGGACTGCCGATGTCGCGCCAGTACGCGTCGGCCTTCCAGCCGTAGCAGGGAACCCCATCGGCGATGAGCGCCGGGAACACCTCGCGCTCGACGGACACGACCTGTCGCGGGCGGATCCGCGCGAGCAACGCCGCGTCGATGAGATAGATGCCGGCATTGATCGTGTTGGTCGGGATCGGCTCGGTCGGCCCCGGCTTCTCGCGGAAGCGCTGCAGGCGGCCGTCGGCCGCCGTCTCGACGAGGCCGTAGGGTCGCGGATCGGGGACGGGATGCAGGAAGATCGTCGTGCGCGCGCCGCGGGCCTCGTGAAACGCGCGCATCGCGGAAAGGTCCGCGTCGGTGAGGACGTCGCCGTTGAGCACCCAGACGGTGCCGCTGGTGAGATCGGCCGCATTGCGGATGCCTCCACCGGTTCCGAGCGGCTCCGCCTCGATCACGTAGCGCAGGCGCACGCCGAGATGCTCGGCCTCGCCGAGCGCGGCGCGGACATCGTCGACGCGGTACGAGCACGCGAGGATCACGTCGGTGACGCCGTGCTGGCGTAACAAGGCGAGCTGGTAGGCGAGGAACGGCCGGTTGAGCAGCGGCACGACCGGCTTGGCGCGCGCCACCGTCAGCGGCCGCAGACGGGTGCCCTGCCCGCCAGCCAGGATGACCGCCTGGCTCGCAGCCGCGGTGCTTACGCGCCGGGCGACCAGGGCTGCGCCTCGGTGATCAGCATCACAGGAATGCCGTCGCGGATGGGATAGGCCTTGCGGCACGCCTGGCAGATGATGCGGGTTTCCTCGAAGATCAAATTGCCCTTGCACGCCGGGCACACGAGGATGGCTTTGAGCTCCTCGTCGATCATCGCGGTCACCTCCCTCCCACGGTCTTCTTGAACCACTCGGCCGTCAGCCTCAGTCCCTCATCGGTGTCGACGTGCGGCTCCCAACCCAGGAGCGTGCGCGCGCGGGTGATGTCCGGCTGACGCACCTTGGGGTCGTCGACGGGCAGCGGGCGGAACACGATCTCACTCCGCGTGCCGGTGAGACGAATGATGCGCTTGGCCAGCTCCAGCAGGGTCATCTCTTGAGCATTGCCGATGTTCACGGGATCGGCCGTGCCGCGCTCGATGAGTCGCCACACCCCGTCGACGAGGTCGGAGATGAACTGGAACGAGCGCGTCTGCGAGCCATCGCCGAAGACGGTCAGCGGCTCGTTGCGCAGCGCCTGGGTCATGAAGGCGGGAATCGCACGGCCGTCGTTGAGGCGCATGCGCGGGCCGTAGGTGTTGAAGATGCGGACGATGCGGGTGTCGATGCCGTGCACGCGGTGATACGCCATCGTCATCGCTTCGGCGAAGCGCTTGGCCTCGTCGTACACGCCGCGCGGGCCGACGGGGTTCACGTTGCCCCAGTAGTCCTCGCGCTGGGGATGCACGAGTGGATCGCCATAGACCTCCGAGGTCGATGCCAGGAGAAAGCGCGCCCGCTTGGCGCGCGCGAGACCGAGCGCGTTGTGGGTGCCTAGCGCGCCGACCTTCAGCGTCTGGATCGGCAGCTCGAGATAATCCAGCGGGGAGGCGGGGCTGGCGAAGTGCAGCACGCAGTCGACGGGACCATCGAGCTCGATGTGCTGCGTCACGTTGTGCTCGACGAACGCGAACCCCCGGCGGGCGCTGACGTCGACGAGATTGTCCGGCGATCCGGTGATGAAGTTGTCCATGCCGACGACGTCGCAGCCGCGGTCGAGCAAGAACTCGCACAGATGACTGCCGATGAAGCCGGCAGCGCCTGTGACGAGTACGCGCATGGCAGCGATCTACGAGAAGGGCAGGACGGGCTTGCGGCCGATGGAGTGGTACTCGAAGCCGAGACGCCGCATTCGCTCCGGCTCCCAGAGGTTGCGGCCGTCGAACACGAGTGGCCGCCGCATCACCGCGCGCAGACGGTCGAGGTTGAGGAACTTGAACTCGTTCCACTCGGTGACGAGCGCGACGGCGTCGGCGCCGGTCGCGGCGTCGTACGGAGAGTCGCGGTAGTCGACGCCCGTCGGGAGCACCCGGCGCGCATTGGCCGTCGCGACGGGGTCGTAGACGCGAACGGCCGCGCCGGCCGCGAGCAACGCCGAGATGACCTCGATCGACTTCGCCTCACGCATGTCGTCGGTGTTGGGCTTGAACGCGAGCCCGAGGACGGCGACGACGCGGCCTTCCATCGGGTTGAGCGCCTTTTCCATCATCGCGACGAAGTGGCCGGCGCGGTCACGGTTGATGTCCACCACCGCGCGCAGCATCGCGAAATCGTACCCGAGCGCAGCGGCCGTGGCGACCAGCGAATCGGTGTCCTTCGGGAAGCAGGAGCCGCCGTAGCCGAGCCCCGGCGAGAGGAACGCCGAGCCGATCCGCGCGTCCAGGCCCATACCCTTCATCACCTGGGTGACGTCGGCGCCGGCCAGCTCGCAGATGTTCGCGATGGCGTTGATGAACGAGATCTTGGCCGAGAGGAACGCGTTGGAGGCGTACTTGATCATCTCCGCGGACGGCACGTCCACGATGATCATCGGGCGCTCCAGCGGCGCGTACAGCTCGAGCAGTGACATCGCAACCTGCTGCGTCGGGGCGCCGATCACGATGCGGTCGGGGCGCAGGGTGTCCTCGATGGCCGACCCCTCGCGGAGGAATTCGGGGTTCGACACGACGTCGAACGGGATCGGCGTCTTCTGGTGGCGCTCGATGACCTCCCGCACGAAGTCGCCGGTGCCGACCGGCACCGTGGACTTGTTCACGATCACGGTGTAGCGGTCCATCGCCTCACCGATGGCGCGGGCGACCTCCCCCACCGCCGTGAGATCGGTGCGACCGTCGCTCTTGGGCGGCGTGCCGACGGTGATGAAGACGATGACCGCGCGCCGAACGGCATCGGCGAGATCCGTCGAGAACGTCAGGCGCCCGTCCGCGACGTTGCGCGCCACCATCTCTTCGAGGCCGGGCTCGTAGATCGGCATCCGGCCGGACCGAAGCTCCGCCACCTTCTCGGGTTGATTGTCGATGCAGACGACTTCGTTGCCGAGGTCGGCGAAGACCGCGCCCGTGACGAGCCCGACGTAACCGGTTCCGACGACGCAGATGTTCATGAGCGATCGATCGCCATCATAGCAGGACGCCCCCGATGCAGGGCAAAACGGGCGTCGGTTTGGAGAATTTACTCTGCAGATCTGTGGGCGCGGCGGTGGGCCGCGGAGGGGGGCTTACGCGGCGAACGGACCGTCGTCGTCGGGGTCGAGATCCGGGTCGAGGCCATCGATCTGGATGCGGGCGTCTCGGACCGCGTCGCTCAGCGAGTCGAAGCGCTGTCCGGAGATCGAAATCGTGTTGCTCTCGTCCCGTGCCTTCCAAATCCACTCGTGACCGCCACGTCCAACCGGCTTGAACTGCACCTTGACCATTGCCTGTCTCCCTCGTCGGCCACGGCTTTGTGGCCGGCACCTCACGAGAGTGCAATGAGGGTGCCACATGCGTCGGCGGCCGCGCCGACGTCAAATCGCGTCGACCTCTCGCTCGGCGGCCACCCACCGGAAGAACACGACTGTGAACGCGACCACCGGAATGATGCCGGCCGGCACCCACATGATGACGCCGCCGAGCCGCTGATCCGCCAGCGGCGTGAGATCGAACAGCCGCGGCGCGGCGGCGTAGTACGGATAGAGCACGTGCTCGGCGCCGGTGACCATCGCTGCGACGACGGTCATCGGCATCCCGAACACGAAGAGATAGAGCAACTGCCCGGCGTAGGGTAGCGCCGGCAGCCGGGTGGCGCGCGACAGGATCGGCCACCAGCCCAGCACCGAGGCGCCGAGCAGGACCAGGTGCTCGACCACGTGCCACGCATGCGTCTCGAGCGCGGCGTTGTATGGACCCGGCAGATGCCACGCGACCATGGCGACGCCAAACGCCGCGAAGGCGGGCAGCGGCCCGGTCAGCCAGCGGAGTACGGGCAGCAGTCCGCGCACCGTGGCGGCACGTTCGACGAGCGCATCGAGCATGAAGACGGGCGTGCCCGCGAGCCAGAGCGGCGCAACCACGAGCGTCAGCACGAGGTGCTGCACCATGTGGGCGGAGAACAGGTAGTAGTCGCTCAGGTCGTGCAGCGGACCGTTCAGCGCGACGAGCAGCGCCACGCAGCCCCCGAAGAAGGCGATCGGCGGCCCCAGGCGCGTCGGTCGGCGCGAGGCGAGCGTGGCCCAGGTGTAGGCGGCCGCGAGCAGCACCACGCCGACCACGACCTCGACGTGGACCTCGCCGCCGAGCCAGGAAAACGGTGGTGCCGCCATCGCCTCAGCGAGTGAACACGAGGAATTCCCCCGTCAGCGTCATGATCGCGATCGCGAGCAGGGTCGCGAGCACCAGGGGCGCCACGAACAGAAAGGTCAGCACGCGGGAGTCGTAGCGCAGATGCATGAAGAACATCACGACGAGAGCGAATTTTCCCGCCGACAGGGTCAGCAGCAAGGGCAGGAGGATCGGGGCCAGGCGCCGAACGTAGATGACACCGAACTCCAGTGCCGTCACCGCCGTCAGAATGCCGGCGACCACCAGATAGGTCCCGATCGTCGCGGGCTCGTGTGTGCGCGCCGGGGTGTCCTCGCCGGCGCGGGCGCCCGTGGGGCTGGCGCTCGTGGGTCCGGCGCTCATGGGACCAGATAGATGAGGGTGAAGATCAGGATCCACACCACGTCGACGAAGTGCCAGTAGAGGCCGGCCACCTCGACCTTGATGGCGTCCTGCTGGCCGAGCCGACCGCGCAGGTCGAGCACGAGCAGCGTCAGCAGCCAGAGCACGCCGAGCGTCACGTGGCCGCCGTGAAAGCCCGTCAGCACGAAGAACGTCGAACCGAAGAGATTGGTCTGCAGCGTGAGCCCCTCGTGCACGAATGCCGTGAACTCATAGGCCTGGAAGCCGAGGAAGATGAGGCCGAAGAGCGCGGTGCCGGCGAGCCACAGCCGCGTCTGGCGACGGTCACCGCGCTGCGCGGCGGCCAGGGCCAGCACCATCAGCAAGGACGACATGAGCAAGTCGAAGGTGCTCAGCGTCGTCACCGGAAGGTTGAGGATCTCGTGCGGATGCGGGCCGGTCACGCTGCGGCCCTTGTACGCCATGTAGGTGGCGATCAGGGTGCCGAACAGAAAGCACTCGGAGCCCAGGAACATCCACATCGCGAGCTTGCGGTGGTCGATCTCGAGGCCGCCGATCTGGGAGACGTGTGCGGGATCCCGATGGTGCTCGAGCGCGAAGGCGAACGCGCCGATGACGAGCACGGCGACGCCGAGGAGCACGACGGCCAGGCTTGTGAGCGCGCCGACCGCGGCCACGCCGATGCCCAGCGCGATGACGACCGGCCAGTGCGACGGCGCCGGCATGTGCACGGCGTGTGGCTCGGGCGCGGGCGGCAGCGGCGTCGGCTTGCGGCCCCGAGCGTCGCCGTATTTTTCGCGCCAGAAGGAGTCGCGTCCGTACACGGGCGGAATCTCGTCGAAGTCGTGCGGCGGCGGCGGCGAGGACGTCCGCCACTCGAGCGTGCGACCGTCCCACGGGTCGGCGCCGGCGGGTGCGCCGTGCCGCAGCGAGCGCACGGCGTTGACGATGAAGAGCAGCACGCTGACGCCGATGCCGAAGGCGCCGATCGTGGAGACCGCACTCCAGAACCCCCAGCCGCTCTCGGCGGCATACGTGTAAATACGGCGCGGCATGCCGGCGGCGCCGAGGAAGTGCTGCGGGAAGAACGCGATGTTGAACCCGGCGAACATGGTCCAGAACTGCACGCGCCCCAGCCGCTCGTCGAGCAGGCGGCCCGTCATCTTCGGCCACCAGTAGTAGGCGCCGGCCAGGAGACCGAAGAGGCTGCCGCCGATCAGCACGTAGTGCAGGTGGGCCACGACGAAGTAGCTGTCGGTCTGTTGCAGGTCCACCGGCGGCGACGCGTGCATGATGCCCGAGAGCCCGCCGATGGTGAACAGCGCGACGAGGCCCGCCCCATAGTGGAAGGCGACGGTGGGACGTAGCGTGCCGCCCCACATGGTGGCCAGCCAGTTGAAGATCTTCACCCCGGTCGGAATCGCGATGATCATGGTAGCGATCGAGAACGCCGCGTCGGCGACCGGGCCCATCCCCGCCGCGAACATGTGATGGCTCCACACGTTGAAGCCGAAGAAGCCGATCAGGATCCCGGAGTAGATCATGATCTGCGCGCCGAAGAGCGGCTTGCGCGAAAAGGTCGGCAACACCTCGGAGACGATGCCGAACGCCGGCAGGATGAGGATGTAGACCTCGGGGTGGCCGAAGATCCAGAACAGGTGCTGCCAGAGGTGGAGGTCGCCGCCGGCCGCGACGTCGAAAAAGTGCGTGCCGAAGAACCGGTCGAACATCAGGAAGATCAATCCGACCGTGACCGGCGGAAACGCCAGCACGATCAGGAATTGCGTCACCAGCGACATCCATACGAAGAGCGGCATGCGCATGAGCGTCATGCCCGGCGCGCGCATGTTGAGGATGGTCACGATGAAGTTGATCGCGGCCATGATCGACGAGGCGCCCAGCACCTGGATCGTCAGCATCCAGAAGTCGATCGCGAGGCCCGGCGAGAACTGAAGCGTGGTGAGGTTCGCGTAGCCGAACCAGCCGCCGTCGGGCGGAGCGCCGACGAGCCAGGACACGTTCAGGAACAGGCCGCCGGCCAGGAAGATCCAGTACGACAGCGCGTTGAGCCGCGGAAAGGCCACGTCGCGCGCGCCGATCATGAGCGGGATCAGGTAATTGAAGAACGCCGAGTTGAGCGGCATGATCCCCAAGAAGATCATCGTGGTGCCGTGCATCGTGAACAGCGCGTTGAACGTCTGCGCGTCGACCAGTGTGTTGTGCGGCCGGACCAGCTGCAGTCGGATGATCAGCGCCTCGATCCCGCCGATCAGGAAGAACGCCACGGCGGTCACGCCGTAGAGGATGCCGATGCGTTTGTGGTCGACGGTGGTGAGCCACGACCACACGCCGGTCGCCTCGGCTTCCACAAGCTCGTGGCGGCGGAGCGCGTGCGGAATGGCCATCACTTGAGCCCAATCAGGTATGCAGCGACGGCCCTGGCCTGCTCCTCGGTGAGACCGAGCTCCGGCATCTTCGCGCCCGGCTTGAGTCGCTGCGGGTCGCGGACCCAGGCCGCGACGTTGTCGGGGGTGCTGGGCCACATGCCGGCGGCGAGCGTCGTGCGACTCCCGAAGTGCGTGAGATTCGGCCCCAGGACCCCCGCCGATACGCCGTCGATGGTGTGGCAGCCCACGCACGCGCTCTTCGCGAAGATCGCCTTGCCGTCGGCGGCGAGCCCGGCGGGCTCGGGCGGCGCGGCCTTCTGCGCGGCCACCCAGGCATCGAACTCCGCGACGGGCTGCACGATCACGCGCATGCCCATGTTGGCGTGCGAGGCGCCGCAGAACTCCGCGCACTGCCCCCAGTGCAGGCCGGGCGTGTCCGGCGTCAACACCAGCCGGTTGTGACGTCCCGGAACGACGTCACGCTTGCCGCCGAGGTGCGGCACCCAGAACGAATGGATGACGTCCGGCCCTTCGAGATCGAGCACCACCGTGCGCCCGAGCGGCAGGTGGAGCTCGTTGGCCGTCACGACGTCGAGATCCGGAAAGCGGAATTCCCACCACCATTGCCAGCCGCGCACGGTGACGCGCAACGCGCCCGGCGGCGCGCCCATCGTCTGCGTGCGGAAGATGACCTGGATGGTCGGGATCGCGATCACCAGCAGCACGAGCGCGGGCATGATCGTCCAGCTGATCTCCATCAGCGTCTGGCCGCGAATCTGCGTGGGCAGCGGCGCGTTGGGTCGGGCTCGGAAGCGCATCAGGATGTAGCCGAGCACGACGAAGACGATGAGACCGATGATGACCGTCGCCCACGTGACGATCGCGTAGATGTGCAGGATCCCGTGGGCAAAGTCCGAGCCTGGCGCGAGCGTGGACATCGGACCGTCCATCACGGCGATTGACGGTACGCCGCCGTCCGGGCGTCCGCAACCGTCCGCCGGGCGCGCCGACTAGGCCGCGAGACGCAGCAGCGTGTGGAGCAGAACGTTCGCACCGCGCTCGATCGCGTCCCAGTCGCTCATCTCGTCGACGCGATGACTCTTGCCGCCGCGCGACGGGATGAAGATCATGCCGGACTCGGTGACGCCGGCGAGATTCTGCGCGTCGTGGCCCGCCGCAGAGTAGAGCCGCCGGGAGGCGAGGCCGAGCGACGCGCACGCCGCCTCGATGGTCGACTGCACACGCGGCGCGCACGGCGCCGGTGTCGTCGCGGACATCGGACGCAGCTCCACCGTGATGCCGCGAGTGGCGGCCACTTCGCGCGCGAGCGCATCGCATTCACGCGCGAGTCGCTCGAGCACGCCCGCGTCGGGATCGCGCATCTCGTGCACGAGCTCGGCGCGGCCGGGCACGATGTTGCTCGCGCCCGGATGGACCTGCACCACGCCGATGTTG
>Ga0114129_10006264_pt1 | contig 16870 bp, 10 predicted proteins | sample RhiMetdeltSRZDD1_FD_80071 | JGI IMG/M metagenome (GOLD analysis project Ga0114129, IMG submission 80071) | Populus rhizosphere microbial communities from Tennessee, USA - Rhizosphere MetaG P. deltoides SRZDD1 (version 2) (version 2) | ecosystem: Host-associated > Plants > Roots > Rhizosphere >... | reverse complement strand
TATCAAGAGATGTGCCGAATGTGTATCCCCCAGTGGTATCGACAGAAAGCTTGTCACTGCGGGGGGCGATCCGACAGGCTGTAAAGAAAGTCGACGAGCAGACGCCCGGGGCGGCCGGATCGCATGGGATCCGGCGGCGGTCCCCGGTTAAGATGGTTGAACGTCGATTCAGGAGGGCGTGGGATGTCGGACGTCGAGGAGCTGAAGGGGCGGATCACCCGGCGGGACTACCTGGTCGGCGTCATTGGTCTGGGCTACGTCGGGCTACCGCTCGTCCTGCGCTTCGGAGAGGTCGGGTTTCGCGTCATCGGCTTCGACATCGACGCCGTCAAGGTCGAGCAGCTGAACAAGGGCAAGAGCTATATCGAGCACGTCCCCTCGGCGCGGGTGCAGGCTCTGGTCGAGTCCCGGCGATTCGAGGCGACGGCCGATCTGGCCCGCCTGCGTGAGCCCGACGCCGTCGTCATCTGCGTGCCGACGCCGCTGACGCGCCATCGTGACCCGGACCTGCGCTATGTCGAGAACACCGCGGACGCCGTGGCGGCGGCGCTGCGCCGCGATCAGCTCGTGTGCCTGGAGAGCACGACGTATCCCGGCACCACCGACGAGGTCGTCCTGCCGCGGCTGCGGGCTCGAGGTCTCCGGGTGGGCGAGGACTTCTTCCTGGCGTTCTCCCCGGAACGGGAGGACCCCGGTAACACGCAGTTCGACACCGCGACCATCCCCAAGGTGGTCGGCGGCGTCACCCCCGCCTGTCTGGCGCTGGCGACGACGCTCTACAGCCAGGCGATCAAGCAGGTCGTCCCGGTCGCGTCCACCCGCGTGGCCGAGGCCACCAAGATCCTGGAGAACGTGTACCGAGCCGTCAACATCGCGCTCGTGAACGAGCTGAAGATGGCCTTCGAGCGCATGGACATCAACGTGTGGGACGTCATCGAGGCCGCCAAGACCAAGCCGTTCGGCTTCCAGCCCTTCTACCCGGGGCCTGGCCTCGGCGGCCATTGCATCCCGATCGATCCGTTCTACCTCACGTGGAAGGCCCGCGAGTACGGCGTGGCCACGCGCTTCATCGAGCTCGCCGGCGAGATCAACTCGGGGATGCCGAGCTACGTGATCCACCGGCTCATGAACGCGCTCAACGAGCGCGGCAAGGCGTTGCGGGGCGCCCGCGTGCTGGTCCTCGGCGCCGCCTACAAGAAGGACACCGACGATCCCCGGGAGCCGCCGAGCCTCGAGATCGTGGAGGAGCCCATCCAGAAGGGCGCCGTCGTCGAGTACAGCGACCCGCACCTCCCCCGGCTGCCGTTCGTCCGCCGGCACCAGATCGACCTCAGCTCCGTCGTGCTCACCGAGGCGGCGCTCAAGCAGTACGACGCGGTGCTCCTCGTGACCGACCACTCTCGGTTCCCGTACGAGCTGATCCACCGGAGCGCCTCCCTCATCGTGGACAGCCGGAACGCGTTCCGGGCGCGAGGGCTCACCGGACCTCACGTCGTTCCCGCCTAGCCTGTCAGCGTCCTTTACGGTCTTGCCTCACGAGGCGATGGCCGTGTAGCGACGCGCCTTTCAAAGCAGCGAGTTTCCGGCTCGGCACCCTTCTTGCCGGGGCCGCTCTCCCGAACACCGATCGCGTTTGTAGAACGTCGTCCAGCGTAAGGGAGGCTCATGTCACACCGACCGGCACACCGTGGCACCCAGTTCGGGCTCGGGTTCGTTGTCTCGGCCCTGCTCGCATGCTCGCTGTTGACGGGCCATGCGGACGCCCAGACTCTCCCCGCCGGGTTCCAGGACCTGACGATCTTCAGTGGGCTCACCAATCCGACGGCGGTGGCGTTCTCGTCGGACGGACGCGTCTTCGTCGCGGAAAAGAGCGGGCTTGTCAAAGTCTTTAACAACCTTTCCGACCCGACGCCCGACGTCTTCATCGACCTGCGGACGAACGTGTACAACTTCTGGGACCGTGGACTTCTTGGCATGGCCCTGCACCCGAGTTTTCCGACGCAGCCCTGGGTCTATCTCCTCTACGCATATGACGCGGCGATTGGTGGGACCGCGCCACGGTGGGGAGCCCCCGGGGTGACCGGCGATCCGTGTCCGACACCGCCCGGTCCCACGACCGATGGGTGTGTCGTGAGCGGACGCCTCTCCCGCGTGCAGGCGTCGGGAAACGTCGCAGTCGGGCCGGAGCAGGTCCTGATCGAGGACTGGTGCCAGCAGTACCCCAGTCACTCGATCGGTCAGCTCGCGTTCGGCGCGGACGGCGCGCTCTACGTCAGCGGTGGTGACGGTGCCAGCTTCGACTTCGTGGACTACGGCCAGGACGGCAGCCCCGTCAATCCTTGCGGTGATCCGCCCGGTATCCAGAGTCCGCCCAACGCGCGAGGCGGCGCCCTCCGGAGTCAGAGCCTGCGGCGGCCCGCCGGCGAGCCGGTCGTGCTCGGAGGGACCGTCCTGCGAGTCGACCCCGAGACCGGCGCCGCGCTGCCGAGCAATCCGAACTTCGCGCATCCGAGCGCCAACGCCAAGCGGATCGTGGCCTACGGTCTCCGGAACCCCTTCCGCCTCACCGCCCGGCCCGGCACCAACGAGATCTGGGTCGGCGACGTCGGCTGGACGACGTGGGAAGAGATCAACCGGATCCAGAATCCCACTGCCGGTGTCCTGAACTTCGGCTGGCCGTGCTACGAGGGCGAGGGCCGACAGCCCGGGTACGACTCGGCGAACCTGAACCTCTGTGAGAGCCTGTACAGCCTCGGAGCCGGCGCGGTCACCCCGCCGCTGCTCACCTACAATCACTCCGCGCTCGTCGTCCCGGGCGAGACGTGTCCGACCGGCAGCTCGTCGATCTCGGGGCTGGCCTTCTACAACGGCGGCAACTATCCCGCGGCCTACACCGGGGCCCTCTTCTTCGCCGACTATTCCCGCGAGTGCATCTGGGCGATGCTCAATCCTCCGGGGGGCACGACACTCCCGCAGGGCCTCGTCGCCGCCTACGCGTTCAACGAGGGCAGTGGCACGACCACCGCCGACGTGACGGGTAACGGCCAGGTGGGCACGATCTCCGGAGCGACCTGGACGACGCAGGGCCGGTACGGCAACGCTCTCGTGTTCGACGGTGTGAACGACATGGTGACGGTGGCGGACAGCAACCTGCTGGACCTCACCACGGGCATGACGATCTCGGCCTGGGTCTTCCCGACGGCGCACGGCGCCGGTCGCTGGCGGAACGTCATCATCAAGGAGCGGCCGAACGGCGAGGTCTACAACCTCTACTCCAACGTCGACACCAACGTGCCGCAGGTGTGGGTGGATCCCGCACCCGATGTGTGGCTCGACGCCCGCGGAACCTCCCAACTCCCCTTGAACGCCTGGAGCTACCTGACGGGCACGTACGACGGCGCGGTGCTCCGCCTGTACGTCAACGGCGTCCAGGTCGGGAGCCGGGCGGTGACGGGCTCCCTGGTCCTCTCGAACGGCGCCCTGCGGATCGGTGGCAACGCCATCTGGGACGAGTTCTTCCAGGGCCGCATCGACGAAGTGCGGATCTACAACCGAGCCCTCAACGCCACCGAGATCCAGAGCGACATGAATACGGCGCTCCCGAGCGTCGGGACGTCGGTGATCACCTTCGTGGCGAACGCGCGAGGGCCCGTCAACCTGACGATCGGCCCCGGCGGCGACCTCTTCTACGCCGACTTCGACGGCGGCACGGTCCGGCGTGTCGTGTTCAACGGCCCGAACAACCCGCCGGTCGCGGCCATCCAGGCAACACCGACGCAAGGGGTGGTGCCGCTGTCGGTGCAGTTCAGCGCCGCCGGCTCCACCGACCCCAACGGAGATCCGCTCACGTTCTCGTGGGATCTCGACGGTGACGGGGTGTTTGGCGACTCGACCATCGTGAATCCCACATTCACGTATACGACCGCAGGCGCGCGGAACGTGCAGGTCCGAGTCTCGGACGGCAAGGGCGGCCAGAGCACGGCTGGGGTGACCATCACCGCGGGCACTCGGCCGGTGGCCACGATCAACTCCCCGTCGGCCTCGTTCACGTGGAAGGTCGGCGACCCGATCAGCTTCTCGGGCACCGCCACCGACGCCGAGGATGGGACCCTCCCGGCCAGCGCGCTGACGTGGACGATCATCCTCCATCACTGCCCGTCGAACTGCCACACGCACCCCGTGACCACCTTCGTCGGTGCGGCGAGCGGCGTCTTCACGGCACCGGACCACGAGTATCCCTCGCACCTGGAACTACAGCTGACCGCCCGTGACTCGAGCGGGTTGACCGACACCAAGAGCGTGCTGGTCATGCCGCAGACAGCGACTCTCAGCTTCGCCTCGAGCCCGACGGGGCTCCAGATCGCGGTGAACGCCACGAGCCAGGCGACGCCGTTCAACCGGACGGTGATCCTCGGCTCCGTCAACTCGATCAGCGCGACGACCCCGCAGGTGCTGAACGGGAACAACCACGTGTTCGCGTCGTGGTCGGACGGAGGCGCCCAGACTCATAACATCGTGGCGAACGGAGCGGTCACCTACACCGCGACCTACCAGGTCGGCGGGCCGAGCGGCCTCGTCGCCGCGTGGAGCTTCAACGCGGGGAGCGGTACGACGGTCGCCGACGTGTCGGGCAACGGCCGGACGGGAACCATCTCAGGCGCGACCTGGTCGACCCAGGGCAAGTACGGGAATGCGCTCTCCTTTGACGGCGTGAACGACTGGGTGACGGTCGCCGACCACAACTCTCTGGACCTGACGACGGGCATGACGCTGTCCGCGTGGGTGTTCCCGACCGCGACGACCGGGGTGCGGGACATCCTCATCAAGGAGGGGTCGAACGTCGACGTCTACAACCTGTACGCCCGCAATGGGGCTGGTCGGCCCGAGTCGAACGTCTTCGTCGGTGGTCTCAACCGCATGGCCGAGGGCGCACCCCTGTCGGCCAACGTCTGGACCCACGTGGCGGGAACCTACGACGGGGCGGTTCTCCGGCTCTTCATCAACGGCGTGCAGGCGGCCAGTCAGTCGATCGCCGGGGCCATCAGCGTCTCGACGGGCCCGCTTCATCGGCGGTAATAGTATCTGGGGCGAGTTCTTCCAGGGTCGCATCGACGACGTCCGGGTCTACAACCGGGCGCTGACCCAGGGCGAGATCCAGTCCGACATGAACACCCCGCTACCGTAGCGGGCCGACGGCGGGCGTGGCGAGAATCGCCACGCCCGCCGTCAGGACGACAGCTAGCGCCCAGGAACCGAGATGGGCGCGCAAGCCTGATCGGCGCTCTTCACTCCGCCCGCATTCACCGACCGTACGCAGATGAACGCCCCGAAGGCGCCGCCGGTCCGGTGGTACGGCATCGTCAGTGTCAGCGCCGGCCCTCCGACCGAACCCTGCTGCAGGGCGCTGCCATCCGAGAAGGCGGCGAAGTAAGCATAGGAAGTGGCACCGCTGACCGCGCCCCAGGTCACGTTGAAGGTGGCGCCGGTGCCGTTCACCCCACTGAGTCGCACGTTCGGGCTCGACGGCATGGCTGGAGGCGTCGACGACGTCGGGGACGATGGACTGGACGATGCGGTTATCGTGAACGTCCGGCTTCCCGAGGTGCCGCCGCCTGGTGCCGGCGTGAACACGCTCACCGAGGCCGTGCCAGATGTCGCGATATCGGCAGCGCTGATGGCCGCGAGGAGCTGCGTGGCGCTGACGACCGTCGTGGGACGGGCGGAGCCGTTCCAGCGCGCGACCGACGAGGCGGTGAACCCGCTACCGGTCACGGTCAGGGTGAAGCCGGCACTTCCGGCGGCCGCGCCGGATGGCGCGAGACCGCCGATCTGAGGAGCCGGCGGTACTGCCTGGCCGGCTGCCACCGACATCCCGGCGCAGGCCTGGTCCGGGCTCTGAAGGCCGGTCGAACCCACAGCGCGGATGCACACGAACGCGCCGAAGGCCGCTCCACTGCGGTGATACGGCATCCGTAGCTGGGCCGAGAGAAGGCCGGTAACGGATCCCTGCTGAGCGCCCGACCCGTCGTTGAACGCGGCGGCGTAGCGGTAGGACGTCGCGCCACCGGCCGCGGGCCAAGCGACGTCGAACGTCACACCCGTGGCGTCGACGGTGCGCGTCGTGACGGTCGGACTTCCGGGTGTCGCGGGCGTGACGCCACCCGACGGGGTCGAAGGCGTCCCAGAGGTGTTGAACGTCGCGGTCACCGAGGCTGCTCCGCCCATCGTCCACGAGCACGTGGCGGCGGTGCCGGTGCATGCGCCGCTCCAGCCCGCGAAGACGGAGCCGGTGGCGGCGGTGGCGGTGAGGGTGACCCGCGTTCCGGTCGTCAGCGCCTCCGCACAGTCGGTCCCGCACGCAATCCCGGCCGGACTACTCGAGACGGTTCCGGAACCGCTGCCGTTCTTGGCGACAGTGAGCGTTACGGGAGCCGTCGTCGATGTGGAGCCGGTCACCGAGCGAGAGACGGTTTCACTACCCGTAGTGAAGGTCGCGTTGCCGGCGAAGCTTCCGGTGCTCGTCGGGCGGAACCGCACGGTGACGTCCCGGCTCCCGCCGCCCGCAAGCGAGAAACTGCTCCCTGAGACAACGCTGAACGGGGCGCCGACGCTCACCGTGACCGACATGGTCCCGGTGCTCGTGTTCTGCACCGTGAAGGTCCGGTCGACCGTCCCGTTGACGGCCACGCTGCCGAAGTTCGTCGTCCCCGTGGGCGACACCGTGAAATCCGCCTGGGCGACTCCGCTCACTGATCCCGTGCACCCGCTCTCGTTGCCGGAGCTGTCGATGGCCGTGACGCGGGCGAAGTACATGGTGCCGCCGGTGAGACCCGTGATACGCGTGGAGACCGTGTCTCCGCTAGCCGGGGTTGCCGTCGGAGAGGGCACGGCGTGGAAGGAGGCGCTCGGGCAGGCCGGGGCGGACGTTCCTAGATAGATGCGGTAGCCAGCCAGGTCCCGCAACGCTGAGCCGTCGGCGTTCGTGGTAGGCGCGTTCCAGGTGAGGGGCAACGATGCAGCCTCGACCCCTGCGGCGGCTATCACCGCGGCGAACATGAGCACCGCGATGGATCGCCGACCCACCCGCGTCGTCGGCGCCGTCTCCGCACGTCCCCTAGAAACGCTACCACTCATAGCGGTATGTCTCCCCGTTCGCGCGCGAGACTGATCGCGCGATCCGCGCATCCGCCGATATCTGCGATTCGCAACGCTGGCGAATGTGCTGACAGCTTTCGCGCCGACGCCGGGCAAGACGGGTGCCAGACGGGAAGGTGGTGTCTAACTTATTGGTAAATAGGCCGAATATGGCCCGTAGATAGCTCGCCCGACGTCAGGCCATTGACGAATCCGTCAGGTGCGGAACAGGGCGCGGTGTCGATCCCGTGTATCCCGCATCAGTTCGCCGAGCGGATTGGCGATCGACGGACTAGGTGAGCGGCCGGCGAATGTGTCTCGCATGCGACGTGCGTGTTACGCGACGTCCCGCGTTCGCGACTAACGTCGCAGCCGTCACACGAGGGAGTGCGAAGGGCCGGGAGCGGCGTCGTCGCGAAGAGGCGCCCGGGTCGACGGACCGCGCGGAGATGTCCCGGCGACACGGGACGGCCATTTGCCTGCACCGGAGTCGAGGTAGTCGGAGGCCCGCCGGGTGGCTCCGGTGAGATCGGAGGAGGAGGGCTCAGGTGAGGCTGGCCGGCCCCACCGAAAGGCTAGCCGCCGGCTGCGGCGGGCCTCAGCTCCCGGCTGTCGATCCCGTGCTTCTCGAGCAGCCCGTGCAGCGTTGGGCGACTCACGCCCAGCTCGGTGGCGGCGCGGCTGATGTTGCCCCGGGTCCGGGTGAGGGCGTCGACGACGACCTGACGCTCGACCCTGTTTCGCGCCTCGCGCAGGGACAGCCGCTCCGTCCGACCGGGCGTCGGAATGCCGAGATCGGTGGGCTCGATGAACTGGCCGCGGGCCATGATGCTCGCGCGCTGGACCGCGTTCTCGAGCTCGCGGATGTTCCCCGGCCACTTGTACTGCGCGATGGCCGAGAGGGCGTCGCCGCTGAAACGGAGCTTGCGGCGGTACTCCTGGCAGGCCCGGCGGAGGAACACGTTGGCGAGCATGCCGATGTCCTCCCCGCGCTCGCGCAAGGGGGGCAGCGTGACGGTGACGACGGAGAGGCGGAAGTAGAGGTCCTCGCGCAGCCCCCCCGCCACGATGTCGGCCTTCAGATCCTTGTTGCTGGCGGCGATGATCCGGGTGTCGACGTGGATCGGCTGGCGTCCCCCCAGCCGCTCGACCTTGCGCTCCTGCAGGAAACGCAGCACCTTGACCTGCAGCGCGAGCGGCATCTCGCCGATCTCGTCGAGGAAGACGGTGCCACCGTCGGCCAGCTCGAGCTTGCCCTTTCGCTGCACGTGGGCGCCGGTATAGGCCCCCTTCTCGTGCCCGAAGAGCTCGGACTCCAGCAGCGTCTCCGGGATCGCGCCGCAGTTGATCGGGACGAAGGGGGCGTTCCTGCGACGGCTCTTGCCGTGGACCGCGCGCGCGACGAGCTCCTTGCCAGTGCCGCTCTCGCCCTGCACGAGCACGGTCACGTCGGTCTTGGCCACCAGGGAGACCATGTTGAAGATCTCGCGCATCTGGGGCGTGCTGCCGATGATCTCCTCGAACCGGGCGCCGGCCTCGGCCTCGGCCGTCTCGCGCGCAGTCTCGCTCTCGAGCGTCTGGAGGAAGGTGCTGCGGCGCAGGACGGCCTCGTAGTCGGCGAGGTCGGCCGACTTCGAAAGATAGTCGAAGGCCCCCAGCTCGACGGCCTTCCGGGCGACGGCCCGGTCACCGCTGCCGGTGAGGACGATCACCTTGGTCTCGGGGGCGATGCGCAGGATGTCCTCGAGCGTCTGGAGCCCCTCATCGACCGTGTCGGGGTGGGGGGGAAGGCCGAGGTCAAGGCTGACGACGTCGGGCCGAACCTCCTGCACGAGCGCCAGCGCCCGGACGCGGCTGTCGGCGAACCAGAGGGCGTAGCGATCGCGCAGCGCGTATTTGAGCTGCGTGCGTATGGCCTCGTCGTCTTCGACGATCAGGAGCTTCGGGGCGTCGCTCATCGTACGCTCTCCGGGAAGGGTTGGTCTGCCTGCGCGCGCAGCGGGAACTTGACCGTGAATGTCGTCCCTCGACCGACCACGCTCTCGACGAGGATCTCGCCGTCCTGTTGCTCCACGGCCTGCTTCGCCTGATAGAGGCCGACGCCCCAGCCACCCTTCTTCGTTGTCTGGAACGGCGCGAAAAGACGACGCTCGCGGAAGTCCTGGGAGATGCCGCAGCCCGTATCGGCGACCGAGATGACGGCATTGCCGTGGTCTTCCGACAGGGTCACGGTCACGGTTCCCTCGTGCGGAATCGCCTCGGCGGCGTTGGTCGTGAGGTTCTCGACCACCCGGAGCAGGGCGTCACGGTCCCCGTACATCGGCTGGACCGGGCTCAGGCGACGGATCAGGTGGACCCGGTGATCGGCGGCCAGCGGTGCCGTGGCCTCGATGATGAGCTTCTCCAGGTCGATCGCCTCGCCCGTCGGAGGGGCTTCTTCGGGGGGCGGCGCCGAGAGGGTGGCGAGCAGTCGGCACAGCCGGTCGACGGTGCGCGACAGCGTGGTCACCGCGTCCCGCTGGAACTCCGGGTCCGACAGGTTGGCCGCCGCATTCCTGATGAGCAGCGAGAGCGCCGACACAGAGTTCTTGATGTCGTGAATCGCCGTCGTGGCCAGCCGGTCGACGCCCTTCTGGCCGGCGCCCGAGAGGCGCACGGCCTCGATCGACGCCGCGGCCTGATCTGCCAATGTCGTGAGCACCCCCAGGCGTCCGACGCGCTCGCCGACCACATCCGGGAAGGCCAGCACCAGGAAACCCAGCAATGTCGCGCGCCATCGGATCGGCGTGGCGAGGGCCGCCAGGGGCGGTGTGCCCTTCGTCACGGAGCTGCGCAGCCCGGCCGGGAGATGCACGGGCGACGATGTCAGCCGCAGGCGCGACGGGAGTGCCGCCTCACGCTCGATCACGGCAGCGAACCGGGTTTGGCCGCCGTGGGCGACCAGCCGATAGGGCTCGACGCTGGTGTCCCGGGTACCGAGAAGGTAGGCGGCGCCAGAGGTCGCGCCCGACAAGCGCATCGCGTAGTTGATCAGCTCGGCGGCGATCTCGTCGACTCCGAGCGGGAGACTCAGCCGCCGAGTGAACTCCGACCAGACTGCGCGGTCGGCGTCCTCGGTCCGCCCCCGGCTCGTACGAGTCTCACGGAGAGCTGGTGCCATCATCGGGAAGGCAACTCCTGCGACCGACGTGTCGCTCAAGCGACCTCCTTCGAGTGATGGCGACGCCGGATCTCGAACCGGCGACAGATCGATGACAGCGCGCATGGCAGCTTCGCAAGGCGCGTGCCTGACCTGATCAGAGTCGATCTGCTTGATTTCATTGAAGGGAGGACGGATGCGTCGCAGCGCATGGCGCGCGCAAAAATTGGAATCCACAGGCTCATGTCAAAAAAAACGACGACTTGGACCCTGGCCGCCCGCGCAAGATTTGCCGGTTACAGCCCAAAATCGTTCCACTTGCCGGCTGAACGTCGGGTCCGCTGCCGGTCCGCGCCGATGGCGAGTCGGGCGATGGAAGTGAGCCGCAAATGTTGCGCGGGGCTTCGAGCGCAACTCGTCGTTTTTTTTGACATCGACGCCCCGCCTCAAATTTTTGCGCGCTGGGCCGCTCCGAGACAGCACGAGAAGCCTTTAAAAATAACGAGATCAGAAACGCGACAGCGGGGCACGCGCCTTGCGAAGCGTCACGCGCGATGACTCGGATCCCGCCATCTCATGCGTCTGTCAACCCACGTCCCTCGTGGGACGTCGAGGCTCAACCGATGGTCGACCAGCTCAGGATCGTCGCGCTGGGCGGCGGCACCGGCCTTCCGATCGTTCTGGAAGGCCTCAAGCACGAGTTGTTCGCCGATGGCTCTGGCCGCTCGGATCACGAGCGTGACCGCTTGACGGCCATCGTCACCGTCGCCGACGATGGGGGCAGCTCCGGTCGCCTCCGCCAGGCGTACGGCGTCTTGCCGCCCGGCGACATCCGTAACTGTCTCCTCGCGCTGGCCGACGGCGACTCCACGCTCTCGGCGCTGTTCCGGTATCGCTTCGACGGGGGCGACGAGGTCGGTGGTCACAGCCTCGGCAATCTCATCCTCACCGCTCTGAGCCAGCTGGAGCAGGACTTCGGGAAGGCGATCGAGCGGGGGAGCGAGATCCTGGCGAGCCGGGGACGCGTCTATCCGTCGACCACGGAGGACGTTCGACTACGGGCCGAGCTCATCGACGGCAGCTGGGTCGAGGGCGAGTCGCGCATCGCGTCGGTGCCCCGCACGATTCGGAAGGTCTCGCTCGAACCTCAGGATCCCGAGCCGTTCGGCCGGGCCGTCGAGGCCGCCCTGAACGCCGACCTCGTGGTCCTGGGTCCAGGCAGTCTCTACACCAGTCTCATCCCCGTCCTCCTGATCAAAGACCTGACGAATGCCATCCGGCGTTCCGGTGCGCGCGTCGTGCTCGTCATGAACCTCACCACCGAGCCAGGCGAGACCGACGGCTACACCGCCGTGGACCACCTGCTGGCGATCAGGCGTCATGCCCCCGAGGTCCCGATTCACGACGTGTTGCTGAACTCGGAGCCCATTCCCCAAGACCTGGTCGACGCCTACACGGCATCGCGCGCGGCGATCGTCCCGCCGGATGTGGATCTGCTGCGGGCGCTGGGCCATCGGCCCGTCATGCGGGACCTGCTCGGCTCCGGCGCCAAGATCCGACACGACCCGCGGAAGCTCGCGGCCACGCTGCTCGAGCTCGCGCACGGCGTGCGACCGCGCGCCAGTCTCGGGACGCCCGTGTCCGATCCTCGGCCCCTGAGCCTCAGCGCCGAATGAAAGGGACGCCGTGCCGCTCGTCCTAGAGCCTCCCTTCGCGGGCGCGACGCAGACGTCCGATCGGCCGGTCGCGACGGCTCGGTCGTTCTGGTACGCCCTGTGGACCAACAGTCACTGCGAGCAGCTCGTCCACGACCAGCTGCTCGGCAAGGGGTTCGATGCGTTCCTGCCGCGTGTCGGCGTCTGGTCCCGCCGCGCGGGGGAGCGGCGGCTGGTGTCGGTACCCCTCTTCCCCGGGTACCTGTTCCTGCGTCACGCCGAGATGACCAAGGCGAGTTACCTCGATCTGTGCAAGGCACGGGGCCTCGTGCGCGTGCTCGGGGAGCGCTGGGATCGGCTCGAGGTGGTGCCCGACGCGGAGGTCGATGGCATCCGGCGAGCCCTCGAGGCCCGGCTTCCGGTGATGCCCTACCCCTACCTGCACGACGGCGAGCGCGTCCGGATCGTCGGCGGTCCACTGGTCGACGTCGAGGGGATCCTCGTCCGCGCCAAGCCCAACAAGGGGCTGATCGTGCTCCGGGTGGCGCTCCTGCAGCGCAGCGTTGCCGTCGAGGTCGACTGCACGCTCGTGACCCCGGCATGAGCGGCGTCGGCGTCCGGCCGGTCACGAACGCGCTCAGCATCGACGTCGAGGAGTACTATCACGCGACCGTCTTCGAGGAGGCCGTCGGGGGCGCGACGGCCGGCCTCGAGAGCCGCGTCGAGTTCAGCACGGAACGTGTCCTCGCGCTGCTGGGCGACGCCGGCGTCAAGGCTACCTTCTTCATCCTCGGCGAGGTCGCCGAGGCTCATCCCGACCTCGTCCGGAGGATCGCGGCGGGTGGCCATGAGATCGCCTGCCACGACTTCCACCACACGATGGTCTTCGCGCGAACGCCGGAGGCCTTTCGGAAGGACATCCGTCGCGCGAAGGCGGTGCTCGAAGACCTCGGTGGTCAGCCCGTCGCAGGATATCGGGCGCCGAGCTTCTCCATCGGGCCGGCGGAGCGCTGGGCCTACGAGATCCTCGTCGAGGAAGGCTTCCAGTACGACTCCAGCGTCTACCCGATCGTGCACGATCGCTACGGCGACCGGGTGGCCCCCCGGTTTCCGTACGAGATCTGGCGGAGTGGACATCGGGGGCTGATCGAGTTCCCGATCGGCACCCTGCGCTGGTTCGGGGTCAACCTTCCCATCGGCGGTGGCGGATACTTCCGCCTCCTACCGGGAGGCGTCATCAGTGCCGGCATCCGCCGGGTCAACACGCAGGAGCACGGACCCGCGATGTTCTACTTCCATCCGTGGGAACTGGATCCCGGGCATCCGCGGCCGGCCATGGCCTGGCACCGGCGCTTTCGTCTCTACGTGGGCCAGCGCGGCCACGAGGCCAAGCTGACCCGCCTGCTCGCGAGCGTGCCTTTTGGAACCGCGCGGGAGATCCTCCGCCGCTCGGGGATGCTCGCCCCCGAGGATCTGGCCTCGCGGAGGGTGGGCGCCGGACCCGGACCCCTCGAGCCTCACCGGAACGGGGCGACGTCGTGAGGGTCGTCAACATCGTGGGCGCCCGGCCCAACTTCATGAAGATGGCGCCGCTGATGCGCGAGATGCGTCGTCACTCGACCATCGCGGCGACGCTGGTGCATACCGGCCAGCACTACGACGACGCCATGGCCGGCCAGTTCTTCCGCGACCTGGACCTTCCCCAGCCCGATATCTCGCTCGAGGTCGGCTCCGGCTCACACGCGCACCAGACCGCCGAGGTGATGAAGCGACTCGAGCCGGTCCTCACCGAGATCCGGCCCCATGTCGTGGTGGTCGTGGGCGACGTGAACTCGACGCTGGCGGGGACGATCACGGCCGTGAAGCTCGGCATTCCCGTGGCGCATGTCGAGGCCGGGCTGCGGAGCTTCGACCGCTCGATGCCCGAGGAGATCAACCGGCTGCTCACCGATGCCATCTCCGAGTTCCTCTTCGTGACCGAGGAGAGCGGGCGCGAGAACCTCCTGCGCGAGGGCGTCGACAGCCGGAAGATCCACATGGTCGGCAACGTCATGATCGACTCACTCGAGCAGTGTCGACCGCTCTGGGAGCGGTCGGACGCCGCGGCCCGGCTGGGGCTCCAGCGGGGCGGCTACGGGGTCGTGACGCTGCACCGGCCGTCGAACGTCGACGACCCTGCGATGCTACGGGGACTCGTCAAGGCCCTGGCGGAGGTCGGGCGCCGTCTCCCGCTCGTGTTCCCCGTCCATCCCAGGACGCGGGCGCGCCTGGAGGCGATGGAGGCCGACGCGGAGTCACTGGTGAGGGGGGGCGCCCACTTCATCGCCCCGCTCGGATACCTGGACTTCGTCGGCCTCGTGGCCGGCGCGCGGCTGGTCCTGACCGACTCGGGGGGCCTCCAGGAGGAAACGACGTCGCTGGGGGTGCCGTGCCTGACACTCCGTGAGCAGACGGAGCGCCCGATCACCGTGACACAGGGGACCAACCGGATCGTGGGCACGTCGCCCGAGCGGATCGTCACCGAGGCCGTTCGCGTGCTGACCGAGCCGTCGTCGTCGATGTCGCGGCCGCCGCTCTGGGACGGCCGTGCCGCCGAGCGGATCGTCGCGGTCCTGCGGGACGCGTGGCCGGTGGGCGTAGCGACGGCACGGCTGGACTGAGGCGAATGCTGGCCGAGCTGTGCCGATTCCAGCCCGGCGACGACCGCGCCTGGGACCAGTACGTCGCCGCCTGCCCGAGCGCCGGCCTCTATCACCGGTCCGGCTGGGCGCGCGTCATCGAGCGCGTCTACGATCACGAGCCGCGCTACCTGTGGGTGCACGAGCACGGCGCCGTCCGTGGCGTCCTCCCGTTGGTGCTCTTTCGCGGGGCCCTCGGCGGACGGTCCCTCGTCTCGCTGCCGTTCCTGGACGAGGGTGGGCTGTGCGCGGACGACGATGCCGCCCGGACCGCCCTGTGGAGCCTCGCGCTCGATCTGGCGAAGCGCGAGCGCGCGGCCGTGGTGGAGCTGCGTCAGGGCGCACCCAGCGGCCTGCCGCTTGCGTCCCTCGGGTCGAAGGTCAGCGTCATGCTGGACCTTGCGCGGGATCCCCAGGTGATGTGGAAGCGTCTCGACGCCAAGGTGAGGAACCAGGTTCGCAAGGCCACCTCCAGTGGCCTCACGCCCGCTTGGTGCGGCGTGGAGGGCCTCGACGACTTCTACGCGGTGTTCGCGCGGAACATGCGCGACCTCGGGTCACCCGTGCACGCGCGCCGGTTCTTCGCGGCGATCCTGGAGGAGTTCGCGGGCGACGCGCGATTCCTGCTGGTGAGGGACGGCTCGCGCGTGGTCGCCGGCGGCGTGGTCATCGTCTTCCGCGACACGGTGCTGGTCCCGTGGGCGTCGTCGCTCCGCGAGTGGCGGAGCCGGTGCCCGAGCAATCTGCTCTACTGGGAAGTCATCCGGTCCGCGTGCGAGAAGGGCCTCAGTCAGCTCGACTTCGGCCGCTCGACTCCTGGAGGCGGGACGTACCGGTTCAAGATGCAGTGGGGTGGGCGTGAGCGGCGGCTGCCCTGGCAGGTCGACCCGAGCGACCGGGCGTCCGTGATCGATTCCGAGAACCCGCGGTATCGTCTGATGATCCAGGCGTGGCAGCGTCTGCCGGTCCCGCTCACCCGGGCCATCGGACCGACGGTGCGCAAGCGCCTGAGCAACTGATCGCTGCCAGGTGCTCGGACCCATCGACTTAGGTAGATTGCCATTGATTTCAGGACCTTATATGGGCCCGCAAGAGTTGCGCGGGCTGGTTCTCACAAGTCGTCGTTTTTCTTGACAGTGAGGTTCGGATCAACTTTTTGCGCGGGCTCAAAGGCATAGTCTCTGGCAGAATATCTAGTTGAATCATATAGTTACGAATCGGTCGGATGGGCATGGGCCTTGCGAAGCTGAGGGACGCCGATCGGGTGGGAGTCGGGCCGACGAGGCCTCGGTCCCAAACCGAAGGGGGCGAAGCCTGTCTTGAGGAGCCAACGTGACTGACATCCTCGGCATCTCGGCGTATTACCACGACAGCGCAGCCTGCCTCGTTCGGGAAGGGGAGATCATCGCCGCCGCTCAGGAGGAGCGCTTCACCCGCAAGAAGCACGACGCGGGATTCCCACGAGAAGCAGTCCGCTACTGCCTGCGCGAGGGCGGCATCGGCGTGAAGGACCTCCGCTACATCGCCTTCTACGACAAGCCGCTGCTCAAGTTCGAGCGGCTACTCGAGACCTACCTCGCCTTCGCCCCAAAGGGCATCGCCTCGTTCCTCAAGTCGATGCCGGTCTGGATGAACGAGAAGTTGTTCCAGAAGACCATGCTCCAGCGTGCCTTCCTAGGACTGGAGGACGGGCTTAGCAAGGGCGATCTGCCGCCGTTCCTCTTCGGGGAGCACCACGAGTCCCACGCTGCCTCGGCTTTCTATCCCTCGCCGTTCGACACCGCCGCCGTGCTGTGCATGGACGGGGTGGGTGAGTGGGCGACGACCTCGGCGTGGCTCGGGGAAGGACCGGAGCTGACCCCGCTGTGGGAGATCCCCTTCCCCCACTCCCTCGGGTTGCTCTATTCCGCGTTCACGTACTACACCGGCTTCAAAGTGAACTCCGGCGAGTACAAGGTCATGGGGCTCGCGCCCTACGGGCAGCCGAAGTACGTCAAGGCGATCTACGACAACCTGCTCGACCTGAAGCCCGACGGCACGTTCCGCATGAACATGGAGTACTTCAACTACTGCACGGGGCTCACGATGACGAGCCCCCGCTTCGACGCGCTGTTCGACGGTCCGCCCCGTCCGCCGGAGACGAAGCTCACCCAGCGCGACATGGACCTCGCGCGGTCCGTCCAGGAGGTCACCGAGGAGGTGATGCTCCGGCTCGCCCGGACCCTCTCGCGCGAGACCGGAAGCGAGAACCTCTGCCTGGCGGG
>Ga0114129_10006263_pt1 | contig 16872 bp, 10 predicted proteins | sample RhiMetdeltSRZDD1_FD_80071 | JGI IMG/M metagenome (GOLD analysis project Ga0114129, IMG submission 80071) | Populus rhizosphere microbial communities from Tennessee, USA - Rhizosphere MetaG P. deltoides SRZDD1 (version 2) (version 2) | ecosystem: Host-associated > Plants > Roots > Rhizosphere >... | reverse complement strand
TCCCTCCCAACCCCCAGTGCGCTGGTACGCCTCGGCGACGGCGGCCGCGGCGCGTGAAGCGGTCTGGCTGCGGTCGGCGTTCTGGGCCACGTACGCGCAGCACGAGCTCGGTCGGGCTGAAGGGCTTGGTCACGTAGTCATCCGCGCCTAATTGAAGGCCCTGGATCCGGTCGTCGACGGTGTCGCGGGCCGTGAGGACCACCACGGGGACGGTGCGGCCGTCAGCGCGGGCCGCACGTAAGACCTCTAGTCCGTCTACATCGGGTAAGCCCAGATCCAGTACGGTCAGATCGATTCCGGCGGATTCCAAGAACCAGATCGCTTCCGCGCCCGACCCGGTGCTCTGCACGAGCAGGTTCGCGCGCTCCAGATACCGGCGCAGCAGCTCGCGGATCTCCCGATCGTCCTCGACGATCAATACTGTCGCGGGCATACCCACACCCTCGCCACTCGCCCGGAGCATTGCCAGGGCCGCAAGCCCTGAAGGGGGCGGCGAAGGTCAACGGACGGGGTCAGACGGGTTCTCGGCACGGCCGAACGCCCGAGACGCCCAACTCGCAAACGTGGAATAAACTGGATATCTCACCCGTATGGGATCGCACCCCGCCATCGCGCCAGGCGTGGCAAAGCGTGCACGCCGCCAGGACCTTCGGCACTGGGCGCGAACCGCGCCGCCGTCGCACCTTTGACGCAAGAGGGGATCACACAGGAAGGTGAGCAGCTGTGTCGGACGCTGTGAGCGGTTCGTCGGCCTCTTGGCGCCGCTGGAGACGGCGGCTGCGGGCGGACCGCGACAGCCTGCTGTTCGGCCTGGCGACGCTGCTCCTGGTGGCTGGTGTCGGGGCGGCGATCCTCGACGCGGCGTCGCTCGCGGCGGGACTGTGGATCGCGGCAACCCTCATCGGCTTGGCTTACTCCACGGTGACGATTGTGGTGGCGCTGCGCCGCCGGCAGCCCTCGGTCGACGTGATCGCCTGGCTCGCGCTCGCCGGCGCCCTGCTGGTTGGCGAGCCGGCCGCGGGTGCCGTCATCGCGGTCATGCTGTTCACCGGAGGCGTACTGGAAGCACGAGCGTCGGCGCGTGCCCGTCGCGAGCTGAGCATGCTCGCCGCCCGAGCCCCCCGGATCGCCCGTCGCAAGGGCCCTGACGGCCTCCTGGAGATACCGGTCGACCAGGTAGCGGTCGGCGATAGTCTCGTGGTGGGCGTGGGGGAGATCGTACCGGTCGACGGCCGCCTGACCGCCGCCGGCGTCTTCGACGAATCGGCGCTGTCTGGCGAAGCGAATCCGGTCGACCGTCAAGCGGGCGACGACGTGCGCAGCGGCGTCGTCAACGCGGGATCCGCCGTTACCATGATCGCAACACAGACGGCCGCCGAGTCTACCTACGCCGGGATCGTGCGCCTGGTCGAGCAGGCTCGGGCCGACAGCGCACCATTCGTGCGGCTGGCCGACCGGTTCGCTCTCGCCTTCGTGCCGGTGACCCTGATAGCCGCCGGACTGGCCTGGCTGATTACCGGCGATCCGGTTCGCGCTGTCGCGGTCCTCGTTGTCGCCACACCGTGTCCGCTGCTGCTGGCTGCGCCCATCGCCATCATGTCCGGGCTGTCGCGGGCGGCTCGGCATGGCGTCATCGTCAAAGGCGGCTCGGCTCTGGAACGGCTCGCCGGCGGACGGGTCCTGTTGTTCGACAAGACCGGCACCCTGACGCGCGGGCGGCCCGCCCTCGCCGGCGTCATCACCGCTGGCACCCAGCCGGCGGACGAGATCATTCGGCTGGCGGCCTGCGTCGACCAGGCGTCCGCTCATGTGCTCGCCGCGACCATCGTCACCGCCGCCCGCGACCGCGGCCTGCGCCTGTCCACAGCATCCGGAGTGCGGGAACGACCCGGCTACGGGGTCGAGGGAACCGTCGACGGACACACGGTACGCCTGGGCAAGGCGGCTTGGATCGTCGACGGACCCGTCCCGGGCTGGGTACGCCGGGCCCGCCGCCGGGCTGCGCTTGACGGATCCCTGACCGTGTTCGTCGCCATCGACGGCCAGCCCGCCGGGGTTCTCCTGCTGACCGACCCGCTACGCCTCGACGCGCCGCGCATGATGCGCGCTCTGCGCCAGGCCGGCGTCCGCCGTACGGTCCTGGTCACCGGCGACCGCGCGGACATCGCCGAGACCATCGGCCGGATCGTGGGAGTCGACGCCGTTTACGCCGACCGTGACCCGGGCGAGAAGGTGGAAATCGTCCGGGCCGAGCAACAGGCTGCCCCGACGATTATGGTCGGGGACGGGATCAACGACGCCCCAGCGCTCGCCGCGGCCGGGGTGGGGGTGGCCTTGGCTGCCCGCGGGTCCACCGCTTCCGCCGAGGCGGCCGACGTGGTCCTCACCGCCGACCGCCTCGACGGACTCGCCGATGCGATCCTCATCGCCCGCCGCAGCCACCACATCGCGCGCCGAGCTGCGGCCGTCGGCATGCTCCTGTCCCTTGCCGCCATGGTTCCGGCCGCCGCTGGCCTGCTGTCACCAACCTCCGGCGCGATTTTGCAGGAGGCCATCGATGTCGCCGCGATGGCGATCGCGCTGACCGCGCTGCTACCCACCCGCACGTACAGTGTCACGCTGCCGCAAGCCGACCTGGCCACCGCCCGCGAGCTGTACGCCCAGCACGCCGCCATCCGCCCGCTGGTAGAGGAGGTCCGTACGGTCGCCGACGACCTGGCAGCGGCGCAGCCCGACCTCGAACTGGCGCGACGATTGGTGAACCGGCTCGAATCCGACCTGCTGCCCCATGAGCGGGCCGAGGAGCGGCACCTGCTGCCCATTCTCGACCGCGCGTTGGGACCCGACCCCACCGGCGCCCTCAGCCGCACCCACGCCGAAATCGAGCACCAGGTACGCCGCCTGCGCCGCGCCTGCGACGACCTCGGTGAAGATCCCGATCCGGACGAGATCACCGAATTGCGCGCCACCCTCTACGGTCTGTACGCCGTCTTGCGTCTGCACAACGCGCAAGAGGAGGAGAACGCGTTCAGCCTCATGCCGGCCGAAGCCCAGTAGCGAGGTAGATCAGCGCACCGCCAACAGTGGTAGGGATGAGCCGCGCGCTGTCTTTGGCCTGGCCGGATCAGGTCCTCGGGCCGTGGGCGCGGTGCCCGGACATTCATAGTCTGGAATCGAGGGAGGACGCGGTCGGAGCGCGCCGGCCTTCCCGCGCCGGCCTTCCCGCGCCTCCCCGTTCGGAGGAGGCCATGAAAGCCTTGATCACCCGCCGGCACCTGCTCGAACTGGCCGGTGGGTTCCTCGCGGTCGCGCTCATCGTCGCTGGAGTCTGGTTCGTCGTCCAGCGCTCCGGCCAGGAGGCCACGCGTCCATCACCGTCCGGGCCGTCGCCAATCGATGTGTCGCCGACGCCGGCCGCACCGGCCACGATGACGGTCACCGTGTACTTCCACAAAGGACCCGGCGCCGATCCAGCCAAGCTGGCCGCGGTAGGGCGCAGCGTCCCGCAGAGTCCGATGGTGGCCACGGCGGCGCTGACCCAGCTGCTGGCCGGGCCGACCAGCGCCGAGCGCGACGCCGGTTACTGGTCGGTGTTCTCCAGCCAGACCGCCGACATGCTGCGCAGTGTGCGGATCGGCAACGGCGTCGGGCATGCCGACTTCCGTGACTTCAGCGGGATCATCCCCAACTCAAGCACCGGTGCCGCGGTTCTGCTGTCCGAATTGGACAAGACCTTCAAACAGTTCTCCACGGTGAAGACCACCGTGTACTCGTTCAATGGAGCGGTGGCGCCGTTCTATGAGTGGCTGCAGATGTCCGCACCAGTCGGGACACGGCCAAGCCTGATCCAGGCTCGGGCGGTGGCCCGTGACTTCCTGGTGCGGGTCGTGGGCATGGACAAGCCGAGCTACGTCGCGTCCCGCTTCGTCAGCGACGCGCTCGCCTCGGTGGACTTCCGGCCCACGATCGCCGGCCGGGTCAGCGGCCCGATCACCAGCGTGTTGCTCAGTTACGGCGTAACGGGATTCACGCCGAGAGGCGCGACGACCGACACGATCGTCGTGGACACCCCGCCGCCGGCCATCGACCCGAGCGACACCCCGGTGAGCACACCGCTGGCAATCTCGGGCCGGGCGCAGGCCTGGGAGGGCCACGTCACCCTGCGGATCATTCAAGACAACGGCCTGGCGGTACGGAAGCTGGGTGCAGGCTACGGGACCGGCGGGGGCGACGAGATGAGACCGTTCAGCACTCGCGTACCGTTCTCCGCTCCTACCACCAGCACTGGCTGGCTGGTTGCGACCGAGCTGTCCGGCCACAACGGTGAGGTGACCAAGGCGACCGCGGTCGCGCTGATCTTCGCCGGAGCGCCGGTGCGGCCCAGCGTGACGAACATCGGCTACACACCCGTCCCGGTTCTGCCGGAGTTCCGCACAGACGACCCGATGGCGGGCGTTCCAGTCGACGGCTGGGCCTTGCCGACCCGCTCGGGCACGATCACCTTCACCATGCGGGCAACCCCCAGCGCCACCCGGGTGCAGCTGTTGCTGACTCCGCTGGGTGCAAGCACCACGCCGACGCCCACGCTGCTGGGCACCGCGCACAAGGTCGGTACGACTTTCACCTACGACTGGCAATACGCCAATGAGCCGTTCCTGGCCCAGATCGCGGTGGTCGCGACCGGGCCTGGTGGCCGCAGCGAGCGCGTGGCGTTCAACGTGTTCCACCCGTAAAACGATCGGGCATCGGGCTCAGCCGGCGACTGCGGCTGAGCCCGAACGGGCGGGTGGCGAGCGCGGTGCTCAGGGCGACGATGTCGTCCTCACTGCGCTACCTGCCGCTTTCCGGGTGTCCTTGCGCTCGCGAAGCTACCGCGGGATCCGGGAGGCCACCCGCATCCCGCGGCGGATGGAGCTGACCACAGTAGACTCGGTCGCGCTGATCAGCTGGCCTTCCCGCATCGCGAGCAGCGCCTGGTAGTAGGCGAGGGTCGATTCGGCGCCCTGATTCCGGCTGGCTCCGGTGCGGGACAGGCCGTCCCGGCAGCCGCCCGTCGTGGGATCGTATAGGGCGAGGCCGGCCCGGTTGAGTCCGTGGAACCACAGGAAGGCCCGGTTAGCGAGCGCGGCGTAGCGCTGCTCGCCGGTGACGCGGTGGGCCTGGGTGAGCGCCTCGACCACGGCCGCCGCGTCCAGAGGCTGTTCCGGCCCCTCGTCGCCCGGCGCAGCGTCGCGGTGGCGCCAGCGGTTGCCGACGAGTGTCAGCACCGGTTCGTGGCCGGCCATACCCACCTGGCCGAGCAGCCAATCCAACGTGGACAGACCCTGCTCGGTCAGGGCCCGGTTGCGCAGGCACGCGCCGGCGGCGATCAACGCCTGCGGAAGCCTCGCGTTGTCGTACGTCAGAACGGGCTCGAACCAATGCCAATCGTCGTCGCGGACCATCGCGGAAAGGCGGTCCGCGGTGTGCTGCAGCATCGCGTGGGCGCTCGGGTCGCCCTCCGCCAGCCGCGACAGCCCCAAAGCCGCGTACGCCAGCGAACGCGGCGACGACAGGTGCGGCACTAGGGCCACCACCGCGTCCGCGACGACCCGCGCCCGCGCTTCGTATCGCGGGTCGGCGGCGATCATCCCGAGGGCCCAACAGGTCCGGCCCACGTGGTCGCCCAGGTGCGGCTCATCCAGCCACTTTCCGTCGTACGCCATGAGGTTGTGCATCCCGGTATCGGTGGCGGCGGCCTCCATGAGGCGTAACGCGGCATCGACCCACCGGGCGGCCGTCGCAGCGTCGGTCCGCGCCGGTGGCGTACGCAGGCCGCTCAAACCGGACGCGACGATCGCCAGGCGCGCGGCGTCATCCACGCAGTAGCCGGAGTCGGGATCGGGGGCCGTGCCGCGGGCGAACTGAAGGATGCCGATCTCATCGGTGAGCGTTTCGAGATGGTTGCTCACCATACCGGGCAGCGCTGGCGCGGGTGGTGCGAGCACGGCTTCGGAGAACACGTCGGCGAACCGGGCCGCGACCGACGGCCACAGCAGATCGCGGCCGTACTCGTAGGCGTTGTCGCGCAACGCAGCCAGCCCGCGTTCATCCGCGAGCAGGTCAGCGATGGCGTCCCCGAAGGCGTCGGGATCGTCGAACGGAGCCAGGACACCGTTGGGTGGTGCGCCAACGGGCGTGAGCACAGCCACGGCGTACCGGTAGGGGGTCGACACCGCCGGAACTCCAGCAGCGAGGGCGAACGTCAGCGCCCCGGAGCAGATCTGCTCGGGTGAGCGGTAGGGCGTCAGGAACAGATCCGTACGCCCTAGCAGCGCGGCCAGTTCCGCCTCGGTGAGAAACGCCGGGAGGAACAGCACGCGATCGGCGACCCCGAGGCGCTCAGCCAGCTCCTCCAGCGAGTGCCGGTAGTTGTCGGCGTCGCGCCGCGCCACGTGCGGGTGGGTCGCCCCGGCGATGATGTAGCGGACGTCGTCGTGCCGGGCGAGCACAGCCGGCAGCGCGGCGATCGCGGTCTCCAGACCTTTGCCGGGTCCGATGAGACCGAACGTGGCCAGTACGCGTCCGCACCGGGCGTCCTTGAGCAGCCGGGTCACGGCCGGCCGTGGCGGCGGCAGGAACACCGGCCCGCGCAGCATGGCCGGGGCACCATGCGGCACGACGGCGAACCGGTCGGCCGTCACCAGGTGGGTGGCCTGCGCGATCTCGCGCGCCGACGCGGTGAAGCCGGTCACCCGGGCCGCGCCCGAGCAAAGCTCGGCTAGCGTTGCGAGCTGGCCTTTCGACGGGGTCGCGAGCACCGTGTGCAAGGTCGCCACATAAGGCACGCGCAGCCGCTGCAACTCGGCCGCAAAGTCGAGTATGTAGCAGCCGTCCGGGCCGCCGAAGATCCCGTACTCGTGCTGGATCACCACCAGGTCGACGTCCGCGAGCGAGAGCGTACGCGCGGCGCGGCGGTAGTCGTCGGCGTGGTCGCGGCGAATCACTTCGCGTACCTCGGAGCCGTAAGAGGTTCCGTCGGCGTCGACCGCGCAGACGTCCACCTGCCAGTGCGGCCGTACCTCGACCAGGGCGCTGCGCAGGTCGCGCGTGAACTGGGCCAGTCCGCAGCGTTGCGGGGGATAGGTCGAAGCGATCGCGATCTTCATGATGCGCTCCCGTCCGATCTGCGGTGCCGTGACGCAAGGATCGCGGCCGGCCCCGAACGTCGGGCAGAGGCGTGTGGCCCGGCGGCCGGGCCGAAAGTACCGTGGGCGGCTGCTCGATGCGCCGGCAACGCAACGGTGGCAGGTCTGCGCGGGCCGGACCGCAGCTGCTGCGGGCGGCGCGGCCGCCGATCGGCGGGTCGAAGGTCATCCCGGTCAGGCCCGCCGGCTCTGTCCCCGTAGTGCGCGACGGCGTCCCCTGAAGGTGTGACGGCCGCCTGGGCAGCTTCGGTGGCTTCACGAAAGGGGCTGGTAATGACTGTGAGCGCCGAAACCACCACGACCGCCCGTACCGACGGCGAGGTGGCGGCGCCGATCGCGCCTCAGCCGGCCACGCCGCGATATGAACCTGGGCTCACCAGCCTTGAGGCGGCCCGCAGGCTGGCCGAACACGGCCCGAATCGGTTGCCGGAGGCCCGCCGTACACCACCGTGGAGCCAGCTCCTGCGACAGTTCACCCATTTCTTCGCGCTGCTCCTCTGGGTGGCTGTCCTACTGTCATTCCTCGCCGGCATGCCGCAGCTGTCGATCGCGGTCACGCTGGTGATCCTCATCAACGGCGTGTTCGCGTTCGCACAGCAATACCGCGCCGACCGGGCCGCCGACCGGCTGCGAGATCTGCTGCCGGCGGCCGTCGCGGTACGCCGGGACGATCAGCGCCGGGCCGTACCCGCTGCCGACCTCGTCCCCGGCGATCTCGTCCTGCTGGAAGCCGGCGATCAGATCAGCGCCGATGTGCGCGTACGCACCGGTCAGGGACTCGCGGTCGACGAGTCGGTACTGACCGGCGAAAGCGTGCCCCGCCGCATCGATCCGGACGATCCACAGTCGTGGGCGTTGTACGCCGGAACTTTCGTCGTGGAAGGAGCCGGCGAGGCCGAGGTCGTGGCGACCGGTGTGGCGACCCGCCTCGCGGCGATCGCAGCGCTGACCCGGCGTACCCACCGCCCGCCGAGCCCGCTGGCCCGGCGCCTCAACAAGGTGGTCGGCGTGGTGGCCATCTCCGCGGTCGTCTGCGGTGCCGTGTTCTTCGCCGTCTCTTTGCTGCTGGGCATGAGTCCGGTCGCGGGCTTTCTGCTGGCGCTCGGCGTGACCGTGGCGCTGGTGCCGGAAGGGCTGTTGCCGACCGTCACGCTCGCGCTGGCTTGGGGTGCGCGGCGAATGGCCGAACGCAATGCGCTGGTCAAGCGGCTGGATTCGGTGGAGACGCTGGGTTCGGTGACGTTCATCTGCACTGACAAGACCGGAACGCTAACCCGCAACGAGATGTCCGTCGTCGAGGTGTGGACACCGGTGGGCCAGGCTCAGGTCGCTGGGGTGGGCTACGAGCCAAGCGGGGAGATCTGCGCCGATCCGGTGGTGAGCGCGGCGGTACAGCGGCTGGCGTACGCCGCCGCTCGTGCGTCTACCGGCCACCTGCGCACCGCCGGCGACCGGCGGATTCCCGTCGGCGACCCGACGGAGGTGGCGTTGTATGTCCTTGCTTGCCGCGCCGGGATCGACCTGTCGGGACGGCGGCTCAACGAACCCACCATCCAGCGCTACCCGTTCGACCACCGGCGGCTGCTCGCCTCCGCGGCCGCCGGTGCGCGGCTGTATGTCAAAGGCGCCCCGGAGGCTGTCCTGGCTCGCTGTTCGACCGGCCAGCCAGCCGAGCCCGCTGCCGCGGCTGCCGCTGATATGAACCGGCGTGGCCTGCGTACGCTCGCCGTGGCCAGCCGCGATCTACCCGGGCCGGTGTCACGCCCGGAAGAGGTGGAGCACGACCTTACTGTGCTCGGCATTGTGGGCCTGCTCGACCCGCCGCGGACCGATGTCGGGGAAGCGTTGTCGGCCTGCCATGCGGCTGGCATCCGGATCGCAATGATCACCGGCGACCATCCCGGCACCGCGCGAGCCGTCGCCGCTCAGGTCGGCCTGCTAGGACCGGATCAGCTGGTGCTCACCGGCGATCAACTGCCCGCCGACGATCTCCAATTGGGACAGCTGCTGGACCGTGACGGGATAGTGGTGGCCCGCGTGCGCCCCGAGGACAAGTTGCGTATCACGCAAGCATTGCAGGCCCGCGGGCACGTCGTGGCCATGACGGGCGACGGGGTCAACGACGCACCGGCGTTGCGAGTGGCCGACATCGGCATCGCGATGGGCGCGACCGGAACCGACGTGGCGCGCGAGGCCGCCGACCTGGTTCTGCTGGACGACAACTTCAGCACGATCGTGGCCGCCGTCGAGCTGGGCCGGGCGACGTTCGCCAACATTCGCCGCTTCCTCACCTACCACCTCACCGACAACGTCGCCGAGCTGGCCCCGTTCGTCGTGTGGGCGCTGACCGGTGGCGCCTTTCCCCTCGCAATCGGCGTACTGCAAGTGCTGGCCCTAGACATCGGCACGGATCTGCTGCCGGCGCTGGCGCTGGGCGCTGAGCCACCGGGCCGTCAGGCCCTCAGCCGAGGAGCCAGCCGCGGCCGGCTGCTGGACCGCCGGGTGCTCCTGCGAGCGTTCGGCGTCCTCGGCCCGGCGGAAGTCGTGGCTTCGATGGCCGCGTTCACCGGCGTGTTGCTCGCCGGTGGATGGCGGTGGGGGCAGACTCCGCCGGCTGCGCTTCAGGCCGCCGCTTCCGGTGCGGCGTTCGCGGCCATCGTCTTGGGTCAGCTGGGCAACGCCCTGGCCTGCCGCAGCGAGACCCGGCCGCCCTGGCGGCTAAGCCGTGGATCCAATCCGCTGCTGTGGGCCGCGATCGGCATCGAACTGGCCATGCTGCTCGTCTTCCTCGGCGTGCCGGCGGTAGCAGCACTGCTCGGCGGGGCCTGGCCGCCTACGCTCGGGTGGGTACTCGCAGCGATCGCCGTTCCGGCGGTCCTTGCTGTCGACACCATCATGAAGCGGCTGATGGCCGGCCGCCGATTGCGGCGATCCCGGTAGCGGCGCGAACCGTAGAGGTCGTACGAGGTCGTGGCGCTGTGCTCACGCCGTGGATGACGGTTGGCGGTGCGGGGCGGGACCTTGGACCTTCATGACCGGCTGCGGTTTGAGGTGTACTGGAATTGACCTACGGAACGAACGGGAGAGCGTGGTCGGCGACGAGCACGCTGAGAGGCCGAGTGGGCGACTGGCCTAAGGCGATCCCCACCTACCTGATCCGGGCAATGCCGGCGCAGGGAGTTCGCTCCGTAGGCCATTTCATGCGGTGGCAAGCCTTAAGGGGCCGATGGGCGCTGCACGGCGATCGGGGAGAACTATGAATCAGCGGCTTCAAGCGGCCGGCGGCACGCTGTTGCTGCTGGCAGGCACCGCGATCCTCATGGCGGTCATCACGGCCGAGGCGCTCTACCCGGCGGAGTACCGGACGGACCGCAACACGATCAGCGATCTCGGTGGAAGCCGGCCACCGGAGAGCCTGGTCCTGCAGCCTTCGGCGGCGATCTTCGACGTAACCATGGTGGTGACCGGTTTGATGATCATTGCTGCGGCCATTTTGATCGGGCGCGGTACGCCGCACCGGGCGGTAGCGGTCACAACCGGGTTGCTCGGCGCCGGCTGTCTCGGCGTAGGGATCTTCAACGGAACCACAACGCCCCATCCGCTGCTCGCGCTGCTGGCGTTCGTCTCAGGCGGGCTCGCAGCCGTATTGAGCGCCCGTGGTGTCAGCGGGCCGCTGCGCATCGTCCTCGCCGCGTTCGGCGTCGTAGCCCTTGTCTCGTTGGCGGCTGGCCTGTTCCTGCTTGAGTGGACGCCGGTGTCCGCGCTCGGCGAGGGTGGAACCGAACGCTGGATCGTCTATCCGGTCGTGCTGTGGATGGTCGCGTTCGGGGCGTACCTGACCAAGCCCGGTACGGAATCGGCGCGCAGGTAGACCGGATCCGCGGTCCGTGGCGTGGTCTCGCGAGGAGCGTCTGGGATCCGACGGTGGAGCCGAGCAGGCCGCCGTCGCCGATCCTGTGCCGCGCTTCGAGGTGGCGTACTGGGCCGGTGGCGGACGATCACGGTCGGTCGCCCGCCCGCCTGACCATGATCAGCGCCGCCGGTACGAGCCAGATCACGAAGAACGGGTATAGCGCGAAGCTGAGCGGGCTGTCAGCGGCCAGCGGACCGCCGGACATGACGGAGGTCGACCACAGCAGGGCTTGTGCTGCGGCCGCCAATACCGCGATCCAGCCTAGCCACACCGGGAATGCGCGATACCGCAACGACACCGCGGCGACAGCGAGGAGCATGACCGCAAGGGGAAGATTGGCGATGGCAAACATTGCGCTCATCGTGTTGAGCAAGGCGGTTTGCGCTTCACCGTGCTGATCGCGAGCCACTCCGATCTGAAACGCTTGGGCGGCGATGTTGAGCGCAGCCCATGCGACGCCCGCGCCGAACGCCACCGTCGACAGGCGGCCGGTGCCGCCCTCGAAGCGCATCAGATAGGTCCGCAGACTGCCGGCGAACCACAGGCTTGCTGCGGCGCCCACAAGGAACAGCATGCTCTGGATCAGTAGCGCGGTCCGATTCGCGGCGAAATCAGCAGCTGTCTGCGGCGCTCGTTCGAATGCCACCGCAGCGGCCCCGGCCACGACCATCGCCAAGCCGCTCGCCGCGCTCCAGCGTTCCCACGTCATCTCGGTCATAACGGCGGCCTCCGAACAATACCTATCAGGCGAAGACCGGTGAGGACGGCGACGGCCGCCGCCATCAACAGGCCGGCGAATAGCCCGACGAGAACGATCAGTGCGGTCGGCTGGCCGGGGCACCACAGCGGTGTTGCCACGGCGAAGAACGCCGCGAGCCCGGCCAGCCACGCGCCCGCCGTGATTCCCGATCCACCGTGCCGCACGGGGAACAGGGCCATGGTGTCAGCACTTCGTACCGGCGTAGTGGTTGTCGATCAGGTCGCGCAGGGCCTTGTCGGTGATGCGCGGAACCGGCGTGACAGCCCGGCGGACCATCGTGGACACCCACATCGCGAGCACGATGGAAGCCAAGATGGCCACCATGCTGTACGCTCCGGCGATCAAACCGGCCAGGCCGGACACGATGGCCGCGGTTCCCAGGAACGCCATCCACCGCACGTATCCGACCGGAAGCGAAGCCATCTCGGTCGTGGCGCCGGCGGCGCACGCGCCGACCCCGAGCACCAGTACAGCACCGATCATCGCGCGGCCGCTGCCCAGTCCGGGCAGGTCGACGCCGGCCAGATGCGCCGTCTCAAGTGCGACCGCGGCACCTACCAGGGCCGTCGCCACAGCGTCATGCCATGTGAACCTCATGATTTCTCACCCTTTCGCGCCCGCCGTCCGGGCCTTGCACTCGGCGTCGATCTGGGCTTGCAGGACTTGTCCGTCGGTTCCGGAGAGCTGAGGCGCAGCGGACGGGCCGGCGGGGTCTACGCCTGTGACATGCGCCGTCCAGATGCTGGTCGCCGTTGCCGTGAAAGCAGTGGCGACTAGATCACGTGATGTGAGCCTCATCGGACGCACCTACCCTTACACCGTCACCTTCTCGCCCGCGACCGCCGGACACAGCGGCCATCGGTCGTGCCTGCGAAGGCATTCCGCCCTGTTGTCATGTCCCGATCGCACTGGGTTCGATCCGAATCCGGGATGCGGACTTCGCTGAAGCGCAGTCTTGTCAGGGTAAGGCCGTCATGCGATCGAACCGTTTGCTGACTTGGGCTTCTGGTCCCCTGTGCTCGACGGCCATCAGCGTCCGATCGGTATGCTCTCCGCCGCGGATCTCGGCCCGGATCGTTGCCGGTGACCAGGACCCCGGGCAGACGAAGGTGGCCCGACCGGGCCACCTCGGCTGTTGAGGGGGATTACTTCGCGACCGCCGGGATCGGCGTGATCGCGTGGTTCACCTGCGGTACCGGCAGCACTACCACCGGGCAAGTAGCCCGGCGTACGCACTCCTCGCTGACCGAGCCGAGGACGGCGTGGTGCAGGCGGCTGTGGCCATGGCTGCCGAGCACCAGGACGTCGGCGGTCGCGGCGGCGTGGGTCAGGGCCCGGCCGGGGGTCTCCTCGATCAGCTCACCGGCGATGACGATGTCGGTGAACTCTGCGGACACCTTCGTGACCGTCTGGTCGAGGATCTGCTGAGCCCGGACGCGTTCGTCGGCTGGGCTGGTCGCGGCGACGAAGAACGTTCCGCTGCCGTCCCAGTGCCACGCGGTGATCGCCTGGACGGTGCCGCCGCGGGCACGCGCCTCGGAGGCGGCCCACCGCAGGGCGCGTTCGCTGGCGTCCGAGCCGTCGATGCCAACGACGATCTGGTATGTCATCGCAAGCCTCCTTCTTGCTCGCGGTCCGCCGGGCGATCCGGCGTCCACCGACAGCGTCCGTCGACGCCGAGCCGGCCGTCAGGGTCACAGGTCCCGTCGAGCGCGGTCTGCGGTCCTGCGCTGCCTCGGCCTCACCGCGGTCGGGCCGAGAGTCCGTGTGCCGTCGGGACGTTCGCCTCATCTGCCGGCCCGATCGGTGCGGTCGTATGGAGGTGTCCGCGAAAGCCTGGCAGGCCCAGCACCGGCCAGGAGGCCTGCGAGAAAAGGCGCCGGCGCCCAGTCTCCCCCCGGGCGCCGGCGCTTAACGTGCACGCTCAGCCGGACGGCCGCAGCTGCCGAAGGTACGCCACGGGTTCCGGCCCGACGCGGGCCAGCCGCAGCTTGGCGTCGACGGCCACGACACCGTCCGGTCCGCAGATCACGGGGTTGAGATCCAGCTCCGCCACCTCGGGCAGGTCCTCGGCGAGCCGCCCGAGCCGCAGGACCAGATCCTCCACCGCATCGGTGTTCACAGCGGGCCGGCCGCGATATCCGGTCAGGAGGCGGGCGGCCTTGAGCGAGCGCCACATCCGCGCGCCGTCGAGGTCCGTCATCGGCGTCAGCCGGAACGTCCGGTCGGCGAGCAGATCCGTTTGTACGCCGCCGAGGCCGAGCATCACCAGCGAACCGAACAGCGGGTCGTGGACGATGCCGGCGACCAGTTCGACGACTCCGGAGGCCATTGGCTGGACCACCACCCGTGGCGCCGGGGTGTCCAACGCGACCGCGATGGCGGCGTACGCCCGCCGGACGGCGTCCTCGTCGGCGAGTCCGAGATGGACGGCGCCGACATCGCTCTTGTGGACGAGCTCGGGAACGTCCGCCTTGACGGCCACCGGATAACCGAGGCGGCCGGCGGCGGCAACCACGGCCTCCGCGTCGGCGGCGTCCTCCTGAGGCGTTACAGCTACGCCGTAGGCGCGCAGAATGCGCTCGATCCGGCCAGCGGATTGCCATCCGGTGCTTCCGTCCGGTTCCGCAGCCAGCGCTGCACTCACTTCGGCTCGGGCGGCAATTGTGTCCACATCGGACAAGATTGGCCGGCGCCCCTCGGGATCGCGGCGCCAGGCGGCGTAGCGGACAGCGTGGCCGAGTGCCCGGATCGCGCGTTCGGGAAGATCGTAGGCGGGCGCCGTGCCGATGCGGGAGACGTCGAAGCGGCCGACCACGACGCCGGCGGCCGGGATCGCGTGGTGGGTGTGGAGCGCGGAGACGACCTGCTCCATGATCGCCGGTACGTCGTTTGCACGGGTGGCCGCGACCACCGGGACCACGGCGTCGAACTCGCCGGATTCCAGCATGAGCGTCAACGCCTTGCGGTAGGCCACCGGCGTCGCACCGGCACCGAGGTCGAGAGGGTTTTCGACGGCGACGCCCGCCGGCAGCGCTTGGCAGAGCCGGTCGCGAAGGGCGTCGCTGATCGCCGGCACCTCCAAGCCGATGTCCACGGCGCTGGCAGTGTCGGCAGCCAGCACGTTGACTCCGCCGGCGTTGCCGATGACGGCGACTCGAGCCCCGGCGGGCAGTGGCTGGTCGATCAGCAGCCGGGCCGCGTCGACGAGTTCACCGAGTGAGTCCGTCCGGATCACGCCCGCCTGCCGGAGCAGGCTGTCCACGGCGACGTCGGGGGCGGCCGCGGCGGCGGTGTGGGACGCGCCCGCGCGTTGCCCCGCCTGCGAACGACCGCTCTTGACGACCAGGACGGGCTTGCGCCGCCCCAGGGCGCGCACGAGCCGGGCGAACCGGCGCGGATTGCCGAACGATTCCAGGTACAGCGCGACGGCCTTCGTGGTCGGGTCGTCGTACCAGTACGCCAGCAGATCGTTGCCGCTGATGTCGGCCTTATTGCCCAGGGATACGAACGACGACACGCCCGATCCGGAGCGGGCTAGATGGTCGAGAACGGCCACGCCGACCGCGCCGGACTGCGATGCGAACGCCAGACCTCCGGGAGCAGTGGGCGCCGCGGCGAAGGTCGCGTTGAGCCGGATGGCCGGATCGGTGTTGAGGATCCCCAGGCAATTCGGCCCGAGCAGGCGGATGCTGTGCTGCCGGGCGATCGCAACGACCTCAGCCTGCAACGCGCGCCCGCCCTCGCCCGCTTCACCGAAGCCGGAGCTGAGGATCACCGCGGCTCGCACGCCCACCGCTCCAGCCTCACGGAGTACGCCGGGAACGGCGGGCGCGGGCACCGCGACGACGATCAGTTCCGGCGGTCCGGGAAGGTCGAGCAGCGACGGCACGGCTGGCATCCCCGCTACCGACTCCGCGTGCGGGTTGACGGCGTACAGGATGCCTGTGAAGCCTCCGTCGGCCAGGGCGCGCAGCGTCTCGTGACCGACGCCGCCGCGATGGCGTCCGGCGCCGACGACCGCAACCGACCGAGGGGCGAACAGCGGCCGTAGCGACAAGCGTTCGGCGATCCGTTCCCGTTCGTCGGCCGCGGTCTGGGCGGCGTCATCGGCGGCGGTCGCGAAGTCGACGTCGACGATGCGATCTCGTTCGTCGAAGCGCTGGTGAGCAGAGAAGCTTCGCGCCACGCGGAGCATGCGGGAGTTTTCCGGCAGAACCTGCCCGGTCAGTTCCTGGATGCCGGCCGCCCGCGCGTGCGCCGCGAGGTGCTCCAAGAGCAGCGTGCCGATACCGATTCCACGGCTGTTCTCGTCGACGTAAATCGCGAACTCCGCCGCCGCCGACGTCGGAGAACTGCGTTCGAACGATGCGAGCCCGGCGATGCGGCCAGACAGTTCGGCGACGAGCGCGAGGTGGGTGTCAGAAGGCATCTGCGTCTCCCGAGCGACTTCGCTGGAGATGAGCCAGGCGCCTGGTACCGCGAAGAAGCGCATGCGCAGCGCGTCCGGGGAGCCATTGTGGAACAGCGATTGGAGTTCTTCGGCGTCGGCCGCGGTGGCGCGGCGGATGCGTACGACCCGCCCGTCGGCGGTGAGAGAGTCGGCGGCCGCCGGAGAGATGGCGGCGGTGGTCGTCATTGTCGGTTCCCTTCGGACCAGGCGGGCACCCGGCGTGCCGCACGTGGCGTCTTCACCATCCGGCGAGGACGGCTGCCAAGATAGAGGACGGCGGCAGCCGGGAACGAGGACCAAAGTCCCGGGTCCGCAGGCGCCGCGAACGACCGTAGGCCCGGCCGCGCTGGTGCCCAACGGCCCGTACAGGACGGGACGGACAGCACTGCTGATACACCCGTGCCCGCTTCCACTATCAGAGGGACCGATCCACCTAATCCCTCCAGGAGCGGGAAATGAAGCGCAGGACTCTGGACATTTTGTTCAGCATCGGTGGGCTGGCGATCGCCGCCCTGCTCGTGGTCGCTGGTATCGTGCTGTCGGCCAACGCGAGCTTTGC
>Ga0114129_10006262_pt1 | contig 16873 bp, 18 predicted proteins | sample RhiMetdeltSRZDD1_FD_80071 | JGI IMG/M metagenome (GOLD analysis project Ga0114129, IMG submission 80071) | Populus rhizosphere microbial communities from Tennessee, USA - Rhizosphere MetaG P. deltoides SRZDD1 (version 2) (version 2) | ecosystem: Host-associated > Plants > Roots > Rhizosphere >... | reverse complement strand
CGGCCGGAGTATAGTCGACGCGGAGGACTTCCGATGCGCATGGCGGTGCGCCGAGCCGGCCGTGGGCCCGACGTCGTGTTGTTCCACGGCGGCATGGGATCGTGGAAGCACTGGATCCGCAACGTCGATGCGCTCGCCACGCGCTTCACGGTGCACGCGCTCGATCACCCGTCGTACGGCGATTCCGCGCCGGTGCCGCGCGAGACGACCGGCCCCGAATACCTCGACCTTGTGTACCGGTTGTTTCTGGAGGCGTTCCCGGGCGACGCGCCGCTTCGTTTCGCCGGATTCTCCTTCGGTGGCGCCATCGCCGCCAACCTCGCGCGCCGCCTCGGCGGGCGCGTTACGCACCTGTGTCTGATCTCGCCCGGAGGATTTCCGCGGCGGCGCTTCGGCGATCGGCCGACGCGCAGCTATCGAGAGGCCGGCGACGACGACAAGCTGTTTCGCGAGATCTGCCGCCACAACCTGCTCATCAACATGCTGAGCGATCCCGCCGGCGTGACCGACGAGGCCGTCGACATCCAGGCGGAGTGCGTGCGCCGCGCGCGCTTCGACAGCCGCAAGGTGAGCGCTGGCGGCACGCTGCTCGGCGATCTCGCCGCCGCGCCGTGCCGGATCCGCCTGCTCTGGGGCGAGCGCGACGACTCGGCATTCCGACCGGCGAGCCTGCTCATCGGCGAGATCGGGGACGCCGTGCCGGCACTGGACGTGCACCGGATTCCGCGCGCGGGCCACTGGTCCGCGTACGAGAACGCGCCGGAGGTGAACCGGCTGATGCTCGAGTTCTTTTCGGGCTAGAGCGAGGCATTGCGGCACCGCCACCGAACGCAGCGCTAGCCCCCGGCATGCACCGGCGTCAGTTTCTGCTCAAGTCGCTGGCCGGGATACTCGCCGCACCGCTCGCCGCCGAAGCGCAACCAGGCGAGAGAATCTATCGGCTTGGGCTGCTGGACTATAGCTCGCCCGATGCGGCGCGGCAGGCGCAATGGGATGCGTTTCGTCAACAATTGCGCATCCTCGACTACATCGAAGGACGGAACCTCGCCCTCGAGCGACGCTGGGGTCAGGGGACAACGCTCGACTGCTGAAGCTCGCGGACGAGCTCGTCGGCCTCAAGGTCGACGTGCTGGTCACCGCCGGCGCGAACGCCGCGGTCGCCGCGAAGCGGGCGACGTCGAGCATCCCCATCGTCATGGCGACCGGGCCCGATCCCGTCGAGCTCGGACTGGTCGCCAGCCTGCGACTGCCCGGCAGCAACATCACGGGCATGACCTCCATCCAGAGCGAACTTTCGGGCAAACGTCTCGAGCTCATCAGGATGATTGCGCCCAATGCCGAGCCGGTCGGTGTCCTGTGGGACGAGACGAGCCCCGGATCACGGCTCACGGTCCACGAAACCGAAGTCGCGGCCCGGTCGGCTGGGCTCGCGATCCGGAGCATTCCCGTCCGCAGCCCGGCGCTCCTCGATTCGGCCTTCGGCGCGGTGGTGCGGGAGCGCGTGGGCGCGCTCAGCATCGTCCCGAGTCCGATGCTGTTCACCTACCGTCAACGGCTCGCGGAGTTCGCCATGAAGCACCGGGTTCCGACCATCGTGGGCTCGCGGGAGTACGTGGAAGCGGGAAGCCTCGCGAGTTACGGCACGGACTACCCTGATCTCTTCCGGCGCGCGGCGACGGTCGTGGACAAGATCCTCAAGGGCGCCCGGCCCGCCGACGTTCCCGTCGAGCAGCCGACCAAATTTGAGCTCGTCATCAACCTCAAGACGGCGAAGGCCCTCGGCCTCACCATCCCGCAGTCGTTGTTGCTGCGCGCAGACCAGTTGATCGAGTAAGGAACCTAGGCCACGTCGCGCTGCCGCGCCGCGTTGTAGTTGGCGTCGTACCACCAGTCGAGATACGCCGCGTACGTGATCGGTGGATAGCGCGGCGGATCGTCCGCCGACCGGCAGGTGGGCAGGCACGCGATCTCCGTGTCGAGGTGCGGTCCCATGAAGTACGGAATCGCGTAGCGCTCGCGGCCCACCGGCGGCAGCGCGCGGTGCGGCGTGGACTTGAAGCGATCGTTCGTCCAGCGCTGCATCATGTCGCCCGAGTTCACGGCGTACGATCCTGGCACGTAGGGCACGTCGACCCAGTCGCCGTCCGGCATCCTGACTTGAAGGCCGGGCACCTCGCTCTGCGCGAGGAAGGTCAGGAAGTTGGCATCCGTGTGCGGAGCGATGCCGAACTGGTTGGCCTCGGCCGCCGCCGGCGGATAGTGGGTGAGGCGAAAGCTGAACTGGCTCTCGGCGAACGCGCCGTCGAAGGCATCCGTCGGAAGATCGAGCGCGGCCGCACAAAGCGGCAAGAGCCGGCGACCGAGCGCGTCGACGGTATCGGTATAGGCGAGCAGCGTCTCGCGAAAGCCCGGCAGGCTCGGCGGCCACTGGTTTGGGCCGGCGAACCGGCGCCCGGCGCGCACGAGGGGATCGTCGGGTCCCCGCTCGCGCTTGATGAAGAACGCCTCGTTGAGATCGGGCTTGTCGTTGGCGTTGACGCCGGACGTCCACACCGCGTACCGGCCCAGCATCATGTAGCCGTTGTTGTGCTCGTTCATGCGCAGCGCGAGCTTGGCGTCCATCGGCTGCGCGTGGAACCGCCGGGCCTCGGCGAAGGTGCGGTCGATCAGATCTTGAGAGACGCATGGTTTACGATGACGAAAAAGCCGACCTCGCGCAGCGCGCGCCCCAGCTCGGCGGCGGTGGCCGCGAGCGCGCCCGGTCGTCCGGACAGGTACGGCCCGAGGTCGATGACGGGGATCACGGCTCGATGAGATAGCATCGAGGGCCGGCGCGTGCAACACTCTCGCCGAGGAGCCGCGAGGAGCCCAGACATGAGCATCGCCATCCGCCAGATCCATCCCGTGTTCGTGGGCGAGGTGTCCGGGGTCGACATCTCGAAACCGCTCTCGCGCGACGAGGTCACCGCCATCGACGAGGGCATGGTCCGATACGCCATCCTCGTCTTCCACGACCAGAAGATCACCGACGAGCAGCAGATGGCATTCACGGTGAATTTCGGCACGCTCGAAGATGCCCGCGGCGGCAACATCACCAGGCCGGAGGACCGTCGCCTGCAGGTCGGCATGAACGACGTGTCGAACCTCGGCAAGGACGGGCGGCCGCTCGAGCGCGACTCCCGCGTGCAGCTCTTCAACCTCGGCAACATGCTCTGGCACTCGGACAGCTCGTTCCGCCCCATTCCGGCCAAGTACTCGCTGCTGTCGGCGCGTCTCGTGAATCCCATCGGCGGCAATACCGAGTACGCCGACATGCGCGCCGCCTACGATGCGCTCGACGCGCAGACCAAGACGCTGATCGAGGATCTCGTCTGCGAGCACTCGCTGATGCACTCGCGGGGCTCGCTCGGCCTGGTGGACTACACGGAGGAGGAAAAGGTGATGTTCCGGCCGGTGCGCCAGCGGCTCGTGCGCACGCATCCGGTCACGGGCCGCAAGTCCCTCTACCTCTCATCACACGCCGGCGCCATCGTGGGGATGCCGACGCCGGAGGCCCGCATTCTCCTGCGGGACCTGACCGAGCACGCGACGCAGCCGCAGTTCGTCTACGTGCACCGCTGGCGGCCGTGGGATTTCGTGATGTGGGACAACCGCCGAACGATGCATCGCGTACGCCGCTACGACCAGAGCCACCCGCGCGACATGCGGCGCACCACGCTGGCGGGCGACGCGCCCACCGTCGCGCAGCAGGTGTAGCTACCAGCGCGCGCTGACGCGCCGGGGCACCCAGTTTCCCTCGCGGTGTTCGCGGACCATTTCCCGGTTCGCGAAGAGCTTCACCAGTACCATGCCGGCGACGAAGCCCCCGACGTGCGCCCAGAAGGCCACGCCGCCGCCCTCGCTCGCCATGAGACCGAACAGGCCGCTGACGAACTGCAGGCCGAACCAGTAGAGGAGCATCGTCCACGCGGGCAGCGAGATCGTGGTGATGAAGAAGCCGAGGAAGATGAGGCAATGCACGCGAACCCTCGGATAGAGCACGAGGTACGCGCCCATCACGCCGCTGATCGCGCCGGACGCGCCGACCATCGGGATGACCGAGCGGGGACTGGTAACGACCTGCAACATCGCGGCGGCGATGCCACAGGTCAGGTAGAAGACGAGGAACCGCGTGCGACCCATCGAGTCCTCGACGTTGTTGCCGAAGAGCCAGAGGAACCACATGTTGCCGAGCAGGTGCATCCACCCGCCGTGCAGGAACATCGACGTCAGCACGTGGCTGACCTGACGGCCGGGATCGGTCAGGCACACGAGCCCGTCGCCCATCGGAAAGCGCGTGCCGGGCGGCAGCGACAGCGTCAGCTCGCCGGGAATCAGTCCCAGATCGCACACGGATCGCGCCAGCGCCACCGGTGAGCCGGCGCCCTGCAGCACGAACCACGCGAGGACGTTGAGCGCGACGAGCAGATACGTAATGACCGGCGTGCGCAGCGTGATGTTGTCGTCGTGGTACGGGAACATGGCTCAGGCGTCGGTCAGCGAGAAGCCCGCGTAGCCGGCGGCCGCCACCGCGTCGCATTTTTCGCGGTAGACGCCGACGCCGCCGATGTACGGCATGAAGATCCTCGGCTTGCCCGGCACGTTGGCGCCCATGTACCACGACTTGGCGCGCGGATACAGCGTCATGTGACCCACGTCGTTGACGTGAGCGACCCAGGCGTCCTCGGCGTCGACGGTGGCCTCGATCGCGGCGTGGCCGCGAGCCCGCAGATGTGCGAGGCAGTCGGCGATCCAGTCCACGTGCTGCTCGATCGACACGATCATGTTGCTGAGCACGGACGGGCTGCCGGGGCCGGTGATCGCGAAGAGATTGGGGAAGCCGGCGATCGCGATGCCCAGATAGGTCCGGGGCCCCGCCGCCCACTTCTCCGCCAGCGTTCGTCCTCCGCGCCCCCGGATGTCCATCTTCAGCAGCGCGCCGGTCATGGCGTCGAACCCGGTGGCGAACACGAGGCTGTCGACCGAGTAGTCGCGGTCCGACGTTCGCACGCCCTTCGGCGTGATGGCGACGATCGGCGTTTTCCTGAGATCGACCAGCGTGACGTTGTCGCGATTGAAGGTCGCGTAGTAGTTCGTGTCGACGCAGAGGCGCTTCGTTCCCAGGGGGTACTCGCGCGGCGTCAATGTCTCGGCGATGGCGGGATCGCGCACGATGCCGCGGATCTTTTCGCGGAAGAACGCCGCCGCGGTGTCGTTGGCGGCCTGATCCGTCAACAGATCCGCGTACGTCGCCGAAAACCCGAGCCCGCCGCGGTTCCAGCGTTTGGCGTACTCTCGCTGTCGCGCCTCGGCGCCGACCGCCAGCGCCGACTCCTCGCTTCGCTCCACCACGAAGCCGATGCGTGACTGCCGCGCCTGCCGCCGGAATTCGGCGTAGCTCGCTTTGACCTTCCGCTCGTATTCCGGATCGAGCGGGCCATTGTGCGCCGGCACGCTGTAGTTCGGCGTGCGCTGGAAGACGAACAGGTGCGTGGCCTGGCTCGCGATGATCGGGATGGACTGGATCGCGGAGGAGCCGGTGCCGATCACGGCGACGCGCTGACCGCTGAAATCCACGCGCTCGTGCGGCCAGCGCCCGGTGTGATACCAGCGGCCGGCGAACGTCTCGCGCCCGGCGATGTCCGGCACCTGCGCATCGGACAGGCAGCCGGTGGCCATGATGCAGAATCGCGCGGTCACGCGATCGCCGCGGTCCGTCTGGATCGTCCACCGGCTCGTCGCCTCATCGAAGACGGCGGTCGCCACCCGACTCGAGAGCTGGACGTCGCGGCGCAGGTCGAAGCGGTCGGCAACGTGGTTGATGTACGACAAAATCTCCGGCTGCGAGGCGTAGCGCTCGGTCCAGCGCCATTCCTGCTGCAGCTCCTCGGAGAACGAATACGAGTAATCCATGCTCTCGACGTCGCATCGCGCGCCGGGATAGCGGTTCCAGTACCAGGTGCCGCCGACCCCGTCCCCCGCCTCGAGCACGCGCACGGAGAAGCCGAGTCCCCGGAGGCGGTGCAGCGCGTAGAGTCCCGCGAATCCCGCGCCCACGACGACGGCGTCGATGTCCATGCGGTCCGTCACGTTTGAAATTCGCCGACCGCCGCCGACAACGCCTCGAGCTCGGCGCGCCACGACGACGGCGGCGCAACCGGACGCAGGACGAACTTCGAGAAGCCGACGGCGATGAAACGCTCGATCAGCGCGCGCAGGGCCGGCAGCCCGACCGGTGTCAGCTCCACGGACCGCGGACGCCGCGCCGCCATCACGCGCGCCGTCGCCGGATCGATCGCCGCGCGCGCGTAGCCGAGGCTCATGCCGAAGTGCTCGCTGCTGATCGACCGCCCGGCCTTGGCCGCCGCCTCCTCGATCACCACGCGTCCGGCGGCCGCCTCGTCGGGCGTGCAGAGCGACGGCAGCCAGCCGTCGGACAATCGCCCGCAGCGCTCGAGCGCGGCCGGCATGGTGCCGCCGAGCCAGACCTCGAGCGGCTGCTGCACCGGCAGCGGCGTGAGCTTGACGTCGCGAAAGCTGCCGGCAGGACCGTCGTGGCTCACCGTCTCGCCGGACCAGAGCCGCCGCAGCAGCGGCAGCGCGTCGTCGATGATCGCGCCACGCCGCTTGGGGTCGGCGCCGATCGCGTCGCGCTCGGGCGCATAGGTCAGCCCCGGCACGAGCGTCACCAGCAGGCGGCCGCGACACAGCACGTCGAGGCTCGCGAGCTGCTTGGCCAGCCGCACGACGTTGCGTCCCGGCAGCAGCGCCGTCGTGCCGAGCTTCACCCGCGGGTTGCTCGCGCCGGCCCACGCGAGCCCGACGAGCGGATCGATCACGGGCCCGGTGAGCACCTCCGAGAGCCACAGCGAGTCGAAGCCGAGGTCGTCGATGGCGCCGACGAGCTCGCCGAGCGATTCGGGCGTCGAGGCCGCGCCGGCCGCTCCGATGCCGATCCGGACTTTCATTTCTTCTGTGCCGGCGTCGACGTTGCCGGTCCTATGCCCCAGACCTGGATGATCGTCTCCTCGTCCTTGGCGCCGTCGAAGTGCACCTTGCCGCCGTAGTGGACCACGTAGCTTCCGGCCGGCACCGGCACCGTCTTGTCCGGGTCGAACGTCTCGCCCGTGCCCATCCACCACGTGCCGGAGAGCACCGCGAAGAAGCGGTCGTTGGGGTGGAAGTGCGGCCGGCTCATGTTGCCCGGCAACCATTTGACCCGCACGACGTACGGGCCGGGCTTGCTCGGGTCGCCGAAGAGCACCGCCTGCTCGTTCGTGCCGGCAGCGTTGCGGACCCATGTGATCTCGGCCGGCGTCTTGAAGTCCACCGCGGCGCGATCGAGGTCGGCCGCGCGCGCGGAGGCGATGGCCAGGACGACGACGGCGGCGATGACGACGGGCAGGAAGAGCGGACGGACCCTCATGCGGTGCACCTCCGGGAGCGAGCCTACACCGTCGACGGGGCCTTGCGCTCGCCGCGGCGCCGGGCGATGCTCCGGGTCTCGAAAGGAGCCCCCATGTCACGTATCGCCTACGCGATCGCGGGAATCCTGCTCGCCGCCTGCCTCGGGGCGGTGGCCTACGCGCAGCAGCCGACCCAGCCGCCATTCGCCACGACGCGGGTCGAGGGCACGGACAACGTCTACATCTTCCGCGGCGGCAACCATCAATCGATGTTCGTCGTCACGACCGCCGGAGTGATCGCGACCGATCCGATCGGTTACGGCCGGCCGCAGATGGTCGAGACGTACGTCGACGAGATCAAGAAGGTCACCAATCAGCCGATCAAGTATCTGATCTACAGCCATCATCATTTCGATCACATCGCCGGCGGCAAGCCGTTCAAGGCCGCGGGCGCCACGGTCATCGCCCACAAGCGCGCCAAGGAGCGGCTGGTCGCGCTGCAGGATCCACACACCGTGCTGCCCGATGAGACGATCGACAAGACCAGGGCACTACGGCTGGGCGACACCACGCTCGAGCTGACGTACGTCGGTCTCAATCATTCCGATTCGTCGATCGTGATGCGGCTGCCGAAGGAAAAGATTCTCTTCGCCGTCGACTTTATTCCTGTCGGCTCGTTCCCGGGCCGCGGCATGATCGATTCGTATCCGGTCGAGTGGGAGGACTCGCTCAAGCGGGTCATGGCGATGAACTGGGAGACGCTCATTCCCGGCCATCCGGGGGCGCCGGGCGGCCGGCTCGGCACCAAGGACGACGTTCAGAAATTCCTGAATCTGCTGCAGGAGACGTCCGCGGCGGTGAAGGCGGAGGCGCAGAACGGCGGGTGCTGGGATCGCGTCGAGAAGGAGATGAAGTTCCCGAAGTACGAGAGCCTGCCGGGCTACGAGGCCGGCCTGCCGATGCTGCTGCGCCGCTACTGCGCGCTGTGGGGCCGCGGCACATGAAGCTCGGCCTCAGCATCGGCTACTCCGGCGCCGAGCCGCGCCTGCCGGTCGAACAGGTGCTGCTCGCCGAGCGTCTCGGCTTCGACTCCGTGTGGACGGCCGAGGCGTACGGCTCGGACGCGATCACGCCGCTCGCGTATCTGGCCGCGCTGACGACGCGTATCCGTCTCGGCACCGGCATCATGCAGGTAGCTGCGCGCCCGCCGGCGTCGGCCGCGATGGCCGTCGGCACGCTGGACGCGCTCGCGGGCGGCGGTCGCGTCATCGCCGGGCTCGGCGTCTCGGGTCCGCAGATCGTCGAGGGCTGGTACGGTCAGCCGTGGGGCCGGCCGTACTGGCGCATCCGCGACTACGTCGCGATCATGCGCAAGGTCTTCGCCCGCAAGGAGCCCGTCGCCCACCAGGGGAAAGAAATCTCGCTGCCGTACACCGGGCCCGGCGCGCTCGGCGTCGGCAAGCCGCTCATGCCGATTCTCCACATGAACCCGCGCCTGCCGATCTGGCTCGGCACCGGCACCGAGGCCAACGTGAAGCTCACGGCCGAGATCGCCGACGGCTGGCTGCCGCTCGGTTTCGTGCCGCGCCTCATGCCGATGCTGCGTCCGTGGCTCGAGGAAGGCTTCCGTCGCGCCGGCGGCGGCAAGGGATTCGTCGACTTCGAGATCCAGCCCCGGGTGGAGGTCGCCATCACCGACGACGTTCGCGGCGCGCTGGCGCGCATGAAGCCGCGCGTCGCCCTCTACGTCGGCGGCATGGGGCATCGCGACAAGAACTTTCACAAGGACATGATGATCCGCCGCGGCTTCGGCGACACCGCGCAGCGCATCCAGGAGCTCTTTCTCGCCCGGCGAAAGGACGAGGCGACGGCCGCCGTGCCCGACGAATTCTGCGACGAGATGGCGCTGGTGGGATCGGTCGATCGCATCCGCGAGCGCTATCGCGCGTGGGCCGACAGCGGCATCACCGGGCTTACCATTACGACCGCGCAGCGGGAGGCGATGGAGCTGATGGCCGAGCTGGTGAAGGGGTGACCGGCGCCGCGCGCCGACTGACGCAGGTCTCGGTGATGACGCTCGTCATTGCGGCGGCGAGCGCTGTCGCCGGCGGGCCGGCGAGCAGCCGGGCCGTCGTGAACGGCGACAACGTCCTCGTGTTCGCGTCGGGCTCGACACGCAGCGCGGTCGTCGCAAGGCTCGAGCGCGGCGCCGAGGTCACGATCGAGCTGACCACCACCGGTCCCGACGGCGAGTGGTGCCAGATCACGGAGGGCTCGGCGGCGATGCCGCTCGGGTTCGTCCCCTGCGGCACCCTCGACCGAATGCCGACGCCGCGAGGTGGCCGGGCGAGCGCAGGCGCCTCGATGTCGCGGGCGATCGGGCCGCCCACGAGCGTGCCGATTCACGTCGCGGGCAATCTTTCGATCGTCTCGGTCAACCTCGAGCGGCGGCAGTCGGCGTTCATGCTGATCGATTCGGGGGCGAGCTCGACGATCATCACGCCCGTCATGCTGCGGCTGCTCGGCCTGAGCGTCGCTCCGGACGCCCCACGCCGAAAGCTGACGGTCGTGGGTGGCGGCAGGATCGACGTCCCGTTCGTGCGGCTGTCGTCGCTGATCGTGGGAAGCGCTATCGTCCGCGACGTCGAGGTCGGAGTCTACGACGTCGCTCCGCAGGCGCCCGTCGTGGATGGGCTCCTGGGCGGCGACGTCTTGCAACGGTTCAGAGCGACGGTGGACGCGGGCGCGCGCCGCCTGCATCTGGTCCCGCTGCCGGTCGCAGCGCCACGCCGATGATGCGTCTTCTGTGCGCGGTCCTTGTCTTCGTCTCGGGGGTCGCCGCCGCCGAGGCGGCGGAACGCTCGCGAGTTCCGCCACAGGTGGCGGAGCTGCTCACGCTCTCCGGCGTCGAGCGACAGCTGGCGCAGCTTCCGGAGTCGGTCGCGGACGGGTTCAACGCAACGGCAGGACGGTTCAGCGCCGAGACGGCCGAACGTATCCGCGTCATCCTGAAGGACGCGTATCGGCGCGACGCCATCTATCCGGTCCTGACGGCGGCGATGACCGAGCGCTACGATGCGCGGCAGGCCCGTACCGCGGTGCAGGCGCTGCGCACGCCCCTGTTTCGCCGGCTCCAGGCTCTCGAGGACGACCTGGTGGGGCGGGAGGGTGAGGCCAGGATCCGCGCGTTCAGCGAGCAGCTGCCGGACCGGCCGCCGGGCGTCGAGCGTCACGTGCTCGTCCGCCGGCTCGACAGCGCGGTGGGCGCGACCTCCGCGCAGATCGAGATGCTGACGTCGACCGTCGCCGCCTTCGGGGCCGTCAGCGCGGGAGGCCCGTCGGTCCGCGATGTGCGCGCGGCCATGCAGGAGCAGATCGCGGTGGGCGTGAAGAATCAGGTGCTGCTCACGATGCTCTGCGCGTACCAGACCGCAACCGATGACGAGCTGCGCGAGTATCTGGCGTTCTGGGAATCCAGCGCCGGGCGATGGTTCACCACGGCGGTCAACGCCGGACTCCTGCGTGCCATGTCACGGGCGGCCGAGACGGCGGCTCGCAAGATTCGCGCGGTGGCGGCGCCGACCTCGTCGCGGCCCTGAACGACATCCGCGCGCGGCGCGGCTAGGGGCGGAGAACCGCCGGCAGCGTCGTGACGACCTCGCGCAGGCACGCGCGCAGGCGGGCCACGTTCGCCTCGTTCTTGGGGGGAATCTCGCCACGGCGGACCTGCGCGATGAACTCGTCGGCGGTCGTCGTCATCACCAGCGAGGCGTTGATCTCCAGCTGGAGCGCGTGAACCCGCGCCCGCGGCCGGCCGAACGTCGCCACGATGTTGCCGCCGCTGTAGCCGCTGACGTTGTCGTGCACGTCGAAGCCGTGGCGGGTGAAGACACGCGCCACGGCCGTCGCGAGGGTGCGCTCGCACGTCACCTCGTGGCAGGTGCCGATGATCACCTGGTGGTCCTTCATGCGCCGTGGGCTGCCCGTATGGCCGTCGAGGAGGATCGCGTGGCCGTGGGCCTGCCGCAGCTCGCCCAGCAGGCGCTCGAGCGTCGCGTAGTACGGATCGTAGAACGCGATCAGCCGTGCCTCGAGAGCTGCCGGCGTCAGCGGCTGCGCGAAGATCGGCGTCTCGCGCATCGTATGCGTGCGCACGACGCCGCGCTTGGACCACACCTCGCCCTCCCGGTGCTCGACGTCGTCGCGCCGCCGGTTGACATCGACGAACATGCGCGACACCGGCGTCGCGAGGACGGTGGCGCCGTGCTCGTGGAGCGCGCCATAGAGATCGCTCGCGAACGCGTCGGCGAACCCGTAGGCGAACGTCGCGAAGGACGGCTCCCGATAGTCAGAGGGCGTGATCCGCGGCAGCGGGTGCGTGCCGTAGTGCGGCACGCTGACGAGGATCGCCGCGCGGCGATCGCGCGCAGGGCGTCGCACGATCGGGAACGATTCGTCCATTCTCCTCAGCCGCGCGCGGCATCCATGAGCGGCTTCTGCTGGCCGCCGTCGATCTCGATCATCGAGCCGTTGACGAAGTGGGCGAGCGGCGAGGCGAGATAGGCCACGAGGTTGGCGACCTCCTCCACCTCCGCGATCCGTCCGAGCGGGATGCTGCGCGGCGCCAGCTGATCGGCCTCGGCGTACGAGAGCTTCATGTCGCGCGCCATCGCGCGGACCAGACCGTCCCAGCGCTCCGTGCGTACGGGCCCGGGGTTCACGGCGACGAACGTGATGTTGAACCGCCCGTACTGCCCGGCGAGCGCTTTCGTGAGATTCTGCCCCGCGGCGTTGCAGGCGCCCGGCACGATCTCCCAGTAGGAATCCTTCACGCCATCGTTGCCGATGAGGTTCACCACCCGGCCGCCGCCCTGCTGCTTCATGATCGGAAGCGCTGCCCGCAGGCAGCGCACGTAGCCCATGAATTTGAGCTGCAGACCCTGCTGCCACGCGTCCTCGTCGAGACTCTCGAGCACGCCGCCCGGCGCGGAGCCGGCGTTGTTCACGAGGATGTCGATGCGTCCGAAGTGCCGCGCGGCGCCGTGCACGAAGTTTTCCGCGTCCTCCCGGCGCGTGAGATCGGCGGCAATGGCGAGCACCTTTCGCCCGGACTCGCGGCGGATTTCCTCCGCCGTCGCCTCGAGCACGTCCTTGCGCCGCGCGCAGATCGCCACCTCCGCGCCCTCGCGCGCGAGCACGCGGGCGATGCCCTTGCCGATCCCGAGACTGCCGCCGGTCACGAGCGCGACTTTGCCGCCGAGCTGCAGATCCATGGGCCACCTCACGCGTGTGTTAGCATGCGCCGCGATTGTACGTGTGAACGCTGATCCGGTGCACGCACCCGCCACGCCACCGACCCGAGCGCGCCTCGTGGGCGCCTCCATACGCCGCAGCGAGGACCTGCGGCTCGTCACCGGACGCGGCCGCTATGTGGCCGATATCACGCTGCCCGGACAGTGCCACGCCGTGGTCGTGCGCAGCCACGTCGCCCACGCGCGGCTCGTCCGGCTCGATACCGAGGCGGCGCGTCGGGCGCCGGGCGTCGTGGCCGTGCTGACGTTCGCGGATCTCGGCGACGTCGACTCGCCCATTCCGATCCGCATCGCGCCCTTGCCCGGCTTCGAGCGGTATCTGCAGATGCCGCTGGCGCGCGATCGCGTCCGCTACGTCGGCGAGCCGCTCGCGCTCGTCGTCGCCGAGGACGTCCACGCCGCCCAGGACGCCGCCGAGCGCATCGTCGTCGACTACGAGCCGCTCGCGGCCGTCATCGCGCCGCGCGACGCCGTCGCCGATCGCGTGCTCGTGCACGAGGCCGGCGGCACCAACGTCGCGACACGTTATCGCGTGTCGCGCGGCCATCCAGATGCCGCGTTCGCGGCGGCGGCGTACACCCGGCGCGAGACGTTTCGGTGCCAGCGCCACAGCGGGGTGCCGCTCGAGACGCGCGGCCTGGCTGCCACGTGGGACGCGACGGCTGGCCGGCTCACCGTGCTCGGCGCCACCAAGGTCACATTCTTCAATCGCCGGGCGCTGGCGCGCATGCTGCGGGTCGACGAGGCGCGCATCGAGCTGGTCGAGCTCGACGTCGGCGGCAGCTTCGGCGTCCGCGGCGAATTCTATCCGGAAGACGTCCTCATCCCGCTCGCCGCCATGAGGCTCGGGCGCCCCGTGAAGTGGATCGAGGGACGGCGCGAGAGCTTTGTGGCCACCAACCACTCGCGCGAGATCGAGTGCGAGCTGGAGATCGCGGCCGACCGCGACGGGACGATTCTGGGACTGCGCGGCCGTGTCCTCGCGGACATGGGCGCCTACGTGCGCACCAACGGCGGCGTCGTCCCGGCCAAGGCCGCACAGTTCCTGCCCGGCCCCTATCGCATTGCGAATTTCGCGTGCGACGTCGAGGCCGTCGTCACCAACAAGACGCCGACGGGGACGTATCGTGGTCCCGGCCGCTTCGAGGCGAACTTCTTCCGCGAGCGCCTGCTCGACATGATGGCGGCGGATCTGGGTCTCGATCCCGCGGAGGTCCGGCTTCGGAATCTCCTCACGCCGGCGGAGCTGCCGTGGCCCATCGGCACGCTCGTACCGTACGAGGCATCCGGCGCGTACGACGGGGGCGACTACGGCGCCGCGCTACGCCGTGCGCTCGAGGCGAGCGACTACACGTCTCTGTCCAAGGACAACGGCCGGCTCGTCGACGGCAGGCTGCACGGGATCGGTATCGGCTGCTTCGTCGAGTCGAGCGGCGCCGGCCCGGCGGAGAGCGCGCGGATCGTCGTACGCGGTCCGGGGCGCGTGGAGCTCTACACCGGCTGCGCGTCGTCGGGGCAGGGGCATGAGACCGTGATGGCGCAGATCCTCGCCGACACCCTCGATGTGCCGTTCGAGGCGATCACGGTGTTCCACGGCAGCACGAGCTTCGTTGCCGAGGGCTGGGGCACCTATCACAGCCGCGCCGTCGTCGTCGGCGGCAGCGCGGTGGCCGCGGCGGCGGCGACGCTGAAAGCCAGGCTGGTCGCGATGGCGGCCGAGCGTACGGGTCTTCGCGCGGCCGCGCTCGAGTGCCGCGGCGGCGACGTGGTCAGCCGAGACTCCGGCGAAGCCGTGCTGACGCTCGCCGCCGCCACCGCCGAGAGGCCGGTGGAAGTCGTCGAGAAGTTCACGACGACGGCACTGACCTACACGTACGGCGCTCACGTGGCCCGCGTCGCCGTCGACCCGGACACGGGGGCGACCGAGGTTCTGTCGCTCGTCACCGTCGAGGACGTCGGCCGCGCGATCAATCCTGCGCTCGTGCACGGGCAGGCGCTCGGCTCGGCCGTGCAGGGCCTCGGCGGCGCCTTCCTCGAAGCGCTGGTGTACGACGACACGGGACAGCTGCTGAGCGGGACGCTCGCCGACTACGCGCTGCCGACCGCGGCCGATTTCCCGCACATCGAGAGCATCACGCTCCAGGATGCGCCATCCACGTCCAATCCGCTCGGCGCCAAGGGCGCGGGCGAAGGCGGCATCGTCGCCACCGGCGCCGCCGCGGCGAACGCGGTCGCCGCGGCGCTGGCGTCGACCGGCGCCGTCGTTCGCGAGCTGCCGCTCTCGGCGCCGAACGTCGCGCGCTGGATGGCGAGCGCCCGACGGTGATCGACGTCCACGCCCATTACATGCCGCCGGCGCTCGTCGCGCGCCTGCAGCGCGAGGGCTCGCGCTATGGCGTGTCGGTGGTCGAGACGGAGCCGGCGTGCCACGCGCTGCATTTCGCGTACGGATTGAGGCTGCGCCCGTTCTTCACGAAGCTGATCGAGGAGCCGGCGCCCCGGCTCGCGCGCATGGCCGCGACCGGCATCGAGCGCGAGATTCTCTCGACGTGGACCGACGCTCACGCTCACGGACTCGGCGTCGAGCAAGGCGCGGCGTGGCACCGCCTGCTGAATGAGTCGCTGGCGGAATTCGCGCAGCGCCACGCCGGACACTTCTCGATCCTCGCGTCCGGCTATCTTCCCGACGCCGCCCGCGCGGCCCGCGAGCTCGAGCTCGCGGTGAGAGAGCTCGGCGCTGTCGGCGCGGTGGCGGCGACGAACGTGGAAGGCACCAATCTCGGCGAGCTGGCGCTCGACGAGTACTGGGCGGCGGCCGTCGAGCTCGACGTCCCGGTGTTCCTGCATCCCGTGCAGGCCAATCCGACGCCCCGCACCCGGCGCTTCGCGATGAACCAGGTTGTGCAGTACACGGTGGATACCACGCTCTGCGTCGGCTCGCTGATCGGCTCGGGCGTGCTCGATCGCTTCCCGACGCTGCGCCTGATCCTCTCGCACGGCGGCGGCACGCTGCCGTGGGTGATCGGCCGCTTCGACATCATGTTCGAGCGCAGCGATCGTGCCGCGACCGGGATTACCGCGGCCGCGCCGCCGTCGGCGTATCTCGAGCGGCTGCACTACGACACAATCCTGCACGACCCGCGAGCGCTGCGGTATCTGGCGGGCCGCGTCGGCGTCGATCGGCTGGTCATCGGCAGCGACGACTCGTTTCCGCCCGCCGATCTCGATCCGCTCGCGAGCCTGCGCGCCGCCGGGTTCAGCGCCGAGGAGATCCAGCGTATCGGCGAGACGAACCCGCGGCGACTGTTTCGACTGCCGCGATGAAGCGTCAGACGAAGGTCAGCGGCTCGACGTGCGCCTCGCCGCGCGCGAATCGCGCGAGATCGAGCGCGGAGGCGTCCATGGTGACGGCGCGACCGTGCACGAGCATCTCTGCCATGAGCTGTCCGGCGATCGGACCGTGCATGAAGCCGTGACCGCTGAAGCCCGCGATGACGTGAAGTCCCGTCACGCCGGGCACGGCGCTGACGATGCCCGTCTGATCGGGCGTCATCTCGTACAGGCCGGCATAGGCGCGCATCAGCCGCGCGTCGGCCAGCGCGGGCGCCCGATGGATCGAGCGCTCGACGACGCCCGGCTCGAGCGTGCGATCGATCGCGGTGCTGAAGCTCTCGGGCTCATCACGCCGGCCGTGACCCAGCAGCAGGCCGTTGCCCTCACGGCGCAGCGAGAAATTGCGGTGCGGATCGATCACGAACGGCGTCGCGGCCGGAATTCGGTCGGTCGGGAACGGCGCCGTCATGAACTTGTGCCGCCGATGCGGTCGCACGGGGATGTCGACGTCGACGAGCCGGCCCACCAGCCCCGACCACGCGCCGGTGGCGATGACGACCGCGTCGGCCTCGAACGTCCCCGCGGCAGTGGTGACACCCCGCACGCGGTCGCCGGCGCGCACGAAGCCGCGGACCTCGTGCTGCTGGCGGATCACGACGCCGAGGTCTCGCGCGCGGGCCGCGATGGCGGTGGCGCAGAGGTAGGGGTCGGCGTAGCCGTCGCGCGGCGTGTAGGTCGCGCCGAGCAGATCGTCGGTGTTGAGGTAGGGACACAGCGCGCGCG
>Ga0114129_10006261_pt1 | contig 16874 bp, 14 predicted proteins | sample RhiMetdeltSRZDD1_FD_80071 | JGI IMG/M metagenome (GOLD analysis project Ga0114129, IMG submission 80071) | Populus rhizosphere microbial communities from Tennessee, USA - Rhizosphere MetaG P. deltoides SRZDD1 (version 2) (version 2) | ecosystem: Host-associated > Plants > Roots > Rhizosphere >... | reverse complement strand
CCCGGAGGCAGCAGCCCGAGCAGGGCGAGTGCGACGGTCGACTTGCCTGATCCCGATGGCCCAGATACGCCGACAATCTCGCCGGCCTCAACGGCGAAGCTCACGCCATCGACCACAGGGCGCGATCCCTGCAGATTGGTATAGCGGACGGTGAGATGGTTGACAATGAGATCAGACACACAACACCAGAGCACATCCATCTGAGCAATCCGACTGCCATTCGAAATCGCGTACTCTCCGCCCAATATCGAGGGTCGGCCGGAAGCCGTGTTCAACTTTGAAATAGGCCGTGTTCCACGTTGAAAAGACTTCTGATCAAATTCGATAGCGGGCGTGTGCCGACCCGAGACCCGACGGGTGTACGGGCGGATGAAGAAGCACGCAGAGATGTGTTCGAATGAATGCCGACGGGCGTTATAGCCTGTGCGGGAAACAGCGGGTCAGCTCACGGGAAGGGAATCATCATGGCGTCTGGAACCACTCGCAATCTGTATCGCAACTGGTTGCAGGCGCTGCAACACAACGACCCGGAACTGCACGCCGATCTGACCGCGCGCCTCGAACGGCTCCTCTCTTCACCAGCGCACGCGTTGCGGCTCGAGGCCAGGGCCGCCGGCCTCCGTGGCATCGAACTCCCCACGGGACTTCCTGGCATCGCTGTCGACGACATCGCATTCGAGACCATCGTCCGAGAAGGGCGGCCCGCTTTCCTCATCAAGGATCGACAAATCGTGTATCAGGACGCGATCGAGGTCGCTGCCCGTCCAGTCGTCGAGCGCTTGAAAAGCGCGGCGGGCATTCTTGGATCGGTGATCCCGCTGGTGGGCCGCATCGACGTCGCCAATTTCCCTGGCACGGCAACCTACGTGGGCACAGGCTGGCTCGTCGATCGCGATGTGGTCGTGACCAATCGGCACGTCGCGGATCTGATCGCGCAGCGAGACGGCGCGCAGTATCGTTTCCGCCCCGGGCGCTTTGGCGACGACCTCGTGGTGTCAGTCGACTACCGTCATGAGTTTGGCGTCAGCGAGGCCGCCTCGGTACCCGTGCGTCGTGTGCTGTGGATTGAGCCGTCAGCGAAGAAGGCTGACATTGCGTTTCTGCAGATCGGCAGCGGCAGCGTGGGTGAGGGGCGCTTGCCGTTCATTCCGCTGGCCGAAGGCGATGCGTCCGAGAACACGAACGTCGCCGTTGTAGGCTACCCCGCGCGAGCGTCGGCTCATGTCATTCCCGATCAAGTGTGGATGGACCGAATCTACCAGGGCACGTACGACATCAAGCGCATCGCACCTGGTCTCGTCGGCAAGGCGAGTCGCGGCTGGGCCACACACGACTGCACGACGCTGGGCGGAAACTCTGGATCGGTCGTGCTCGACATGAAGACCGGTCGCGCAGTCGCGCTGCATTTTGCCGGTCTCTACATGGTGGAGAACTACGCCGTCCCCGCATCGATGGTGCGCGAGTATCTCACCGCGCGGCCGTGGCAGGGATCGAGCCCATCGCCCGCTCCGCGTCCCCGACCCGCGCCGCCGGAGATCCCAGACGAGAAGAGGCAGGCGATCGTGGCACACGCCTCGGTGGCCACCGACAACGGGATGGTCTCGATCACGATTCCGCTCGTCGTGAGCGTCTCGCTTGGCGAGCCGCAGCAGCGTGATACGTCTCGCGCAGATACGCGACCCTCTGCCGTCGAAGCCGCGGCCGCAGCCCTGCTCGCCGAACACCGCGGCGAAGGCGTCCTCGACGCGTGGGCGAGCTATCTCATTCGGGATGGTCGACTGAGTGACGACGACTGCATCGTCGTGTCGGCTCAACCCGATCGGGTTGTGGAAGTTCGAGGCCGGGTCCCTCGAGAATTCCGCGGCCTTCCTGTCGACGTGCACCCGGCATCGCTGATCGAGCAATTGATGGTGACCGCACCGGAGCTGATCACGGAGGCGCCCTCATCGATCTCCTACAATGATGACGACCGTACCGGTTCCGGGTTCAGCTTCAACTGGATCAACGAGACGATGGGTGTCGTGCTGCACGTCGGGCCGGAACGGAGTTGGACGGTCCTGTCGGAGTTTCTCGCGGGCACCAAGAGAAAGCTCGTCTCGTCGATGTATCAGTTCCACGCGGCTCACGTTGCGGCCGCAATGCGCGGTGAGCTCGAGGCGCATGCCTCGGTGAAGCTGGTTCTCGCAGGAGAGAGCCGCGATTCGAGCAGCGGCCCGGTCAAGCCCGGGGAATTCGACCGCAGCATGACGTTCGACCAATGGGAGGCCGACTTCGGCGATCACTTCGATCGGATTTTTGTTCCAGTTGGCAACGCCGGATTGGTGGCCAGCGACTATCACATCAAGGTGACGGTCCGCGACGATGGCGCGGATTCGACGGTCTGGTTGTCGAGCGGCAATTGGACCAAGTCGAGCCAGCCGCTCATCGCGACTGCGAATCTCGACGATCCGTCGAAGACGTCGGCCGCTGGCAACCGCGAGTGGCACGTGATCATCTCGAACAAGACGCTGGCGGATCGGTTCCGCAACCACATCGAGGCGGACTTCGAGCAATCGCTCACGCTCGGCGGCACGCCTGAGGCGGTCGACGATCGGCTGATGGTCGATGTCCCTCTGACGATGATGGAAGCCGTCGAGGCTGAAGGGCCTCCAGCGCACGTGGTGACGCCAAAGACCATCAAGCGGAAGATGCGCGTGAAGCCGCTGTTGACGCCCGACAAGCTGGGCGCCGTGTACAGCAACGCCGTCCTGCAATTGATCAAGTCTGCGAAACACCAGCTGCTGTTTCAGAATCAGTACATCGCCATGCGCGGCGCCGCCAATGGCAGCTTCCTCGAGAAGCTCGTCGCGGCGCTCGTCGATCGGTCACAGCATATCGCCGACTGCCGCGTGATTCTCCGGTCGCCGCTGACCGACCCGAACTTCAACATGTCGAAGTTGAAGCGACTGGGGATGAACGTCCATCAGATGGTCAGAATCGTGCCGAACACCCACACCAAAGGCATCGTCGTGGACGGCCGTCGCGTGCTGATCGGCAGCCACAACTGGAGCTCGCTGGGCGTTACGTTGAACCGTGATGCGAGCGTAATTTTCGACGACGCCGAGATCGCGCAGTACTACGCCGAGGTCTTCGAGCTTGATTGGGACCGCGCCAAGCCAGTGAGCTTCACTGAGGTGCCAGTCGACGAATCGCCGCGTATGGCGAGCGGGGATGAGCCCCCCGAAGGGTTCGTACGCATGACCTTGTCGGAGTATCTCGAATCTTGAAGGCCCCAGGGATCAGGCCGGAGGTCCTGAGGCGTCGGCACGTGTGGTCGATAATGTGATCCACACGTTATGAACAAAGGGCGTCTGGAAGCCTTCAGCGACGGGGTCGTCGCGATCATCATCACGATCATGGTCCTCGAACTGCGCGCTCCGCACGATCAGGAGATCGGGGCGCTTCGGCCACTGCTGCCGCTCTTCGGCAGCTACGTCTTGAGCTTCGTGCACGTCGGCATCTACTGGAACAATCACCATCACCTGCTGCATACCGTCAAGCACGTGAGCGCGGGTATGTTGTGGAGCAATCTCCATCTCCTGTTCTGGCTGTCGCTGGTGCCGTTCGTGACGGCGTGGATGGGGCAAAACCACTTCGGCCAATGGCCGGTTGCCCTCTACGGCTTGGTGATGATGATGTCGGGTGTGGCGTACTACATTCTGTCGCGCGCCATCATCACTCACCACGGGCCGGAGTCGACGTTGCGCGCTGCCGTCGGCCGCGACTATAAAGGTCAGATCTCGGTGTTCCTCTACATGGCGGCTATAGTCCTGTCGTTCGTGAACCGGTGGGTCGCCCTCGGTGTGTACGTCTTTGTGGCAATGATCTGGTTGATTCCGGATCGTCGCATCGAACGTCAGCTGACCTCTTAGTACATGGGATTGACGATGGACGATGTGCGATTGACGGATTTCATTGGCCCACCGATTCGTCAATCGTACTTCGTCAATCGTCAATTCCGCGATCGCGTGGCCGCTAGTACAAGAGCGTGTTCGGCTGGAGGCCGCAAAGAATGCGGCCGTACAGCTCGAGGCCGGTCTGCGGATGCATGATCGCGTGATTGGAGAGCGCCTGAATGTCGCGCTGGAACCGTTGAATCGGCATGTGCTCCTGGATCGATGAGGCGCCGCTCGCGAAAAAGAGGATGTCGACGGCTTCGCGCGCCAGCCCGGTCGCATCGGCGATGTGCGCGCGCGACTTGACGCGCGTGTGCATCGACATCGGACTGTCATCAAACCGATCGAGAAGGGCGGTCGCCAGGCGTACGTGCGCGTCCGCTGAATCGATCTCCTGCTGTGCCTCGTCTGGGAAGACGCTCGCCAGCCATGACATCGCGCTGAAAATGGTGGCGACCCACGACGTTGAGGGACAGCCACGCCCGATCTGGGGCTCCAGATCTTATCCGCGAGCTGTTACCCGGCCTCGCGGAGTCCTAGTAGGAGGTATTCTCGAGATCGCGGGAGCGCCAGCCATACTCCTGCATCCATTCGTCGCTCATCACCAGCGCCGCCGGTTGACGCCACCAGGCCGCCAACCGCCTGGACGCGACGATGACCGAGAGGGTGCGAAGAGTGGGAAGAACGCGGTTGGATGAACCAACCAGGGCATCGAGGGCTTCAACTCGAACAGTCATGATGTGCTGCGCGCGCGTCCATCCAAGCGGCGTGCCAGCGTGTCCAACTGGTGCACGGAGATTATCGATTCAGTTTTGGTGATCTTTCTCGATATTCCTGCGTTCGGCGTCCGCTCGCAGCGCTCGACGGTCACGCGTGCTGACCACAGGGTGACGAAAAACCGACTGTGACCAGACGATGAGCCTGCAGCCAGTCAGTCCGAGCCGTCCGCCCGACTCACCTCGACATATCGCTCGCCGTCTTCCTCGCCCGACGACACCCGAAGCTGCCACGGGTTGCAGCAGACCTCGCAGTCCTGGACGAGCGCGCCTCGGATCTCTGGCTCCAGGTAGATCTCGACCTCTTCGCCACAATAGGGGCACGTCACCAGAAAGAGGGGGTCCATCGATATATGATGCGCCGCGCCCTCGTGGCGCCTGAACGATGCCCGAGCCCGCCCGAGACCTTGCGCGCGAAACCATCGCGCCCGACGAGCGCGCCGTCACAGCCGAGTTTATCGCCTTCCTGGAACAAGTCAGCGCCAGCCGACATCCAACCGGCCAGATACCTCGATTCAATCAAGGCAGACACTCCGGGTGCGTCGAAGCCGAGTTCACGGTCGTCGGTGGCCTCGATCGCGCCCTCGCGATCGGCGTGTTCCAGCGGCCCCAGACCTACGCAGCGTGGATTCGGTTCGCGAACGCGTCTTCGGCGTCCGACCGAGAGAAGGACGTTCGCGGGATGGCGATCAAGCTGCGCGGTGTGGCGGGAGAGAACCTCACCGCGGGTGAATCGACGCAGGACTTCGTTCTCAACAGCCATCCGGTGATGATGGTGCCTGGCACGCGAGAATTCCTGGAGCTGTTGCGCGCGTCCGAGGCCAAAGGCCTGCGCATGGCCAGATACTTTCTCACGCATCCGCGAGCCGCGCGCATTGCATTCGAGTCGCGACAGCACCACGTCAGTCACCTCGACATTCCGTATTGGAGCGCCACGCCGTACCTGTTCGGCGCAGGCCGTGCGGTGAAGTACATCGTCCGACCGGCCGCCCTCGTCCGTTCGTCCAAGCCGGCGCTCAGCGAAACGTACCTTCACGACGAGCTGCGGCGACGCCTGTCGACAGGCGAGGTCAGCTTCGATTTCTTCGTGCAGTTTCAGAGAGACGTCGAGTCGATGCCGATCGAGGACGCGAGCATCGAGTGGAAAGAGCGCCACTCGCCGTCTGTGCGCGTCGCGCAAATACACGTTCCGCGACAGAACATCGATGTGCCCGGCCGCGAACTGGCGTGCGAGCGCATCTCGTTCAATCCCTGGCACTGCCTCGCTGAGCACCGGCCGCTCGGGAGCATGAACCGCGCGCGGCAAGAGATCTACACCGCGATGTCCAAGCTCCGCGCGTCACGTTCGACTGACGTCTGACCCGCCTGCAGCCGGCGATTCAGGGCGGGACCATCCCCTGGTACAGTCCCCATCATGTCTATCCGAGCCGTCGATCCCGAACCCGTGCTCGAGTTCATGCGGCTGATGTGGGCCGTCGATCATGAGCTGCACAGTGTGTCGAAGCGAATGATTGGCCGCCTGGGTCTGACTGCGCCCCAACGTTTGGCGGTCCGCCTCATCGGCCGTCAGCCGGGGCTGACGCTGGGAATGCTGGCGGCATTGCTGCACCTGGATCCCGGAACCGTGACCGGGATCGTCAAGCGGCTCGAAGGCGCCGGCCTCGTCACACGCGCCGCCGGTGAAGGGGACACCAGGCGCGCGCACCTCAGGCTTACCACGAAAGGACAGACGGTGAACCGGCGACGCAAGGGAACCGTAGAAGCGGCGGTTCGGCGCACGGTGGCCGCTCTGCCGGCGGGTGACTTGACCGCGGCATCACGGGTCCTGCGGCGGCTCGCGTCGGACCTGGCCGAGGAATAGGCCGTCCTACGAGTTCGACTGCTCGGTATCCTCGCGCCTGCTTGCTCGATCCATCTGGACGAGCACGATGAACACGATGATGAAGGCGACGGTGCTGAGAAAGGCGATGGTTTCAAACACAGATCGTGACCATAGATAGTTGGAGTTCCAAGTATCTATCATACCATCGCACGCGCGTCTGAGGCACCATCACGCGCCGGTTGTGCATGAATCCCGCGAGCAGGGCGAGCGTGGTGTCGCGGTCGAACACGTAGTCCGGATCGCGCGGCGGTACGTGCTCGTCGGTCACCGAGAAGGCCGGGACCTGAAGGTTCGTGTGATGTTGAAGAGCTCGCGCGCCGAAAGGGTGATATCGGGCAGGTTCTGAGGCGAGCTCAACGCACGTTGTCTTTCAGGAATGACACCGCCTCGGGCCAGATCTGCGCGGCGAGCGTGGCGTTGAACGTACCTAACGCATTATGAGGTCCCATGAATGCGTGGCCGGTGCCGGGATACACCTTCAGCGTGCAGGTCTTGCCCATGGCACACAGCTTCGCTTCGAGCGCTCGCGCTGCCGCCGGAGAGAAGTAGTCATCGTGCTCGGCCATGTGACCGGAGATAGCAGCCGTCAGCGTTGACCAGTCGGGTTCGGAAGGTCCCTGCGGAAAGCCGTAAAACGGGACCACAGCCTGCACTTTGTCCGGACGATTCGCGGCAATGATGAACGCCAGCATTCCACCCATGCAGAAGCCCACCACTCCGATGCCCGTGCTGGTAACAGCCTGGTGGCTTGCCAGGTAGTCGACAGCGCCGCTCATGTCGCGCCCGGCGCGATCGGGTGGCATGGTCTGCATCAGATGTGCAGCCTTGTCCATTTCGTCATGCGCGGCGAGTTGCCCATGATACAAGTCCGGCGCCAGGGCTACGAACCCGGCGGCACCGAGGCGATCGGTCATCTCCTTGATACCCGAATCGAGGCCCCACCACTCCTGGATCACGAGCACACCCGGGCCTTTGCCGGTCGGCGGCTTCACGAGGTACCCCGATGCCAGGCTGCCATTGCTGCGGAATTCGACTGTCTCGCCCATGCGCGTAGGATACCCCTGAATTCTTACAGCTGACAGGCCACGGCTGAGCGCGCGCCGTCAAAAGAGCGTATGGTCATGGCAAAGCTCGCCACGTTGCTGTTGTTGATGCTCGTGCTCCAAGGGCAGCCAACATTCATCGTCAAGGTCGACCTGGTGACGACTGACGTCATCGTCCGTACTGCGCGAGGCCAGTTCATCGCCGATCTGAAGCCTGAGGACCTCGAGGTCTTCGAGGACGGCGTGAAGCAGGACATCGCCACGATGACGATGATCCACGGTGGACGTGAGTACAACGTGCGAAGCCTGCCGGCCCCTGCACACGAAGGACTGATCATCCCGCGCACTCGACCGCGCAACGATACCGCCGGCCGCATCTTCGTGATCGTCCTCGACGACTTTCATCTCGACGCCGCCAGCACCCCTCGCGTTCGTGATATCGCTGGACGAATCCTTCGTAATCTGATTCACGAAGGGGACATGTTTGGGATCGTTTCCACCGGCTACTCATCGATCTCTGAGCCGCTGACCTACGACCGGCAAGTGCTCGAATCAGCGATCTCACGGATGACGGGAGGAGCGCTGACGCCGAAGGAGATCATTCAAGGAGGCCAGGGCTCGGAAGGTCCGACCGAGCTGCGGCATCGCGCGCACGTGGCGTTCTCGACCGCCTACGATCTGATGCGAAATCTGGAAAAGCTGCAGAACCGACGGAAAGCGGTCATCTTCATCAGCAGCGGATACGATTTCAATCCGTACGCGGCATCCCGTCTCGAGGAGCAGGCGCTCAGGTTACGCGTCGAAACGGCCGACCTTCAGAACGACCCGTTCTTCCGGACGCAGCAGAGCAGTCAGCTGCTCGCGGAGTCGGATCTCGTTCGTGAGATTGCGGAACTGACGCGCGCGGCCAATCGCGCGAACGCGACGATTTACACGATCGACCCTCGCGGCCTCGCTGCGGGGCCGGATGTCGACCAGGACATCAAGACCGCGGAGTGGCAAACGCACCTTCGCGTGTCCCAGGACAGTTTGCGGGTCATCGCGGAGGAAAGCGGCGGCTTTGCAATCGTCAATCAGAACAATTTCGACGCTGGCTTGAAGCGGATCGACAACGAGACGAGCGATTACTACGTGCTGGGCTACTACGCGAGCAACCAGGATCCGCTCAAGCGCACGCGAAAGATCGAGGTCAGGACGAAGCGTCCGGGCGCCGTCGTGTTGCATAGGACCTCGTACACGGTCGCACCTCACTGACATGCGGCAGCGAGCCAGGCTCCCAACGCTCCCGTTGAGTACGGCGTGCCGCGGGCACACCGAACGTCGGCGGCCGACTCCGCACGCCGGGAAAGCTCACTTCGCTCGCGCCCTGCCGCTCCCGCCGCGAGTAGTACCCGATTCGATCGCCTGCCATCGCGGCATGCCCTCGGCGTGAGTGAAACAGGACTGTCAACCCGCGGCGCGTTCGATGAAATCGGTGACGCGGTCCCACGTCTCAGCGTCGGTCTCATACAGCGAGGCGATGTATCGCCTCATGCCTTCTGGCCACTGTCGGCGACGTCGGAAGAACCCCTGTATGTCGCTCCTGATCTCTGCGTCGCCCTCGGTGTCCGCCTCGAGCAGCGCTCGCCAGCGCGCAACCAGAGCTTGAGCGCGAGGCCCGGCGGGGTCCTCATCGACGACCGCTTGCCACTCGCGGAACAACGCGCGCCTCGATTCGGTCACGCGCGGCATGCCCGGGGCGCCGTTGCGCTCGCGAGCGGCACGCTCTGCTTCCCACCGGAGCCAGAGCACGTCGTTGATGAAACTCGTGGCGCGCTCGATGCCAAATTCCGCCATTCGCCGTTTGAGTGACGGAGGCCAGTGGTCGCGATCCATCCACGCCTTCATCATGCCCGTGCGAACGCCGGCCATCCTCTGGTCGCTCTTGGTCAGTGCAAGCCACCGACTGGCAAGCGCCTGCGCAGCCTCACCTGCTGGCCCCGCATCGACAGCGGCGTCGATATCGCGATACAGCGCTTGCCACTCGAGTGACGGCCAATCCTCGTAATAGTGCTTCCACGCGGCCCAGGCCTTGTCGCTGAAGTAGCGTCGCATGACGTCGATGTCTTGCATGCTCATGGCCCTGATCACTCTCTGCAGGATTGGCGTCGCCGACGCGGAGTCCGCGCCGAGTGCGGCTTCCGCGTCTTCCAATGCGCGAATTGCGCGGTCCAGGAGCCGACGCTTTTCTTCGAGCACTTCCCGCTGCTGGCGAAAAGTCGAGCGCAAGGGGAGCGCGTCTCGCTCGAGGAGCCTGCGGATGTCTTTCAAGGACAGCCCAAGCGCCTTGAGCGCGACGATCTGCTCGAGTCGCGAGAGATCGGCTGTGGAGTACAGACGATAGCCGCCGGTCGTTCGTGCGGGCTTCAGCAAACCGAGGCGGTCGTAGTGATGCAGCGTCTTGACCGTCACCCCAGCCAACTCGGCGAACTCATGGACCCGAACCCGCCTGTGTGCGTCCGAGCTCACGTCTGACAGATTGAGGCCTGACCTTGGGTAAGAGTCAAGCCGAGCGCCGCCTTCCACGTGTCTGACGACTGATAGGTTTCTGGGTGCGCTTACGGGGTCGCCGTGTGGGTTCCGATGCCGCAAACGACTGTGCCAGCGATTCGAACATGCCAATGCCTTGCTCGAGCAGGACTGCGTCATCGGGATGCATGCGACGAAGTCCTTCGACCATATGCGCGATGGCCGGAGCCTCTGGCGGCGCATATCTCGTCTCCTTCATGTCGAGGTCGTGCACGATGCGGCCGATGCGGGTGACCACAGGATCGGCGATCGCGAAGCGCTCGGCGAGCACTTCGAACGTACATCGGTCGTCCTCATGACTGAAATCGCCGCCGAACATGTCAAAGGAGACTTCAGCGTCGCGTCGTCGATCTGCGAACGTGAATGTGGCACGCGGATCGATGAACCGCCGGATGAGCCACGCGGAGGACATGCGATCGACGCCAGGGCGAGGACGCGTGACCCATCGCCGCCGCTGGTATGCGTCGATCGACAGGCGCGGTCGATGAGGTCGCGCCGTGGATGTCTTCGGCTGGCTCAACACGTCAAGTGCATTCAGCGAATCGGCAGCCGCCTGCCGGCCGACCGCCCCGAAGGCGTCGCGATCCGTCAGGCTGTCGAAGCGGAGTCTCAGCGCTCGTGCCGCTGCCGTGAGGCGGGACCCACGCGTCGATTGACTCGACCGGGACCGTCGCGCCGCTGCCGCGAGTCGATCGGCCTGTCGCTTCACATCGCGATACTCGGCGTCAGCGATGTGTCGAATGCGAGCCACGATGTCCTCCTCTTCTTTCGCGTCAACGACGTCGGCCGCGAAGATGGTGGCCTCTCCACCCCCGTCGACGATCTCGCGCCGGATCCACTCGAAGTCCTCGCGGCTCTGCTCGGAGTTGGGGAGGACGTACACGGCGTTTCGCGTCAACACCGCGCCAAGCTGCTGCAGCCGGCGCCACGCCTTGACCCGCGCGTTCGACGGCCGCGCGGGCAACGTGAACGCCAACAACAGCCACTGACGTGTCGAGGTCATGAGTACGGGATCATCCTCTGAGCAGATCGGCCGGCTCCGACGAGCCTGCCCGTACGGCGGCGATATAGGCCGCGGCCATCGACACGACGAGATTCCCACCACACACAACGACGAACACGATCGGATCTCGCGAGACAGTCGTCGTCACCGAGCTCAGGACAGCCGGCGTGGCGATGAACCCCGCAGCGACGCCGACGGCGAGACCGAATGCGATCGGCCAGAGCTCGTCGCGCACCATCGTGCGTCGCAGCTCACGCCGGCTTGCGCCGAACGCCGCTCGAATCGCGAAGTCCCGACGTCTGGCACCCACGGCGTACGACGTCGCGGCATACACGCCAACAAGGGCGAGAAACAGCGCCACGTATCCAAAGACGTTCACGAGCAGTACGTGCGTTCGCGTGGCGGCCATCGCGCCCGCGAGCACGGCAGCGAGGCTTTGCACGCTCGACGAGGCGATGTCGGGATCCATCTCGTGGATGGCCTGGCGCAGCTCGGTCGCCGACAGCCCGCGGCCGCTTGTTCCTCGAACCACCCAATACATGCGCGACGCGAGCGCCGACGTTTGAGACGATGGCATCTGATGGATTGGCACGTACAGATCTGCGGTAGAGGATGCGTCAACCGCGAACTGCTTGACATCGGCGACGAGGCCGATGACTTCCATGGGCACCGATGCTGGCTGATCGGCGATCGAGACGTAGTGGCCCACGGCAGATGTGCCGGGCCAGTGGCGTCTCGCGAAGGTGTCGCTCACGATCGCGACCGGCCGGCTCATCTCCCGATCGATATCTGCGAACTCACGACCGGCGAGTACACGAATGCCAGCAGCCTTGAAGTAGTTCGGCCCCGCAATGCGAAAGTGTGCCTGTGGAACCTGGTCAGGCGGCGGTGCCGGGCGGTCGGGAAACGCCACATCCACCGTCGACAGAAGGCCGCTCAATGGCAGCAGGGAAACGGCACCGGCGATCGGACGTGCCGGAAGCATCGCGAGCGTGCGTTGCAGGTCGTCATGAAATCGCACGACCGACGTGCGGTCCCGATAGCGGTTTGGCGGAAGAGAAAGTTGAACCGATACCGCCTCATCTGCGATGAAGCCTGGATCGTATGTTTCGAGTGCCGACAACGCGCGACCTGCGGTGACCATGCAGAGAAGGAGGGCCGTCGAGCCGCCAATCTGAATCATCACGAACGTCCGCCGCATGGATCCCTGGTGTCGCCCTTCCGTCGTCCGACCGCCGGCGACAACCCCTGAACGAATATCCCTCGACGCGCCTAATGCCGGAACAATTCCCGCCAGCACGCTCACGAGAATCGAGACACCGCAGGCGAATGCAAGGACCGGCCACTGAAGCGAGAGCGCCTCGAGACGCGGGAAGTCTACCGGCGCCAGCGCTCGCCAGAGAGGAAGTCCACCCGCAGCCAGCGCCACGCCAACGATCCCGCCCAGCAGCGCGAGCACGGCGCCCTCCATCATCAACAGACCAACGACACGCGAGCGGGTGGCACCGCAGGCCAGTCGTACTGCGAGCTCCGTCTCGCGGTGCAGCCCGCGAATGAGCAGCAGGTTGGCGAGGTTCCCCGCTCCGATGGTCAGCAGCACGCCGACCACAACGAAGAGCGTCCACAGGATCTGGCGATAGTCCCTGACGATCTCCGCGTGCAGCGGGTAGACGCTCACGCCAACTTTCCGCGCATCGTCGACGGGATAGTCGCGTTGGAGCCGTTGGGCGATGTGATCGAGATCGGCTGTGGCCTGAGGCACGGTCACCCCTGGCCGCAGGCGCGCGACGATGCGAAGGAAGTTGGCTCCGCGATCGCTGCGACGCGGGTCGTCGTCGAGCGGGAGCGCGACGGCGACATCGGCTTGTCGAAACGGAAAGACGAAGGTCCGAGGCAGCACGCCGACGACGGTGTAGGGGACGCCGTTCAATGCGATCGATTGCCCGACCACGCGCGGATCGCGCGCAAAGCGACGGCTCCAGAAGCGGTCCGTGAGCACCACGGTTCGAGGGTTGATCGCGTCCTGCGCCTGCAGCGTGCGTCCACGGGCGGCGCGAGTCCCAACGAGCTCGAAGAAGTTCCCGGCAACGCGTGTGCCTTCAAGGCGTTCGGCCTCCCCGACCCCAGTCAGATTCGCCGTCCAGTTCGTGAACGGGGCAAAGCCTTCGATCGTCTGAGCGCCCTGCTGGTAATCCTGGAGGTCGGGAATCGAGATCGGCGCGCGGTCGCGTTCCGTACGGAGGTTATAGACCCAGACGAGGCGGTCCGGGTCTCGAAAGGGAAGGCGGTCGAGGAGGACGCCATAGACCAGGGCGAACAGCGTTGTCGATGCGCCGATGCCGCCGCCGAGAATCAGGATGGCGATGGTCGTGAGCCCAGGGTGTCGTCGCAGCAGCCGGAGGCTGAGCCAGCAGTCGCGGAGCATTCAATGAATGTAATATATGTTACATAACAATGCAACACACGTGTCTCCATACGTCACCACGCCAGAGTGCTTTTTGACCCCCCAGGAACGAGGCGATACACTGCGCGATCTCGGACGTAGGGGCCGGTCCTGTGGGCCCGGCCGTCTCGCCGTAGGAGGCACCATGGAACACGTCATCTCGGATCTCGTGACGCGCTTCGAGCGCGGTGGGCTCTCGCGTCGTGAGCTGATTCAGGCGCTGGCCATGCTTGCCGCCGCAGGCACGACGGCATCTGCCGCGCCGCTTCGCTCGGGAAGCATCAATCACGTCTCCGTGCTCGTCAGCGACATGGCGCGCTCGATCGACTTCTACAACCGCGTGTTCGGGCTCTCGGTCCAGAACGAGGACAAGGCGAACAAGATCTCGCGTCTGGGCATCGGAGGGAAAGTGCTCGTGTCGCTGCGCCTCGAGCCGCCGCCCGGGGTCATCGATCACTTCGCGATTGGTGTAGAGGGCTTCAACCGCGAGGCGGTGACCAAGGAACTGCAGGGCATGGGGCTGACGCCGCGCGAGAATCTCGAGTTCGGCTTCCACATCAAGGATCCTGACGGCGCGAATGTGCAGATGACGGCGATCTGACCGCCTCTGGTTGAGGTCCGCCTTTAGCCGGACCGTCGCGGGACGGAGAGGGACGCTCCTCTTGACACCCTAAAGGGGCCGATCCTACGATGGCCTCATCTTGGAGCCCTAAATGAGGCCCTAGAGGAGGCGGCGTGGAGAAGCTCGACGTCCCGCAAGGCACGCTGGACCTGATGATCCTGACGATCCTGGCCCGCGAGCCCATGCACGGCTACGGGATCTCGCAACGGCTGGCGACGCTCAGTCGCGACAACTTCCAGGTCAACCCAGGATCGCTGTTCCCACTGCTGTATCGCCTGGAGCAGGACGGCAAGCTCAAGGCCGAATGGCGTCCTACTGAGAACAACCGTACCGGCAAGTACTACAAGCTCACCGCGTCAGGACGGAAGCAGCTGGAGCAGCAGCGACAGCGCTGGAACCGCATTGCGTTCGCCATCACGAGTGTGTTGGAGGGCGCATGACCCTGCTGCATCGGCTCGCGTCCGTCCTTGGGTGGATCGTTCATCGCACGAAGGCCGAGCAGCGGCTGGGCGAGGAGCTCCAGAGCTTCATCGATATGGCCGCCGCCGACAAGATGCGCGAAGGTCTCTCGCCTGCGGAGGCGCGGCGGCTGGCGATCCTCGAGCTTGGCGGCGTCGAGCAGGCGAAGGAGCGTGTCCGCTCCTATCGTCACGGTGGCGCACTCGATGAAGTCGGACGAGACGTGGGATATGCCTTCCGCATCTTCATCAAGAATCCAGGTTTCAGCCTCGTCATCATCCTGACACTGGCGCTCGGCATCGGCGCCAACACGGCGATCTTCAGCTTGCTCGACGCACTGATGCTGCGGTGGCTGCCGGTGCGAAATCCGCAGGAGCTCGTTCAACTGACGCTCAGCGCGCCTCAGCAGCGGGACTCTCCCGGCGCGAGCCTTTCGTATCCCATCGTCCGTGCGCTGGACGATCAGCGCGATATCTTCGCGGGCGTGGCGGGCTTCAGCGGCTTCAGCTTCGACGTTGGCGCTCCCGGCTCCGTCAGTCGAGTTCCTGGAGCCATCGTCACGCGCAGCTTCTACGAGACACTCGGCTTGCAGCCCGTCATCGGGCGACTGCTCACGCGCGACGACGATGAGCCCGGTTCGCCGCTGGTGGCTGTGCTCAGCTACGGCTACTGGGAGCGCCAACACGAGCGCAGCAGTGATGTCGTCGGGCAGGCGGTCCGGATCAATGGAGTGCCCGTCACGGTTGTTGGCGTCAGCCCTCGCGGTTTCGTTGGTGCCAACGTCGGCTCGATTGCCGATATCACCGTGGCGGTCGCCGCTCTTCCACAGGTGAGCCCGAGCGCAGCGCCTCTGCTAGGACCAGGCAACTTCTGGCTGCGCGCGATCGCGAGACCGAAGCCGGGCGTGTCGATTCGGCAGACGACCGCACTCCTCGATGCCGTGTGGCCGCGGATTGCCGAACCCGTGATCGCTCCTGACTGGCCGGTTGCCCGCCGAAAGGCCATGGCGGATTCGGTGTTCGTGTTGCGCTCCGGCGGGACTGGCTGGACGTTTCTTCGTGACATCTACCGGAAACCGCTTGTCGTCCTCATGGCCCTCGTCAGCCTGGTGCTTGTGACCGCGTGTGCGAACGTCGCGAGCCTGTTGTTGGCGCGCGCGTCGGTCCGGAGACAAGAGATTGCCGTACGTCTGGCCATCGGCGCAGGTCGAGGCCGAATCGTGCGCCAGTTGCTGATCGAGAGCACGTTGCTGTCGTTGATTGGTGCGGCCCTCGGCGTCGGTATCGCGTGGATCTCCGGCCGCTTCCTTGTCAACCTCGTTTCCGCAGGTCCGGCGCCTGTCACATTCGATCTGACGCCGAACTGGCATGTGCTTGGGTTCGCGAGTGTCGCGGGCATCGTCACCGGCGTGTTGTTCGGCCTCGCACCAGCGCTCCAGATGAGCGCTGGCGGACCAACCTCGGCGCTCACAGGGAATGCCAGGGTGAGCGCCGCACGATCGCGGCTTCTTCCGTCGCTCGTCAGCGCGCAGGTCGCTCTCTCCTTGATCCTGCTCGCCGGAGCAGGCCTCTTCGTACGCACGCTGCAGAATCTTCAGCGTCTCGATCCGGGCTTCACAGCCGCGAACGTCTTGTTGGTCGATCTCGAGGGGCGTCGTGAAGCGGTGCCTCTGGATCTGCTGGATGACATACGGCGTCTACCGGGGGTTACGTCGGCCAGCGTCTCTACGCACACACCGTTGAGCGGCGCGGTGTGGAGCGAGCCCGCGGTCCCGGCGGGGCAGGCGATCCCGGAACGAGACAACGCATTCTTTGTCGGTGCCGGCCCTGGATTCTTCGCGACGATGCAGATTGGACTGAAGGCGGGACGCGACTTCACCGACCGCGACACCGCAGACAGTCCAGGCGTGGCCGTGGTCAATGAGGCGTTTGCTCAACGACACTTCGCCACCCAAGACGCTGTCGGCGAGCACCTCTCGGCAAACGTCAGAGGCAAACGCCGAGACCTGGAAATCATCGGCGTGGTTCGAAACACGAATGCCGCCGGCTTGCGGCGGCCAGCACCTCCGACTGTTTATGTCGCCTATCGACAGCTCACGGGCGATTTCCCAACCACGTTGGCGGTCCGAGCAGCAAGTCCCATT
>Ga0114129_10006257_pt1 | contig 16882 bp, 12 predicted proteins | sample RhiMetdeltSRZDD1_FD_80071 | JGI IMG/M metagenome (GOLD analysis project Ga0114129, IMG submission 80071) | Populus rhizosphere microbial communities from Tennessee, USA - Rhizosphere MetaG P. deltoides SRZDD1 (version 2) (version 2) | ecosystem: Host-associated > Plants > Roots > Rhizosphere >... | reverse complement strand
GCTCCCCATATACCACAGCCGTCCATCAGCATCGACGATCATCTTGCGTATGCCCACTCCCTTGGACGGCAGAGGAAAGGGACGCATCTGGCCTGTCTGGGGGGCCAGGCGGACGAGTGTATCTGTGGCAAACTCGTTGGCCCACACGATGCCAGCGCCATCCACCGTAACGGCATAGGGACCGCTATTGGGACCACCTGGTAAGGCATACTCGTGCATGACTTTGGCCGCTACTGGGTCAACGTGTAGCAGTTTGCCCTTGCCGTAGAGCGTCACCCACAAGGAGCCGTCTGGCGCTGTGGCCATACGGCGTGGCTGCGAGCCAGACTCCAGGGTGAGTTCGCTGATAGTCCCGGTTTTTGGGTCTAATTTGCCCAGTTTCCCAGCCCCAATCTCACAGAACCAGACGTTGCCAGCCTTATCAAGCGCCAGGCCATAGGGATGGCCTGGCGCCTTGAACTCGCTGATGCTCCCTGTCTGTGTGTCTAAGCGTCCAAGGCGGTTGCCTCCCTGGACCGTAAACCAGATCACACCCTGGTCAGCGAGCACCAGCGTATGCGGGTCCCCGCCTGAGGGGGCTTTGTGTTCAACCACCTTCCCAGTGGCTGGATCAAGGTGCCCGATAGTGCCGTTGCCGTTGCCCGTGTACCACACCTGGCCGTTGCGGTCGACCAATAGGCCATGCGGTTGTGCTCCTGCCGGCAGGTCCCATTCGTGAAACGTCTGCGTGTGGATATCGAAGCGCGCGATCTTGTTCCCATGCATGACCGAAATATAGATGTTGCCATCCGGGCCAGGCGCCGGGTCGCGGGCGAATTTAGGCGTCGGCACCTGCCACTCGCGTATCTTTCCCTCAACCTGTGGCCGACTGCCTGGGGTGATGCCATAGTTCGACCCGCCAGCCCAGGCCATCCCGGTTACGAGCAGGACGAGCCCAACGATAATGCCTTGCTGTACGTATGGCATGGTGCTCTAGCTCCTTCTCCGCTGTGCGCAGGGGACAGGGACAGCATGTAACCCGATTGTATACTGGTGTGGTCCTTGCCACAAGAGGTTGCTGCCCATAAGGACGTGAGCCATTCTGACCTTCGCTCGGCAAGCCTTTTGCTCAAAGCGGCAACGCATGCAGGGACATAGAGAAACGCTTCTGGGGCGGTCTCACTTCCGCAGTGATGGTGTTGGGCCGCTAGATGGCGTATGATGTCCAACAGAGGGACAGAGGAGTGCGATGGTGAAGCTCCTCCTGGTCGAAGATAACGAAATGAATCCTGACATGCTGGTGCGGCGCCAGGAGCGGCGGGATTATCAGGTGGTCAGCGCTATCGATGGCGACCAAGGCGTGCGGTTGGCACAAGCAGAATCACCTGATTTCATTCTCAGGGATATGAGTTTGCGGTGCTGGACGGCTGGGAGGCGACCCGGCCTAGGTGCTTCCGATCTTCTGCCCAGGAAAAAAGAGACGCGGTATGGAGCTGGAAATACCCTGCTTGGCATTGGACGTGATGCTCAGTTAGGAGTACCGGGAGGATGAGCTATGAAAAAGACTGTTTTTGGCACAATGTTGCTTGCAGTCCTTACTATACTTACTTCCAGCCATGCACTTTTTGCCGGTAGCAAAACTTTAAAGATCGCTATGATTCAGTGGAGAGGTGATACAGAGTCTTGTCAAGGATTCAGAGCTGGGTTAAAGGAGTTAGGGTATTCAGTTGACTATACATATATGAATGCAAAACAGGACAGAATAGAATTAGGTCGTTTGTTGCGGGAGGAATTAGAGCCCAAAATGAACGATTTTGATTACATCTATACATTTGGAACGACGGTCTCCAAGGCTGCGAAAACTATCGTGAACAATAGAGTGCCACAGCTTTTCAGTAGTGTGGCTGGCCCGGTAGAAGCGGAGATCGTGCAGAGTCTGGAAGCACCAGGAGGTAATATCAGTGGATCTAACAATGCCGTACCGATTGCCACCCAAATTGAAACGATTATGAAAATCATCCAATTTAAGCGTCTTGGCCTCTTCTTTAATCCCCGTGAACAGAATGCCATGATCGAGAGGCAAAGACTGTCTGATACTGCAAAAAGATTTAATCTTGAAGTAATTGATCTACGATCTCCTCCAGCCCAAGAGATGCTAGAGCAGAATTTACAACAACTCATTGACAAATCTATTGTTGTTGATGCTGTATATTTGCCTCTCGATAGCTTCATGGTTTCAAATGCCAAACTGATTGGGGATAAACTCAGAGATGCAAGAGTAAAAAGTATTGGATCTCTCGAAGGTTATATTAAAGGTGGAGCACTCATTGGAGTTGTCCCTAATTATTATCAATTGGGTAAATCGATTGCATCCATTGTCGATAAAAATCAAAAAGGCGAAAAACTACAAAATATTCCTGTGGTAACAGTAAAAGAGCCTACGCTGATGATCAATAAAACAACAGCTGATCTCTTACAGATCAGGATCCCTGAGGATACCCTGAAAAGGGCGGTTGTTGTAGAGTGACGTTGTTTGTAGAGGGAGAGGAGGTGCTAATGCGTCAGATCAGATCACAAGCCATGATCGTTTTGCCGCTACTGTGCCTGATTGCCCTCCTGGTAGCTGGTGCTGCTGAGACGCCCAGGCGTGGCGGCATCCTGACCTTTGTGGTGCCAGACGAGCCACCTAGCTTCGATAGTCATCGGGAGACCACCTTTGGGTTGATTCACCCGCTTGCCCCCTTCTACAGCACCCTGGTCCGAGTGAACCCAGATAATCCTGCTTCCTCCACCGACTTTGTGGGTGACCTCGCGCTCGAGGTGCCCACGCCCACAGATGGCGGCAAGACATATACCTTCACGCTGCGCCAGAACGCCACTTTCTGGGACGGCCAGCCAGTGACGGCGCACGACGTGGTGGTCACCTTCAACAAGATCATCTTCCCTCCGGCGGGCGTCCGCAGTGCGCGCAAGGCCTTCTTCAGCATGGTGGATAGAGTCTACGCCACGGACAACTCCACGGTAGTCTTTGCGCTGCAATACCCCTCGTCCGCCTTCCTGCCTGCCCTGGCCAACCCCTTCAACTTTATCTATAGTGCCCAGAAGCTCACCCAAGACATGCACTGGTATGAGAAGAACATCCTCGGCTCGGGACCCTTCATCTTTGTGCAGCACCAACCCGGGGCGTTCATCGAGGGCCGGCGCAACCCCAACTACTATCACGTCGGCAAGCCCTATCTGGACGGCTTTCGGGCCACGTTTGCCGAGCAGCAGTCGCTGCGCGAGCAGGCCATCCGCGATGAGCAGGCACTCATCGAGTTCCGCGGCTTCCCACCCAGGAGCCGTGACAAGCTGGCGCGTGCCCTGGGGGCACAGCTCACAGTGCAGGAGTCCGACTGGAACTGCGTCCTCCTGGTTGTCCCCAACCACCTGGTCAAGCCCTTCGACGACCCCCGCGTGCGCCGCGCCCTCACCCTGGCCATCGACCGCTGGGGCGGCTCCAAAGAGTTGTCCGAGATTGCTATTGTGAAAACTGTTGGTGGCATTGTCTTCCCGGGGCACCCCCTGGCAGCGACGCTCGAGGAACTGCGGGACATCGCTGGCTACGGGCCCAATCTCGCCCAGGCGCGGGCCGAGGCGCGCCGCCTGTTGCGCGAAGCCGGCGTGCCGGAGGGTTTTCCCTTCACGTTCCATATACGCGATGTGGATCAACCCTTTAAGATCGTTGGGCTCTGGCTGCTCACTCAGTGGCGCAGCATTGGCCTCAACCCTGAGCAGTGGGTGCAGGGGGAAGGGGCTTATTACGAAACGCTGCAGGGCCGCTCTACAGAATTCCAGGTGAGCATCGATGGCCATTGCCAGGCGGTGGTGAACCCGTTGAGCGATGTCTCAAAGTTTATCTCTAACGATAGGTCCGATATGAGCTATGGGAGATACCAGGACCGCGTGTTGGACGAGCTGTTTGACACGATGAACCGCACCGCAGATGCTGCCGAGCAGCGGCGTCTCATGCGGCAGTTCGAGAAGCGCGTCCTTGACGAGCAGGCGCACATGCTCATCACTCTGTGGTGGTACCGCATTGTCCCCCATCGCACCGTAGTGCGGGGGTGGAAGATCAGCCCAAGCCACTACCAGAACCAGGATCTGGCTACCGTGTGGCTGGCGCAATAAGGCAAGAAGGAGTGGGACTGTGGCAAACGCCCCCGGAGCAACACCAACTCCAAATGTCCAGAGTATTAGCCGTCGTTTTAGTTATGCCCTCATTGGGGTGGTGACCCTCATTCTCCTTGGATTTGCCACCATTGCTATCTTTTTGAACATTACCAGAATTGAGGCTAGGCTCGAAAACCATGTCGAGAATGCTTTGAAGCTGTCGAATATCAGCTTGCCCGCACCACTGTGGAAGCTCGACAATGACATTGTCAATGATTTTATTGCGGCGCTATTTTTGGATCAATCTCTTGTCTATGCTGAGGTCTCGTGGGGAGGACAAGTTATTGCAAAACGCATTCGGCCAACATTCCAACAAAAAGACTTTGCGTATTTTGCACAGTCGACGCAATTTATTGTGAGAACGGCCGATATCCTGTATGAAGGCAGTAAAGTTGGTACCATGCGACTCGCCGTGTCGCGTGAGAGCGTCAAAACAGAGCTGCTGGTAAATATCGCCGGTATCATGGCCCTCACGCTTCTCCTCATCGTGGCCATTTCCCTGACCTCCATTGTCATCACCAAACGCTATATCTCGCGCCCGTTATCGACACTCCAACATTCCGCAGCCTTGATTGCACAGGGAGATTTAGAAGCTGCCATTGATACCAGCAGTCGGAGCGAAATTGGCGCCCTGGCGCGCGACCTCAATACTATGCGTGGCTCGATCAAGCAGCTCTTCGGCGCACTGCGCGACAGCAACGCACAACTAGAGGAGTACAGCCACTCCCTGGAACAGCGAGTTGAGGAGCGTACCGCCGCATTGGCACGTTCAGTGGCAGAACTGCAAGCCCTAGGGGAGGTCAGTCAGGCCGTCAGTTCCACGCTGGATCTCCACACGGTGCTCAGCACTATAGTCTCCTACGCTAATCAGCTCTCCGGAGCCGACGGGGGCGCGATCTATGAATACGATGAGGTAACTGAAGTGTTTCACCTCCGCGCCACGCAGCAGTTCGACCAGGAGTTCATCGAGGCGCTCCGGTCCACGCCGCTGCGGATGGGCGAAGGCGCTATCGGGCGAGCGGTGGCCGCCCATGAGCCGATTCAGCTCCCCGACATTTTCGTTGAGGGTGCCTACCAGGGGCGTCTACGCGAGACACTGGCGCACTTCGGCCTGCGGGCCATCCTGGCCGTGCCCCTGCTGCGCGAGGAACGCGTTGTGGGTGCACTCGTGGTGTGCCGGAAGTCTCCTGGCGCGTTCCCCTCAGCGGTAGTTGATTTGTTAAAGACCTTCGCTACCCAATCGACCCTCGCCATCCAGAATGCACAGCTGTTCCGCGAGATTGGAGAGCGGGGGCGCCAGCTCGAGATCGCCAGTCAGCACAAGTCCCAGTTTCTCGCCAATATGTCACACGAGCTGCGCACGCCGCTCAACGCCATTATTGGCTATAGCGAGATGTTGCAAGAAGAAGCCGAAGAGCTGGGCCAGGAGGATTTCCTCCCCGACCTCCAGAAGATCAACGCCGCCGGCAAGCACCTGCTGGCACTGATCAATGACATCCTCGACCTCTCAAAGATCGAGGCCGGCAAGATGGACCTCTTCCTGGAGACCTTCGAGATTGCGCCCATGCTCCGAGATGTGGTAACCACGATTACGCCACTAATCGAGAAGAACGCCAATACCCTGGTGGTGCACCATACTGCTGACCTTGGCGCCATGCACGCTGACCTGACCAAAGTTCGGCAGGCACTGTTTAACCTGCTCAGCAACGCCTGCAAGTTCACGACGCAGGGCACCATCACCCTGGCGGTCACCCGCGAGGCCGTGGTTGGGAGCGATTGGCTCACGTTCCGGGTGGCCGACACCGGCATTGGCATGGCCTCTGAGCAGCTGGAGAAGCTGTTTCAGGCCTTCTCGCAGGCCGACATCTCGACGACGCGCCAGTATGGCGGCACCGGGCTGGGGCTGGCGATCACGCGGTATTTCTGCCAGATGATGGGCGGCGACATCACGGTCGAAAGTATGGTAGGGCAAGGGTCCACCTTCACCATCCGGCTCCCCGCCGAGGTGATCGACCCCAAGGCGACACCGACGCTGCGAGCCGAAGCCGCCACGGCCAGCGTCCTGCCGGCAGGAGTACCCACGGTGCTGGTCATCGACGACGACCCAACGGTACACGATCTGATGCAGCGCTTTCTCGGTAAGGAAGGGGTGCACATGCAGGCTGCCGCCAGCGGCGCAGAAGGCTTACGGCTCGCTAAAGCCTTGCGCCCTACCGCCATCACCCTCGATGTGCTGATGCCGGGCATGGATGGCTGGAGCGTATTGACAGGACTCAAAGGTGATCCCGAGCTGGCTGACATCCCGGTGATTATGCTGACGATCGTGGACGACAAGCACCTGGGCTATACGCTGGGGGCGGCGGACTACCTGACCAAGCCCATTGACTGGGAACGCCTGGCCATCCTGCTACAGAAATACCGTTGTGCATCCCCGCCCTGTCCGGTGCTGGTGGTCGAAGATGACGCGACGATGCGTGACATGCTGCGGCGCATGCTGGAGCAAGAGGGGTGGGCAGTGGCCGAGGCCGAACACGGGCGTACGGCCTTGGAGCGTATAGCGGCGCACCGGCCGGAGCTCATTCTCCTGGACCTCATGATGCCGGAGATGGACGGCTTCGCCTTCCTCGAGGCGTTGCGTCAGCACGACGCCTGGCGGTCGATCCCCGTTGTGGTGCTTACGGCAAAGGACCTCACCCTCGACGACCATCAGCGCCTCAACGGCTATGTGGAACGGATCCTCCAGAAGGGGGTGTATAGCCGCGAGGAGTTGCTGCGGGAGGTACGCAACCTGGTGGCCGCCCACGTCTGACCAGGGCAGGCAAGGACACAGGAGGTCTCAGAAGCCTGGGCGATGTGTGTTTGTCCGTGCTGGACGTTTAGAAAAGGCTATACCATGACTGCCAATGCACTCAATCCCCAACAGGCAGCGCCCAAGCGCACGCCGCAGAGCCCCACCGACGCGCCCACCCAGACGCTCGAAGCCCTACGAGCGAGTGAGGCACGCTACCGCGAGCTGTTTGAGCACGCCGAGGACGTGATCTTCTCCTGCACACTGGATGGGATGCTCACCAGTGTCAACCGGGCCACCGAGCGGCTGCTTGGCTGGCCTCGCGAGGCCTTGATTGGCCAGCACGACAGCAAAATCCTCACGCCCGCCTCTATCGCCCTGGGCCGCGAACGCATCCGCCGCAGCCTGGCTGGCGAGAGACTGCCGAAGCTCTTTGAGATCGAGACAGTGCGCCGTGACGGCAGCCTCGTACCGCTCGTCTGTCAGATGATGGGCGGTGCTATCGCAGTCAAGAGTACCCTGAGGATAGAGTCCACCTTTACCGTCCGCCTACCGGCGGAGGCTGTCGATCCCAAGACTGCGGCTTGTGTCTGGCCAGGGGACACAGGGCCAGAGGAGGAGTGCGATGGCGAAGATCCTGCTCGTGGAAGATAACGAGATGAACCGCGACATGCTGGCGCGGCGCCTGGAGCGACGGGGCTATCAGGTAGTCATTGCCATCGATGGCGATCAGGGCGTGCGGCTCGCCCAGGCAGAAGCGCCTGATCTCATTCTCATGGACATGAGTTTGCCGGTGCTGGACGGCTGGGAAGCGACGCGGCGGCTCCGGGCCCTGCCCGCCACCCAGACCATTCCCATCATTGCCCTGACGGCGCACGCCATGGCGGGCGACCGGGAGCAAGCACTCCAGGCAGGATGCAACGACTACGACTCCAAACCGGTTGAATTCGCTCGACTCTTAGGGAAAATTCAAGCGCTCTTGGCATAAGGAGGCTAGCGCATGGACACGGCCCAGGGCTCCCTGCTCGTCGTGGACGACAACCCGATGAACCGGGATATGCTCGCCCGGCGTCTGGCACGGCGGGGTTACACAGTCACAGTCGCCGAAGATGGTTATCAGGCCTTGGCAATGATCGAAGCACAGCAGTTCGACCTGGTGCTCCTCGATATCATGATGCCTGGGATCAGCGGCCTGGACGTCCTCAAGACGGTCCGCCAGCGCTATGCGGTGGCCGACCTACCGGTGATTATGGCGACGGCGAAAGATCAGAGCGAAGACATCGTTGCCGCCTTGCAACTCGGCGCCAACGATTATGTCACGAAACCGCTCGATTTTCCGGTGGTTCTGGCGCGCACGCAGACGCAGTTGTCCCTCAAACGGGCGATGCAGGAAATCCAGCGCCTGGCAGCGCAACTAGAGCTACGCAACCGGTTTATTCGCGAGACCTTTGGACGCTATCTCACCGACGAAGTGGTCACTAGTCTGCTTGACTCACCGGAAGGCTTACAGTTGGGTGGGGAAAAGCGCCGGGTCACGATGTTGATCTCCGATTTGCGCGGCTTCACGTCCCTTTCGGGGAGGCTAGCGCCGGAACAGGTCATGGCCATGTTAAATCGCTATCTGGGTACCATGGTCGAGATCATCATGCAGTACCAGGGCACAATTGATGAGATCATTGGCGATGCGATGTTGGTCATCTTTGGGGCTCCCATTTGGCGCCAGGACGATGCCCACCGGGCCGTGGCTTGTGCCGTGGCCATGCAGTTGGCCATGGCCGCAGTGAATGCAGAGAATCGACATGCCGGTCTGCCCGACGTAGAGATGGGCATCGGCGTGCATACGGGCGAAGTGGTGGTGGGCAATATCGGCTCTCACAAGCGCACCAAATATGGGGTAGTGGGGAGCCATGTCAACCTTACCTTCCGTATTCAGTCGTACACCATAGGTGGCCAGATTCTGATCTCGGAGGCGACGCGGCAAGAGGTAGAGCCCCTCGTGAAGATTAGTCGGCAGATGGAGGTCGAAGCCAAGGGGATTGCCGAGCCGATCGCCCTCTACGAGCTGCGTGGTATTGGCGGGGCATACGACCTCTTTCTCCCCGAGCGTGAAGAGGCCCTCGTGCCGTTGCAGCAGGAGGTTCCGCTGCGGTATGCGGTGCTCGAGGGGGAATACGTCGGGCGCACCGTGCACCAGGGAAGCTTCGTCAGGCTGTCAAGCAAGGCGGGAGAGATCTGCTCGGAGCATGCCGTCGCACCGTGGAGCAACCTCAAGATGCAGCTTATGAGTCACAACGGCGAGGGGATCCCTGGAGAACTCTATGCGAAGGTCCTGAAGCACCTCCCGGAGGGGCACCCGGGCTTTTATGTGCACTTCACCTCTATATCCCCAGAAGTCGCGTCATTTTTCCAGCAGCTCCTGGGGAGCTACAAGCCATCCGAAAGCTGACGTTGTCAGGAGGAAGGAGCCATGGCAAGCCATCTTGCGCGCCGGACATTTCTCTGGGGTCTTAGTGCAACGGGAGCCGTGGGGTTGAGCGGCCCACTCTGGCGTGCGCACACCGCCTGGGGAGCAGCAGAGCCCATCAAGATCGGCTTGCTCATGTCCTTCTCGGGAGTGGTTGCGGCCTGGGGGCGCGCCGGCCGCCAGGGCCTCAAGATGGCGGTGGAAGAACTCAACAGCCAGGGCGGCGTGCTGGGGCGGCAGCTCGTGATGAAGGCCGAGGACGACACGGTGAATGGGGAGGTGGCGGTGCGCAAAGCCCGGCGGCTGGTGCTGGACTGGGGAGCCGACCTGATCATCGGTTTCAATGCCAGCGGTGTCGCCCTGGCTGTCTGCCCGATCATGCCGGAGCTCAAGCGTATTCTGATCGTTCCCTGCGCGGATTCGCCCAGCATTACCAATGAAAAGGGCAACAAGTACATCTTCCGCAGTCATGCGAACGGTTATCAGACCTCCGCGGGCGGCGCTGCCTTCGCTGCCTCCCGGCCGTTCAAGCGCTGGACCGTCATCGGGCCTGACTACTCCTATGGCTGGGATGCCTGGGGGACCTTTGTCGCGCACCTCCTGAAGCACAAGGCTGACGTGGATGTCCTTGCTGTCCAAGCTTGGCCGAAACTCGGCGCCGGGACGTACGACAGCCATATTACAAAGATCCTGGACGCCAAGCCAGAGGGTGTGTATTGCCCTCTCTGGGGCGGAGACTTCGTGACCTTCGTCAAGCAGGCCCGTCGGCACCGCTTCTTCGAGCAGGTCGGCATGTTCCTGACCCCGGCCGGCCTGGCCATGGATGCCTTCTACGCCTTGGCGGATTGGAGCCCGCGCACCTCCGAGGTCCCTCTGGACATCTACACGGCGGCCCACGGTTACTGGCCTGAGCATCCACAGACGGCCAGGCACACGCAATGGGTGGCGCAGTTCATGGAGCGTGAGGGAGAACTCCCGCACGTCACCGCCCACGACACCTATGCGGCGGTGTATTTTTACAAGCAGGCGGTGGAGCAGGCTGGCACCACCGACACGGAAGCGGTCATTCAGGCGCTTGAGGGTATGGTCCTGGAGTCGCCCGCCTACCGCAAGGTCATGCGCAAGGAGGATCACCAAGCCATCACCGATGTCCCCTGGGGGATCACCAAGGAGGCTAAGGACCTGGAACCGTTGTTCGTGCGCATAACCGACATTCGAGACTCCAAGGGTGAGGACATCGTCGAGCCGATCGAGGAGATTCTCGAGCGCCGCAAGACAGGGGCTGAGCCTCCCTGGCGAAAGTACGTGCTCAAGGGCTAGCAGCAGTTGATCGGTGGCGCAGCAGCACCGGCTCTGGCCGGTCTCGAGGCCGATGCCACCACGCGGAGAGAAGGAGTCGGGTCATGAACATGATGCCGGCCGATTCATTCGCCGCCTATGTCTTGAATGGGCTGGTGCAGGCCGCCTGTTTGTTCCTACTCGCCTCCGGGTTGACGTTGATCTTCGGGGTGCTCGGTATCCTGAACTTCGCCCACGCGGCCCTGTTTATGCTGGCGGCATACCTGGCGGCGCAGGTGTCGGCGTGGTCCGGGAGTTTTTGGGTCGCTTTGCTCGTGGTGCCTCCGGTGCTGGCTCTGCTAGGAGCGGGGCTGGAGCGGGGACTGCTGCGCCGCGTCTACGACGTGCCCGTGGCCTATCAGCTCCTGTTGACTTTGGGGGTCGTCCTGCTCATCAAGGACCTCGTCAAGCTGCTATGGGGTACGGCGTGGAAAACCCTCTCCGAGCCGCCCATGTTCTCTGGCACCATGATGGTTCTCGGCCGCCCCTATCCGCTATATAACGTCGTGTATATCGGCTTCGTGATCCTGCTCGGCCTGGCACTGTGGGCCTTCTTGAGCCGGACGCGGCTTGGCAAAGTGGTGCGAGCGGCGGCCATGGACCGCGACATGGCCAACGCGGTGGGGATCAATGTGCCGCTCGTGTACACCGGGGTGTGCGCCCTTGGGACGGCACTAGCGGGCATCATGGGAGTGTTCCACGGGCCGATGCTGAACATCCACCTGGACGTCGATCACGACTACGTCGTCGAAGCCTTCGCTGTCGTGGTCATTGGCGGTTTGGGCAGTGTGCCCGGGGCATTGCTCGGCGCCCTGCTGGTTGGGATGCTCGACGCCTTCGGCATTCTCATCATCCCCCGGTTTCAAATGGCCTTTATCTACATGGTCATGGCGGCTGTGCTCGTCTTCCGTCCGCATGGACTCTTCGGGGTGCGGGAGGCCTGAGCATGGGGGAACCCGTCTACCGTTACCTAGGAGCGCGAACAGCGCTGTGGCGCGCCGTGGTGGGAGGTGTGGTGGCGATGGTGGTCCTGGCATTGGTGCCAGTGGTGGCGTCCCCATTCCAGCTCTTGTTTGCTACCGAGCTCCTCATCCTATGTCTGTTCGCCCTGGCTTTCAACCTGCTCTTCGGTATCACTGGTCTCTTAAGCTTTGGCCACGCGGCCTATTTCGGCGTGGGCGGCTATCTCGCTGCGCTGGCCCTGGTGCATGGCTGGACGGGCCTCCTCGGGGCGTTGGTCCTGGGCATGACCGGTGCGGCCCTGGCTGGCCTGGTGATCGGTTATTTCTGTGTGCGGCTGAACGAGATCTATTTTGCCATGCTGACGCTGGCTTTCGGCCAGATGCTCTACGTCATCGCCTGGCAATGGAACGAGGTCACGGGGGGAAGTGATGGCCTTGTTGGTGTGCCACGTCCGCCGCTACGGCTGCTGGGGCTGACGCTGCTACTCGATACCGATCTGGCCTTCTACTACTTGGTGGCGACCGTGGTACTCGTGGCCACGCTGCTCCTGTGGGGTATCGCCACGTCGCCGTTTGGTCTGATATTGCGGGCCATCCGGGAGAAGCCCGAGCGGGCTGAGTTTGTTGGTATCCCGGTACACCGCTGCCGCCTGGCCACCTTCGTGGTGTCAGCGGCATTTTCTGGCTTAGCCGGGGCCCTGGTTGTGCCCTTCGGGCGCACCGCCACGCCCGAGATGCTCTTTTGGACGAAGTCCGTCGAGCCTGTCATGATGAGCTTGCTGGGCGGGGCGCAGGTCTTTCTGGGCCCAGCGCTGGGGGTGCTGGTCTACGTGTGGCTCAAGGAATGGATCTCCTCCCGACTGGTGGACTACTGGATGCTGGTCATGGGGCTCATTGTCGTCGGGTGCGTGCTGTTCTTCCGTGGGGGCATCTCCGGAGTCCTCGTCACATGGTGGTTGGCGCGCTCGGCGCGGAGGATGTCCTATGCCTCTGCTCGAGATACACAGGTTGACCAAGTCGTTCGGCCGGATGGTGGCCGTTGACCAGGTCGACCTGACCATCGCCACTGGGCAGCTGACAGCCGTCATCGGCCCTAACGGCGCTGGCAAGACAACCCTGTTCAATGTCATCACCGGGAAGCTACAACCCACTATGGGGCGGGTCACATTCCGGGGAGAGGACATCACCGGCTTTTCTCCGCATGCCATTGTCAGCCGGGGCATCGCCCGCTCGTTCCAGGTCACCAATGTCTTTCCTGAACTCACGGTAGCGGACAACCTCCGTGTTGCTGTCCTGAGCGCGCGGCGCTATGCTGATCGCCATGGCTGGCGAGGTGGCAGCGGCGGAGCAACGGCAGAGGTCGTCCGGTTGTTGCAGGAGCTGGGTCTTCAGCCCCATGCCGAGCTCCCGTGTGCGGTGCTCTCACACGCGCATCAGCGTTTGGTGGAAATCGGGCTCGCCCTCGGAGGGCATTCCCGTCTACTGTTGCTCGACGAGCCGACAGCCGGTATGGGATTGGCGGAGACAGTGGCCATGACACACTTCATCCGCAACCTTGCCCAGCGTGAGGAGTTGACAGTGGCCTTGATCGAGCACGATATGCAGGTGGTCTTTGCGCTGGCGGAACGGGTGGTGGTCATGCACCAGGGACGGATCATTGCTGACGGGGCACCGGCGGTCGTGCGGGACGACCCACTGGTGCGTGCAGCCTATCTGGGGCAGTGAGATGCTCGAAGCGCGCAATGTGCACACCTTCTATGGGCGCAGCCATGTCCTGCAGGGAGTGAGCCTGGAGGTGCACGCAGGTGAAGTCGTCTGCCTGCTGGGGCGCAACGGTGCCGGCAAGACTACTACCCTGAGGAGTCTCATCGGCCTCACCTCGCCCTGTCAGGGTAGCATACGCTTCCAGGGAGAAGAACTGATCGGCCAACCGCCCTTCCGCATCGCCCGCCGCGGGCTGGGCTACATTGATCAGGGTCGGTGTATCTTCCCGAATCTCACCGTGGATGACAATCTGGAAGTCGCCCGCACTGGCCGGATGGGTCGGTGGTCCAAAGCGGACGTCCACCACTTCTTCCCGGAACTCGCCCCGCTGCAGCACCGCTTGGGCCGTCACCTGAGCGGGGGCGAGCAGCGCATGCTGTCCATAGGGCGAGCCTTGATGGGCAATCCGCTCCTCCTCCTGTGCGATGAGCCCTCCGAGGGCCTCGGACCATTAGTAGTGGCACGTCTGGGCGTGCTGCTGCGTGATTTGGTCCAGCAGGGGTTGGCCATCCTCCTGGCAGAGCAGAATCTGCGCTTTGCCCTTGATGTGACTGACCGGGGCTATATCATCGACAAGGGTCAGATCCGCTACGAAGGCTCGGTTGCCGCGCTGCGCCAAGCAGAGGTCATCAGCCAGTATCTCGCGGTCTAGTCCTCACATGCTGACCTGCACGAGATGCAGGACCCAGCTCTGTGCCGAGGGACATGTAGAGGCGCTGGCGGGAGTCTTAAGCCCGCGCCTGTGAGTGAAGGAGAGGGTCTGATGGAACATGGCTTTCCTACAAAGGTCCTGACGGCCGCTGTGGTTATCACGATAGTGTTCTGCGGAGGTGTAGGCTGGTATGTGTGGGACTCGTACCAGGCCTTCAAAGCGATGCAGGAGAGAGACTTCCGGCTCCAGGAGCTGAGCGGGAGTATTACCAGTCTTGGCGAAGCCTTGACCATGTCGGCGCTCATGAGGGTGGCCACAGGGGACCCGCAGTGGGAGGAGCGCTATCAAAGGCTCTGGCCGCAACTGGATACTGCGATCAGGGAGGCCATGGCACTGGCACCCGAGACCTACTTCACGTATGCCGCCGCCGAGATGAATGCCGCCTACGTCAAACTGGTTGGGATGGAGACCCGGGCGTTCAATTTGGTGCGCCAAGGGCGGCAGGAAGCTGCAATAGCCCTGCTCTCCAGTGAGGCACATAAAGAGCAGAAGCAGCTGTACACTGAAGGAATCGAGCAGGTCACTGCCACTCTGAAAGAGCGTGTCCAAGCCAACCTCGACGCCCGACGTCGGTTGGCGCTCTTTGCCATTGCTGCGACTAGTGTGGTTTTGCCGATCTTGCTCTTTGCCTGGCTCGAGGTGCTGCGACTGGTGAGCCGGCATATGACCGCGCGCCAGCGGGCTCAGGCAGAACTGCAGCTGGCCAAAGAGGCAGCTGAGGAGGGCCATCAACTGGTCGAACAGCTCTACCGCATGGCTATCTCGATGCAGACCTCGTGGGAACGAGAGGACCGGTTGCAAGCCTTCATTCGAGGTGCCCACGAAGTGGCCGGTTTCGACCGTTTCTACATCCTGCTCGCCACGCCCGACGGCTCGCGTTTCGAGCTGGTGGCAGCTCACGGTGAGGCACCCCCTGCGAGCCTGCCGCTCTCTCCCGCCGCCGGTCCGTTCTATCAAGCCTTCCAGACCCGCCGCCCGGTCGCCGTGCTGCAGGACGAGGACTTACGGCAGATCCTCCCATTGGATCCTGTCTATCGAGACCATCCATTCTTTCGGAGCAAGCGGTTTGTGATCGTTCCCCTCGTAGTCGGAGACCGCGCCACCGGGGCAGTGTGTGTTGACAATAAGACGAGCCAGCGACCAATCAGTCCCGCCAGCATCGAGCCCTTTACCCTGCTCTGCCAGCAGTTCGCCACCGCCTTGGAGGAGGCCCGCTTGTACGCCGAGACCCGCGCTCGGGAGCGCGAGGCCACCCAGCTCTCCGAGCTCACCGCACTGCTGGCGTCCAACCTGGATATGGACCGCGTCCTCGACCTGATCACCACGCAGACGGTCGAGCTGCTGGGTTGCGACGCCTCGGTGATCCTGCAATATGACGAAGTGAGAGGCGAGCTGACGGTCGCCCGGGAACACAATTTGGCCCCCGAGATGAAGCGGAATGTGGTGCTCAAACCAGGGGAGGGCATTGGTGGGCGCGCCTTCCAGGAGCGGCGCCCTGTCTGGATCCGGGACCTCCTCGCTCAGGCGTCGCTGACGTACGACGATGCCACCACCGACCGGCTCATCAAATCGCTCGCTCCGCGTGCTATCCTGGCGGTGCCCATCATCATCCGGGCAGAGGTCTACGGGGCGTTGTTGGTCTATTTCTACACACCCCGTGACTTCGCTCCCAAGGAGGTGCAGCTCCTCTCCTCCCTCGCGCACCACGCGGCCATTGCCATCGCCAACGCGCGCCTCTTCGAAGCCCTGCAACAGGCGAAGGACGCCTCGGAAGCCGCCAACCAAGCGAAGAGCACGTTTCTGGCCAGTATGAGTCACGAGCTGCGTACACCGTTGAACGCCATCATTGGCTACAGCGAGATGCTGCAAGAGGAGGCCGAAGAGCTGGGCCAGAAGGACTTCACCCCCGACCTCCAGAAGATTCACGCAGCGGGCCAACACCTGCTGGCGCTGATCAACGACATCCTCGACCTTTCGAAGATCGAGGCCGGCAAGATGGACCTCTTCCTGGAGACTTTCGACATCTCAGCCATGATCCAAGACGTGGTCACTACCATCCAGCCGCTGGTCGAGAAGAACGCCAATACCCTGGCGGTCCACGGTGTCAGTGATCCTGGCACCATGCAGGCTGATCTGACCAAGGTGCGGCAGAGCCTGTTCAACCTGCTCAGCAACGCCTGCAAGTTCACCGCACGGGGCACCATCACGCTGGCGGTCAGCCGTGAGACGCTGGACGGGGCGGCGTGGCTCGCGTTCCGGGTGCGCGACACCGGCATCGGCATGACCCCCGAGCAGATGGGGAAACTGTTCCAGACATTCTCGCAAGCCGACGCTTCGACCACCCGCCAGTATGGCGGCACGGGCCTCGGGCTGGCAATCACCCAGCGCTTCTGCCAGATGATGGGGGGCGCCATCACGGTTGAGAGCACGCTAGGTCAGGGTTCCACCTTCACCATCCGGCTCCCCGCCGAGGTGAGCGATCTCAAAACAGCCGTGGCGCCTCGGGCGGAGGCCGCCATGGCCGGCACCCCGCCGGAAGGGGCGCCCACTGTGCTCGTCATCGATGACGACCCAACGGTGCACGATCTGATGCAGCGCTGCCTCCGCAAGGAAGGGTTGCGCATGGTGGCTGCCGCAAGCGGTGAGGCGGGGCTGCGGCTTGC
>Ga0114129_10006256_pt1 | contig 16882 bp, 17 predicted proteins | sample RhiMetdeltSRZDD1_FD_80071 | JGI IMG/M metagenome (GOLD analysis project Ga0114129, IMG submission 80071) | Populus rhizosphere microbial communities from Tennessee, USA - Rhizosphere MetaG P. deltoides SRZDD1 (version 2) (version 2) | ecosystem: Host-associated > Plants > Roots > Rhizosphere >... | reverse complement strand
GCTTCCATACCGCCCGGGTCCGGGCCATCGCCGGCTTCGTCACCCGGCGCCTCGCCGGGTGATCTGCACCCGACGGGGAGGGGGCCACCTGCCCACCTCCCTTATTGCGCAGTCGCTCTACTGCCCACGTTCACCACGCGGACGCCGTCCTGGACCCGCTCGGTCGGCCAGTGAGTGTGGCCCACGACGACGAGATCGGCCGCGCAGCCGTCCAGCATCTTCCGTAGCTCGGCCTCGCCCAGCCGCGGGTGGACGCCCTCGCCGTCGTTCCGGTCGGGCGCCACGTGCACGCCAAGCAGCCGTGTGCCGTCCGGCAGCGTCATTCGCTGCTCGAACGGCAGCGCCGCCAGCCAGTCGAACCAGCCGGCCGCCGTGACGTACCCTTGCGTCCAGGCAAACGTCTGCGCCACCTCCACCAGGCGCGGCAGCAGCTCGGTGTCCGCCGCCACGTCGTCGAGCTGGGGGTACGGGCGCTCGCCGGTCACGACGTACCGATCGGTGGTCCCCTGGAGGAAGCGGACGTTCGAGAGCGCCGTCAGCCGTTCGAGGACGCCGACCGGGTCGTACCCGATCGCGACGACGTCGCCCAGCACCCAGTAACCGTCAACCCCGCCCCGGGCCTCGACGTCTTCCAGAACCGCGTCGACGGCGATCGGGTTGCCGTGCGTGTCCGACAGTAGCGCGAGCCGCATCAGAGCTCCTCTCGGCCGAAGCAAGCTATCGAAGACTGATACGACATGGACGAGGTAGGCGACTCGGCCATCTCCTCCAGGCTGTCAGAGTCGAGTCCCGTTCCGCCCCGCACGGCAAGGTTCGAAACTGACACAGAGCGACCTGGCAGATCGCCCCACCGACCCCTCGACGTAGCCTCACTCAGGAGGGAGGTGAGATATGCCAGATGGCACAGAATCCCGATGCCATCTGTTCTGTCCACGCCGAACGATCTGGGGCGAATATTGGCATAGGGTCGAGCCGCGAGGCGATGTCAGACCTGAGACCGACACGCTGCCGACGGTGGCAGAGAAGTGGAGCGAAGCGATGTCAGAGATGACGACCGAACCGACGCCGAAAGAGCCGGACCGAAGGCCCGATTCGATCTTGATGGGGCCGGGGGCGACCGCCGCGGTCGTGCCGACCGCACCGGCTCGCCATCGGCCATTCATGGTCACGATTCTGGCCATTGCCGTCGGTCTTCTCGCGGTGCTCTCCGCCGTGCACCTGCTTCAGGCGTTGGGCATCGTTCCATACGTCATCGGGCGACTCGAGGTCCGGACCTTCAGCCTCCTCTACGCCATCATGTGGGGGGCGTTGGTCTGGGTCTGGATCTGGCTCATCCAGATGCTCTGGAGAGTCGATCCGCAGGCCTGGATCTTCCTGGTCTTCGTCTCGCTGATTAACATGTTCTTCGATTTCATGATGCTCCTGGGTGCCACGACCTGGTCAGACGTGGCCGTCAGCTTCCTGCTCAACGGCCTGGTCCTGCTCTACTGCATGCTGCCGAGCACCAGGCGCACGTTCGAGACGGAGGAGGCCTTGTCGCGAAGAAGATACTGACCGCTGCCATGCGAAGACGCGCTCTAAGCGGTCATGGGCGGGCGGGTCAGTGCGGGGCGCTGCTTCGCGCGCCCCTTGCTGGCTAGCACGGTTGACGTCAGCGGCTTCTGTTTGACCTTCTGTGGGGCGCCGCGCTCGACGAGCACGCGCGCCTTCGGAGCGTGAAGCGCTGCGCCAGCGCCTCGAACGTCACCGCGACGCCGGTTCGGGAGCCAGGACAGCCGCCTGCTCCGCGATCAGGTCGCAGAGCCTCGCCGGCAGCTCAGCGAGCGGGACGCTCTCCACCTCGTGGCTGGCGCGCGGCTTCCACTCGACCGCCCGGTCCGCCAGGCCCCGCCGGCCCACGCCCAGCCGCAGCGGCATCCCCAGCAAATCGGCGTCCTTGAACTTGACCCCGGCCCGAAGGTCGCGGTCGTCGTACAACACGTCCAGGCCAGCCGCCGCCAGGATGCTGACGGCCTCTTCCGCCAGCTCGGCCAGGGCCGGCTCGCCGCCCAGGGTCAGGACGTGCGCCTGGTACGGCGCGATCGTCCACGGCCAGATGATGCCGTCGTCGTCGTGGTGCAGCTCGACCGCCGCCGCCATCACCCGCCCGATCCCGATGCCGTAGCTGCCCATGAAGATCGGCGTCGCCACCCCATCGGCGCTCAGGACGCTCGCTCCAAGCGGTCCTGAATACCTCGTGCCCAGTTTGAAGATGTGGCCCAGCTCCAGCGCCTTGTACAGCTCCAGCCGGCCGTCACAGCGCGAGCACAGGTCGCCCACCTGGACCGTGCGAAGATCGGCGAGGCGCCCGCCGTGCCCCAGGATGTCCCGCTCCACGTCGATGCCGCGCAGATGGAAGCCGTCCTCGTTCGCGCCGGTCACCATGTTGCTCCGGCCGAGCAGCACCTGGTCCACCAGCACCGGCGCCCGCGTGAACCCGACTGCCCCCAGCGAGCCGGGGTGCGCCCCCATCAGTGCCACGACGTCCTCGGTCTGAGCCGGTCGCACCGTGCTGGCGCCCACGGCCGTCTGCAGCTTCGCCTCGCTCAAGGTGTGGTCGCCGCGCACCACGGCCACCACCGGCTGGTCGTCCGCGATGTACACCAGCGTCTTGAGCTGACGATCCGGCGGCACGCTGTACGGTGGCTGGGCGAGTGCCTCGATCGTCAGCACGCCGGGCGTCGCGAACCGCCTGCTCCCCGCGCCCTCTCCCCCTCTCCCTCCCCGCTGTGACGCCTCGGCTCCCCCTCTCCCTCGCAAGGGAGAGGGGGCCGGGGGGTGAGGGCTTCTCGACGTCGCCATCTCCGCGTTCGCGGCGTAGCCACACGCGGGACAGCTCACCACCCAGTCCTCGCCGGCGTCCGTGCGCGCCATGAACTCCGCCGAGCCGCTCCCGCCCATCGCTCCCGAGTGCGCCTGGACCATCACCGTCTGCACGCCGCACCGTCCGAAGATCCGCTCGTACGCCTGCCGCTGCTCCTCGAACGACCGGTCCAGCCCCTCCTGGTCCAGGTCGAACGTGTAGGCGTCCTTCATCGGGAATTCGCGCACCCGCAGCAGGCCGGACTTCGGGCGGGGCTCGTCGCGGAACTTGGTCTGGATCTGGTACCAGACCTGGGGCAGATCGCGATAGCTGCGCAGCTCGTCCCGGGCCAGCAGCGTGAACAGCTCCTCGTGCGTCATGCCCAGACCGTACTCGCTGCCCCGCCGATCGGTCAGGCGGAACATCTCGTCGCCCATCACCTCCCAGCGTCCGCTCTGGCGCCAGATCTCGGCCGGATGCAGGGCCGGCAGCCGGACCTCCTGGCCGCCGATCTGGTTCATCTCCTCGCGGACGATCGCCTCGATCTTCGCGAGCGAGCGGATCGCCAGCGGCAGATAGCTGTACAGGCCGGCCCCAAGCTGACGGATGAAGCCCCCGCGGACCAGCAACTGGTGCGAGACGGCGACGGCGTCTACCGGCGGGTCCTTGAGGGTTGGGATGAATGCGCGACTCATCCGCGTCACGGTCATCGGCCACCTCCCAGAACAGCTCGCGGTGAGGATGAGCACACTACCTGAACGGCGTTGGGCCTCACACGCACGGACTGTCCCGACGCCATTGTGGCAGACTTGTCATCCTGAACGGAGGAGGTGCTACGTGGAGGGCGACGAGCGCAGCCGCCTGCATGAGATCGTCGATCGGCTGCCGGAGCACGAACTGGGGCTCGCCTGCCAGCTGCTGGAGCTGCTCGCCCATGGGCGTGACGCCCTCAGGACCGGCACGCCTGACGGCGCCATAGCGGCGGACGGGCAGGACAACGCCGACGAGGACGAAGCGCCGGACACGTCGCCCGAGACGATCGCCAGACTGGCCAAGCTCACGGACGAGGAGCTGATGCGCCTCGACGACCTGCTCGAATCGGATCGCGAGGGCGCCCGGCAGTTCTGGCGCGAACGGTTCGGCAAGGAGCTGCCGGACGACGAGCTGGGCGACTGACGAGCAGCGAGTTGCGAGCGGCGACCAGCGAGTACCATGCTCTCGTAACTCGCAACTTCATCTGAGGTCGCTGCGTGGCCGGTCGGCGCTTCCGGGCTCTCCCGCTCCTTCCTACCCCGCTGATTGGCCGCGAGCGAGAGCTCAGCGCGGCCCAGCACGCCCTGCTTTCGCCAGGCACCCGCCTGCTGACCCTGACCGGCCCGCCCGGCGTCGGCAAGACCAGCCTGGCCGTCACCCTGGCCCGCTCGCTGCTCGATCGGTTCCCCCACGGCGCGGTCCTGGTCGATCTCGCCCCGGTGACCGATCCAGAGCGGGTCGCGCCGACGATCGCCGATGCGCTGGAGGTGCGGAGCGGCGGCGATCCAGTTGAGCGCCTGCTCACCTTCCTGCGCGAACAGGCCCAGTTGCTGGTCCTGGACAACTTCGAGCAGGTCGTGGCGGCGGCGGGGCTCGTCGCCAGATTACTGGCGGTCTGCCCGTACCTCCGGATCGTCGTCACCAGCCGCGAGCCGCTTGCCGTGCGCTGGGAGCACGAGCTGCCGGTCACGCCGCTGGAGCTGCCGGACGTCTCGCGCGGCACCGGCGCGGCCCTTCTCGAAGCCCCCGCCGCCGCGCTGTTCGTGGAGCGCGCCCGCGCCGTCAGCCCGTCGTTCTCGCCGACCAACGGTGCCGCCCGGCTGGTCGGCGAGATCTGCCACCGCCTGGACGGCCTCCCGCTCGCGATCGAGCTCGCCGCCGTCCGGGTCCGGGTCCTGCCGCTCGAGTCGATTCTCCAGCAGCTTCGGGCCTCCAGCGACACCCGCGCCGGTCACGCCGCCTCACTCGACCTGCTCGCCGGCGGCGTGCGCGACCTCCCAGAGCGGCAGCAGACGCTGCGCCAGGCGATCTCCTGGAGCTACGCGCTGCTCTCCCCGGACGAGCAGGCCCTGTTGCGGCGGCTGGCGGTGTTCGCCGGCGGCTGCACCATCGCCGCCGCCGAGCGCGTCTGCGGCGTCACCCACGAGACGCTGATCTCGCTGATCGAGAAGAACCTGCTGCGCCAGGAGACGCCAGACGAGGGCGAGCCGAGAGTCCGCCTCCTGGTGCCGGTCCGCCATTTTGCCTTCGAGCAGCTTGCAACCGACGACGATCTCGCCACGATTCGGCAGCGCCACGCCGCCCTGTACCTGGAGCTGGCCGAGCAGAGCGAGGAGCAGACCGGTTACATCGGCCAGCAGGAGCGGCTGCGTCGCCTCGACCACGACCACGACAACCTCCGTGCAGCGCTCCGCTTCTCGCTGGAGGCCGGGGACGGCGAGACCGCCCTCCGGCTGGCCGGGGCGCTCTGGCGCTTCTGGTGGATGCGCGGCTACCTGGACGAGGGCGCTGCCTGGCTGGAGTCCGCGCTCCAGTTCGCCGACGAGGCCACGCCGCCCACCAGGGCCGCCGCGCTCCACGGGGCCGGCAAGCTCGCTCGGGAGCGCGGCGAGTTCGAGCAGTCGGTCGAGCTGACCGAGGCCAGCCTGCGCCTCTTCCGCGAACTCGACGACGGGGCCGGGATCGCGCTGGCCCTCAACACGCTCGCCAACGTCGCAGGCGACTGTGGCAACTATCCGGAGGCGCTCGAGCTCTACGAGCAGAGCTTGGCGATCAGGCGCCAGATCGGGGACCAGGCCGGCGAGGCGCTGGCGCTCCACAACCTGGCCTCGATCCAGCGGGCATCGGGCAACCTGTCGCTCGCCGAGTCGCTCGCCGAGCAGTCCCGCGCGTTGTACCGCGTACTCGGCGACGACTGGGGCGAGGCGATCTGCCTGCTGATGCTCGCCCACGTCGCCTGCCAGCAGGGCAACCCTGAATCGGCCGAGCCGATGGCCCGTCAGAGCCTGGCGCTGCGCCGCGCGCTCGGCGCCAGGCAGGGTGTCGCCCGCTGCCTGGAGATCCTGGCCGAGGTCGCCGTCGCGCGGGGCGACTTCGAACGCGCCGCACGCCTCTACGGCTCCGTCGATTCGATGCGGCAGGCGATCGGGTTCGCACGGGTGCCGGACGAAATCGAACGGTACCAGCGGGAGCTCGACGAGATCCGCGCGGCGCTTGGGGACGACCTCTTCACGGTTGCCTGGGATGTCGGGCGCGCCCTGGACACCGACGACGCCGTGCGCGAGGGGATCGGCGAACACGCTGCGCCGCCCGAGGAGCCCCACCACGCCACGCCCGAGCGCACCGTCCGGTCGGGCCAGCCTGCCGTCCGGTCGAGCGGGCCAGGCGCCCCCGCCGCGTCGTCGGCCGGCCGCCCTACCGGCCGCCTCCCTGCGCCGCCCATCGAGTCACTCGCCCTGCCGGACGGCCCCTCGGCCGTCTCTGTCCTGACCCGCCGCGAGCGCGACATCGCGATCCTCCTGGCGCGCGGCCTGACCAACCGCCAGATCGCGCAGAGCCTCGTCATCACCGAGGGGACCGCCGCCAACTACGTCCGGCGGGTCTTGCAGCGGCTGGGGTTCCAGAACCGGGCACAGGTCGCCGCCTGGGCCGTCGAGCACGGCCTCCACGAGCGGTAGGGATGCGGCTTGCCCCACCCGCGGCTCGCCCCACCCCAACACCCGAAACCCAAAACCCACAGTAGTGCAGGAATGGTGCATTTCGGGAGCAGACCGGCCTGCACCGCCAGCCGTACGCTGAATCCAGATGACACCACGACAGCCCGAGGCGATCCCTCCCCACGGCGACACCTCGGGCCCGCGCGGCCCTGCTCACCACGCCACACCCTGCATACCCGCAACCGCGAAACCCGACCGGGCGCCTCGTCCGGCCACGGAGGGACTCACGAGATGCTCGCCACAGCCCTTGCCTGCACTGGCTGCCAGACCGCGCTCGGATCGACTGCGCAGCCGGTCCGACTGCTCGACCTGACGTTCCACGATCTCTGCGCGCCGCGCTGCCAGGACTGCGGCCGTCGCATCGGCGGCGCCGACCGGAGCCAGTGGCGGTACTCGACCCAGCCGGTCGGCGGCCAGCGCGATGCCTACGTCGAGCCATCGGCGTTCTGGTGCCCGCCATGCTGGCTCAGCAGCACTCGTGGCCGGTCCAGGGCGAACTAGAGCCCGTTCGACGCCTCGGCAGCAGCATCGTGGCGCGCGTCAGGGGCCGCCCCGGGCGCGGCGCGGCTAGCGTCGAGCAACTGCACGGCCTGCTGACCGAGCTCGGCGAGCAGGCTGAGCTGCCCCGCGAGCTGCTGGAGGCTGTCCGCGAGCGATTCGAGGAGCCGCGCCTGCTCCGCCGTCAGCCTGCCGTCCGCCTGCGCCTTCGCCAGCGCCGACATCGCCCGCCAGAGCTGAAACCGTCGAAGCTGCGCCGCCGAGAGCCCATCTAGGTGCTCTCCATCGACGTCAAAAAGCCGATCGTTCGGAGTCATCCGCTGCTCCGCGTCTCGTCGAGACGGTCACCCCGGCCATCTCGCATTTGCGCAGTACTGTACCGGTTGAACGGACCCTGATGCGCCGTTCCCGGCCGACGAGAACGATTCTCCTCGTCCTGGCACGTCCCGTGCATCCTCACCCTGCCTGACAGTCAGGCCGCCGCACCGGCGGGCGTTCCCGGGTCGGTGCTCATCGGCAGCATCGGAGTTCGCATATGCCCCCCAAGAAGCTTTCCCCGGCAGACGCGCTCGCCCAGAAGGCGAACCAGGCCGAGCACCTCCGCGAGTTCATCGACCGTACCACGTTCTCCGGCGATCAGCGCGAGACGGCCGGCGAGCTCAGCGCCGTCGATCAGCACCCCGCCGACGTCGCCGACGTCGTGATGCAGCGGGAGGTCGACTACACCATTAAGGGGATCGTCCAGGACGAAGTTCACCACATCCAGCAAGCCCTCCGTCGCCAGGCCGAGGGGCGCTACGGGATCTGCGACGACTGCGGCGAGTCAATCGATCCCGAGCGGCTGGAGGTGCGTCCCCAGGCGACGCTCTGCATCAGTTGCCAGCGGAAGGTGGAAGAAGGTCCCCGCTACCGCTAGCCGGGTTGCCCGGCCTGGGTGCGCATCAGCAGGTGGAACTCCCGGACGTGCTGTTCGAGCGCGGCCAGGTCCTTCGAGGCCGCCTGCAACATCTCCCGGAGGTCCGGCGAGAAGTCGCTCCGGTCCATCAGCAGCTCGACCACTCCGACCGGCATCGTCAAGTCGTTGTTCAGCGCGTGGGCCAGCTCGCGGCCCGCCAGCGCCAGCGCCTCGAGCTGCTGATGGAGCGTCGCCTCGCGCGTAGCCTGCCGTCTCGACGCGCGCCGCGCCCCGAGGAGTGCCGCGATCACATCGGCCGCCGAGCGCTCGGCATCGGTGTAGATGCGCGTTGCATCAGACGAGCCGATCGCCAGCAGGCCGTCCGTCATGGCATCCCCGAGCGGCGCGACGATCTCGGCGGCGAGCCCGAGCGGCGCGTCGACCGGCGCCACGCCGATCGGCCGGCCATCCCCCGCGTACAGTGTCACGACATCGCCCAGCGCCGGCACAATCGCCTCGCCGACGATCGCCAACAGCACCGCGTCGTCGGCGTCCGCCGGGGCCGCCGCGAGCGCCCGCGCAGCATCGGCCAGGACGCCGGGCAGAGCAGCGCCGTCGCCGGGCGGATGGGCCGCGGGCGGTTGCGCACCTGGCGCAGGCGAATCAGCTGACGACATGATCCAGGTTCCGACCCGATGGTAGCATGTCTGTGTGTTGCCCCCGGCGTGTCGGAGAACGAGGGCGATGGATCTCGCGGAGCATCCTCACCAGGTGCTGATCGACCTGCTCCCCGAGGCGTTCATCGCCATTGACGCCGCGACACGCTGCTTCGCGCTGTCGAACGCGGCTGCCGAGCGCCGAGCCCTCCTGACCCTTCGGCTACACTCTTGGTCATGCGCATCGGCCTGCTTTCCGACTGCGAGGGCGACGTCGCCGCGCTCGAAGCCGCCCTCGCGGCGATCCGGCCGCACGCCCCAGACGTGGTCGTTCACGCCGGCGACATCCTCTGCTGTCCGTTCTCGCCGGACCCGCCCCACGAGACGATCGCGCTGCTCCAGGCCGAGGGCGTCCGGGCAGTCCTCGGCAACCACGATCGGTACCTGGTGGACTGGGGGACGATGCGCTGGCCGCACACCCTCTGGATGCGGCTCCGCCGCGCCGACCCGCCGCCCGCCTGGGTGAACGACGTCGCGGCCGGCCAGGCGCAGATCCCATCTGCCGACCTGGACTGGCTGCGCGCGCTCCGGGAGGAGCTCGTCCTCACGGACGGCGTCTACGTCTGTCACGGCATGCCGGGCAACCCCTGGAACTCGATCTGGCCGCGCGACGCTCACTACGACGGCAACGTCTCCGACCGCGACCGCGACGCCTCCCTGCGCATGCTGGCCGATCTCGACATTGACCTGGCCCTCTGCGGCCACACGCCGCGCCCGCTGGAGTACCTCGACCGCCTGCCGGACGGTCGCGAGCTGCGGGCCGTTCGGGCGGGCTCACACGGCAAGGGGCGCGTCGGCTACGTCGTGCTGACCGGCCAGCGCGGCGCCTGGGACGTCACCTGGAGCGTCGCCGAGTACACGACACGCGCTCGCTAGCCTGGAGCCGCCTCTTGGCCTGGCCTACATCCACCCCGCGTCGGCGCCGAACATCGTCAGCCCGAGGCGCCGCGCCACGCCCTGCGAGGCGAGGTTCTCCCAGGCTGTGCTGTAGATCGGCACCCGCCCGGACTCGCTGACCGCCGCGCCCCAGGCCGCCGTCACGGCGAGCGCGTAGCCGCGCCCGCGATACTCGGGGAGGGTGAAAACGCCGGCCTCCAGCGCCCGCGCGCCGATCCGCGAGGCGTGGCAGATCGAAGCCGCCACGCCGTCGCGCAGCACCACGAAGCACGGCCCCCAGGTCGCCATGTCGCGGAACAGCCACGGATGCGTCTCGCGCACCAGCTCGACGTTCTCGTCCGTCACCTCGACGGCGCCGCCCGGCTGCACGATCGTCTCGGGGAAGCGGTAAGCCGGGCCTCCACCCTCCTCCTCGATCGGCCGGTCCCGCGCCAGCACCTCGCGGAGCGCCGCCCGCATCGACGCCGGGATTACCAGGCCGTCAGCTGCCCCGAGGCTGCCGACCGCCGGCTCCCGCTCGACGATCGCCATGACCTCGTGCATGACGTCGTCCGGCACCCCCTGCCCGAACCTGACGACGCAGCCTCCCGCCGTCCGCCCGACGAACAGCCGCGGGGCCGGCCGGCTGTCCGGCTCGTTGCTGCCCACCATTCGCCCCCAGGCATCGTAGGTGAACAGCGTGTCCGCGCGGACGTCCATCAGAGTGCGGTTATCCATCGGCGTCTGTTGCTGGTGCGCCAGGTGGTCCATGCAGGTAGTCAGGCCGAGCCCGGGGCTTCCAGGGCGTAGGCTGCCGCCTGTTCGTAAGACATCGCCTTCCCCTCGGCCCACGCCGCCGCGAACGCATCGTCGCCGAGGGAGGTGCCGAGCAGCGCCAGCTCAACCGCGTGAGCCTCCTGCTCCGCCGCGACCGCGTCCGAGGCATCGCGGAACACCGCGTGGAACGCATCGCCCATCGTCTTGACGACATGGCCACCGTGCTCGACGATCGCCGCGCGGATCAGCGCATCGTGGCGGGCCAGGGCGACCGACATCGCGTCGGTCTGGCGCTCCCAGAGCGCGGTGCTCCCCTCGACGTCGGTGACCAGAAACGTCACCGTCCCGCTCGGCAGCTCAGGCACGAGCACCTCCCGGCACAGCCGCCGTGTCATGACCCAGCATCCCCGGCCATGATAGCCGCGCCGACGACCCCCGGTGAGGTCATCCACGCTCGATGCCCTCGAGCTGCGTCTCGAGTTGCCGAGCATGCTCGGCACCGGGCACCACCAGACAAACGGCGCACCGGGCGACGCGGAACGGCCGGCTGGCCTGTTCCGCGTCCTGCATGAGCTGACGCGCGTGCTGTTAGGCCCGTGTTGCCTCGATCACACTGAACGGCGAGTGCGTCGGGATGACCCGCTCCAGCCGGAAGCCGGCTCCCTGGAGGAGGCCCCGATACTCGTCCTCGGTGCGCTCCCGGCCCCCGGCCACGACCAGCATGTTCAGGTCCATCGCCTGGGCCGGGCTCGGCTGGTTGTCCGGCGGGATGACCATCTCGACCAGCAGTAGCTTCCCGTTCGGCGCGAGCGCGCGATGGCAGTTCCGCAGCAGCCGCGTCGCCTGTTCATCGTCCCAATCGTGGATGATCTGCTTGAGCAGGTGCAGGTCGGCACCCTCCGTCACCGCCTCGAAGAAGTCCCCGCTCACCAGCTCGCAGCGCTCTGACAGCCCCTGCGCCGTCATCGCATCCCCTGCCGTCGCGATGACATGGGGGAGGTCAAACAGGATGCCGCATGCAGTCGGGTTGGCTCCGAGGACCGCGGCCAGCAGGACCCCATGCGCGCCCCCGACGTCTGCCACTGTGCGAACCGACGAGAAGTCGTAGACCCGCACCAACTCGCCGGCGGCCAGGGCCGACAGGTTGCCCATTGCCGCGTTGAAGTAGCTCGCCTCGTCGGGATTCTGCGCGTACCAGTCAAAGAGGCCCATCCCAAGCGTCTGGTACGTCATGGCCTGCCCGGTCCGTACGCTCTCGTCAAGCCGTCCCCAGGGCAGCCAGTGCCCCGGTGCGGTCTCGGTGATCGCGAAGTTGCGCACCGAGTCGGGCGCGTCCGAGCGCAGCGTCTCGCCCAGCGCCGTCAACCCGAAGGTGCGCGGCGCGACTTCTTCGAAGACGCCGAGGCTGGCCAGCAGCCGCAGGACGCGGTATAGCGCCTGTGTCTCGGCCCCCACAGCACTGGCGAGCTCGTCGCTGGCGCGCGGTCCCGCGCTGATCTGGTCGGCGACTCCGAGCTGTGCGACGACGCCGATGGCCTGGCTGACCCAGTAGCCCGTGATCAGGCCCATCATCGCGGCGGATGGCGGCACCGTAGCCGTGTTCATCTGAACCCCCTTGCTGCCGACTCGCGTGTCGGCGGCTAGCATGGTCGATGGCGGCACCGATTGCCGAGCCATCAGTGACAGTCTGGTCCCTTCAGGCTGAACCGACCACGCGGACCAGCGACTTTGACGGCAGCTTGCCGAAATGACGGGCAAAGTCGCGTGCTGGGACCGAACGACCACCCGTCTATGATGGCCATCGTTGTAAGATGTCATCGGGCTACGAGATGCCCAGGACTGGGGCGATGAGCGAGCACAAGACGATGCGGTTCGCGAGCTTGCTTCGGGACTTTCGCGTCGCCGCCGGCCTGACGCAAGAGGCGCTCGCCGAGCGGAGCGGCCTGGGTGTTCGGAGTGTCCAGGGCCTCGAGCGAGCGGAGACCCGGCCGCGACGCGAGACCCTGCGGCATCTGGTTGACGCCCTGCATCTCTCGCCCGAGCAGGCTATGGAGCTCGAACGGGCGGCACTGACGGTCCTCCGTCCTCGCCAGGTCGTGCCGCTGAGGGCCGGGGCTGCTCGAGGTGGCGCCCGTCCGGATCCGAGCGTGCGCCATAACCTGCCGGTCCAGTTGACCAGCTTCGTGGGACGCGAGCGCGCGTTGACCGATCTGCGCGATCGGCTGCGCTCGACGCACCTCCTGACGTTGACCGGCACCGGTGGCTGCGGCAAGACCCGGCTTGCCCTCCAGGTGGCCGCTGCTGCCGTTGATGACTACGTCGATGGGGTCTGGCTGGTCGAGCTCGCCGGTGTGGTTGAGCCTGCACTCGTGGACCAGTCGGTCGCTACCGTGGCTGCCGTGCGTGAGATTGCCGGGCAGCCGCTGCTGACGACGGTGCTGACGGCACTGCGCGCGCGGCATCTGCTCCTCGTGCTGGACAATTGCGAGCACCTGATCGAGGCGTGCGCCAGGCTCACCGACGCGATCCTGCGGGCCTGTCCGAACGTCCGGATTTTGGCGACGAGCCGGGAGCCGCTGGGGATCGACGGCGAAGTCGCCTGGCGCGTCCCGTCGCTGACGGTCGCTCCGGCCGAACACCCCCCGCATCCAGGCGATCTGCTGACCGGTGAGGCCGTTCGCCTGTTCGTTGATCGCGCCGTGGCCGCCGAACCCTCCTTCCCCTTCAGCGAGCAGAATGCGGCAGCGGTGGTGCGGATCTGCCGGCGGCTGGACGGGATCCCACTTGCGATCGAACTGGCGGCCCGGCGTGTCACGGCACTGTCGGCCGAGCGGATTGCCGTCCGTCTAGACCAGCGCTTCCGCCTCCTCAGCGGCGGCAGCCGAGTCGGGCTGCCCCGCCAACAGACGCTCGCGGCCACCGTGGACTGGAGCTACAACCTGCTGAGTCCGCCCGAGCGAGTCCTGTTCGATCGGCTATCTGTCTTCGCCGGCGGCTTCACGCTCGAGGCAGCCGAAACCGTGGCGGGGGAGACGGGCGAGGACGCCGGCTCCTCGCCACGCCGTGTCACCGGACCGGATCTCACGGAGGTGGTGGACCTCCTGACGCATCTGGTAGACAAATCGCTGGTGGTGGCGGACCTGGAAGCCGCCGGGACCGAGCGCTACCGCCTGCTTGAGACGCTGCGCCAGTACGCGCATGAGCGGCTGGCAACGCGGGGAGAATGCGAAGAGATCGGCCACCGGCACGCGGCCTACTACCTGGACCGTGGCGTGGAGGCCCGCCCCCACGTCCTGGGACCCGATCAGGTGAGCTGGCTCGATCGGCTGGACCGTGACCACGACAACCTGCATGCCGCGCTGCGCTGGGCGATCGAGCGGGAGGATGCTGACCTGGGGCTGCGCCTCGTCGCGAGCCTCTCCTGGTTCTGGTACCTGCGCGGCCACTATGGCGAAGCTCGGGCGCTGCGGGCGGCCGTGCTGGCGCTGCCGACGAGGCCAGATCTGGCCGCCCTCCGCGCCGAGCTCCTCCAGGGAGGGGGGATGCTGGCGATCCACCAGGGCGACTACCCGGCGGCGCGCGCCTTTCTGGACGAGGGTTTGGCGATTGCGCGACGGGTGAACGACCCCAGCCTACTTGCCCTGACGCTCATCACGGTGGGCTGGGTGACGCGGGTGCAGGACGACTATGCAACAGCCCGACCGGCCCTGGAGGAGGGCCTGGCCGTGGCACGCGCGGCCGGTGACGCTTTCCACACCGCCATGGCGCTGCACCATCTCGGCCTGCTCGACCTGGAAGCCGACCAGGACATAGATGTGGCGTGGTCGCGAAACGAGGAAAGCTTGACGTTCTTCAGGCAGATCGGCAACCGCCGGATGGCCGGCGTCGTGCTCATGGGCATGAGCCGGGTGGCTCGCCTGGCGGCCCGCGCCGCACGGGCGCGCTCGTTGATCATCGAGGCCATGCAGGCCTTTGGTGAGGTCGGCGACGTCGGCCAGATCCCCCACACGCTGCACGTGCTCGCCTCCCTCGATGCCGACGAGGGACAACTCGCGCGCGCAGTGCGACTAGCAGCAGCCGCGGCGAAACTGGCGGATCTCCTGGGGGCCCGGGCATGGCCGGTGACCCTCCGCGAGCGCGATGCGTGGCTGGTGCCGACCCGAGCTGCGCTCGGAGACGCCATCTTCGCGCACGCCTGGGCCGAGGGCCACGCGATGACACGCGAGCAGGCTGTCGCCGATGCGCTCGGCGACGTGAGCTCCACCTGATCAACGCTGCAACGCCCCGGCCGCCCCGGCGACCACGCCGCCGGCCAGGATCACCAGGGCCGGGTGAGGCCGCCAGTACCAGAGCACCAGCCCCGCGCCGGCCGCGATGACCCCGGACACGGTATCCGTCACCGCGAGGCGGAGGATGCTGTAGGCGCCCGCCGCCGTCAGCCCGAACGCCAGCGCGGCCAGTGCCCGCTGCAACGACGCCAGCCATGGGCGCCGCCTCAACCACTCCCAGCGGGCGGTGACGGCGGCCGTCATCAGTGCCGACGGCAGGAAGATCGCCACCAGTGACACGATCGCGCCTGCCGTGCCCGCCACGTTGAAGCCGGCGAACATCACCATCAGCAGCGCCGGACCTGGCGTCAACTGTCCCAGCGCGAAGCTGTCCACGAACTCCTGGCGGGTCAACCAGTGGTACTCGTCCACGACCTGCCGCTCCAGCTCCGGCAGGACGCCGGTGCTCCCCCCGAACGCCACCAGCCCGAGCCTGAGGAAGACCAGGATGAGCAGCGCCAGGTCATCCACGATCGTCGGCTTCCGACGCCGCACCGCCCGACGATCCCGCCTGCTGTGTCGTGCCGCCCGGAGGTCCCGCTTCCGGTCGTTGCGCCTCCAGTAGCCCGGCCTCCGATCGCGTTCTCGGGCGCTCCAGCCAGACCGCCAGCGCGATCAGCGGCGGCGCGACCACGAACAGGTTGAGCCCGAGCGGTCCCAGCGTCACGAACGCGATCCCGCCGATCAGCATCGCGCTCCGCGAGATCGAGCCCGAGCGCAGCAGTCGGAGCACCGTCACCGCGACCAGCGCAGCGGCAGCGGCACCGAGGCCGGTCAGCACGTTTCGGATCGTCGGCTCGCTGCCGACCCCTGTCGCGTACCAGAAGCTCAGCGCCATCATCGCGGCGGCGCCCGGCAGCAGCACCAGCGCCAGGCCGATCGGCACGGCGAGCCAGCCGCCCAGCCGGTACCCTGCGAAGATCGTGAAGTTGGTGTAGCTCGGCCCCGGCACCAGGTTGCTGATCGCGTTCCCTTCGAGATACTCCTGGTCGGTGAGCCAGCGCCGCTTCACCACGAAGTCGTCATGGTAATACGAGACCCAGCCCCCCAGGCTGGTACACCCCTGGACGGCGATAGCCCAGAGCAGATGGCGCAGCGGCACCGTCGGCGACTGTCGAGCGCGCGGATCGATCGTGATACCCCACCTCCATCCGCGCAGGGTACCACGGGGCGCTACCGGCCCTCCGTCGGCCGGGCCAGCAGCCGCTGCATCACCTCGTTCAGGTCGCGCAGCGCGCTGCGCCCGTCGCCGACAAACGTCGAGCCGTGCATCGTCGCCAGTGTCGTCGGCGCGAGGTCGGCCAGCCCGTGCAGGATCCGCTCGGTCTCGGTCGTATACGGCATGTAGTGCGCGAACGGCCCGGCCTGATAGGTGGCCAGCGCCTCCTCGGACCGGTCCAGGACGCTGCTGTGGGTCACCGCTTCGAGGTCACCGAACTGGTGGAACAGGTCGGAGCAGAGCAGCGTCCGGCTCGTCTCCTCGAAGAGCAGCCCGGCCTCCCAGCAGTGCGGAACGTGCGGAGTCTGGCGGAAGCGGAAGCGATGAGCACCCGTCGTCAGTATCTCGTCCTCTACCATCCCGCGGGCCGGCCGGCTGGCAAAGTCGTTGACGCTCACCATCGCCCCAACCAGGCTACAGACCGGCTCGGCGGCCGGTGCTGTCGCCAGCCACTCATTCAACGAGCCGCACTCGTCGGCCTCGTAGTGGCTGAACCCGATCCAGCGGATGCTGGCCGGGTCGATCACCCGGGCCACCGCCTCGTGCACCAGCGGGAACATCGCCCGGCCGCCGGTGTGGAATAACAGCGACTCATCGTCTCGAATCAGGAACTGGCAGAACGGGAAGTTCAGCTCCGGGACGAACGTGGCGATGCGGAAGATGTCAGGAGCGACCTCGTCGACGGTCGTGGAGAGCGGCATCGTCTGACCTCACATCTCAGTGATCAGTCGTGTACACTGACCCTAAAACCAGTCTAGAGTGCGAGGGGCGGAGTGTCAATACTCAATGATCATTGGTGTTCATCGACTGACGCCGGGCGGGGCGCCTCCGCGCAGTCCCTCGATCCAGCCCCTGAGCCGCCGCCCGATGCGCAGTCCCTTGAGCCGTCCTCTGAACCGGCCCCCCAGTCCGCGCCTGCCCGCAAGCTCCGCCTCAAGGCTCGTGCCGAGCGGATGAGCGAGACCCGCAAGCGCATCGCACG
>Ga0114129_10006255_pt1 | contig 16882 bp, 10 predicted proteins | sample RhiMetdeltSRZDD1_FD_80071 | JGI IMG/M metagenome (GOLD analysis project Ga0114129, IMG submission 80071) | Populus rhizosphere microbial communities from Tennessee, USA - Rhizosphere MetaG P. deltoides SRZDD1 (version 2) (version 2) | ecosystem: Host-associated > Plants > Roots > Rhizosphere >... | reverse complement strand
GGAGACAACGGGCGACGGACACGCACTCGCGTACGATGCCGGCGCGGAGCTGATGGACATGGAGTTCGTGCAGTTCCATCCGACCGGCATGGTCTGGCCGCCGAGCGTCCAGGGGATCCTCGTCACCGAAGGCGTGCGCGGCGAAGGAGGCGTCCTGCGGAACAGCGAAGGCCGCCGGTTCATGTTCGACGACATCCCCGAGCTCTATCGCAACCAGACCGCGGACAACCCGGAGGAGGGCTGGCGCTACACGCAGGGAGACAAGAACGCGCGGCGACCCCCCGAACTGCTCACCCGCGATCACGTCGCGCGCTGCATCGTCCGGGAAATCAAGGAAGGGCGAGGCAGTCCGCACGGCGGCGTCTTCCTCGACATCTCCTGGATCAAGGAGAAGATTCCCAACGCGGCCGAGCACATTCGCCGGAAGCTCCCGAGTATGTACCACCAGTTCAAGGAGCTCGCCGGCATCGACATCACGACCGAGCCGATGGAGATCGGGCCGACTACGCACTACGTGATGGGCGGCGTGAGAGTCGACGCGGATACGCAGATGTCGACGCTTCCCGGATTGTTCGCCGCGGGCGAGTGCGCCGCAGGCATCAACGGCGCAAATCGGCTCGGCGGCAACTCGCTCTCCGATCTTCTCGTGTTCGGCAAGCGTGCGGGCGAATACGCGGCGCAGTTCGCAAAGACGAACGGCGCCGTCCGCATTGATGCGACGCAGGTCGATGCGGCGGCGAAGGAGTCCCTCGAGCCGTTCGAGCGTGCCGCGAACGCCGAAAACCCGTTCAGGATCCAGCAGGATCTTCAAAACATGATGCAGGACCTCGTCGGGATCGTCCGCGTCGACGAGGAAATGCAGCGCGCGCTCGTCGGGCTGGACGCAATGAAGCGGCGCGCCGCGTCCGCAGAGGTGACCGGCCACCGCGAGTACCACACGGGCTGGCACACCGCACTGGATCTTCGAAGTCTGCTGATTGTGTCCGAAGCCATCACACGAAGCGCGCTCGAGCGCAGGGAGAGCCGGGGCGGCCACTTTCGCAGAGACTATCCGGACAAGGATCCCGGATTTGCGACCCTCAACATCGTCGTGAAGAAAGACTCGGATGGTGCGATGGCGGTGTCACACGTGCCATTGCCGCCGCTTCCGCCGGAGTTGAAACGAGTGATTGAGGAGAACAAATAAGTCCGCGGGGTCTGAAGACCCCGCGCTACAGACGGAAACCGAAAACGCAGGGCGGTTCTGAAAGACCCCGCGCTGGCGAAATGTAGCGCTGGCGAAATGTAGGGCGGGGTCTTCAGACCCCGCCGCCCTGAAGGTACAGAAATGGCATCAGCAACGTTTCGAATCTGGCGGGGAAATCAAGCGCAGGCAGACTTCCGTGACTACAGGACGGACGTCAGCGAAGGCATGGTCGTGCTCGATGCCGTCCATCAGATTCAGGCCGAACAGGCGCACGATCTCGCCGTACGATGGAACTGCAAAGCCGGAAAATGCGGCTCCTGCTCCGCCGAGGTCAACGGTCACCCGCGTCTGATGTGTATGACACGGCTCGATTCAATCGATCTCACGGAGCCGGTTATCGTCGAGCCGATGCGCTCGTTCCCCCTGATCAAGGATCTCGTGACCGACGTGTCGTGGAACTTCCGGGTCAAGCAGGGCATCAAGCCGCTCAAGCCACGACCGCCGGACGCCCCCGACGGAACGTGGCGAATGAATCAACGGGAAGTGGATCGCGTGCAGGAGTTCCGGAAGTGCATCGAGTGCTTTCTTTGCCAGGACGTCTGTCACATCCTGCGCGATCACCAACTACACGAGGAGTTCATCGGCCCGCGATTCCTCCTGTACAGCGCGGCGCTCGAAATGCAGCCGATCGACACTGAGGACCGGCTCGACGATCTCAAGCGAACGCAGGGAATCGGATACTGCAACATCACGCGATGCTGCACGGAGGTCTGCCCCGAGCACATTACAATTACGGAAAATGCCATCATCCCGCTCAAAGAGCGCGTAGTCGATCGGTTCTACGATCCGGTGACCAGACTGTTGCGCGTCTTTCGCACATGATCCTCGGAGGTCATTGAGTTCTCCAGGCTGCCCGCCGCGCGCGATTTTTCCGCGACGGGCGGCAAGGCCGCAAGGCCGTCGCGCGGAGCGCGTAAAGCGCGTGGGGGTGGGGCCCCACGCGCATTGAGAAAAGCTGGCGATCGGCTGCTAACCACATCGAAGTCGCAGGCGCGAGGCCAACATGTTCACTTTGAAATCCCTCTCTCCCGCCGCCATCGACTCGGCCCTCGCCAAGGCCGAGCGCTACCGCCTCCTGAACGAGCCCGGCGAAGCCGAAAGCATCTGCCTCGACGTGCTCGCGGTTCAGTCGGATCATCAGGGGGCTCTCATCATGCTCCTGCTGGCGCTGACAGATCAGTTCGGCGAAGTCACCGGAGCCCACCAGCGCGCGCGCGAGTTGCTGCCCTCCCTGCATCACGAGTACGACCGGGCCTATTACGCCGGCATCATCGCGGAGCGCCGCGCGAAGGCGCAGCTCGCGCGCAGGACCCTGAGCGCGGGCGCGTACGAATGGCTGATGGAAGCCATGTCCTCCTACGAGCGGGCCGAAGCGCTGCGGCCGCCAGGCAACGATGATGCGCTGCTTCGTTGGAACGCCTGTGCACGGTTCATCGAGCGCCACCCGCACCTGCGTCCGTCTGATGAAAGCACCGAAATCGAGATGCTCGAGTAAAAAGGGGACAAGGCAGACCGTAGAAGCTAGAAGCTTGAGCGAGCACCGTCGCGCCTCTAACTTCTAGCTTCTCTAGCTTCTGATCTCAGGAGTCAGATTCGTCGGCAAATCGATACCCCACCCATGGCTCGGTGAGAAGGTACCGAGGGTTCGCGGGGTCCGGTTCGATCTTCTTTCGCAGCTGACCCATCAGCACGCGCAGATGTTCGGGCTGATCGGTCCCGTGAGTTCCCCAGATCGCCTTTTGAATGGCGCGATGCGTGAGAACGCGCCCCGCGTTGGTCACGAGCAGCGTCAACAGCTCGAATTCCTTCGGCGTCAACCTGATGTCGGCGCCCCCGCGATGGATGCGGCGGCGATCGAAGTCGATCGTCAGGTCGCCGCGCGTGAGTTGGCCGTGCAGCGTTGTTTCGCGGCCGAGGGACCGTCGCAGCGCGGCGCGGATTCGGGCCATCAGCTCCTCGGGTCCGAACGGCTTCGTGACGTAGTCGTCAGCCCCTTCATCGAGCGCTGTAACCTTGTCCTTCTCTCCGCCGCGCGCGGAGACCACGAGGATCGGTGTATCCGCGCGTTCGCGCAGGCGTCGGCAGACCTCGCTGCCATCGATGTCCGGCAGCACGAGGTCCAGGATGACGAGGTCCGGGCGCTCCCGCTCGAAAATCTCGAGCGCCTCGCGTCCGCTGCTGGCCAGAGCCACCGTATACCCACGCGAGCGCAGCAGCGGCGTCATGACGCGCTGAATCGAAACCTCGTCATCGATCAACAGAATCTGCACGGGCCGCGTCACGCACTCTCTCCGTTCAGTGCGGTTGCCAACCGCGTCGAGCCGGCGAGGCCAGATTCAACGGCGCGAGCTACGTTGTGGGGGTCGGACACCTCTGCCAATCCTACCAAGAGCGGATTCCTTACGGTTTCTTTATGACTCTTTGAGGTACTAGACACAATTGAGTGCAGACGACGCTCAGCCTGACGGAACTGCAGCGCAAACGTCTCGGCGCGTGGTTTTTCGAGGGACTCAGGGAACCAGCTGGACCGCATGCAACGCACGTCCACCAGAGCGCCTGGTGGAAGGTGATGTGTCTCACTGGTGTCGACTACTTCTCGACGCTAGGGTATCAGCCGGGAATTGCTTATCTTGCCGCGGGCGCGCTCTCGCCGCTCGCCACGCTGATTCTGGTTCTCCTCACGCTGTTTGGCGCTCTGCCAATCTATCAGCGGGTGGCCGAGCGAAGCCCGCATGGGCAGGGCAGCATTTCGATGCTCGAGGAGCTCCTGCCCCGGTGGCGCGGGAAAGCGTTCGTCCTGTGCCTGCTCGGGTTCGCCGCCACCGACTTCGTGATCACCATCACGCTCTCGGCGGCCGACGCAACCGCACATATCGTCGGCAACCCCTTCATGCCGGCCGGCGCCAATCATCCGGTTGGTCTCACGCTGGTGTTGCTTGCGATGCTCGCCGCCATCTTCCTCAAAGGGTTCAGGGAAGCCATCGGTCTTGCCGTTGTGATCGTCACGATTTACCTGCTGCTCAACGTGATCGTCATCGGGTGGGGAATCATGCAGGTGCTGCGTCACCCCGAATATTTTCCGGGGTGGCAGAACCGGCTCTTCGTCGAATACGGCACCCCGACGTGGATGATCGCGATGGCGTTGCTGCTCTTCCCCAAGCTCGCCCTCGGGCTCTCGGGGTTCGAGACCGGCGTGGCGGTGATGCCGCTCGTAGAAGGAGACCCGGACGACGATCCGAATCGGCCGGCCGGCCGCATCCGGAACACGAAGAAGCTTCTGCGAACAGCCGCATTGATCATGTCGGTGTCGCTGCTCGGAAGCTCGCTTGTCACCACGCTCCTGATTCCGCCCGAGGCATTCCGCGCGGGAGGCGCGGCGTCGGGACGCGCGCTCGCGTATCTGGCGCACGAGCATCTCGGCGAAGTGTTCGGCACCGCATACGACCTGAGCACCATTACGATCCTTTGGTTCGCGGGGGCATCCGCGATGGCCGGCCTTCTGAACCTGGTTCCGAAGTACCTGCCGCGCTACGGCATGGCACCGGAATGGACGCGTGCGACGCGACCACTGGTTCTCCTCTTCGGCGCGATCACGTTTCTCATCACGATCCTGTTCCGCGCGGATGTCGAGGCGCAGGGAGGCGCGTACGCGACCGGTGTGCTGGTGCTGATGACCTCGGCCGCCGTGGCGGTTACGTTGTCGGTGCGCCGTCTGCCGCGTCAACGGCTTGCGTTTGGCACAATCACGCTCGTCTTCGCGTATACGACGGTCGTCAACGTCATCGAACGGCCTGACGGCGTGAAGATTGCCGCATGGTTCATCGTGACGATCATCGTCACGTCCCTAACCTCGCGCGTGTTGCGGTCGACGGAGCTGCGGATCTACGCGGTGGAACCCGACGAAACGGCGCGCGCGTTCATTCGCGAGATGGCTGCCATGCCCGTGCGAATCATCGCAAACCGGCCGGACACCGGGTTACGCGAGGAGTACGAGTACAAATTGAAGGAAGCGCGAGAGTCGCATCATCTGCCGTTCAACGAGCGCGTGCTGTTCCTCGAAGTCCAGCCCGGCGACGTCTCGGAGTTCGGGGGCGCCCTGCGCGTTGAGGGCGTCAATGTCGCTGGTTTCCACGTGCTGCGCTGCGTGAGCCCCGCGATCCCGAACGCGATTGCCGCGCTGCTCCTCTACATTCGCGATCAGACGTCGAGGATTCCGCACGCGTACTTCGGATGGACCGAGGGAAATCCGATCGCATACTTGCTGAAGTTCCTCGCGTTCGGGGAAGGCGATACCGCGCCGGTCACACGTGAGGTCCTCAGGCAAACGGAACCAGACCCGACGCGGCGGCCAAGAATCCACGTCGGCTGATATCCACGCATTGCCCTGTCAACAGATCAGAAACATGACAGAAACATAAGGAAGTGCTAAGAAGACGATAAGAAAACAGTAATTTTTACGTCTTCCTTACTCATTCCGGGGTATCACAGTTGTCGAGCCTAAATCGCCCGACCTTCCGAGGACGGGACGATGTGGGGGAACCGACCGGACGCAGACCCGGAGCTCCAGGGCACGTTTTGCTGTGCGCTGGGGTGGAGGCGCGTCCTGGGGCGCATTCCGCTGTTGCCGAAGGCAAGCGCGGATAGAGAACTTCCAATCTCGAGCCCGTCAGCTAACCCCGCCGGCCGTTGGAAGCACCGTGGCTGAAGAAGGACTGCTCTCGCAGCTCAAGCGCATCGTCGTCGGCGAGCCAATTCCCTCACATCTGGCGCATCACGAGCGTCTGTCGCGTGTAACCGGGCTCGCGGTGCTGTCGTCGGATCCCCTCTCGTCGGTAGCCTACGCGACTGAGGAGATCCTGCGCGTCCTCATTCTGAGTGGCGTTGGCGCCCTCGCGTTTGCCAGTCCGATTGCGATCGTCATCGCGGCGATCCTCGCAATCGTTGTCTTCTCGTACCGCCAGACCATTCATGCATACCCAGGCGGCGGCGGCGCTTACATCGTCGCGAGGGAGAACCTTGGCGAGACGCCGGCGCTCATCGCGGCCGCCGCGCTCCTGATCGATTACGTGCTCACCGTCGCGGTCAGCATTGCCGCGGGCGTGGCGGCCATCACGTCCGCGTTTCACGGAACCCAGATGTATCGGGTTGAAATGACGATGGGATTCGTCGTCCTCCTGACGCTTGGCAACCTGCGAGGCATTCGTGAATCGGGGCGGATCTTTGCCGCGCCGACGTATTTCTTCATCGCCAGTCTTCTGACGCTCATCGCTGTCGGGACCTGGCGTGTGTTGACGGGAACCGTCCCTTCAGTTACGCCCGTCGACCCCGTCGCATCGGTCGGACAGCCGCTGACGTTGTTCCTCCTCCTGACGGCGTTCTCGAACGGGTGCACCGCCATGACCGGCGTCGAAGCCGTTTCGAACGGCGTACCGGCATTCAAGCCACCCGAATCGAAGAATGCCGCCGCGACGATGCTCGAGATGGCCGTGCTCGCGATCACGATGTTCCTGGGGATCACATTCCTGTCGCACGCATTCGGGATCGTTCCAAGCGAACGGGAAACCGTCGTCTCGCAACTCGCGCGAGGCATATTCGGCCAACGAACCATCCCGTACTATCTCGTTCAGGCTGCGACGACGCTGATCCTCGTTCTCGCGGCGAACACGGCGTACGCGGACTTCCCCAGGCTCGCGTCGATCCTCGCGCGCGACCGTTACGTCCCGCGTCAGTTCATGAACCAGGGCGATCGGCTCGCGTTCTCGAACGGGATCCTTGGGCTCAGCGTCTTTGCCGCCATTCTGCTGGTGGTATTCGGTGGCGACACGCATGCGTTGATCCCGCTCTACATGATTGGCGTGTTCGTCTCGTTCACGCTGTCGCAGGCAGGAATGGTCGTCAGATGGCGACGGCAGCGCGGACCTGGGTGGCGAACGAGCGCGATGATCAACGGCTTCGGTGCGCTCGTCACCGGCATCGTCCTGCTCGTCGTCGCGGTAACCAAAGCGCACGAGGGCGCATGGATCATCATCATGCTCATCCCGGTTCACGTCGTGCTCTTTCGCGTGACGCGAGGCCACTACGAGGGAGTCGCCAGGCAGTTGTCTCTGCAGGGTGTCACCGCACGCCGTCGAAGACACAACACGGTGCTCATTCCAATCAGCGGTATTCACCGCGCAGTGGTCGACGCGATGGATTACGCGAAGACGCTGTCTCCTGACGTTCGCGCCATTTACGTCCACATCGATCCAATCTCGACCGAGCAGCTGAAACGGGATTGGGCCGCGTGGGGTGAGGGCATTTCCCTCGTTGTCCTCGATTCACCGTTCCGATCGCTGATGGAACCGCTGCTCGAGTACATCGAGCAGGTCGCTCGCGAGCGGCCAGGAGGTTACATCACGGTCGTCTTGCCGGAGTTCGTTCCCGCACGGTGGTGGCAACACCTCTTGCATAACCAGCGTGCGCTGCTCATCAAGGGAGCGCTGCTGTTCAAGCCAAATACGGTCGTGACGAGCGTCCCTTTCCATCTGTCACAATGACGGTCTTGCCATGTCAAACCGCTGGAGCATGGGTTATCGTGGCGCGATGAAACACCTCGAAAAGCGCGTTCATGCGGCGCTCCGCCTGGGCGTTGTGCTCATGGCGTTGGCCGCCGTTCCGAGCGCTGCGGCCGTTCCGGACAAGGGAACGGAGATTCTCTGGGACCATTACGGAATCCCGCACATCTTTGCCCCCGATCACGCCAGCCTCTTCTACGCGTACGGGTACGCCCAGATGGAAGCGCATTCCGAGCTGCTCGTGCGTTTGTACGCGCAGGCACGCGGTCGCGGCGCCGAGTTCTACGGCGATGCTTACCTGGCGAGCGATCGTTGGGTGCGAACAAATGGCATTCCGGCGAAGGCGGCGGTGTGGGCCGCGCAACAATCGTCCGAGTTCGGCCCACTGATTCGCGCGTTTGCAGCCGGCTTGAATGCGTGGGCGACGGACCACCCCGGCATGCTCAGCGTGGCCGCCAAAGGCGTCCTGCCGTTGACGGCAGAAGATGTCTACGCCCATGGGCTGCGAATTATCCACTACGACTGGTTGACCAGCGAAAGCGCCGTCTACGGCAAGATACGTCGCCAAGAAGCCGACACGCATGGATCGAACGGATGGGCGATCGGTCCATCCAAAACGGCGTCGGGCACGACGATGCTCTTGAGCAACTCGCACCTGCCCTGGGGAGACATGGATACGTACTTCGAAGTGCAACTGACCGCCCCGGGTGTGACGTCGTATGGCGCGGTGTGGGTGGGCTTCCCCGTCTTGCGTCAGTGCTTCACAGAGTTCGTCGCGTGGACACAGACGACGAACGGGCCGACGGGCGCAGACGTCTACCGGCTCACTTTGAAAGACCGCGGATACGTGCTCGATGGCCAGACGAGATCGTTTGACGTCGAGAAGCAGATCATCAAAGTCCGGCAGGCGGACGGGACCCTCCGCGACGAGCCCCTCACAATCCGGCGAACCGTCCACGGGGCCGTGTTCTCGGATCGGCGCGAGGTAACAGTGGCACTGCGGGTGGTGGCGGCAGACCGGCCGCGCATGTTCGAGCAGTTCTGGCGAATGGGCCTGGCCCGGAACCTCGCGGAATGGCGAGAAGCGATGAGGATGCAGCAACTGCCGATCTTTCATACGATGTACGCCGACCGTGAGGGGCACATCATGTACGTCTACAATGCCGCCCCGCCGGTGCGCGCGACCGGCGACCATGCCTACTGGAACGGCGTTGTCCCGGGCGATCGGTCGGATCTCATTTCAACCGACAAGATCGTACCCTTGGATCAACTACCGCAGGTGATCGATCCGCCGAATGGCTGGGTGCAGAACTGCAACGATTCGCCGTGGACCTCGACCTATCCGATGGTCCTCGATCCTGCAAAGTTCGCGGCCTACGTCGCGCCGCCTCCAAGTCTCACGCCGCGCGCGGCACGGAGCACCCAGCTTCTGTCCCAGTCGGACAAGATCTCGCTCGCTGGACTGAAGGCAATGAAGCTGTCCACGCGCAGCGAGGTCGCCGATCGTTTCGTGGACGACCTCGTTGCCGCGGCGCGGCAAGGCGGAACGGCAAAAGCCAGAGAGGCGGCGGAAATCCTCGCCAAGTGGGATCGGCAAGGCGAGACCACATCCGACGGCGCCCTGCTGTTCCTTCGCTTCATCCAGTCCGCTGGAAACGGCTTCCAGAATGTCGGCGGCTACGCAGTTCCACCGGACGCGAAACAACCGCTGACGACGCCGTCGGGGTTCGCGGATCCGGAGAGAGCGGTGCGGCTACTCGAGACGGAAGCACGGCGTCTGGAGACCGAGTACGACACCATGCATGTCATTTGGGGCGATGTGATTCGACTGCGAAGGGGATCGCTCGACCTGCCGGGCAACGGCGTGCCCAGCGCGATGGGCGGCATCAGAACAGTCGCTACGGGTCCCTTTGTCGATGGCAAGACGCAGATTCAGGGCGGCGACACGTTTTACGCAGTGATTGAGTTCCAGAAGGACGGCCCCCCAGTCGGCGAAGCGTTGCTCGGCTACGGGAACTGGTCGCGGATCGGCTCGAAGCACGTGGAAGACCAGCTGGCCCTCGCATCGCAGAAACAGATGCGGCCAATCATGCGCTCGCGCCCGGAGATTGAAAAGAACCTGGAGAGCCGGAAACCGTTTTAGGGCAGGCCAGGAGTATGATTCGCGCACGGCCCGATTGAGGAGTTTCTCATGCGTGCTTCCGTCAATGTATCGGTTCTTGCGCTCGTTGCTCTCGCCTCCTCACCGCTCACGGTCAACACACAAGAGACCGCGAGCACTCGCGGGACCACGGACGGGCAGGAGGAGACGCTCGTCGGCCCGCGCCAAATGCGGCCGGTGTTGCGGGGACGCGACTACGCCGTCAGCTCGATGAAGGCCCAAGCGACCGCCGCGGCGGTGCGGATCCTCGACGCCGGCGGCAACGCCTTTGACGCGGTCGTCGCAGGGCAGGCTGTTCTGAGCCTCGTGGATCCCGCCAGCAACGGCTACGGCTCCGATGCGCAGATCCTCCTCTACGATGCGAAAAAGAAGGAAGTCGTCGCGATAGACGCCGAAGGCACGGCGCCCAAGCTCGCGACGATTGACTGGTACAACAAGAACAACGGCGGGAAGCTGCCGAACAGCGACGGCCTGCTGGCGGCGTCGACACCGGGCGTCGTCGACGCGTGGTACATCCTGCTCGATCGCTGGGGGACGATGAGCCTGGCGCAGGTCCTTCAGCCAGCAATCGAGATCGCCGAGCAGGGCTTTCCGCTGAGCGAAGGGTTGGCACGCGCCATTGCGGGTTCGCAGAAGATCCGGAAGTACCCGACAACGATGAAGGTCTACGTCCCGGACGGCCAGATCCCGCAAGCCGGCGAGATCTTCAGGAACCCCGACGCCGCACGAACGCTGCGAAAGCTGATCGAGGCCGAGCAGGAGGCGAAAGCGAAAGGCCGTCACGAGGCCCTGAAAGCAGCTCGTGATCGTTTTTATAAGGGCGACATCGCGCAGGCGATGGGAAAGTTTTTCGCCGAGAACAGCGGGCTGTATCGGTATGAAGACTTCGCCGGTTACACGGCGAAGGTCGAGACACCGGTCGCCATCGACTATCGCGGCTTTCGCGTCTACAAGAACCCGTCGGCCAGCCAGGGGCCAGTCGAGCTCATCGCGCTCAACATGCTTGAAACCTACGGCCTGAAGGAGCTGAAGCACAACAGCGCCGACTACATTCACGTATCGGCCGAGGCCCTGAAGCTGGCGATGGCGGACCGCGAAAAATACCTCGGCGACATGGACTTCGTGAAGATTCCATTTGAAGGTCTTTTGTCGAAGGCGTACGCGCGCGAGCGTCGCGGACTCATCGACATGTCCAGGGCGTCGCTCGAGCTGCGGCCTGGCTCACCGGAGAAATTCATGCAGTCGACCCCGCCTGTGTCGCGTGACGTGCGCGCCAACATGAACGGCGACGCCGATCATTACGGTGACACCAGCTACATCGCCGTCGTGGACAAGCAGCGCAACATGGTCGGCTTCGAGCCAAGCCTCCACAGCGGCTTCGGCACCGGCGTCGTCGTAGGCGATCTCGGCTTCATCTTCACGTGTCGTGGCGACTACTATTCGTTGACGCCCGGCGAACCCAACTCGCTCGAACCGGGTAAGCGTCCGCGAAGCACGCTCCAGAGCACGCTCGTCCTGAAGGACGGTCAGCCGTATCTGCTGGTTGGCAGCCCAGGCGGCGACGATCAAGTCCACCGAACGATGCAGACGCTGCTGAACATCGTGGACTTCGGCATGAACGTGCAGCAGGCGATCGAGGCCCCAAGGTGGTCGACACGCGCCTTCCCGGCGTCACCGTTCCCCCACACGATGTATTCAGGCGACCTGTCGGTCGAAGCGAGCATCCCCGACGCCGTGCAGAAGGCATTAGCCGCTCGCGGTCACAAGCTGCGCGTGGCGCGCAACTGGACGCTCGGCGCGAACGCCGCGATCCTGGTCGATCCAAAGACAGATGTGCTCAACGCCGGCGCCGATCCGAGGACCGAAGCGTACGCATGGGTGAAATGACCGACGACCGGGCTTCTCGTGCGCGGGCTGAAGCGTGGACCACCAAAGGTATGCCCTTCTGAGTGGTGACTCAATCCCCTGACCAGACGATCGCTTCGTCCACTATTCTGCCGCTGACAGCATCGATGACGAGCCGGCCATCATCGGGCACAGCCGCCTTCGCCCAGAGGTGGTTCACGAGCGCGGTTTCCGCCTGACGACGCCAGAAGGCTCCCGCCGGACTGAGATTCCGCCGGGCCTCCTTGGTCAGTCGCGCGACTGCCTTGGGGCCGATCCGAACGACGACGTCGGTACCGCCAGCTTCCTTCCCCCGCCTGACAACGAAATGATGATCCGCCGATGGCTGGTCGCTATCGCCTGAACGTCGGACCACTCGCCGGATGTAGAACCCGTTCGTCGTCCAGATTTCCGGCGGCGACAGCTCAGGGGTCGCCGGAGCGGCAGCGACGGGCTCCTCACCGGTCGGCATCGGTACGCCCGTACGTTTTGCCAACGCCGCGGCTACGGCCTGCCGAAGCGTGTCCGGCGTCATCGGCTTGCGAACGAAGTCGGTGGCGCCAAGCTTCATCGCATCGACCGCGAGCTCGATGGTGCCGTACGCGGTCACCATGATGATGGGCGCATCGGCGCGAAGGAGCTTCATACGGCGGAGCGTTTCGAGACCGTCCAGCCCCGGCATCCGCTGGTCGAGCAGTGTTGCATCGAACCGGAAGCCGTCGTCGAACAATCGCAGTGCTTCCTCGCCGTCAGCAGCTTCTGCGACCTCGTAGCCGGCCGCTTCGAGTGTCAGGCGCATCATGCGTCTCAGATGTTCTTCGTCGTCCACCACCAGGATTCGCATTGGCTTCTCTTCTTCGTGCTACGCGGAGACCGGCCGGGCCACGGGCAGTGTGAAAGTAAACGTCGTCCCCTGTCCAACGTGCGATCTCACCGCAAGCTGGCCGCCATGCGCCTGAACGATGCGTCGCGAGATCGAGAGGCCCAGCCCTGCTCCGCCAGAGGGGGCATCGGGGACCTGAACGAACGGCTCGAAGATGCGATCGAGGTAGTCGTGTGGAATGCCGCGACCTGTGTCTCGCACCGAAATCGCGATGAATCCGTTTCGAACGCCGCATGAAACCTCGATCGTTCCGCCTCGGTCGGTTGCTCGGATCGCATTCGTCACGAGATTCGTGATCACGCGCTCCACCTGGCCGCGATCGACAGCGATCTCGGGGAGATCGACTGGTGCATCGACGCACAGCGCGAGACCCTTTGCTTCCGCCTGCGGCCGAACCAGCTCCACTGCGTCGACGAGCAAATCATGCGCGTCGATTGGAACCACCTGCGGTGTTGCCTCACCGGATTCGATTTTCGAGAGATCGAGCAAGTCCTTTACGAGCGCGTCGAGCCGGAGCGTGCCCTCTCGACACATCTCGAGCAGCTCGTGCTGCTTCGGCGACAACTCACCTCCCGTCCCCTCGAGCAGCAGGTGCACGCCCATCTCGATCGTCGTCAGCGGAGTCCGGAGCTCATGGGAGGCACCCGCGATGAACTCCGATTTCAAGCGGTCGATTTCACGCAGATGCGTGATGTCCTCGAGCAGCATGACGGCGCCAACCAGCCGGCCGTCGGCATCGCGCATTGGCGTCGTTCGCTGGCGAAACGACCGTTCGGCTCCATCCACCAGCAGCGGAACGACGGCGGCGCTCTCTTCGCTGGCGATCGGCTTCTGCGATTCCAGCACGTCCAGAACGGCCATCGAGAGACGCGGGTCGTTTGCGATCTCCTGAACAGGACGGCCCAGCACGGCGACTGCGGGACCGAAGAGCGTTTCCGCGGCGCGGTTGACTCGTTGTACTCGACCGCCCGCATCGGTGACGATCACGGGATCGTACAAGGAGTCCACCGTTGCCTCGGCGGTCTGCTGTGCGATCAGAATCTTCCCGAGATCCGATTGCCGAAGCTGTCGGATTCGCGCCGCCATTTCGTTGAACTGGACGGCCAGCGTGCCAATCTCGTCGCGTGAGTGAATGTCGACGACGGCATCGAGATCGCCGGCAGCCATACGGGTCGCGGCATCGGTCAACTGCCGGACTGGTCGGACGATGCTGTTCGACAGGATGATCGCGTACCAGATTCCGCCAAGGACGAGCGTTGCGCCAGTGCCAAGGGTGGCGAGGAACCAGCGACGTGCGAGTGTCGCTGCGTCGCCGGCCTTCCGTCGCATCGCGTCCTGGTTCAGGTTCAACAAGCGATCGCATTGCCCCCGGAGTTGAGCAGACAGTGGCTCGAGCTGGCCGAAGTATTCGGCTGAACCGAGGCCGGACGAGAGCCGGCCTGTCGAGCTCTCGGTCCGCGCCCGCGCTAGAAATCGATCGAATTGCCGGTAGTACTCATCTCGGTTGGCACCTATCGCACGGACGACATCAGACTCGCCAGGCTCGGTGATGTTGGTCGCCGCTCGTCGATACGCCGCGTCGAAGTGGGCACGGTGCTCGGTCACTTGCGAGAGCGCGGTGTCGTCACGATTCAGCAACATGAACAACGCTGCAGAGCCCTGGCGCTCCAGACTCTCTTTCATGTTCTGCGCCGCGACAACCGAGTCGTAGTTCTCGGCGATGATGCGCTCGGACAACGCGCTCATCCGCCACAGGTGCCACGCGCTCCAGCCTCCTAGGGCGATCAGCGCACCCACGAAAACCGAGAGCCCGACGAGAAGTCGCGTGCGAAGTGACATTCCAGACAATCCATCTTACAGATCGATGCGCGATCCCACTTCGACGACCTGCCCCGGTGGCAAATCGAAGAAGTCAGTCGGATTAGCGGTGTTTCTAGCCAGTGCTGCGTAGACGTGCTCGGCCATCGGGCCCAGACGTCCGGCGGGTCCAGGGACCACACGCTCCTGCCCGAGCACGTAGATGAGCGTCCCCGCCGAGGCACCTGGGTCGATCTGGTCGAGCGCTCTCGAGAGCGCTTCGTGGACGTGAGGTTCGTCCATGAACCCGTAGCGGAGCAGAACTCTGTAAAGCCCGTTTCCAAGCGGCTCGATCTCCGTCCGTTCGCCGGCCACGTGAGGGACCTCTTCTGTCGTCACCGTGGTCAGAAGGACCGTTCGATGGAGCGTCCTGAAACGACGAACGATGTTCCGCAGCACCGGCGGGATCCTCCCCGCCGTCGCCGTCATGATGACACCAACGCCGGGCACACGTGTGTCGATTCGATTGGGAAGGCTTGCGAGAAAATCGGCCGTCAGCTCCGACTGGGCCTCGTAGTGGGCTCGCAGCAGGCTCCGTCCACGGGCCCAGATGACCATGATTGCGACGAAGGCGCAGCCGACGATCGCGGGCACGTATCCACCATCGACGAACTTGAGCAGGTTTGCGCCGAGGAACGCCAGGTCGATTACGAGGAACCCGCCCACGACGGCACCGGCGAGCACGGGTGACCATCCAAAGCGAATGCGAGCCACACGATAGAAGGCCAGCGACGTCGCGGCCATCGTGCCGCTCACCGCGAGTCCGAACGCCGCCGCGAGACGGCCGGATTCACGAAACAACAGCACGAGCGCGATTGCGCTCACCGCGACGAACGTGTTCATGAACGGCACGTAGATTTGCCCCATCGCCTCTCGAGAGGTGTGGCGAACCATGATCCGCGGAAAGTACCCGAGCCGGATCGCTTGATACACGAGCGAGAAGACGCCGGAGATGAGCGCTTGCGACGCGATGACCGTTGCCGCCGTCCCGAGAAGGACGAACGGAAGGCCGAACGGGCCAGAGGGCACCATCGCGTAGAAGGGCTGCCGCGCCGCGTCGCTGTTGCCAAGCAGCACGGCGCCCTGTCCAAGGTAGTTGGCGAGGAGACACGGAAGCGCGAACGTCAACCACGCGAGGCGAATGGGACGTCTTCCAAAATGTCCCATGTCCGCATACAACGCCTCCCCGCCCGTGACGCTCAGCACGACACCGCCCAGAGCGCGGAACCCAGCGAACTTCTCGCGGAACAGGAACTCGATCCCGTGATGCGGCGAGAGCGCGGTCAATGCTTCGGGCCGACCGAAGATGTGAATGACACCGAGCACGAACGCCGTCGCCAGCCACAGCGCCATGATCGGACCGAAGTATCGACCGAGACCGCCGCTCCCCTGGCTCTGGATGCTGAAAAGCGCGGCCAGAATGAGAAGGGTCGCCGGCACGATGAGGGATTCAAGGCCAGGCGCCGCGACGCGAAGGCCTTCGACAGCGCTGAGCACGCTGATTGCTGGCGTGATGATTCCGTCGCCGAAGAGCAGCGCCGCGCCAACCAGTACGAGCACGGTTGTCGCCGAAAGCACACCCGGCGCGCGTTCACGCTCCCGAAACGGCACGATCGCGAGGAGCGCGAGGATGCCACCCTCGCCACGGTTGTCCGCCTGCATGAGCACAGTCACGTACTTGAGCGTGACGACGAGCAGCAGCGACCAGACGATCAATGACACGCAACCCAGCACATTGGTTGGCTCTGGCGCAACGCCATGTGGGCCGGCCAGGCATTCCTGCAGCGTGTAGAGCGGGCTGGTGGCGATGTCACCGAAGACGATGCCCATCGCGCCGATGACACCGGCGAGCCGCACTCTGCTGGCTGAGCCCGGCAACGCAGGAGTGTGCATAGTCTCACTCCCGCGCCGAAGCGGCCGGCGGCCTTCGACTGTGCGCCGGTATCCCGTTGTATTTGCGCAACTTCAGTGCGCTGTCAGTCTGAACCTTTCGACTCGCTCGTGGAGAATCGGTACCCGACCCACGGTTCACTGAGAAGGTATCGAGGATTGCTGGAATCCGGCTCGATCTTCTTGCGAAGCTGCGCCACCAGCGTCCACAGATGCTCCGGTTGTTCCGTGGCGTTCGCACCCCAGATCTCTCTGAGGAGAGCCCTGTGGGTCAGCACGCGGTCGTGATTGCGTGCGAGGAGTGACAGGAGCTCGAACTCTTTGGGCGTCAGGCGAATTTCTGTTTCGTCCCTGAGTACGCGGCGCCGATCGTAGTCGATTGTGAGATCTCCGACGCGAAGGTGTCC
>Ga0114129_10006254_pt1 | contig 16883 bp, 15 predicted proteins | sample RhiMetdeltSRZDD1_FD_80071 | JGI IMG/M metagenome (GOLD analysis project Ga0114129, IMG submission 80071) | Populus rhizosphere microbial communities from Tennessee, USA - Rhizosphere MetaG P. deltoides SRZDD1 (version 2) (version 2) | ecosystem: Host-associated > Plants > Roots > Rhizosphere >... | reverse complement strand
CCCTGCGCGGCGGGGATGTGTGACACCGCCGCGTTCTGCTAAGCTGATACGAGCAAGGGGAGGAGGCGACGGAACCGCGCTTATCTGTCCGTTCGCCGAGTTCCGATTGGGCAGCTACGATTCGCGCCTTGACGTTGCCGCCGATCACGCTGCATGCACTGCGGCACACGCATGTCAGCCAACTCATCGCGTCGGGCGTTGACGTCGTCACCGTTAGCCGGCGCCCTTTGCGGGGTCTCGAGGGTTCGAATCCCTCCCTCTCCGCCAGCTATGTTATTCGCCGGCATTCGCCACGCTTGATCCCGTGGGAGGGAGCCCGATGTCAAAGAAATCGAACCGCTGCGCTTCGCCGGTCATCGGCCGCCGCGGCTTCATCACCGCGGCGTCGCTCGCCGGGGCCGCCGCCCTCACGCCGTCGGTCGTGGCCGAGGCCATGCCGATCGCGCCGGATCCAACCAACAAAGCGGCAGCGCCGTCGAAACTGGTGGCGGATGCGACGAGCAGCGACGTCGAGCTCGCCATCAGGTATCTGGTCGTCGCCAATCGCATCCTGGCGCATGAGAACGTGGTCGACGCTTATGGCCATGTCAGCATGCGCCATCCGCTCAATCCCGAGCATTATCTCCTGGCGCGGTCGCGCAGCCCGGAGCAGGTCGAGATCGGCGACATCGTCGAATACACCCTCGATGGCGAGCCGATCAACGACACGCGCCCGCCCTATCTGGAGCGGTTCATTCACGGCGGCATCTATGCGGCGCGCCCCGACATTCACGCGGTGGTTCACGCCCATAGCAAGGAGGTGCTGCCCTTCAGCATCAGCACCATCAAGCTCAGGCCGGTCATCCATGACGGCGCCTTCATGGGCGCGGAGGTGCCGGTCTGGGACATCGCCGACAAGTTCGGTCCTGATACAAATCTGCTGGTGTCCAACATCGCGCAGGGCCGTGACCTCGCTCGGCGTCTCGCCGGCAACAGCATGGTCCTCATGCGCGGTCACGGCTTCGCCGCGGCCGCGCCCTCGCTCTACGAAGTCGTGCGCCTTGCGGTCTACGCGCCGAAGAACGCGCATGTCTTCCAGGCTGCCTTGCTCTTGGGCGGTAAGGTCAAACCGCTGTCAAAGGGCGAGATCGCGACGCGGGTTGGCGGGCCTTCGCTCAAGCCGGACACGCCCGCGGCGATGCGCGCCTGGGAATATTGGGCGCGCCGCGCCGGTGTCGCCGACCTGCTGCCGCCGCGGCCGGGCAAGTAGCGCAAGCGCGTTTTGGAAACGGCGACGCGCCGCACCTGGTCGCGTCAATCCGCTTCGAGCGCCGAGGGCTGGGCGGCGGGTCGGCCGCCATCCTGCCGCTGGCTGGCGACGAGCACGCCGACCAGGGGGAGGGAGATTGGCGAGATTGAAGGCGATGCCGGTGGCGAAGGCCGGCGCGTAGAAGCCGAAGCCGGCATACATCACGCCGCCAAGCGAGCCGCCGGCCGCCATGCCCGAACCGCTGCACAACAGCAGCACCGGAATGCGCCGCGCCGCCTCGGCCGCCGGGAAGAAAGCGACAGCGAAGAACACCATGATGTGCTGCCAGCCATAGCGGTCAATGGCGCGCTCGAAGATCGACGCGGCAGCCGAGGAAGCTTATTTCCGAGGCGCGCTACAATATGAGTTGGTTCGGGCGTTCGGCCGCGGCGGCGTGCTGGTGCAAGCAGCAGCCTTCGGGTTTCTGCACTTCCACGGCTTCCCAGGCGCCTGGAGCGGGGTCGCGTTGGCGACCATCTTTGGCTTGATGGTGGGAGCGTTGCGGTGACAAGCAGGCGGCCTGCTCGCGCCATGGGTCGCTCCCCTCGGCGCGGACCTCACCATCGCCCTCATACGCCTGACACTGCTGCTCTAAGCAATTGCAGGACCCGCAGAGAGACCTACACCATACTTGGCTTCTGAGCCGCTCGCTGTCGCGGTTTTTCGGGAACCATTGACTCAATCCCCGCTGACGCGTTCCGGTACAAAGTAACGGCTCCTTTACTTTGCTCGACTCTAGTAAAGATCCTTTTTCGGAGATCGCGCATGGCGAGGGAGGTCGGGCGGTACGAACGGACGGCGCTGGCCGGCTAGACGGTCTCCGCATTCGTCCCGAATCCGTTGCCTCCGACGAACCCACCCCTCTCCTTGGATGCGGGTACCGACGATCTTCTACGGTCGGCAGAGCAGAAGCTCAGCAGGCTCGATCTGGCCGGGGAGATGGTGCCGGGCAGACTTGCAGAAGGTTGAGTGAACTGCAACGCCAGCTCCAGAGCGACCGGCCGGCAGCACCGTGGAGCGCAATGGTGGTCCTGCTGGCGGCCCGTGGCTACGTTCCTTGACCGTTGAAGGTGCGGAAGGCGCGGAAGCGCTGCGGGTCGATGCGGTACTTGCGAACTTTGTAACCGACGATCCTCTCGGTGGTCCCGAGCAGCCGGGCCGCCTGCGCGCAATTGCCGCCGGTGGTCCTCAGCGCGTCGAGGATCCGGTCTTTCTCGTAGCGCTCTACCGCGTCGCCGAGCGAGGCCCCGCTCGCCGTCCCGGACACCCCGGCGGTCCGCAAAGTGTCCGGCAAGTGGCGTGGGTAGATCGTGTTCGAGTCGCAGGTCAGAACCGCGCGCTCGATGGTGTTCTTCAGCTCGCGCACGTTTCCCGGCCAGTGATAGCTCATCAGCAGGTCGATGACCGGCGGCGAGATGCGGCGGATGGTCTTGCCGTGAGCGCGGGAGTACCTGGCGAGGAAGTGGTCGGCGAGCAGCGCGATGTCGGGACCTCGTTCGCGCAACGGAGGCAGGAGGATGGTGAAGACATTCAAACGATAATAAAGGTCCTCGCGAAACTCCTTCACCGCGATCGCCGCCTCCAGGTCCTTGCTCGTGGTCGCGATCAGGCGCACGTCGGCCTGGAGGGTCTCGGTGCCGCCCAGACGGGCGAACTCGCGCTCTTGCAGCACGCGGAGACATTTCACCTGCGTGGCGGCGTTGAGATCGCCTACTTCGTCGAGGAATAGCGTGCCGCCGTCGGCCAGCTCGAGGCGGCCGCGCTTGCGCGCCATCGCCCCGGTGAACGCACCCTTCTCGCAGCCGAACAGGTCCGACTCGATCAGCGTGTGGGGCAGCGCCCCGAGGGTCACCTTGACGAAGGGCTTGTTGGCGCGCGGCGAGCCGTGGTGGATGGCGCGAGCGATCATCTCCTTGCCGGTGCCCGACTCGCCGCGGATCAGCACGGTGGTGTTGGTCGGCGCTACCTGCGCGATCTGCTCATAGGCCTGGCGCATGGGCCTGCTTGTGCCGACCATCTTGGAGAGGTCGTACCCCAGCCGCCGCTCGAGGGGCCGGGTGCTGCTCTCCTGTCGGGGCTCGTTGCGTTCGTCCTCGATCAGCCGGTGGAACTTGAGGGCCTGGGCGATCATCGCTGCCACCAGTGCGAAGAACCGTTGCGCGCCCTCGCAATCGCGGGCGTCGTCGAAGACGAGATCGACCGCCAGCGCGCCCACCGGCTTGCCGTCGACCGCGATGGGGACGCAGATGAAGGTCAGCTCGGAGACGCCGGTCTTCGGCTCCACGGCGCCGCGGTGCAGGAGGAGCTGCTCGCGGCTGACCGCGGTGACCAGGATGGGGCGGCCGCTCTCCACCACGCGGCCGGAGATGCCTTCGCCAAGCTTATGCCGGTCACGGTGCGCCTCCGCGCCGAACCCGACCGAGACCTCGACGCCGATCTCCTGGGTGGCTGCGTCGAGCGTCATCACCGCGCAGCGCATCACGCCCGCGTCACGCTCCAGGACCTCCAGGACCCGCTCCAGGGCGGGGCGCAGCTCGAGTTCGCTCGCGAGGGTCTCGCCGATCTCCAGCAGCGTGGCCACCGGGCTGGCCTCGGAGTGCGGCGCCCGGGGAGCGGCCGTGGCCTGTTGCGCCGGAGGATTCGCCACGCCCTGCGAAAGCGTCCTCGGCGAGCGCTTGTCGGACTTCGTCGCCACGCCTGCCTACGGCTTCTTTGCCGCTTCCGCCTCGCCGGCCTTGCCGGCGGCGGGGGCCACGACCGCGGCGGTGGAGGTGCCTTCCACGGGAGCGGACGCAGCCTTCGGCGCGGGCGGGGCCGGCGTGGGGGGCGGCGCCGAGGTGAGCGGCATGTCGACGTCGAGTTGCACGGTCCAGAACCACTGCCGCCCGCCGGGCTGCGCGCCCGCGTCGAAGAAGTACACGGGACCAGTCAGCACGCCGATCTTGTCGGTGAAGTTGAAAGCCACCCCGCCGCCGGCCGCGCCGAACGCGTTCTTGCCCGTCTGCACGTCGGCGGTCACGGTGATCTTCTGCAGCCAGGGCGCGTTGATGTTGATGTCAGGGGAAACGAAGCCCCCGATGAAGCCCGCGCGCTGGGTGCCGCTTCCGTCGCTCGCCTGGAAGAGGCGGTCCTGAAGCGCGTAGTAACCACCCACGGAGACGTATCCGCCGACGACGGGGATGGAGTGCTGCATCTGCGCGTACAGGATGTCGTAGTCGGTGCCGGTAGTCGTGGCCGAGCTCGTCTTGGTACCGACGCCGAAGATGCCCACCGCGAGACTGGGCTGGTAGGCGAAGAGCTTGTCCTCGGGCACTCCGAGCTTGGCGTTGAGCAGGAGCGGATCGGTCCCCGGGAGCAGCAGGTCGAATCCGACCTCGAGCTGCAGGTTGTCCCAGGGCAGGACGCCCATGGTGAGGCCTGTGGTGACGGGATAGATCGGCGAGCCGTTGGAGCCCGCCGCCGCCTTGTTCCAGAAGTACGTGTCGTAGGTGAGGTGCGGAACGAGGAACGGCTGGATGTTGGTGGTGGAGGGCGCCCAGAACGTGGTCGTCGGGGTCGCGTGGGCGGCGACTGCAACGAGGAATACGGCGGCGGCAATCGTTTTCATCGTTTGCTCCTTTGGTAAAAGCCTCCCGTGCGCGCCCCTCGAAGGGCGCGCCGGGCGTTGCTCGGTGCACACGCGCTAGATGTCGAAGTACAAGGCGAACTCGAGCGGCGTCGGCCGCAGCCGCACCGGGTTCAGCTCGCGCTCGACCTTGTTCTCGATCCAGGCCTCGACGACGTCCTCGGTGAAGACGTCTCCCTTGAGAAGGAACTCGTGGTCCCTCTTCAGCTCGGCCAGGGCCTCTTCGAGCGAGCCCGGCATCTTCGCGACGTCCTTGAGCTCCTCCGGACTGAGCCCGTAGATGTCCTTGTCGAGTGGCTCGCCCGGATCGATGCCGCGGTCGATGCCGTCGAGACCGGCCATCAGCATCGCGGAGAAGGCCAGATACGGATTGCAGGAGGGGTCGGGTGAGCGGAACTCGGCACGCTTCGCTTTGGGGCTCGGCGAGTACGTCGGGATGCGGATCGCCGCCGAGCGATTGCGCGACGAGTAAGCCAGGTTCACTGGCGCCTCGAATCCGGGAACCAGTCGCTTGTAACTGTTGGTAGTGGGGTTGCAAATCGCCGCCAGCGCGCGGGCGTGTTTGAGCAGGCCCCCGATGTAATGCAGGCCCGTCTTCGAGAGCCCGGCATGTCCTTCGCCGGCGAAGAGCGGCTTGCCCCCTTTCCAGACCGACTGGTGCGTGTGCATGCCGCTGCCGTTGTCTCCGTAGAGCGGCTTGGGCATGAAGGTCACCGTCTTGCCGTTGCGGAGCGCGACGTTCTTCACGATGTACTTGAACCAGAGGAGCTTGTCGGCGGTCTTCGTCAGCGAATCGTACCGGATGTCGATCTCCGCCTGCCCTGCGGTCGCTACCTCGTGGTGCTGCCGCTCGACCTGGATGCCGACCTGCTCCATCACGCGGCACATCTCGGTGCGGATGTCCTGCAGGGAGTCGATGGGCGGGACGGGGAAGTAGCCCTCCTTGTAGCGCGGCTTGTAGCCGAGGTTCGGGCGGGTGCCGGCGGTCTTGCCGTCGAAGGTCGTCTCGGTGGGGGCACCGGTTTCCCATTGCCCTTCGCGCGATTCGATCCGGTAATGGCCGTGGTTCACGCCCGAGTCGTACGAGACACCGTCGAAGATGAAGAACTCCGCCTCCGGCCCGAAGTAAGCCACGTCACCGACGCCGGTGGATTTCAGGTACTTCTCCGCCTTCTGGGCGACGAAACGCGGGTCGCGCGAGTAGGGCTCCTTGGTGATGGGATCGACGATGTTGCAGATGAGCGACAGCGTCGGGTCCTTCATGAACGGGTCCATCACGCCCGTGTCGGAGTCTGGCACCACCAGCATGTCGCTGGCGTGGATGGGCATCCAGCCGCGGATGGAGGAGCCGTCGAAACCCAGCCCTTCCTCGAACACTCCTTCCGTCAGCTCGGCCAGCGGAACGGTGAAGTGTTGCCAGAGGCCGAGGAAGTCCATGAACTTGAGGTCCACCATCACGGCCTTCTTGTCCTGCGCGTACCCGATCACGTCCTTTGGCTTCGGCATTCTTGTTGGTCTCCCGAGCGGCGGTCTCCACCCGCTCACGGCTGTGTTGCAAAGTGCAAAACGTGGACCAGCCAGTCGACGCGCACCGCTAACATTGTGTAACGGAACGATCGTAGGTGCTCCGCGACCACACGAAACTGTCAGTTACCGATTCGCCACTGACATTTTCGCCGCCCGCGCTTTACCGACAAGAACGTGGTTCTGGTCAGCGACCACAGAGGTAGACGACGGACGATCGACCGTGGTGCTGGGGCGCCAGGTGGCGTGGCGCGCCGGCGCGAGCGTGCCACGCATCGGCGTGCGGGAGATCCGGGCATCGCAGAGGGACGCTCCCGTCCTCGTCGGACCAAACTGCGGTACAAAACGGGCGTAGGCACATTTGTGTTGTATCGATGGGTTGCCTGCTGAACGCGAGCTCCGGGTGCTTTGGCGAATGGAGACGACTCATTTCGTCGTCTCGCGCCACTGATGGCTTGCATTTTGCACCTGCGACTTGCATCGCGTAGGTGACGACGGCGGCGCTTGAAGGCCGTCCGGTTCACCGGAGGGCCATCTCGACATGAATGAACGAGTGGCTGTGCTCGGTCTGCTGATCTCCGGGTTTTTCGCCATTGCCTGCGTTCGCGCTTCCGTGCCACCGAGCCCGGGAAGCGCCGCATCCCCGATGAACCTGTTCCGCTTTCCCGGTCGGATCGAAAGGCTGCGGCGGTCGCGGTGGCAGTGGTTTGCCATGGTCTCATTGATGATCGTGCTGCGACTCCAGCAGCAGCTGCCGCTGATCCTCGAGCTGATGGCCGCCCTCCAGCTCTTGCTCTTCCTGGCCCTGCCGAGGAGCTCCGCGGCGCGCCCGGCAGAGGGGAGGGGCAATGCAGCAGGTCTGAGCTTTCGTTGGTGATGCGGAGCGATTGGCGCAGTTCTGCGAACTGAATGACGCCATTCCGGGTCGAGGAGGAAGCATGTCGAGGAGGATCACCTATGGCGGCGAGTAAATCCCAGGGAAGCTATTTCGGGTTGTTCCTGGTCGGGGGCACCATCCTCTGCGGTGGTGTTGCCTACATCGGCAGCGCCACAGGCAAGGTGTTGTCGCTCGTGGGCGCCGCAATCCTGCTGGCGTCGCTCGCGGGCTTCTTGAAGATCAAGCCGCTCGAAGGCGAGACGCCCGTCCAGCCAAGCCCGGAAATCATGAAGTGGATCGGCGCGGGCGTGGCCTTGCTCGGATGGGTGGTCACGATCGGCGGCCTGCGCCTCGTCGACGGAAACGGCGGGCGGATCGTCGTCGCCTTGCTGGGCATCGGCGTGAGCCTCTTTGGAATCCTGTACGTCCTGCCGGCGGTGTTCAACAAGACGGCGTTCTGGAAGAAGCCGGCTGCAACGTCCGCGCGCGCGGGCGTCACCCGGATGGCCGGCAAGACCACCGTGGAGCCGGGCTTTACCGCAGCCCCCAGCGCGATGGAGTCGCTGGAATCGACGAGAATGGAGACGGCGCGATGAAAGCCCTGTTTCGAAACCATCTCCTTGCCCTCTGCATCCTCGCTCTCGGCTTGACCGTGGGCGGAATGGCCTATGCCCAGACCGCGGCGGCGCCTGCTCAACCTGCCGCGGCGCCGCCGCCGGTGCCGCCAGGCACGGCCGAGTTACGGGAGGCGGCAGCCAAGGCGCCCACCCCCGCCGATCTGGCGAAAGGCGATCCAGGCGGCATCCTGACCGGGACCATTGCCGACGTGACCATGGCGGATGCCAAGGCGGGAGCGACCCTGGCCGACGCCGGTAACCAGATCGGGCAGAACAAGGTCGCGATCAACTTCGTCTGGACCCTGATTTGCGGCTTCCTCGTCATGTTCATGCAAGCGGGCTTCGCCATGGTCGAGTCGGGGCTGACCCGTGTGAAGAACGCAAACCACACCTACATGATGAACTTCTTCGTGTACGGCTGCGGGCTGCTCGCCTATTGGGTGATCGGTTTTGCAATCCAGATGGGCGGCGCCGCCGGCAACTCGAACCTGGGCGGCCTGTATCCTCTCGCTGCCGAACACAGCATCTCCCTGTTCGGAAAGACCTGGGGCGTCTTCGGCCAGACTGGATATTTTCTCGCCGGACCCTCGTATGACGTCGGCGTGATGGTGATCTTCCTCTTCCAGATGGTGTTCATGGACACGGCGCTCACCATCGTGACGGGGGCCTGCGCGGAGCGATGGAAGTTCATCACCTTCTCGGTCACCTCGGTCATCATGGGCGCGCTCACCTATCCGCTCTTCGCCAACTGGGCGTGGGGCGGAGGATGGCTGTCGCAACTGGGAGCCAACCTGGGGTTGAGCCATGGGTATGCCGATTTCGCCGGTTCGGGCGTCGTGCACTCGGTCGGCGGAATGACCGCGCTGGCCGTCTGCATGATCGTGGGTCCGCGCATCGGCAAGTTCAACCGCGACGGGTCGGCCAACCCCATCATCGGACATGACATCTCCGCCGTCCTGATCGGTTGCTTCATCCTCGCGTTCGGCTGGTTCGGATTCAATCCTGGCAGCACGCTGGGTGCGTCCTCCAACGGCAACCTGCGCATCGGAACCATCGCCGTGGCCACGATGCTGGCCGGCTGCACGGGGACGTTCGGGGCCATCCTCTACATGTGGATCGTCAAGGGGAAGCCCGACGCGTCGATGTCCGGGAACGGCCTGCTGGCAGGCCTCGTCGCGATCACCGCGCCGAGCGGATTCGTCAGCGCGCCGAGCGCGGCGATCATCGGCCTCATCGCTGGTTTGCTGGTCTGCGTCAGCGTGTCCTTCATCGAGAACGTGCTCAAGGTGGACGACCCGGTGGGCGCCATCTCGGTCCACGGCGCCAATGGACTGTGGGGCGTGCTGTCGGTGGGACTGTTCGCGGATGGCACCAGCAACTACGGCGGAAGCTGGAACGGCGTCCCCGGCTCCGTGACGGGTCTGTTCTATGGAGATGCCGGTCAGCTCGCCGCGCAGCTCGTGGGCATCTCCACTTTGCTCGGCGTCGTGTTCACGCTGAGCTTTGCCATCAACATGGTGCTCGAATACACGATCGGACACCGCGTATCGGCGGAGACCGAACTGAACGGTCTCGACATTCCGGAGATGGGGCAGCTCGGCTATCCCGAGTTCGTCTTCCGGCCGGAACCCGTGTTTGCCAAGGCGGCGTGAGACGAGGGAGGGATGGCAGGGCGCGACGCCTTGCCATCCCTCCTCGTCTCGTCAATCGAAACCCAGCGGGGACTTCATGAACCTGGAGCGGCAGCAGGACGTCGACGTGACGAGACCGGCAGACACTGGCGAGCTGACGCCATCCGTTTCTCCGCTGGTCCCGGTTCCAGAGAGGGCGCGCGGACTGCTGCTCAGGATGTTCGCCGATCCCTACGTGCTCGAGCAGGCCGAGCGCTCCGAGCTGCTCGGACAGTTGCGCGACAGCGTGGGGGCTCACCCGGAGGTGGCGGAGCTGCGAGTGCTTCTCGGGATGGCCCTGTGCGTGAATCTCGAAGTGCACGAAGCGATGGAAGAGCTCCGCGAAAGCGTGCGGCTGGCCCCGGACAGCTTCATCGCTCATCTCAAGATGGGCGAGCTGTGGATGCGGTTGCGGGTCTGCCGGAAAGCGGAAGAGCACACGCGTCAGGCGGCCTTGCTCGCGCAGAACCTCGCGCAGGCGGAGCTGGCGCGCCGGCAGGCAGCGGCGATCCGGACGATGCTGCGGCAGGGGATCGAACGCGGCGGCTATCGGAGTCCCCTGGCGGTGCTGAGCAGGGTCCGCCGGTTCTGGCAGCGTCGCCGGAACGAAGGCATGGTTGCGGTCGACGGCTAGGCGGCGATGCAGCCGGCACTCCAGCTCGCCCTGCTGGTCGCCATCGTGCTCCCAGCGGTGAAGATCGCCGCTTCGATCTGTGGCCGCTTCGCCATACCCCCCATTCTCGGCGAGTTGCTGGTCGGCGTGGTCCTCGGCCCGGGCGTCCTGGATCTGCTCCACCTCCGTCTCTTCGACGGCGGCCAGGCGACGGGTGCGCTGATGCTCCTCGCCCAGCTCGGCGGTTTTCTCTTGATGTTCATCGCCGGCGTCGAGACCGACATCGAGCGCATGCGCAAGGCGAGCGGGATCGCCTTCCTGGTGGCCCTCGCCGGAGTCGTGGTGCCGTTCGTGCTCGGGGCTGGCGTCGGTCACCTGTTCGGCCTTCCCTGGACGACGGCGTGCTTTCTCGGCGGTGCCCTGACGGCGACCAGCGTTTCCATCTCCGCCCGCACGCTGATGGACGCCGGGAAGATGTCTTCGCCGGAAGCCTCCGTCATCCTGGGCGCGGCGGTGATCGACGACGTGATGGGGCTGTTCGTGCTCGCCGGGCTCGCCGCTTCGATCACCGCCAAGGGCGAGGCCTTCGGCGTTTCGGCCATGGCGAGCAGCTGGCTGCAACGGCAAACGTCGGTGGCAGCGGACCATCCATTGCTCGTCGAGATGATCGCGATCAGCATCTGCGTGACCGCGTTCTTCGTCGTCGGATACGTCGCCGCGAGACGCTGGCTGGATCCGGTGATGCGCAAGCTGCGCAAACTGGATGCCAACGAGGCGGTCCCGGGCTGCGTGCTGGCTCTGGTGTTGCTCTACGCCATTTCCGCCGAGTGGCTCGGGAGCGTCGCCGGAATCACCGGCGCCTACTTGCTGGGCTACGTCTTCGCGGCCTCGCAATACAAAGCGGATGTGGAGCGCAGCTTTCATGCGATCGGCCACGGACTTCTCATTCCGCTCTTCTTCGTCTCGATTGGTCTGATCAGCGACTACCGTGCCCTCGCCGGACACTGGGCTTTGCTCTTCGTCGTCCTCTTCGTGGCGGTGCTTGGCAAGCTCGTCGGTTGCGGGCTCGCTGCGCGCGTGTCGGGCATGGACGGGGTCCGCAGCCTGCGGGTCGGGTGCGGGATGATCTCGCGCGGCGAGGTCGGACTGATCGTCACCGCCATGGGGGCGAGCACCGGTATCTTCGGGCGCCCGGAGGTGGCTCTCATGGTGGCCGTCGTGCTCCTGACCACCCTTTTGACGCCCGTGGCCCTGCGCGGCGCGTTTCAGCTGAAATCGCCTCAGGACCTCGAAGAAGGGCTTGTCGCCCCCCGGCCCGCCAAGGAGCGCGCCCAGCCGGGCCTCGAAGTCGAAACGCCGGATCTGCTCTGATGCGCGAGATCTGGGCCTGAGACAAGCCCGATCAGTCTGAGCTTGGGCGCCTCGGCCTTGCCTACGCGACTCGTTGCGAACGTCCGTGCGGCGCCACATGCGAGTGCGACGGCGGCGAGCCGAAGAACCGACGGTACTCCCGGCTGAACTGCGACTCGCTTTCGTAACCAACGTCCTGCGCGACGGTCTTCACCATGCCTCCGCCAAAGAGCATCTGACGGGCGCGGATCAGGCGCACCGCCTTCACGTACTGCAGCGGCGAGCTACCGGTCATCGCCTTGAAGTGTTGGTGGAACGTCGGGACGCTCATATGCGCCATCTGCGCGAGGTCGCCGATCACCATTCGCTCTGCAAATCTCGCGTTCATCTCGCGGAGGACATGGGCGAGGCGGCTCGCGGGGCCTTCCGCCAGCGCTCGGAGCGAATCGCCTTGGGGACCGTCGAGCACGAGGAAGAGCATCTCGCGAATGGTCTGCCGCGCGAGCGCTGTCGTCCGCCGTTCATCGGTCAAGCAAGCGAGCAATCGAGCCGCGGCGTCCTCGAGGTCGCGGGGAAGGGGCGCGGAAAACACCGTGTGCGTGGAACGGGCCAACCGGGGCGCGGGAGGAGCGTTCAGCTCGAGAACCAGCTGGCGCAGCAGTGCGAGCTCGATCTCGACCACCATGGACAGCACGGGCTCATCGACCGAAGCGATGGTCCTGCAGAGAATCGGCATCGGGGAGGTCACCACGAGGTAGTGGCCGGCGTCGTACGGGAGCGTCTTGTTGCCGAGAGAGACCTGCTTCCTTCCAGCGCCGACGAGAACCAGGCTGGAAGGGTAGACGTAGCGCGTGGGCGGCTCCGGCACCGTGAAACGGTAGAGGGAGACGCCTGGGTAACGCGTCTCGTTGCCGCCCTCCTGGCGCGCTAGCGCAGCCATTCCCGCGGCCAACGAGTTGCTCGACCGGCTCGCTGTCGACATGCGCGTCATCCTACCTGCCTGCCTCGAGCTGCGCCACGCGTCCGTTGGCTCGCTCATAGGATTAGGCAGACCTTCGATAGTTCCGTGTCTTCCGTTTCCAGCCGCCGCGGGTTTCTATCCTCGCGCCGGTGAACATCGGAGGCCACCCATGAAGCTCGAGGTGAACGGCCAGGTCCGCGAGGTCGATGCTCCCGACGAGATGCCGATGCTCTGGGCGCTGCGCGACCTGTGCGGGATGACCGGGGTGAAGTACGGCTGCGGGATGGCCCAGTGCGGGGCGTGCACGGTGCACCTGGACGGCAAGGCGGTGCGCTCCTGCGTGCTGCCGGTGGCGGCGGTCGCGGGAAGGAAGATCACCACCATCGAAGGACTCTCGCCCGACGGCTCGCATCCGGTGCAAGTGGCCTGGGCGGAGGCCGACGTGGTCCAGTGCGGCTACTGCCAGTCGGGCCAGATCATGGCGGCGGCCGCCCTCTTGGCCGAGAAGCCCGACCCCAGCGACGAGGAGATCGGCCGGGCGATGGCGGGCAACATCTGTCGCTGCGGGACATACCAGCGCGTGCGCGACGCCATCCGCCGCGCCTCGTCGATGAGGAGGACGCGGCGATGACGCTCAGCCGTCGCGAGGTGCTGGTCTCGGGGGCGGGGCTCTTGATCGCCTTCCACGTGCCGCGCAAGGGACGCGCGGCGCAGATGGACAAGAAGCCGTCGGTCAATCCCAACGCGTTCGTCCGCGTTGGTCCCGACGAGTCGGTGACGGTGCTGCTGGCCCACTCGGAAATGGGGCAAGGCATCTGGACCTCGCTGGCCATGCTCATTGCCGAGGAGCTGGACTGCGACTGGTCGAAGATCCGCGTCGAGCACGCGCCCGCCGCGCCCGCCTACGCGCACACCGCATACGGCCTGCAGATGACCGGCGGCTCGACCACCACCTGGTCGGAGTTCGATCGCTATCGCACCGTGGGCGCGATGGCGCGCGAGATGCTGGTGCGCGCTGCCGCCGCCCACTGGAAGGTGCGGCCCCGGTCACTGCATACCGAGAACAGCTTCGTGGTGTACCGGACGGAGCGGCTCTCGTACGGACAGCTGGCCGAGGCGGCGCAGCGACTCTCGCCGCCGGTGTCGGTGGTGCTGAAGCCGAAGAGGGATTGGAAGCTCATCGGCAAGCCGATGCGGCGGCTGGACACGCCGGAGAAGATTACGGGCAAGGCGCAGTTCGGCATCGACGTGCAAGTGCCGGGAATGCGCACCGCTCTCGTCGCCCGCTCGCCCGTCTTTGGCGGCAAGGTGAGATCGTTCGACGCGAGCAGGGCCAGGGCGGTGCCCGGCGTCGAGCAAGTCGTGCAGGTGCCCTCCGGCATCGCGGTGGTGGCGGCCAATTTCTGGAGTGCCAAGCTTGGTCGCGACGCGCTTCAGATCGAGTGGGACCTGGGCCCGGGCGCCGAGTTGGACAGCGGCAAGTTGCTGGCGTCGTATCGCGACCTGGCCAAGGGGCCAGGCACGGTGGCGGTGGCCATCGGCGACGCGGACGCCGCGCTGGCCGGCGCCGCCAGACGCCTGGAGGCCGAGTACGACGTGCCCTACCTGGCGCACGCGACCATGGAGCCGCTCAACTGCACGGTGCGCCTCGATCGCGTCCGCTGCGAGATCTGGACCGGCACGCAGTTCCACGGGGTCGACCAGATGGCGGCGGCGCAGATCGCCGGCGTGCCGCCGCAGAACGTGATCATCCACACGCCGTTCCTCGGCGGCGGGTTCGGCCGGCGCGCGGTGCTCGACTCCCACTTCGTGGCCGAGGGCGTGCACGTGGCCAAGGCGGCGGGCGTGCCGGTCAAGGTGGTGTGGACGCGCGAGGACGACATCCGCGGCGGGCACTACCGGCCCATGTACGTGCACCGCGTCGAGGTCGGGGTGGACGAGAAGGGCATGCCGCAGGCGTGGAGGCACACCGTCGCCGGGCAGTCGATCCTTGTCGGCACCCTGTTCGAGAAGTTCGCGGTCAAGGACGGCGTGGACGCCCAGTCGATAGAGGGCGCGGCCGACTCGCCCTACCTGGACGCGGTGCCGGCGCGGAAGATCATGCTGCACTCGCCGCGCAACCAGGTGCCGCCCCAATGGTGGCGGTCGGTCGGCAATTCGCACACCGCCTTCGCGATGGAGAGCATGATCGATGAGCTGGCTTGGGCCGCAGGGCGCGACCCGCTCGAATTCCGCAGCGCGCTTCTCGCCGGCAAGCCGCGCCTCTGGCTGGCGCTCAAAGCCGCGGCTAGGAGCGCCGGCTGGGGGACGCCGCCGCCCCAGGGGCGCGCGCGGGGCCTGGCAGTGCACGACTCGTTCGGGAGCATCGTCGCCGAGGTGGCCGAGGTGTCGGTCGACGCCAGGAAACGCATCCGTGTGCACAAGGTGAGCTGCGCGGTGGACTGCGGGCAGACAGTCAATCCGTTGGGCATCGAGGCGCAGGTGCAAGGTGCCGTGGTCTTCGGCCTCTCCGCCGCGCTGTTCGGTGCGGTGACGCTCAAGGAGGGCCGCGTGGAGCAGAGCAACTTCCACGACTATCGCGTGCTGCGCATCCCGGAGATGCCGGAGGTGACGGTGCAAATCCTCGAATCCGACGCGAAGATGGGCGGCATCGGAGAGCCCGCGACCGCCCCCATCGCGCCGGCGGTGGCCAACGCGGTGTACGCCTTGACCAGGCAGCGGCTGCGCTCGCTGCCGCTGAGGCTGACATGAGATCGAGCGCGCTCGTCATCGTGCTGTTCCTGGGATGCTCGCACTCAGAGCCCGCGCCCACCGCGGCCGTGTCGCCGGCAGGGGACGCCATCGCCTCGTTCGAGACGGTGCGTGCGGTGCTCCAGAGCCCCCGCTGCGTCAATTGCCACCCGCAGGGCGACGAGCCGACGCAGGGTGACGAGGGCCGCGTCCACGACCAGTTCGTAGTGCGCGGCCCTGAGGGCAAGGGCGCTCCCGGCCTGCATTGCGCCACATGCCACGGCCAGGCCAATCGCCCCGCGAGCTACGGCGGGCATATGCCACCGGGCGTGTCCACGGGCTGGCGGCTGCCTCCGCCGGAGCACAAGATGGTGTTCGCCGACCTCTCGTCCTCCGCGCTCTGCGAGCAGCTCAAGGACCCCAAGCAGAACGGCGGCAAGACGCTGGCCGAGCTGATCCATCACGTCTCCTCCGACCCGCTGGTGCTCTGGGCCTGGTCGCCCGGCTACGGCCGCGCGCCGGTGCCCGTGCCCCACGCGGAGTTCACGCGCGCCTTCAAGACCTGGGTACACGCGGGCGGCCCGTGCGCTCCAGTCCGCACTGCGCACCGTGAGTGAGTCCGGGCGCGACCCGCTAGCCTCCCTGTTCGCGCAGTGCTAGAGGCCATGCTCGTTCCAACGCGGCGCCTGGACACCTCGCCGATTGTCGCCGCTCGGGGCTCCTCACATCGGAGGAGAAAACCGATGAACCTCGATTTGCTCACCAACCCAGCGCGCACTGTGCTTCTTCCGCGAGGACTACACGAAGTACTCGCCGGATGGCCCGCAGCACTACGCCGAATTCGTCAAGGGCCTCGGGCGGATGTGGCGGCGCTACCCGTACATCGAGCGCGAGCGGCTCAAGCAGATCAAGTGCCCGACGTTGATCATCGCCGGCGACCGCGACTTCATCCTTCAGCAGCAGACGATCCACATCCAGCAGTTGATCGCCGGCGCGCAGCTGATGATCGTCCCGGGCGCGGGCCACGGCACGTTCCGCGATCGGCCCGATTTGATGAACCTGGCGCTGATCGAGTTTCTCGACGCGCCAGGCAAGTCACCCTCAGGGCTGATCGGCGCGCGGCGAGGAGCACTGCGAGAGCGCGACGCCGGCGCTGCACCGGAAGATTCACTGGACGGTGAGCGGCACCCGAGCACGCCCTCACTGCGGTTTCGCACCTTCGAGGCAAAGCGCGTAACCGTTGGGTAGAAACGACGGACCTTTTTCGCCGCGCAGCATGGCGTGGAAATTCGCAACGGTCGCTCCGATCGGGTCCACGTGCACCGGCCCCACTCCGACCAATACCGGCAAGTGGAAGGACATCTCTCGCTTCGGCTTTCGCAAGATCTCCCAGCGGGCAGCGGGGTTGTCGCGAAGCACGGAGCGCGCCAGAAGCAGGCCCGTATCCGCAGCCATTGCGTATCCGCGATTCGTCAGCTCGCGCCTCGCCCCAGCAGGCGTGCTGAATGGCTCCTGCCGGACGAGGGCGGCCACCTTCTCACCCACCCCCCTGAGCAAAGCAGGCGCGTTCGACTGGTCCTGCTCATCGAGGTACTGAAGGAGGAACCCTGTGCGCGGTTCCAACTGCT
>Ga0114129_10006253_pt1 | contig 16883 bp, 12 predicted proteins | sample RhiMetdeltSRZDD1_FD_80071 | JGI IMG/M metagenome (GOLD analysis project Ga0114129, IMG submission 80071) | Populus rhizosphere microbial communities from Tennessee, USA - Rhizosphere MetaG P. deltoides SRZDD1 (version 2) (version 2) | ecosystem: Host-associated > Plants > Roots > Rhizosphere >... | reverse complement strand
TGCCGGATCGCGGGGCCGGAGCTGGCGTGCTGGCGCACGATCGCTTCGAAGCGTGAAAGGAACGCAGGATCCTGGAGTGGATCGCCGAGGAACGCGGCCCCGAGGCGGCGCGCTTCGTCGCCGAGCCCCAGGTCGCGGCCGCGGTTGGTGACGATCACCTGCAGATGCGGAAAGTGCATCCGGCTGTAGACGGCGAGGTGCAGGCCGTTGAACGCGCCAAGCTGCACGTCGGTGACGAGCAGATCGGGACTGACCGAGCGAAGAAGCTCGCGCGCGCTGGGAAACGACGACACGGGCGCCACGAGGTACCCGGCCGCAGACAGGAGATTTTCTATCTGCTGGAGTCTCGTCTCGTCGGTGCTGACTAGGACGACGAGCGCAGGCATAACGGTGCGTCCTCTGCCTCGCAAGAAACGTGTCGACCTCGGCCGTTATGCGGCGTCGGCGCAACCTTTTCGACCACAGTCACTTGGTGGCAGTGTCGCTTTTTGTTGCTCCCTCCCGCAAGTGTCGTTCTGATGCACGCGATTACGAAATGGAACAGTCCGGGGGGGCCGTGTTTCATCGCGGCACGAGGCGCAAAAGCAGCGGCGGGGGCGACATTAGTTAGCGTCACGATGACGCCGCGGCATGCGCAGACCCGCACACGATTGCAAATTCATAGCATTCAGCCGTCGGAATCGCAGGGCGCGACACCACGGCAATGTACGTGCATCGGATCGCACGAGCGCGCGCGGCGCGCGCATGCCGCGTGTCGTGGTGGGACACTCTGGATGTCGTATCGGATTCTGGTCGTCAACCCGCACCCGGCCGACGCCGCGGTCACCGAGCGCACGCTCGTCGCGGCGGGGTACCGCTCGGCGCACGTCGGGACGTTCGACGAAGCGCTCCACCAAATCGCGATCGACTGTCCCGATCTGCTCGTGACCGCGCTCCGGCTCGGCGCGTTCAACGGCCTCCATCTGGCACTGCGGTGCCGGTTCGTCCGCGACGACATGCCCGTGATCGTCGTCTCGTCGATGCAGGACGCGACGCCGGACATCGCGCGCGTCGGCGCGCATTTCCTGAGCGCGCCGATCGACCAGGCGCGCTTCCTCGCGGTGCTGGTGGAGCTGCTGGCGGGCCGCCCCGCCAGCGATCCGGCCGGCGCACGGTGCTGGCCGCGCAAACACGCCGCGCTTCACGCGACCGTGCAGCAGTCGAGCGCGCGCGTCGTCGAGTTGAGCTATGGAGGGCTTCGCCTCGAGCTCGATCGGCGCCCGACCCCCGCGCGCACGCCGATCGAGATCGAGCTGCCGACGCTTGGCGTCTCGATCAAGGCGGTTCCCCGATGGTCCCGCCTGACCGACGAGGGGATCGCGTGGTGGTGCGGCGTCGAAGTGGCGCCGGCCAGCTGGGACGCCGCACGTCGATGGCGGCGGATCGTCGACTCCGTCAACTGACGCGCGTGTGACTTGACCTTCTCGCGGGGCCCCGCTCGCTGCTATCTCTTCGGCTTGAACACGTAGATGACCGGCGCCTGTCCGTCGCCAAACATCTGCGATACGTAGATGCGATCGGTCGCCGGATCGTAGGTGGCCCCGCCGAGCTGCCGATTCTCGGAGTCGCCGCCGATGAACGTGTTGGTCGCGTCGAGCTGCTCGGTGCCGAACGGACCGTCGAACTTCAGGTTCAGCGTCCACACGGCGTACGGCCGCACGTCCCACGGCAGCGTCTGTCCCGGACCGAAGCCGACGTTGAGGAAGTCCGTCGCGTCGTACGCCCAGACGTAATGGGCGTAGGGCCATCCGTGCGTGCCTTTCCCCATCGGATCCGCCGGATCGTAGCAGTACACGACGTCGGGCTCGCCCGGCACAGGCTGTCCGTTGAGCGACTTGTCCAGCGTTCCGGCGCCGTAGCAGAAATCGCCCAGCCCCTGCCGGCCGAAGAACAGGACGCTGCGCGTGCCCGGCACGAACACGACGCCTCGGACCTGGCTCGTGCAGTTGAACAGCGTGCTCGAATTGTGGCACCCGTCGTCGCCTCCGAAGTACGGGATCAGGCCGGGACGCGGCGTCGTTTCGAGCAATGGGTGCGCTGTCCAGTAATACACCAGCGCGTTGCTGCGGAGCGGCTGCGGCACGGTCGTGCCGAGCTGTGTCGGATCCATCACGAAGGCAGCCGGCCCGAACGACGTCCGGCCGATCACGCCGAGGCAGCAGTTGCCATTCAGGACCGGCCCGCCGAGCGTGCTGCGCCACTCTGGCGGCACGATCCCAAAATAGCCGTCCAGAAAGCCGGCCTTCAGGCAGTCGCCGGACGCATAACCTGTTGCCAGACAGTCGGTCGGGATCGTCGAATAGTAGGTGACGCCGAATCCGCACGGATCGGGGTTGGCCGGATCGACTGGCGCGGGACACTGCGGGTTGACATCGCCGGTGACGGCCAGGTTCATCCCGGACACGAAATGCGAGACGCGCTGCGAATTCGCGCCGTCGTAATAATCGTAGACGCTGATATACAGCTTGTGGTCGTACGCGAGCAAACCGCCAACCTTGACCGGATTGGGGCTGCTGGGATTCACCCGGAACATGCCGCCCTCGGTCGGATCGGTGAACGGCTGGAGTCGAACGGCCGTCGCGAGCTGGTCGAAGGTCGTGTCGTTGATCGCCGGGATGCTGATCTCGGTGACGAGCTGACCCTGATCGTGGCCGACCAGGAAGAGGGATGGCCCACCCGGGTTGAACGCATTGAACGCGAGCGCCATGCCGCCGTAGTCGAACGTGGCCAGAGGGTCGAGTTCCACGGGCAGCCGGAATGCTCCTTCGTACACGAGGCTCGATACGTCCTCGATCCTCGGCAGCGTCGTCGGATCGGTGCCCGTCGCGGCGTTGACCGTGATCGTGACGATGTTCGAGGGCGCGCTGGCCACGCCGAGATTGTCCGTGGCGATGGCCGTGAAGGAATACGAGCCCGCGGTCGTCGGGTGCCACGTCGCAGTAAACGAGGGTCCGCTGCTCGTTCCCACCTTGGTCGCATCCTGATAGAAATCCACGTTCGACACCGATCCGTCGGCGTCGCCGGCGGCGCCCGTCAGCGTCACCGTGTCGGCCGTCGTGAAGGTGCTGCCGTTCGCCGCCAGAGCGACCGTCGGCGTCGCGTCGACCGTGACGTTGACCGGTGCCGAAATTCCCTTCTCACCGTCGCTGTTGGTCGCCACGGCGGTCAGGTTGTACACGCCCGCCGGTACAGATGACCAGGTGACGGAATACGGCGGCGTGGTGCTGGACCCGATGATCTGCGCGCCGGCGCGATAGACGACCTGCGTGATGGTATCGGCTGGATCGTCGCCGTTGGCGACCGCGTCCGCCGTCAACGGGATTTCTCCCGGCGCGGCGAACAGGGCGTTGTTCGACGGCGTCATGATCGCCACCGACGGCGGCAGGTCCGGCTTCACGGTGATCATTACCGCGGCCGACGTCGAGCTCTTCCCGTGGTTGTCCGTGGCGACGGCAACCAGCGAGTACTGGCCCGGGCGAATGTGGCGCCATCGCACCTCGTACGGCGCCTTGGTATCGGTCCCGCCGATCTCCCTGTTGTTGGCGTAGAACTTCACCGACTTGATGCGCCCGTCCGGATCGCTGGCCGTCGCGCGCAGCGTGATCCGCGCGGGGCTCTCGAACACGGCGCCGTTGCTCGGCGACGTCAGGGTGACCGCCGGCGGCGGATTGGGAGCGTTGGATTTGGCCGCGGCGCCAACGCCGCGGCGCGTCGTGAGGAGCGTCGCCACGCACAAGACGACGAGCGCGGCGCGCCCACGTGTCGACTTCGGCAGAGGGATTAGCACTATGTTGGCAGTCCGCACGAAGGATCGGCGCCGGGGCGTCGATCGGTTGACGAAATGAAACGGGCGGCCCTGGTGCAAATCCGCTTCCAGCTCAGCGGATAGGTGCCCGTTCATCCCGCGCGGCGACATGAGCCGCCTCCGTCGGCTCGCCCGGCCGCGGAAACCCGCATTTGGCAGACTTTTGTCTCCTGGTTTCCTGAGAATTCGCGCTCCGTCACCAGGCGAATCGGCCAGAAGCGATCGTGGTGGTTTCCAATGATCTCGCCCGAATTCGGCAGAATGCTGCCACCCGATCGACTACGCCTCCCCCGCAGAACAAAATCTGCCTGCGGTTGGCCGTCGCCTTGCACAAGGGAGCCTCATCACTGGCAGATAGCATCGCGCGCGTCTCGCTGACGCGCGCCTCACGGGCTGTCCCATATGCGGTTTGATGGAACTGCGCAACTGATAGGTACGAGTCCACACATTGCCGATCTGCAGTTGGAGATCGACCGCGTGGCGCGCACCGACGCCAAGGTCCTGATCACGGGCGAGAGCGGCACCGGCAAGGAGGTCGTGGCGCGGCAGGTGTACGCCCTCAGCAACCGGTCGAGCCGTCCGTTCGTGGCGGTCAATTGCGCCGGCCTGCCCGAGACGCTGCTCGAATCCGAGTTGTTCGGCCACGTCCGCGGGAGCTTCACGGGCGCGTACCGCGACAAGCCTGGGAAGCTCGAGCTCGCCGACGAAGGCACCATCTTCCTCGACGAGATCGGCGAGATGACGCTGCGGATGCAGGGGCTGCTCCTTCGCTTCCTGGAGACCGGCGAGATCCAGAAGGTGGGCGCCGACCGGAACGGCACGCGGGTGGACGTCCGCACCGTCGCCGCGACGAATCGCAACCTGCGCGACATGATCACGCAGGGCCTGTTCCGCGAGGACCTGTTCTATCGCCTGAACGTGATTCACCTCGTCGTGCCCGCGTTGCGCGAGCGCCGCGACGACATCCCGATGCTCGTCGATCACTTTCTGACGCGCATGGCGTGGCCCGGCAGCGGCGGCGCGCGGCGGGTCTCGCCCGACGCGATGGCGCTGCTGCAGGAGTACCACTGGCCCGGCAACGTGCGCGAGCTGCAGAACGCCATCGAGCGGATGATCGTCCGCGCGCGACACGACGTGATCGCCGTCGACGACGTACCCCACGAGGTCCGCGCCGCGCAGAAGCCGGGAACGCCGCCGGTGCGCGAGCGCCGCCGCACGATCGCCGACGATCTGTACGAGCGGATTACGAACGAGCAGCAGTCGTTCTGGACGACGGTATATCCGCTGTTCATGCAGCGGGAAATCAATCGGGCCGCGGTGCGCGAGGTCGTCCGCCGCGGGCTGCAGGATGCGCGAGGCAACTACAAGATCGTCGCGCGCAAGTTCAACATGGAGAGCGACGACTACAAACGCTTCCTCAACTTCCTGCGCAAGCACCACTGCCAGCCGTCGTTCAAGGAATTCCGATGATGCGCGCCAGATCTCTTCGCGCGGCGAACGTCGTCGCCGTCGGCCTGACGGCCGCTTGGGTTTCCACAGGAACGGTGCACGCGCAGCAGGCCGCGGCGCTGCCGGCGCCGTCCGTCTCGGCCGCGCCCGCCGCCGCCGAGGCGTCCGCGCGCGCGACGCCCCCCGGATCCGAGTACGTCATCGGCGCCGACGACGTGCTCTCGATCGTGTTCTGGCGCGACAAGGACATGTCGGCGCCCGAGGTGATCGTCCGGCCTGACGGCAAGGTGACGCTGCCGCTCCTCAACGACGTGCAGGCGGCCGGCCGCACGCCCGAGCAGCTGCGCGACGCCGTCGAGGAGGCGGCCCGCAAGTACGTCGAGACGCCCAATCCGACCGTGATCGTCAAGGAGATCAAGAGCCGCAAGGTGTTCATCACGGGCCAGGTGGAAAAGGCGGGTCCGTACCCGCTCAACGGGCGGATGACGATTCTCCAGCTCATTGCGACGGCCGGCGGACTCCGCGACTTCGCCGACGGCAAGCACATCGTGCTGATGCGCATGGAAGACGGCAGGCAGGTCGTGCATCCGTTCAACTATCAGGACGTCGTCAGGAAACGGAACGCCGATCAGAACATCGAGCTGAGACCGGGCGACACCGTCGTCGTCCCCTGAAGAGGGCGTGGAGTGCTCGAGCGCGACTGTGAAATCGCTGCGTGTCATGTCGATCGTCGTCTTGCTGCTGCCGCTGCCGCGGGTCGGCGCGGCCGAACCGCCCGAGCCGACTCCGGCGCGGGCCCGCCGTGTGTTCCAGGGTCTGTTCGGACCGGGCGAAACGGATGCCCGGCGTCCACGCCGCCTCGACGTGATGTGGTCGGTGTTCGGCGCTGAGGACGACAACACCTTCCTGGCGACCGACGCCGACATCCTCGACCAGACGCTCCAGTCGCGGCGCTCGTACTCAGGAGCGACGATGTCGCTCGTGTACACGCGGAGGCCGCCGCGCAACGTCGTGCGTCTGACGGCCACGTCCGCGGTCCGCTACTACCCGGGTCTCCACCGCATCGTCAGCACGCGATCCGGCGGCGGGATCGGCCTCGACCTGTCGCCGGCCCGCGACTGGCGGCTGCAGCTGTCGGCGAACGCGAGCTACTCGCCGTACTACAGAGTCGTCCTGAGCGCGCCGGTCGCGGCGGCCGGCGACGTCACCGCGCCGAGCGACGATTACGCTGCGTCGAAGCAGCAGTCGCTGAACTACGGAACCGCGCTCGCGTTGACCCACGCGTACGGCCGGCGCGCGTCGCTTGCGCTGGACTACGCCGCGAGCTACACGCAGTTCCTCGGCGCGCCCGACTACCACGCGCAGCATGGCGGCGCGCATTTCATCTACCAGTTCGCGCGCGACATCGGCGTGCGGCTCGGCTACGGGCACGGGTCCGCGTCGACCGGCATCGCCGGGAAGCAGCCCATTCGCGATGACAATATCGACATCGGGCTGGCGTACGGCCGGTCGATCGCGTCGTCGCGCACGGCGATCTCGTTTTCGAGCGGGTCCGCGATCGTCTCGGCGGAAGACGGCCGCCACTTCCGGCTGACGGGATCGGCGCAGCTGTCGCGCCGTCTGTCGCCGCGCTGGACGGCGGCGCTCTCCTGGGGCCGTGGTCTGCAGGTGCCGGAGGGTGCCACGCGCCCGTTCTTCGGCGACTCGCTCGTGGGCAGCGTGACCGGGTATTTCAATCAACGCGTCACGGTCAGCCTGCAGCCGACCTACGCGCACGGCGTCGTGGGGTTCGCGGGGCTGACGAATTCCTACAACAGCGTGTCGAGCACCTCGCGCGTCCAGCTCGCGCTCACGCGGCAGGTCGCGATGTACGTCGACCACTTCTATTACCGGTATCGATTCGCCACGACGGTTGGATTGCCACCGCTGCTGACGGCCGGTGTCAATCGCCAGGGCCTGCGGGCTGGCCTGACGCTGTGGACGCCGCTGGTGCGCTGAAGGAGCCGCGATGCTGCCCGGACGGACGTACACACCCGAAGAGATCCTGCGCATCATCTGGTTCCGCAAGTGGATCCTGCTTGCCGCCGTCGTGTTGTTCACGACCGCGGCAGTGACCGTCTCGATGCGGCTGCCGAACCAGTACAAATCCGAAACGCTCATCCTCGTCATCCCGCAGCGCGTGCCGGAAAGCTACGTGCACTCGACGGTGACGATGCGGCTCGAGGATCGGCTGCGGTCGATCAAGGAGCAGATCCTGAGCCGCAGCCGTCTGGAAAAAGTCGTCTACGAGTTCAACCTGTACTCGGCCCTGCGGCAGCAGCGCGGGATGGAGGACGTCGTCGAGCAGATGCGAAGCAACGTCACCATCGATACGGTGCGGGACGATTCGTTCAAGGTCACCTTCGTCTCCGAGAACCCGCGCACCGCGATGATCGTCGCCGACCGGCTCGCGTCGATGTTCATCGACGAGAACTCGCGCGATCGGACGGTGATGGCGGAGGGGACGAATCAATTCCTGGAATCGCAGCTCGAGGACGCGCGCCGCCGTCTGGTCGCGCGCGAAAAGACGCTCGAGGAGTTCCGCCGCCGCTACGCCGGCGAGCTGCCGTCGCAGCTCCAGACGAACCTGCAGGTGATCCAGGGCACGCAGAACCAGATTCAGAACCTGATGGAATCGATCAACCGCGATCGCGACCGGCGCCTGAGCCTCGAGCGGTCGGTCAGCGAGGCGCTGAATTCCGGATCGTCGGCGCCGGCCGACTTCGACGCGTCGCGCAGCGATCCGGACCGGACGCCGACCGGCCGCGCCGTCGACCAGCTCGAAGCGGCGCGCAACGATCTGCGCGCCCTGCAGCTCAGGCTGAAGCCGGAGCATCCGGACGTCGCCGCCAAGAGACGTCAGGTCGCCGAGCTCGAAGACAAGGTACGGCAGGAAGTCGCGGCCGATCCCACGGCCGCGTCGAAAGGGCTGTCGGCGCCGGATCTGCTGCGCCAGTCGCGCGCGCGCCAGTATCAGGTGGAGCTCGACAAGGTCGATCGGCAGATCGCGTCGAAGGAAAGCGAGATGGCGCGCCTGCGGCAGCTCGTCGACGACTACCAGCACCGCGTCGAGGCGGTTCCTGGCCACGAGTCGGAAATGACGGAGCTGATGCGCGACTACGAGACGCTGCAGAAGATGTACTCCAGCCTGCTCTCCAAGAAGGAAGATTCCAAGATCTCGGCGAACCTCGAGCGCGAGCAGGTGGGCGAGCAGTTCAGGATTCTCGATCCGGCGCGCCTGCCGGCCAAGCCGTTCAGCCCGAACCGGCCGTTGATCGGCGGCGCGGCGGCCATCGCGGGGCTGCTGTTCGCCGCCGCGTTCATCGCGTTTCTCGAGTACCGGAGCACCGGCCTGCGCACCGAGGACGAGATCGTCCGCACGCTGGTGCTGCCGGTGGTGGCGGCGATCCCGATCATGACGGCGGTCGCGGATCGCGAGCGCCACCATCGCTGGATGGTCGCGTCGGCGGCCGCGACGGGCCTCGCCCTGATCGGCCTCACGGCGGCGGTGCTGTGGCGGTTCGGCGCCCTGAAAGGCCTGCACTGATGTACGAAGCCTTCTACGGGCTGCGCGAGCGCCCCTTCGAGCTGACGCCGAACCCGCGGTTCCTGCACATGACGCCGCAGCATCGCGAGGCGCTCACGACGCTCGAGTACGGCTTGTCGGCGCGCACCGGCATCGCGCTGCTCGTCGGCGATGCCGGCACCGGCAAGACGACGCTCGTGCATGCCGCGCTGCAGTCGCAGAGCGGCCGGCAGAGCCTTGTCGCCTATCTGAGCAACCCGTCGCTGACGCGCGCCGAGTTCGTCGAGTTCCTCGCCGGGGGATTCGGGCTGGGGCCCGAGGCCGCCCGGTCGAAGACGCGGTGCCTGGCCGATGTGACCGAGCTGCTGGCGAGCCGCCATGGCCAACGCATGATGACCGCGCTCATCGTCGACGAGGCGCAGTGCCTGCCGCACGATCTGCTGGAAGAGATCCGGCTGCTGGCCAACATCGAGTCGGCGACCGAGAAGCTGCTGTCGATCATCCTCGTGGGCCAGCCGGAGCTGGCCGATCGCCTCAACGAGCCGTCGCTGCGCCAGCTGAAGCAGCGGATCGGCCTGCGCTGCGCGCTCAAGCCGCTGACGGCGTCGCAAAGCACCTCGTACATCAACGCCCGCGTCCGGATCGCCGGCGGCGATCCGCAGTCGGTGTTCACGGCCGATGCGATGGACGCGGTTCACGAGCGCTCGTGGGGCATCCCGCGCACCATCAGCGTCATCTGCGACAACGCGCTCGTCACCGGCTTCGCGCTCGATCGCCGGCCCATCGATCGCAGCATCGTGCTCGAGGTGTGCCGCGACTTCGATTTCGATCAACCCCTCGACGACCAGTCGCCTGACGGGAAACCGATCGTGGATCCCCTGCTCTCCAGCGCGGCGGGCGTCGCTTTCAAGCAGGATCGAACATGACACGCCTCGCTGATGCGCTGCAGCGTGCCAACGCGCGCGAAACCCAGCGATCGCCGCTCGCGGTGGCCGAGCCGCCCGTGCCCGTCGATGTGCCGCCGGCGCGAGCCCCGGTTGTTCGCGCGGCCGACCCCAGGCCGTACTCGGCCGCCCCGGTGACGCTGCTGAATCTGGGGACGGGCGACACGCCGGCGTCGGCGTGGCGCGGCAATCCCGACGTGATCGGCAAGCTGGTCGGCACGGACGGCTTTTCGGCGGCCGCGCTGGAGCAGTATCGGAAGCTCGCCGCCGTGCTGCATCACGCCCAGGAAGTCCGGGGCATCAAGCTCGTGATGACGGCCAGCGCGCTCCCGGGCGAAGGCAAGAGCCTCACGGCCATCAATCTCGCGCTGACGTTGAGCGACTCGTACCGCCGGCGCGTGCTCCTGATCGATGCGGACCTGCGGCGGCCGACGGTTCAGCGGATCTTCGGCCTGCCGCCCATCGACGGCCTCTCCGACGCGCTGAAGCTGAGCGAAGACCGCGCGATGGCGGTCACGCCGGTGTCCGACCGGCTGTCGGTCCTGCCGGCGGGCCGGCCCGATCCCGATCCGCTGAGCGGACTCACGTCGGATCGGATGCGGCGCCTCCTGACGCAGGCGGCGGGGCTGTTCGACTGGGTGGTGATCGACACGCCGCCGGTCGGGCTGCTGCCCGATGCGAGCCTGCTCGCGTCCTACGTCGACGGCGTGCTGCTGGTGGTCCGCGCGGGGAAAGCGCCGTTCCAGCTGGTCAAGCGCACCGTCGATTCAATCACGCACGAACGCATACTCGGCGTCGTCATGAACGCCGTGGACTACGCGCACGACCGCAACGCCGGCGGCTATTACTCGTACTACGGCTACGGCTACTACGGGTACGGTCCGTCGGAGAAAAGATCGCGGAAGCGAAAGAAATAGGGCGATGGCCAACGGTCTGATTCACACCGCACATCGGCGCGCACGCACGCTGATGATGTCGGAGAGCGCGGTGATCCTCGCGGCCGTCGCCGCGAGCGCGTACGTCCGCGTCGGCTCGGGCGCCTGGCCGTCCGTGATCGCCGATATCCTGCCGAAGGCGCTGTTCATCACGTCGGTGTCGCAGCTGTGCCTCTACTACTCCGATCTCTATGACGATCCGCAGGCCGGCGGCAACAAGACCGAGCTGCTGATTCGCACGCTCCGGGCGCTCGGGACGACGCTGCTGATCCTCGCCGTCATCTATACGCTCTATCCGCCGCTCATCGTCGCGCCCGGCGTCCTGGCGCCGGCCGCCGCCCTGTCGGTCGCCGCGGTGATCGCCTGGCGCGTCGTCTTCTGGTGGGCGGCGCGGCAGGTCGCGCCGCGCGAACGAGTGCTGCTGGTCGGCACCACCGCGAGCGCGTTCGCGCTCGCGCACGAGCTGCACCGGCGGCGCGAGGAGCTTGGCGTCCAGCTGGTCGGGTATGTCGAGAACGAGGCGACGCCGCACGACGCCTCCGGCGCACTCCCGCTGCTCGGCACGATCGAGGACATCCCCGCGCTGGTCCGCGCGCGATCCGTCGACCGCGTCGTCGTCAGCCTCGCGGACGCCCGCGGCAAGCTGCCGATGGACAAGCTCCTCGAGATGAAGCTCGATGGCGTCACGTTCGATCACCTGACGTCGCTCTACGAGGAATACACGGGCAAGATCGCCGTCGAGAACCTGCGTCCGAGCTGGCTGATCTTCTCGGCGGGATTCCGCAAGACACAGCTGCTCCTGCCCGCGAAGCGCGCGCTCGACGTCGTCTGCGGCGCGATCGGCCTGCTGCTCGCCACGCCGATCGTGCTCGCTCTGGCGGCCGTCGTGAAAGCGACGTCGCCCGGACCGGCGTTGTTCTCGCAGCGGCGCGTCGGCCGCGACGGGCGCGTGTTCACCGTCTACAAGCTGCGGTCGATGTGCGCCGACGCGGAGCGCCACACGGGTCCGGTGTGGACGACGTCGCGCGCAGACGCGCGGATCACGCCGATCGGCCGTCTGATGCGGCGCACGCGGCTCGACGAGCTGCCGCAGTTCTGGAACATCCTGATCGGCCACATGAGCCTGGTCGGACCGCGGCCGGAGCGCCCGGAGTTCGTTCAGTCGCTCATCCGACAGATCCCGTTCTACGGGCTGCGCCACGTCGTGAAGCCGGGTCTGACCGGCTGGGCGCAGGTCCGCTACACGTACGGCGCGAGCGTCGAGGACGCGGTCGAGAAGCTGCAGTACGACCTCTTCTACATCAAGCACATGTCGATCGCGCTCGATCTGTTCATCGCCTTCGAGACCGTGAAGACGGTCCTGCTGCGGCGGGGCCAGTGATCACGTCTGCAGCGCGAGGCTTTCAGCCGAACGAACTGATCAACGCGATGACGGTCGACGTCGAGGACTATTTCCACGTCAGCGTCTTCGACGGCCTGGTCCCCCGACACTCGTGGGAGGGCATGGAGAGCCGGGTCTGCGCGAACACGGAGCGGCTGCTGCGGATTTTCAGCGACTCCGGCATCTTCGCGACCTTTTTCGTCCTCGGCTGGGTCGCGGAGCGCTTCCCGTGGCTCGTCCAGCGGATTGCGGCGGAGGGGCACGAGATTGCGTCGCACGGGTACGGCCACCGGCTGGTGTACGACCTGACGCCGCGCGCGTTCCGCGAAGACGTGCGCCGCGCGAAGTCGCTGCTCGAGCAGGCGAGCGGCGCGCGCGTCGACGGCTATCGCGCGCCGAGCTATTCGGTGACGCCGCGATCGCTGTGGGCGCTCGACGTCCTGATCGAGGAAGGCTATCGATACGATGCGAGCATCTTCCCGATTCATCACGACCGCTACGGGATTCCGATCTCGCCGCGGCTGCCGTATCGGCTCGATCGCGGCGCGGCGCTCGTCGAGGCCCCGGCGTCGACGATCCGATACGGCCCCTTCAATCTGCCGATCGGCGGCGGCGGGTACTTCCGCATTCTTCCGTACGCCTGGACGCGCTGGGGCATGAGACGGCTGAACGAGGTCGAGAAGGCGCCGGCGATCTTCTATCTGCACCCGTGGGAAATCGATCCGGGCCAGCCGCGCCTCGCCGCGCCGCCGCTCGGACGCTTCCGCCACTATTTCAACCTGCAGCGAACCGAGTCGCGCCTGCGCACACTGATCCGCGACTTCCGCTTCTCGACGATGCGCGCGCTGCTCGAGACGTTCGGCCCCCCGCTCGACGTCGAGCCGGTCATGGGCGCGCTGCCATACGTATGGTGAAGGGGTGCTGACTGCGACTGCCGCGCGCGCGGCCGCCTCGCCGGCTGCGACGCCGATCGACATCACGCCCGACGTCTCCGAGGCGGCCTGGGAGGATTTCGTCAGCGGCCATCCGGCGGCCACCGGCTATCACGCCTGGCGCTGGAGGCACGTCTTCGAGCGAGCGTTCGGTCACGAGACCATCTACCTCGCCGCGCGGGAGGACGGCCGGATCGTCGGCGTCCTGCCGCTCGTCGTCTTCCGCAGCCGGTTGTTCGGGCGCTTCGCCGTGTCGCTGCCGTTCGTCAACTACGGCGGCGTCTGCGCCGACGACGAGGGGATCGCGCGCCTGCTGGTCGGGCGCGCGCGCGCCATCGCCGGCGACGAGCGGCTCACGCACGTCGAGCTTCGCCACGTGGCGCGGCGGTTCGGCGAGCTGCCCGTAAGGCAGCACAAGGTCGGGATGTTCCTGCCGCTCGAGCGCGACGCCGCGCGGATGTGGGACCGGCTCGACCGCAAGGTCCGCAACCAGGTTCGCAAGGCCGAGAAGAGCGAGCTGACCGCGCGCGCCGGCGGCGTCGAGCTCCTCGATCGGTTCTACGCGGTGTTCGCCCGCAACATGCGCGACCTGGGCACGCCGGTGTACCCGGTGCGCTTCTTTCAGCACGTGCTGCAGCAGTTTCCCGGGACCGCTCGCGTCTGGCTGGTCGATCGCGGCGACGTGACCGTCGCCGGCGCGATCGCGCTCGTCCATCGAACGACGGTCGAAGTGCCGTGGGCCTCGTCGCTGCGCGAGTACCGGAGCCTCTGTCCCAACAATCTTCTCTATTGGCGCGTGATCGAGGACGCGATCGCGAGTGGAATGACGACGTTCGACTTCGGCCGATCCACGCCGCACGAAGGAACCTACGCCTTCAAGCAGCAATGGGGCGCGCAGCCGGAGCCGCTGCACTGGGAGTACGCGCTCGTCGGACGCCGCGACGTGCCCGACGTCAGCCCCGCGAATCCACGGTTCAGGGCCGCCATCGCGATCTGGAAGCGGCTGCCGCTCCGCCTCACCACCGCGATTGGTCCGCACATCGTCCGGGCGATACCGTGACCCTTCGGGCGTCCGCCGCCGCGGGTGAGCCGCACGCGTCATGATTCTGCAACGATCGCCGCTCGTCGTCTGGCCGGTCGAGACTCCGGCCCGCCTCGACCAAGCCGAGCCGATCACGATCGGCGTGCCGCTGCCGCGCGGATGCGTCCGCGGCGCCGTGCGGCTGGCGCTGGTGGACGAGGCCGGACGTGCCGTTCCGCTCCAGGCGCGAACAACCGAGTCGTGGCCCGACGGGAGCGCGCGATGGATCCTCGCGCGTTTTCAGGCGATCGGGCCGGCCGCGGATCGACGCTACGAGCTGCAGCTGCGCGACGAACCCGAACCGGCGCTGCCGGCGCCGGCCGTGACGCTCACCGAACACGGCAACGGCGTCGTCGTGGACACGGGTGCGGCGCGGTTCGAGATGGCGACGGGGACCGGCTTCCCGTTCGATGCCGTCGTCGTTCGCGATCGGCGGCCGATTCGTGCCGCCGCGTTCGTCGTCACCGACGCGAAGGGCGCGTCGCATCCGGCGCGCACGATTCGGATCGCGGTCGAGGAGCGGGGCCCCGTCTCGTCCACAGTGAGGCTCGAGGCCGTCGTCGGACCCGCGCGTTCGCCGCTCGTCGAAGTGGTCGCGCGCGTGGAGCTCTTCGCCGGATCGGCAGCCGCGCGCGTGTCGATCACGGTTCGCAATCCGCGCCGCGCTCGCCACAAGGGCGGGTTCTGGGAACTGGGCGACGCCGGATCGGTGTACCTGCGCGACGCGACGGTCAGGCTCGATCTGCCGGCCGCGGCGACCGGCATCGCGTGTTCGCCCGAGCCCGGCGCGCCGCTCGAATCGTTCCGTGTTCCATTCGAGCTCTATCAGGACTCGAGCGGCGGCGAGAACTGGTCGAGCATCGTCCACGTCAACCGCGATGGTCTCGTGCCCTGCGTGTTTCGCGGCTATCGAATCGTGTCGGGCGCGAACCGGCGCCTGGGGTTGCGCGCGACGCCCGCGGTCGTCGCACAGCACGACGGCGGCGCGATCGCACTGTCGGTCGAGGATTTCTGGCAGAACTTTCCGAAGGCGATCGAGATCGACGGCGACGCCCTGCGGTTTCGACTCTTGCCGCGCCAGTTCGCCGATCTGCACGAGCTGCAGGGCGGCGAGCAGAAGACGCATCGATTCACGCTGGCGTTCGGCGACGATCCGCTCGCGCGCGACGCGGCGTTCTGGGGACGCACGCCTGCCGTCGCGGCGATGACGCCGGAGTGGTATGCCGCGGCTGAAGCCGTACGCTGGCTGTCACCCGCGGCCGACGATCGCGACGATCGGTACCGCCGGCTCGTCGCGGCCGCCGTCGAGCCGCCGACGGGGTTCGCGGAGCGGCGCGAGGTCGTCGACGAGTACGGCTGGCGTCACTTCGGGGATCTATACGCCGATCACGAGAACGCGTTCAGTCGCGACCCGAACCCGATCGTCTCTCATTACAACAACCAGTACGATGCGATCGGCGGCTTCGCGTGCCAGTTCATGCGAACGGCGGACGCGCGCTGGTGGCGCCTCATGAACGAGCTCGCCGCGCACGTCGTCGACATCGACATCTATCACACCGACCGGGACAAAGCGGCGTTCAACGGCGGCCTCTTCTGGCACACCTACCACTACGTGTCGGCGGGCCGATCGACCCATCGCTCGTACCCGCGGCGCGCCGGCGTCTGGGGCGGCGGACCGGCGAACGAGCACAACTACTCGTCGGGGCTGCGGCTGCACTGGCTGATCACCGGGAACGTGCAGTCACGCGATGCGGCCGTGGGGCTCGCGCGGTGGGTCATCGACATGGATGACGGCCGCAAGACGGTGTTCCGCTGGCTGAGCCGCGCGCGGACAGGTCTGGCGAGCGCGACGCAGTCGCCGGCGTTTCACGGCCCCGGCCGCGGCGCGGCCTACTCGATCCTGGCGCTCATCGACGGGCATCGATTGACCGACGAGCGCAGGTTTCTGACGAAGGCCGAGGAATTGCTCGCGCGATGCGTGCATCCGGCGGACGATGTCGAGCGGCTGAATCTGCTCGACGCGGAGCGCCGCTGGTCGTACGTCGTGTTCCTGCAGGCGGTGGGGAAGTATCTCGACTACAAGCGCGAGCTGGGCGAGATCGACGCCGCGTTCGCGTACGCGCGCGGCTCGCTGCTGCGATATGTGCGGTGGATGGCGGCGAACGAGTACCCGTATCTCGACAAGCCCGAGATCCTCGAGTTCCCGACCGAGACGTGGGCCGCGCAGGACATGCGGAAGGCCGAGGTCTTCTGGTTCGCGGCGGCGCACGCGCCGGCGGCCGATCGCGACCGTTTCGTCGGGCGCGCGCACTTCTTCTTCGACTATTCGGTATCGACGCTGATGCAGTCGGCGACGCGCGCGCTGGCGCGGCCGCTCGTGCTGCTGCTGTCGAACGGGTTCATGCACCTGGCGCCGGACTCGGCCAAGCTCGATCGCGAGCCGGCGCCGTCGTCCGCACCGATTGATGTCGGCGCGCCGGCGAGGTTTCGGTATCAGAAGGCGATCGTCAAACAGCGGCTGAAGGCGGCGGCGGCCGTTGCCGCAGCAGCCGGCATCATCCTGGCCGTGGCCGCATTCGCGATGCGATAGCGGCGCGGTCGGTCAGGGCGCCAGCTTGAACACGTGAATGATGGGACTGTTGCCGTCGGCGAACGCCTGCGAGAGGAAGATCCGCCTGGTCGCCGGATCGTAGGCGGCGCCGTTGAGGTGGACGACGCCTGCGGCAAACGGGAGATCGAGCTTCCACGTGGC